>Ga0116154_10001371_pt1 | contig 21059 bp, 14 predicted proteins | sample AD_UKC030_MetaG_FD_89898 | JGI IMG/M metagenome (GOLD analysis project Ga0116154, IMG submission 89898) | Active sludge microbial communities of municipal wastewater-treating anaerobic digesters from USA - AD_UKC030_MetaG | ecosystem: Engineered > Bioreactor > Anaerobic > Digestate | place: USA...
AAAATCATGCTTCATCTTCTCTATGAAACGCACGTCGGATCCCCTGAAACCGTAGATGGCCTGGTCGGGATCGCCGATGACGAACAGGTTGCCCCCGGAACCGCCAGCCAGGTGCGCGAGCATCTCGTACTGGCGCGCGTTGATGTCCTGGAACTCGTCCACAAGCACATGCCGGTATTTTTCGCGGTACCGGGACGCGATGTCAGGATGCCCGCAGAATATCTTCACCGGAAGACAGATCAGGTCCGCCAGGTCCACTGCGTTTCTGCGCCCGAGCTCGCGGTTATAGGATTCGAAAATCTCTTCGATCCCGGCCGGTTCCCCCCGCCCGTCCTTGACCGCATCTATGGCCCGTGCGGCGGCGTTCGCACCGCCGGCCGGAGCGAGGGCGTTCAGGATTTCCATCCTTTCATCCTCGTCGACGATGAGGAAGTCGACCTCCCTGCCGGCCAGGTCGAAATGGTCCTTGAGCACCCCCAGCCCGAACGCGTGAAACGTCATCACGTCGACCGGCGCGCCGGTAGCGGCCGCGATGCGGTCCCGGATTTCTGAGGCCGCCTTGTTCGAGAACGTGATCGCCAGGATGTTTTCAGGCGGCACACCCATATCGCCGATGAGACGGCGTGCGCGCTCGGCCAGTATCCTCGTCTTACCCGACCCGGGCCCGGCCAGGACCATGCACGGCCCGCCCGCGTGCGCAACCGCGCGCTCCTGTTCGGGATTGAGTCCGCCGGATGTTACGGCCCGGGCTGATTCTCTTTTGCCTGCGCCGTGTCCGGCGCCGGTATCCGCCTTCGAATCCGCGACAAGCGCCCTGAATTCATTGACGTCGAAATCGATCGTCGGCCGCAGCACTCTTTCGGCCCGGGCGCTCTCTTCGGCCTCGAAAAGCCCGCGTCCTTCGACCGCCGGGCCGAGGCCGAAAACCGAGACCCTGCCGAACTCGCCGTCGTATCCGTCCTCGACCGCCACCTCGCCGCGCCTCAACCGGGCGATGCCCCCTGCGATCCGGTCTCCGGCCGCCTGCTCGATGTCGGCGATGTTTGCGAAAAGCAGGATGTGGAACTCGGACCCGAGATCTTCGATCATGCGGGCATACAGGCTGCGCACGCTCTTGCCCGCGGCGCTTTTCTGGCCCAGGGCCTCGGCGAGCAGGTCGGGCAATTGAGTGATGGAATGAAATACCGGCCTGCCGTCAAGCCCCGGCGTGCGGTCTGCGAGCTCGGCCACGCGGTACATGACGCCCTTTGTCACGGGCCTGCCGCACACCGGGCATAGCCCTCCATGGCGCGCGGTCTCCAGCGGGCTCCAGCATACGCCGCACTTGCGGTGCCCGTCGAGATGGTACTTGCCTTCCTGTGGAAAAAACTCGATCGTGCCCAGGAATCCTTCAGGGCCCCTGAGCGAGCCGATTATGCCGTTGTACGACACCTCGCCATCGAAGATATTGGCCTCGCGCCCGAGCTTCTCAGGCGAGTGCGCGTCGGAGTTGGATACGAGCTTGAACCGGTCGAGAAAGCTGCACGACCAGTTCATGGGCGGGTCGGACGAAAGGCCGGTCTCGACCGCGTGGATGTGCGGGGTGAGGTCCTCGTAGCATTCGTCGATCGAATCGAACCCCGACATGGACCCCAGCACCGAAAACCACGGGGTCCAGATATGGGCCGGCACGAGCTCCGACAGCGGGTCGGATTCGAGCACCATCTCGAGCAGGTACTTCGAGTCCAGGCCCAGGATCGGCCTGCCGTCGGATTTGATGTTGCCGACCTTTTCGAGCCGCGCCTGAACTTTTTCGGCCGCGGCGAAATCCGGAAAAATGCACACGTTGTGCACCTTGCGCACCCTGCCGTCCTTTTTGTAGATGCTGCTGACCTCTCCGCTCAGCATGAAGAATACTTCGCCTGGAATGTGCGGCCCGGCAAGCCTTCGGGACTGTTCGAGCCTGAGATCCTTTTTGAGGCGAAACAGGCCGTTTCCCGCGGGCTCGAGCTTGTCCCTGAGCTCGGCCAGCCACCCGGGATGCACGCAGTCTCCGGTTCCGATCACGTCGATGCCCTTGAGACGCGCCCAGTACTCGAGGTGCTCGGGCGTCAGGCTGGCGCTCGTGGCCAATGAAAAATGCGAATGGATATGGAAGTCGGTGATGAATTTCATGGGCGCCCCTCCTTGTTCATATCCGCCGCAAAAATTATGTAAACCTTTTTTTTATTGACGCCACTGCAAAACTGCGGGTAGAGTTTTACCCTGCGCATGCAGCCTCACCGCATGCGTCTGTCGCGGCCCTCGATGGCCAAAAAACCCGGGTAACGGGCGGCAGAGCATCACCGAGGAAAAATGAACAGATATATCAATTTCGTCCTTGAGCGGCCCAGGGTCGTGATCGCCTTCCTATTAATCGCAACCGCCCTGCTCGGAGCCGGAATCCCCAGGCTTGGATTCGACAACTCGATAGAAGTCATGATGCCCCAGCAGGACCCGGAATATATCCGCTACGAGAAGGTGAAGGACATATACGGCAATATCGGCAAGTATATCGTCATCAACCTCACCTCGGACAAAATCTGGTCGGAGGATTTTTTCGTGCAGGCTGACGCCTTTGTCTCCGACCTTGAAGAATTTAAAACCTATGACGAGGCGCGTGAAACTGAAAGGCTCGCGCGTCTCGGCGCAGCAGCCGGGCATGAGCAGAGCCGGGACCGGGTCCTCGCCCTTTTCGAGGGGGATGCGCCGTTCAGGCGGGCCCTTGCGCGCAGCATGGACGGGCTGTATCGGGGTGAAACGCATTACACCCCGCGGATGATGGCCGCTGTGCTCAGGGAGATGTCGCGCATCAGGGACATCAAGAAGATGCAGATCATCACCACTATCTTTTCGCCCCTGACCGCAAAGGACATCAGCGGCAGGGACGACACCCTGCGCGGGGTTGAAATCATCCCCGTTGACGAAAACGGCAAAAGGATGCTCCCGCGTACCGAAAAGGAAATGGAGGAATTCAGACAGCGGCTGTGCAAAAATCCCGCATTTGAAGGCGGCCTGTACGCCCGAAACAGGCAGAGCGGCGAAATCACCGATTTCTGCGTGCTCATAAACCTGGCGAACATCAAGAAGACCGAGGACGTGATAACCAGAGAGATATGGAACATCACCTCAAGCTACAAGACCATCTCGCTCATAGCCCACGGCTACCCGATCGTCCACAAGGTGATGAACGACTACATGAGAAACGACCTCGAGACCTTCCTTCCCCTGGTGCTGCTCGTGGTGGCTTTCGTATTTTTCCTCAATTTCGGTTCCGCAACCGGCGTTATCCTTCCCTTCATGACCCTGGTCATGGCCGATGTCTGGACCCTGGGCCTTATGGGCCACATGGGCAAGAACCTCACCATTATCGGCATCTCGCTGCCGACGCTCCTTGTTGCGGTCGGCAGCTCCTATTCAATCCATATAATGAACCAGTATTATCTCGACTTCGATTCGATAAAAAAAGCGGGAAAATTAAAGGGCCTCGGGCTTTCCATGATGCATATATCGACAACGGTTTTTCTCGCTGGCCTTACGACCTTCCTGGGCTTCATATCGCTGATGACCAACCAGGTCGTGGGCATCCGCGAATGGGGACTTTTTTCGGCGATCGGGGTTTTTTTCGCCGTACTCATCGCGACCAGCCTCATCCCCGCGGTCCTGGTCCTGGTTCCGCAGCGCCGCGCCCGGCAAAAAAGCCTGCTTGAAAAAATCCAGAGCTCGGCAACCATCGACGCCTTCATACGCGGAGTGACGAAGCTCTCGGTAAACCACCACCGGGCAGTGATCGCGGTGCTGTTCGCGGTCCTCATCGCTTCATTCGCCGGAATCTTCAGGCTGAAAGTCGAGACCGCCTTCATGTCCTTTTACAAGGAGCACGACCCCGTCAGGGTGAACAGCAGGCTCCTCGGCGAAAAATACGGCGGGTCCGCAGGCATAAGCATACTCATCGATTCCGGAAAAGCCATGGGCATATACGATCCCGGATTCCTGCGCACCGTCGACGAAGTGCGCGCGTGGCTGACCGACAAAAAGAACTCCGACCTGTCGGTCGGCCGCACCGACGCCTTCCCGGATGTGATCAAGACCATGAACATGGCGGTCAACAACGACGATCCGGCGTATTACCGGATCCCCGACCGGGAGGTTGATGTGCTCGATTTCATGGAAATCTACGCCGGAGAGGACGCTGACTCCGACGGCAGGATCGACGATTTCAAGCCGTTCATTGACCGGGAACACCGCACCGTCATGATCTTCGCTAAAATCTGGGAAGGATACAGGGAATACCACAGCACGAGCGATCTTGTCTACATCCAGGACAGGATAGACCGCCACCTCAGGGAAACGCTGCCGCCGGGGTGCACCCACACCATATCAGGCGAGCCCGCGATTCTGGTCAAGCTGGCGGATTACATCACGACCGGCCAGATCATGAGCCTGGTGTTCAGCCTCGCGACCGTATCGCTGATCATCGTCCTGCTGTTCAAGAACTGGAAGGCGGGGCTCGTCGCCATGATCCCCATGAGCACCGCTGTGGCGGTCAATTTCGGAATCATGGGATGGACCGGCATACGGCTCGATTCGGCGACCGCCATCATAGCCTCCATAACGATAGGGATCGGCGTCGACGACACGATCCATTTTCTCAACACGTTCAGGCACTTCAAGAAGCAAAACCTCGGCGTAGACGAGACCATAACACGAATCCTGGCGCACGCCGGCAAGGCGATCATCTACACATCGGTCGCGCTGGTCATGGGCTTTTCCATACTCGTTTTCTCCAATTTCAGACCGATAATCCTGTTCGGGGTTCTCTCGTCGCTCACGATGATAATCACCACCGCCGGCGCGCTCGTCCTGCTCCCCTCGGTGATCAAGGCGACCGGCATGGACCTCCAGGAAAGCGATTCCGATTCGCTGTTCTGGAGAATTTTTCATATAGGACGTTATTTCAATATAGACGAGGCTCCGGGCGCGGAATTATCGGAAGACTGACCCGGCGGGAACGTTCCAATGATCGAAAAAATCAACGACCATATCTCCATGATATTCACCGAGCAGGGGTTCACCTTCAGCAACTGCGTGCTGATCGACGACGAACGCAGAACCGCGATCGACAGCGGCGCAGGAAAGATAATGAAATCCATAGATCCCCCCTCCGTCGAGACCCTGCTGATCTCGCACCACCACGTGGACCATATCAACGGCAACGATTTCTTCACCCGTGCGACCATACTCGCCCATCCCCTGGAGAAAGAGGCCATGCAGGACCCCATGAAGACGACAGCCACGCACGGCTGGGGCGAGCTCATGGACGAGGACATCATGAAACTCGCCGAAAACCTGACCGGCAGGATGAGGCGCGTGCTCGAACCATGGCCGGTCCACGGCACGTTCGCCGACCGCGACGTGTTCGACTGCGGCAGGACGAAGGTGATGGTCATACATACGCCGGGCCACACCGCGGGCCACTGCTCGTTCTACTTTCCCGACGAGGAGTTCATCTTCACCGGCGACATCTGCCTTTCGAAAGTCGGTCCCTGGTACGGAGATCCGGACACGACCATCGACGAGTTCCTGGACTCGGTCGACCTGATTATCGGGTTGAAGCCTAAAAAACTCTCCACGGGCCATGTCAACCGGGTCATTACCGAAAAAATACCCGAGCAGCTCACCGAATACCGCGACCGGATACACAAAAGGGAAAAACGCATCCTCAATTTTCTGAAAAAGGGCCCGGCGACGCTGAACGAGATGGCGGAGCGAAAGCTGATTTACGGCCTGCACCCGAACACCTTCGTGCTGTTCTGGGAGAAAAGCATGCTCAAAAAGCACCTGGACCGTCTCGCAGCCGGGGATGCCGTAAAAAAGGGGGATGACGGCAAATATTACTTGACCGGCCGCAGCTGAAGGCCAAAACGGTATTCTTCATTAAATGCAATTTCCTGCAAGGAGTCATGCCATGAAAAATGTCGCGATCATCGGCGCTACGGGTTTCGGCGGCCTCGGCCTGATCGAGATCCTGCTCAGACACCCCGGATTCACCATCAGGCAGCTCGTTGCCCGCAAGGACACCGGCAAAAAAATTTCAGACGTGTTCCCGCACCTCAGGGGCTTCTGCGACATGATGGTGCAGGACGGCGCCGAAATCGATTATGACGGCATCGATCTGGCCTTTTTCTCCACACCCGACCGTGCGGGCATGACCCTTATTGACGATTTCCGTAAAAGAAACATCCCGGTCATCGACTTCAGCGGGGATTTCAGGTTCCACAGCCAGGAGGATTACGGCGTCTACGCCAGGAACAAGGGGATGGAAGACGTCCACCTGGCACCCGACTCGATCGGTGAAGCGGTGTACGGACTGCCCGAACTCAACGCGGAGAAAATTAAAAAAGCGCGCATCGTGGGAAATCCCGGGTGCTTCGCCATAAACATGATTCTGGCCCTGCTCCCGGCCGCGGCTGCGGGAATAATCGAGTCGCAGACAATCATCTGCGACGGCAAGACCGGGGTCTCCGGCGCGGGCAAGAACCCCGGCGAGGCGAATTTTTACCCGCAACGACACGAAAACATGAACACGTACCGCGAGGGCAGGCACCAGCACCTGGTCGAAGTCGAAAATATCGTGAACGGCGCCTGCGGGGGCGGGAAAAAAATTCTCTTCATCCCCCAGATCGTGCCCATAAACCGGGGCATACTGATGACGAGCTATATGCAGATCGCGTCCGGGCACACGACGGCCTCGCTGATCGACCTGTACCGCAACTATTACCGGGGCAAGCCGTTCGTGATGGTCACCGAGACGTCGCCCCACAGCGCCGACGTGCGCGGGTCCAACTTCTGTAAAATCCGCCCGTTCATCGACCCCCGCACGGGAATGATGGCGGTGATCAGCGTCATCGACAATCTTTTAAAGGGCCAGTCGGGAAACGCGGTGCAGAACGCCAACCTGATGTGCGGGTACGAAGAAACCGCCGGCCTCATGCAGCCGCCGTTCTATCCATGACGGTAAAGCGGGGTGCGCCCATATCCACATCTGACAACTTATTTCTCTTGACAGATGTGGTCATCCCGTGCTCTGCTTTACGCGCGAAATAAATTAACCGATACCGGGCGCCATGTCACAGACCATAACCAAAGGAATCATCGCCTCTCCAGGAATCCGCATAGGGAAGGCCTTTGTCTACCAGGGGAACAAGATCATAATCCCCAAATACATGCTCAGGGACAGCGAGATCGAGGCCGAGCTGCAGCGCTATGAGCGGGCCTTCCAGAAGACCAAAAAAGAAATTCAGTCCATCCAGACCCAGATCGCTTCGAACCTCTCAAAGGAGATGTCCGACATCTTCACGAGCCACCTGATGGTCCTCGAAGACCCGAAGGTCGACGAGCAGGCCCGCAGGAAAATCCGCGAGGAAAAGCGCAACATTGAATGGATAATCAACGACATCTCGATCGACCTGATCAACAGCCTGAGCAAGATAAAGGACGATTACATCAGGGAGCGCATCATCGATCTCTCGGACATCAGCAAGAGGCTCATCGCAAATCTCCAGAAGACCCATACCACGACCCTGTCCGACATCAACGAGGAGGTGATCGTTTTCGCGCCCGACCTCACACCGTCCGAGACCGCGCTGATGAACAAGACGCTGATCCTCGCCTTCGTGACCGACAAGGGCGGCAAGACGTCCCACACATCGATCATGGCCCGTGCGCTCGAAATACCGGCGATCGTCGGCACGATAAACACGACCTCTCTGGTCAAAAACGGCGACACCGTCATCGTCGACGCCATCCACGGCAAGATAATCATCGACCCTACCGAGGCCGAGATCAAGGAGTTCCGCAAGGCCCAGAAAGACTTCAACAAGCTCGAGGTCGAGCTTTCGAAGCTCACCAACCTGCCGGCCAAAACCCTTGATTCGGAGGACATATTCATCTATGGAAACATAGAAATCCCCGAGGAAAAAAAGATCATCAAGGAGCACATGGCGCAGGGCATCGGCCTGTTCAGGTCGGAGTTCCTGTTCCTGAACAAGTCGCTTCCCGACGAGGAATACCAGTTCAAGGAATACAAGAGGGTCGTCGAGTTCTTCAACCCCATGCCGGTGACCATCCGTACGATCGACGTGGGCGGAGACAAGATTTACGCGTACACCAGGGAGTACAAGGAACGCAACCCCTTCCTCGGATGCAGGGCGATACGTTTCAGCCTCGAAAACCCGGACATGTTCAAGATACAGCTGCGGGCGATCCTGCGCGCGAGCTATTACGGAAACGTCAAGATGATGTTCCCGATGATAACGACGGTCGAGGAGTTCCTCAAGGCGAGAGGTTTCGTCGAGGAGACCATGAAGGAGCTCGACCACGAGGGCGTCCCCTACGACGAAAACATCGATATCGGGCTGATGATCGAAGTGCCATCGGCGATCATCAACGCAGACCTGCTCGCCAAATACGCCGATTTCTTTTCGATAGGGACCAACGACCTCGTCCAGTACGTACTCGCGGTCGACCGCATCAGCGAAAAAATCGCCTACCTGTACAACCCGCTGAACATCGCAGTGCTCCGGCTGCTCAGAAGCGTCATACAGACATCGAGGGAGAATTCGACGCCAATATCCATCTGCGGCGAAATTGCAGGAGAGCCGCAGTACACCATGGTACTGCTTGGCCTGGGGTTCAGGCACCTCTCCATGAGCCCCACGTACATGTACCAGGTTAAAAAGATCATCCGCTCGGTCAGGATCGCCGAATGCGAGGAACTGGTCAAAACCATCATGCTCCTTGAAGACACCCACGAGATCGAAGAGATCGTCAGGCAGACCTTCAAGGAAAAATTCCACGAGATACAGTACTGATGAAGCTTTACTCCGACCTGGCCGAATACTATTTCTCAATCGAAAAAAAACACCGCAACATCAATGAAGACATCGCATTTGTGCGCTCCCTTTTCCCCTCATCCGACGGCCTGTCGGTCCTCGACATCGGCTGCGGCAGCGGCGAGCACCTCGGCATCCTGAAAGGCCTGGGCATGAGATGCACCGGCCTTGACTCAAGCCCCGAGATGCTCGCGGTCGCCCGAAAACGCTTTCCGGAAGGCGTAACGTTCATTCAGGCCGACATGAAGGACTTCGACTTCTACGAGGAGTTCGATCTCGTCATGTGCCTTTTCGGTTCGCTGAACTACATGATCGAAGATGAAGACGTCGAGCGGGCGCTCTGGAACGCATGGAGAGCCATGAAGCCCGGAGGCGTCGGAATTTTCGAGGTATGGCACGACCTGCCCATCGTCAGGATCAAGAAGAAAGATCCCGGCCTCGTCTCACAGACCAGATACAATGAAGTGACCATAGACAGGATGCGCGGATTCTCCCTGCTTCCACTGCCGGGCAGGTCCCTGGTTGAGGTAAGTTACGTTTACGACATCACTGGCGAAAGCGGATCAAAAACCATACGGGACCGGCACATCATGCGGCCCTTCTCCCGCCAGGAGATGACGAAGTTCCTTGGCGACGGCGGATTCACTATGCGGGGGATTTATTCCAACTTCAAGAAGGAGCTTTTCAGCGAAAACTCGGTGCGGATGGTGATCGTTTTTACGAAAGAATGAATTACCGGTATAACGCGAAAGCCCCGCTGATGCGGGGCTTTCGCGTTATATGAAAACTTTACATCTTCACCGTGTTCTCGTCCGCCACGGCGTCGGCGATGTCTATTTTCCAGTCGTTGATGGATTCTTTCCACCGCTTGTACAACTCCCTGGTCTTTACCTGGTCTTTGAAAAACTTCTCCGGGGTTTTCAGCGCCAGGAACAGCACTTCCTCCATGGTGCTGACCGGATGAAAGACCATCTTCTCCCTCACGTACTGGGGTATTTTTTCAAGGTCTTTCTCGTTTTCCTTGGGTATAATGACGTGCTTGATGTCGGCCCTGTGCGCGGCCAGGACCTTTTCCTTGAGGCCGCCTATGGGCAACACCTTGCCCCTCAGGGTAATTTCACCGGTCATCGCGAGGTCGCGTCTTATGGCCACCCCGCCCAGGAGAGAGGCTATTACCACTCCCATGGTGATGCCCGCCGACGGGCCGTCCTTGGGTATGGCCCCTTCGGGAACGTGCAGGTGAACGTCGTATTTCGAGATCAGTTCCTCGTCGATGTTAAAAAACTGCATGTTCGCCCTGACATAGGTGAAGGCGGCCTGAGCCGATTCCTGCATGACCTCTCCCAGCTTTCCGGTGAGAGTCAGGCTGCCCTTGCCCTTGATAAGCGAGGCCTCTATGTTCAGAATGTCGCCGCCGACCTCGGTCCATGCCAGACCGTTGGCGAGCCCGATCTCGCTGTGCTCTTCCTTGACCCCGTACTTGAACTTGGTGGGGCCGAGGTACCGGTGCAGGGATTCGACATCGACTTCCTTCCGGTATTCGTTTCCGTGCAGCACGACTTCGCGCGCGACCTTGCGGCACACCTTGGCCACAACGCGCTCGAGGCTCCTCACGCCGGCTTCCCTCGTGTAATGACGTATGGTGTAAAGCATCATGTCTTCGGAAAAGCCGATGTTGTCCACGGCAAGGCCGTTTTCCTCGATCTGCTTGGGTAGAAGAAAATTGAGCGCTATGTTCATTTTTTCGGGCTCGGTGTAGCTCGATATCTCGAGGATTTCCATCCTGTCGAGCAGCGGCCACGGTATCTTGTGCTGCACGTTGGCCGTGGTGATGAACATGACGTCCGACAGGTTGTAGGGAACCTCCATGTAGTGGTCCACGAATGAGTTGTTCTGCTCCGGATCGAGGACCTCGAGAAGGGCCGACGACGGGTCTCCCCTGAAATCCGTCGACATCTTGTCGATCTCGTCGAGCAGAATAACGGGATTGACCGTGCCCGCCTTTTTCATCATCTGGATGATCCTTCCGGGCAGCGCCCCGACATAGGTCCTCCTGTGTCCCCGGATCTCGGCCTCGTCGCGGACCCCTCCCAGGGACATGCGGATGAACTTTCTGCCGAGAGAACGGGCCACCGAACGGCCGAGAGAGGTCTTGCCGACCCCCGGAGGGCCGACGAAGCAGAGAATCGGTCCCTTGAGCTTTTTCGAAAGCTGCCGGACAGCGATATACTCGATGATGCGCTCCTTGACCTCGTCGAGGCCGTAATGATCCTCGTTGAGGATTTCCATCGCGCGGGTGATGTCCCGGTTATCCTTGGTCTTCTTGTGCCAGGGAACGTCCCTGAGCCACTCGATGTAGTTGCGCACCACGGCCGATTCGGCCGACATGGGGGGCATCTTCTCGAGGCGTTTTATCTCCTGGATGGCCTTGGTCCTGGCCTCCTCGCTCATCTTGGCGTCCTCGACCGACTTTTTCAGGGACTCAATCTCGTCGACCTCGCCGTCGTTCTGGCCGAGCTCCTTCTTTATCACCTTCATCTGCTCGTTGAGATAGTATTCCTTCTGGGTCTTCTCCATCTGCTTGCGGACCTGGCCCTGGATCTTCTTCTCGATGTACATTATTTCGATCTCGCCGTTGATGAGCTCGATCATCTTCGTCGCCCGCTCCACGGGATTGCCGATGTCCAGAACCTGCTGCTTGAACTCGATTTTCATCTCGACGTGGGACGTGACGACGTCGGTCAGCTGGGAGAGGTCCTCGATGCTCGAAGATGTCGCGAAGGCCTCCTTGGGCACCTTTTTGTTGAGCTTGATGTATTTCTCGAACACCTCGAGAAGCGTCTTCTTGATCGCAAGGGTGTCGGGTCCGGCCTCAATGCCGCGCTCGATGTCCTTGATCTTCACCTCGGTATGATCTCCCTCGGAGTCGAAATCGTAGATGAATCCCCTGGACACGCCCTCCACCAGCACCTTGATCGTCCCGTCGGGAAGCTTCAGAAGCTGAAGGATCTCGGCCACGGTGCCGACCGAATAGAGCTCCTCCCGGTCGGGAACGCTCACCTGCGCGTCCTTCTGGGTGACCAGGACGATCAGCCTGTCGCCTTTCATCGCCCTGTCAAGGGCGTTCACCGACTTCTCCCTGCCGACAAAAAGAGGCACCACCATGTACGGAAAAACAACGACGTCTCTCAGAGGAAGAAGCGGATATGATTTTGCAAAATTTACCGTTTTTTTCATGTTTTTAACTCTTTAATCTCTCAAACCGAGTCGAGCGGGAGTGATCCCGCCCGGCCATTCAGACGTCCATGTCATGCTGCTGGTTCGAGGATGAAACGCCCGCCCCGATAATCAAGCGGATTTCTCTTCCTCGCTGTAAATTATTTTAGGCCCGTCCATCCCGAGCACCATTTCGCGGTTGATCACGATCTTGCTGATCTTGTTCTGCGAAGGGATGTCGTACATCAGGTCGAGCATAAGCTCCTCGAGCACGGCCCGCAGCCCCCTGGCGCCGGTATCCCGCGAGTTCGAGATGTTGGCGATCTCCCTGATCGCGCCCTCGGTAAACTCCAGGGTAACGTTTTCGAACGAGAATATCTTGTTGTACTGCTTGACCAGCGAATTTTTCGGCTCCCTCAGTATCTTCACCAGGGCCTCGATGTCAAGCTGGTCGAGGGCCGCCACCACGGGGAGCCTGCCCACGAACTCGGGAATCAGCCCGTACTTGATGAGGTCCTCGGGGAGGAGCTGGTTCAGCACGTTTTCTTCGCTGATTTCTTTCTGCGATTTGATATCGGCCCCGAAACCGAGGGTCTTGTTGCCGATCCTGTTTCTTACGATCTTGTCAAGTCCGACAAATGCCCCGCCGGCCACGAAGAGTATGTTCCTGGTGTTTATGGTGATGAACTCCTGGTGGGGATGCTTTCTTCCGCCCTGGGGAGGAACGTTCGCGAGGGTCCCCTCTATGATCTTTAGAAGGGCCTGCTGCACTCCCTCACCCGAAACGTCCCGGGTGATCGAAGGGTTGTCGGATTTACGGGAGATCTTGTCGATCTCATCGATATAGATGATGCCCACCTCGGCTTTCTTGACGTCGCCGTCCGCGTTCTGGATGAGCCTGAGCAGGATGTTCTCCACGTCCTCGCCCACGTACCCGGCCTCGGTCAGGGAAGTGGCGTCCACGATCGCGAACGGAACATGGAGGATCTTGGCGAGGGTCTGCGCCAGAAGCGTTTTGCCCGACCCTGTCGGACCCACAAGCAGGATGTTGCTCTTGTCGAGCTCAACATCGTTTTTAGTCAGGTGAGTGTTTCCGAAAATCCTCTTGTAGTGGTTATACACCGCGACCGAAAGTATTTTCTTTGCCTGGTCCTGGCCGATCACGTATTCGTCCAGGATCTTCTTGATGTCCTTGGGCTTCGGGAGATTGCTGAAATTCCCGTCGAGATGCTCATCGCTGTCCTCGGCAATGATCTCGTTGCAAAGCTCGATGCATTCGTCGCATATATAGACATCCGGACCGGCAACCAGTTTTTTCACCGTGTCCTGGCTTTTACCGCAAAATGAACAAAAAAGCTTGTTCTGCTCGTCCTTTTTTTTAGATGCCATAGATACCCCTTATTTGCGTTCTATCACTTTATCGATAAGGCCGTATTCGCGTGCGTCCACGGCCGACATGAAGTTGTCCCTGTCAATGTCCTTTTCGATCTGCTCGACCGGTTTTCCGGTATGGAGCGCGTATATTTCGTTCAGCTTGTTCTTGACCTTGACGATTTCCTGGGCGTGGATCACGATATCGGAAGCCTGTCCCTGGAATCCGCCTGAAGGCTGGTGAATCATGATCCTCGAATTCGGGAGCGCCGAACGCTTGCCCTTGGCGCCCGCTGCCAGGAGCAGCGACCCCATGGACGCGGCCTGTCCCAGGCAGATCGTCGCGACATCGGGCTTGATGTACTGCATGGTATCGTATATGGCAAGGCCCGAGGTCACCACCCCTCCGGGTGAATTGATATAGAGATAAATGTCCTTGTCGGGGTCTTCAGCTTCGAGAAACAGCATCTGCGCTATGATCAGGCTTGAAATATGATCATCGACCGCTTCCCCGAGAAAAATGATTCTGTCCTTTAAAAGCCTTGAATAAATATCGTACGACCGTTCGCCTCTGCTGGTCTGCTCTACCACAATCGGAACCAAACTCATACCGTGTCTCCTCGATAATTTCAACGTGCGTTTCAGGCTATAATGATAATTTCGGCATCACCAATACGTTCGCCGACGATTTTCTCAAAAGAAATATGATTTTAATAAATTTTAGGATATTCTTAAATACCAGTATTTTTAATATAGTCAGGAATATGATATTTAGCAAGCAAATAATGTTACCCTGCAACGAGTTTCCCGTGTCCATGGTTTGATGCATGTATCGTGGTTTGCTCCGATCCGGGCGCTTGGAAGAACTTTTCGGGCGGATTTCATCGCGCCGGACTGCCCTCCCGGCGCCTGTATGGAGTACCTGCTGCAGCGTTCGGGGATTACAGCCCCATCTGGACAAAAACAACCGGTTTCGTCAACGAAGCGGGTTCTGATTGATAAACTCCTCAAAGGAAACGGGTTTCACCTTGTTCACTTTTGCGTTGCTGTACAGAAAATCGATCGAGTTGTTCAGGAGCAGTTCGTTCTCGATGCTTTCCCGCGATCTGTTCTTCTCGATGATTTTCTCGACTTCTTCCGCCGGAATCGATGTCCTTTCGGAATACGATTTTACGAATTCATTGAACGTTTCGTCCGAGACCGAAAGCTCCTCCTTGCGGGCTATTTCAAAGAGTATAAGGGATTTCTTGATTGAATATAGCGCCTCCTCCCTGAGCTGGGCCCTGAAATCTTCGGGATTGAGCCCCATGGCCGAGCAGAAAGCGTCGATGGTCTCCGATTTGTCGCCGAAACGCTGCTGTGTTTTCCTGAAGACCTCGTACATCTCTCCGATGATCATCGATTCGGGGATTTCGAAGGTGCTGCCTTCGATGACCTGCTTGATGACCTCGAACTTGGCCTCTCCGCTGCTCTTGTCGGCAACGAACTTTTCCATGTATTCACGTGTTTTCTTGCGGAAATCTTCCATTGATTCATAGCCGACCTTCTTCGCGAACTCGTCATCGAGTTCGGGAAGCTTCCTGTCGTTGATTTCGGAGACTTTCACCATGTATTTCGCTTTTTGTCCGGCAAGGTCCTTGATGTAATACTCCTTGGGATACTTGACCTCGATCTCCTTCTCTTCGCCGGACTTCATGCCCTCGATCTGGTCGTCGAGGACCGAATCCTGCTTCACCCTTCCCACGATTATGGGATATTCCTTGTATTCGACTTCGTCGCGCACCGATTTATCGACATCGTCGATCCTTTTCATCTGGATCTTCACCAGGTCGCCCTTGACGACGACCGCGTTTTGATCTTCCTTTTTGGTGACAACGGCGTACTGGTCCCTCATGGCGTCGATCTCTTTCTCGATATCGGCGTCCTCGATCGCACAGGCCCTCTCGTCCACCGGGATTTCCCTGTATTTGCCGATCTCGATTTTCGGAGGAGTGTCGAAAACGGCTTTGAACGTGAACGATTGCCCTCTTTTGACCGGCTCGAAATCATAATGGGGCTCCGCGATCGGCGTGAGCTGCTTTTCGGTAACGGCGTCAAGAAACGAGCTCTTAATGATATTTTCGGTTACCTCCTGGTCTGCATACCCGGCATACCTGGATTCGACGATCTGCATGGGAACCTTCCCTTTCCGGAAACCATCCACAGCGACCGTGCGTTTGAGTTTATCATATACGGCTTTATATTCAATTTCAACGCGGTCGGCCGGAACCTCGATCGTCAGTTCCATGCTGGCGTTATCAAGTTTCTTGTCGGTAATATTCAATTGCTCACCCCTTGAACTGGTTTTTATGATTTTTTTCCGGAATTATGGGAAATAAGTGTATAGTGAGATCAGGCCGATTGGAGTCAAACATTTTTTTCGTCCTGATCATATTAATCCCGACCAGTCGGGATTGCACTCTACCCCATAAAAAAAAGACCCCGACTTCTCATCGGGGTCTTTGTGCTGAGCGGGAAACGGGATTCGAACCCGCGACGTCAACCTTGGCAAGGTTGCACTCTACCACTGAGTTATTCCCGCTTATGTGCTTATGATCCTGTGCGAGCGAAGGGACTTGAACCCCCACGCCTTGCGGCACTAGATCCTAAGTCTAGCGTGTCTGCCAGTTCCACCACGCTCGCGTAATGTGAGGCATCTTTATTCATGCATCATTATTTTCAAGTAATTTTTTCGTCATTATGCCAAAAATTTATCGATAAATCGCGGTTGACGGCGCTTTCATCTTATATAAAATATGCGGCCGGAAATGATTAGCATCGTACGGGAGATGAGTCCCGCAAAAGCGGGAATCCACATTGACTCTCGGAATCGAATGAATTGAAGATGGATTCCGGCTCTCGGCAGAGCCTCGGCCGGAATGACAAAGCAGGGACTTCATTGCTTGTTTTTGGGCAGCCCCTGGTCCCGAATAATTCGATGAAGCCATGAACATCCTTTACGAAGACAACCACCTGATCGCCGTTGAGAAAGAGGCCGGAATGCTCACCCAGGGCGATTACAGCGGAGACACCTCGCTGATGGACCTCGTGAAATGCCATATCAAAGAGAAATACGGCAAACAGGGCCAGGTATATCTCGGAATGCTGCACCGTCTGGACAGGCCGGTCTCGGGCATCGTACTCTTCGCCCGCACGTCCAAAGCGGCCTCCCGCATGAGCAGGCAGTTCAGGGACGGCACGATCGGCAAGTTCTATCTGGCGCTCATATCGGGAAAGCCCGCGGCGTCTGCGGGCTGGACCAGGCTCGACCAGTATCTGGTGCGGGGCCGCGGGCATTCGGTGGCCGCAGACCAGCCCCGGCCCGGAGCTCAGAAAGTCTCGCTGCGCTATACCGTCCTGGCCGGCAGGGAGGGCGTTTCACTCGTGCTGGTCAGGCTGCTGACCGGTAAAAAACACCAGATCAGGGCGCAGTTCGCCTCGCAGGGAATGCCCATCGCCGGCGACGCGGATTACGGCTCGCCCATTTCGTGCCCCGGCGAAGGAATCATGCTTCACGCCTGCGCGCTGAGCTTCGTCCATCCGACAAAAAACGAAAACGTTCTCATCGCCTGTCCGGTCCCGGAGCATTTCAGCGGGATGTGGCGGTTCGACGACGATACAGGCCGCGCGATCATGGAATCCGTCAAAGCCGGGCTTGACCGACCCGAGAATAATATTTGACATTGAAGACATCCTTGAATAACTCTTGTCTTTTGATAAGAAAGCCATGCTTCGAAGAACATACGTTGAAATTGACCTCGCTGCGATAAAGCACAATCTCCTGGCCATAAGGGGGATGATCGCCCGCAATGTCAAAATTCTGCTTCCCGTGAAGGCAGACGCCTACGGGCACGGGCTCAGGGAGGTGTCCCTGTACGTCCAGAAAGAAGGACTTGTCGACATGCTGGGCGTGGCCTCGGCGAGCGAGGGCATCGAGCTCCGGCACGCCGGGGTCGACCTGCCAATCCTGGTGCTCGGCCTGACCCTTCCCGAGGAGGACATCGTTGACCGGATACTCGACTACAGCCTGTCGCAGACCGTGGCCGACATGGCCCTGCCGAAAATGATATCGTCCAGGGCCCCCGCCCGGAAGAACCGGGGCCTGGTGCACCTCAAGATCGACACCGGGATGGGTCGCGTTGGATGCAGCGTGTCCGAGGCCCGCGGCCTGGCAAGGGAGATTTCCGGTCTCAGGTCGATAAAGCTCGAAGGCATATTCTCCCATTTCCCTGCCGCCGACAATGGCGACCCCGGCTTCACCCGAAACCAGATCAAAATATTCAATGAAATAACGGGCGACCTCGAATCCGAAGGGATGCATATCCAACTGAAGCATATCGCAAACAGCGCCGGCATCGTGAACTTTCCCGAATCGCACCTGGACATGGTGCGGCCTGGTATCATGTCGTACGGCCTGCTGCCCGCGCCGGGCATGAAATACAGCGCGGAGCTCGTGCCCGCGATGACCCTTAAAAGCAACATCATTTTCCTCAAACGGGTGCCCGGGGGCACGCCGCTGTCGTACGGGCTCACGTACCGCACCGACAGGGAAAGCACGATCGCGACCGTACCGCTGGGATACGGCGACGGGTACAGCAGGTTTTTATCGAACAAGGCGCGTGTCCTGATCGAGGGCAGGGAATATCCGGTCGTGGGCAGGGTGAGCATGGACCAGATACTGGTCAATCTCGGTGACGACGAATACGCCCCGGGCCAGGAGGTGGTCCTTTTCGGAAAGCAGGGGATAACCGCCGAGACGCTGGCTCAGTGGATCGGGACCATCCCCTATGAGGTCACCTGCGGCATATCCAAAAGGGTCAAGCGGGCCTATATATGACAAAAGGAACCTGAAACGGGTCCCGGGTTGCCGAATTTATTTCCGATGCGGCGCTGAACAGGATTTTCGGGATTGCATTACCGATCATTTCTTTATATATTATTTTTATACAGTGGCTGCAGGCGGATTCAACACCCGGCCGACTGTTTAAAAAGTACGAGGTGCATATGGACCTGAGTAAAGCGAAAGAAATAAGGCTTTTCAACGCGGACACGCTGGAATATTCCGGTTCGATTGTCATTGAAAACGAAAAATTCTGGGAATACAGGGACGTCGACAACGACCATCTCATGGAAACCACCAGGGGCCTTCCGCTCAAGGGAGTCCTGACATCGCTTATTTACTTCAATATTGTGTATGAAGTGGTCGATTTATATCTTAACTGATCCGTTAACGGGGCTGACTTAACCTGAAAGAAGGATGTTATTCTTCTTTAAAAAATGTCATTCCGGCCACGGGATCGGAATACATCTTCAATCTGAATATATATATGAGTCAGGATGGATCCCCGCTTTCGCGGGGATGACTTTTGGGACAGACCCATGGGCAAATAATAATCTTATACTTGACTTGATATTTGGAAAGGAACTGATGCCAAAGAAAAAGGACGATTTCGACTTCGGGCCTATTATCGACGATGACGATACCCTCAAGGATTTCACACTTGGGGACGACGATCTTTTCAGCCTCGACGAACCGGCCGACCTGGAAAGCAAGAAGATTCCCGAAGACAGCCTGTCGGACTTCACCATCGACGAGAAATACGCCGAACCTGAAGGCCAGAAAAAACGCACGTCCGGAGACTTCGCCCCCGACATGGACGCCCTTCTCCTGACCGCGCAGTCTCCAATGATAATTGAGGGTATGAAATACATGAGCCTCAGGGACTTTTCCTCGAAGCGCCACCATATCTTTCTCGAGGCGGTAAAGGGCGTCGACCTCTACATCAAGATCATCGAGCGCAGCCCGTCAAACTACCGCAAGCTGTCGACGATCCTGCAGACCGACATCGACTGCATGGAGGTCGAAAAGATTGCCTTCAACCTCTACAAGAACAAATTCAGCGAAGCGCCGGTTTCTGACGATAAAAAGCTCACGGCCTACGAAATGTTCAGGGAAAAGCTCAAAAACGCCTATGACAAATCGCTGATAAGCAGCTCGATGGTCGGCATCAAGAAATACTTCCTCCTGTCGGGCGGGCTCGACCAGGAGAAGATCGCGCAGCTGGCGCGGGAGAACAATCCTGAGTTCAAGTCCGAGATAGCCAAGCTCAACCACAACATCAAGCTCGCGATGGAGATACTGAAACAGACCGACTGCGAGATAGCCAAGGGGATGAAGGGAAAGGACATCAACATTTTCATCATCAAGGCGAGCCAGATGCTTTACTACTACTACCTTGTCACCGGGGACAGGGACACGGCCAAGTACTACCAGCGGATCAACGGCAACTATAAAAAATACTTCATCATCAGGGACTGACCCTACAGGAGCTCCTCGACGATTTCGTAGATGACCCCGTCCGAAAGGAAAATCCCCTCCCTGCTCAGACGCACCGTCATGTCCACGCCCGTTCCGGAAACGGCCACGAGCCCCCGCTTTTCGAGAGAATCGATCCTGGCAAGCATCCCCGGGGTGAGGCGAAACCCGGCGCGGGACTCCATGTCGCCGACCGATACTCCTTCGAGCAGGCGCAGGCCGGTCATCAGGTATTCTACCGCGGCCGAATTCTTCCCGCGTACGTCCTCTTCATAGCTGAACCCGCCGCTGCATGCATATTCCACGGCTCCCGTGACGTTCATGATGCGCCGTCCGTCGATGAACGAGTGCGCGCCCGGCCCGAGCCCGAGATAGGGCATGAACTTCCAGTACTTCATGTTGTGCCGGGACTCGAATCCGGGGATCGCGAAGTTCGATATCTCGTAGTGGGAAAAACCCCTGCCCGCGAGGAAATCCATGACCGCCTCGAAAAGGGCGCGCTGCTCCTCGCCGGCCCCGGGACCGGGCTTCATCCTGCTGGCCAGCGGAGTGGATTTCTCGATGGAAAGCAGGTATACCGAAAGGTGCTTCGCCCCGAGGGAGCACAGCCTGTCAAGGCCCGCGACGAGGCCCGCCCTGTCCTGGCCCGGAATGCCGGCGATCATGTCCGCACAGTGAACGATCCCCTTTACCGAAAAGAACGAATCCAGATGATCGTCGCCGCACAGGGACGATGAACGTCCTATGGCCCGGTGCATGCCGGGATCGAAGGTCTGAATCCCCAGCACCGCCCTGCTTGCCCCCGCGTCCCTGAATGCTGAGACTTTCCCGGAGTCCTCCGGATTGACCTCGATGGTCACCTCGGCGCCGGGCTCGACGTCGGCCCATCCCCGCAGCGAGGAAAGAACGTTCTCGACCTGGCGCGGCTCGAGCATCGAAGGCGTGCCGCCGCCGAAATACACCGTGTCGATCACCGCGCCCGGAAGCTGCGGCAGCCTCATGGACGCCTCGCTGATTATGGTGCGGGTGTATGCCTCGAGACCCGCCCTTCCCTCAGGGGAAAGAGTATCGACGGGCACCGAATAGAACGAGCAGTAGTCGCACTTTCTGCGGCAGAATGGAACGTGTATATATACGCCGAGCTTCATCTTCGCGCGGCGATACCCAGGTCGCAGTTTATCGTAAACTTCGGCGCGAAATCACCC
>Ga0116154_10001378_pt1 | contig 20989 bp, 17 predicted proteins | sample AD_UKC030_MetaG_FD_89898 | JGI IMG/M metagenome (GOLD analysis project Ga0116154, IMG submission 89898) | Active sludge microbial communities of municipal wastewater-treating anaerobic digesters from USA - AD_UKC030_MetaG | ecosystem: Engineered > Bioreactor > Anaerobic > Digestate | place: USA...
ACCCAACGCGATGTCCTATCGCTGCTCAATTTGTCCGAAGAGACTTTCTGGCCGATGAACTGAACGCTCGCAAACCGCAGGATAAATCACGGAAATCCCCGTTTTTGAGGTGCGGAATGTAGGGCTAAGGCAGAAAACTGAACTGCCTTATTACACATCCAACTGCCATCAAGTCAGTTGTCTTGGCGACAGTTGGCTCCCATTGAACAGATTAAGCGCGTTTGTTTTGTCATGGGCTTCTCACGGCTCACGGCCAAGGAAAAGGGTAAGCGACCGCCGCCGATCTCCCTTGGTTGCCTTCCCATTGCCTTCGGCGATGTTCAACGGGATGGCTTGAGAGGCCCGTAACAACTGATCCTTCGCGTTTCGATGGCCCGGTAAACCTTCGCGCAATCGGTAAGCCCACCCGACGTCATCGATGGCCGCGCGATACACATCCAGTTTCTCGTGTCCAAAACCCATGTCATCCCTTTCGATTCCGATTCCGATACCGACCCCGATTCCGATTCAGCGCCAACGACACGGATCACCGACCGCCGCCGTGAACGGGCGCTGGCTGCGAATCCAACGTCCGAATAGTGCTGCGCTCTGAAACTGAATCTCGGGGCGGCGGTTCGTGTGCATCCGATTGTTGGGCTTCCTGATGCTTTGCAGCCAGTTCCAGCAATTGCTTTCTTTTTAGTTCGAGTGGCACCATACGACTGGTCTGCCCAACGTCGCGCACTGTCCTGGAACCCTCGGCGATCCACTCGAGAAATTGGTTCGATTCTTCAGCTAATACATATCCTTCATTGGCTTCCTTTAGGTATGCGATATAACGAGCGCCCTTCTTCACGCCGAAATTAGAAAAACCCGCCGTCGCTCCATGACTGCCCTCAGCGTCTGAGAATGAAACGGAGTGCGCTTCAATCAATATCTCTCCCGTTTTCTTCCCTAAAATGCACTCTTCAATTAGAAAGCGTATATGTGTATCCTGTGCCTTCACACTCAGGCCACTCAGTTTGCGAATTTCTGCGAGTCGAACATCGACTACACTCCCAATCACAACCAAATCAGAATTCATCACCTTGTCTTCCAGCTTCCGCAATATTTCACTTCCGAAACAGGTGGTAAAGAATAGCAGCAAAGTGACTATCGAAATACGTTTCATTACTTTCAAGCCCAACGGCAAGGGTGAGCCATCACGAGGAGCACGCCCGGTGCCATCGATTGGAACAGCAAGGTGATCGCGCTCCTCGTCATTGGCTCCACCCGCTGGTTCGATCCTGGTCTACGAGTCGTTGCCGGATCCACTCAGAACTCCTCCTCAAATCGATGACGGCCCAAACCACCGCACGCTCCGGCTCGATCGTGTAAAAAATCCCGTACGGAAAGACCCTGCTCAGTAGGCGGTGATAGTCATGGTAGACCACCCCATGAACACCGGCAGACACCCGCAGGCCCTCGATGTCTGCCCGGAGGCACGCTGTAAAATACTCCCCCAGTCCGGGCTCCTGGGCCTCATAAAACAGTTGCCCGTTATTCAGATCTTCCAGGGCATCCTCGGAAATCTGAACATCTCTCATGGTCTGCCTAGGGTTCCCTTCACCGAATCCCAATCCAGGAGCCGAGCCTTGCCCTCACGCACCCGTGCACGACGCTGGTCCAGGAGATCCTTCTGCTCTTGCGGGATCTCCATGCGGTCGAAGCGGTCTCGGAAATCCTCCCAGATCGCCTCCATAATCCGGATCTTCTGGTCCACCGGCAATGCTTTGATCTCTTGCGTTGTCATGAAAAAACTATACCGTGCTCCTCGTCCACCGGCTAGAGCGTTCTTGGATCGAACGATCAGCTCGCCGACCGCCGCCGGAGACGGGCGCTGGCAGCGAATCCAGCGTCCGAAGATCCGGCGCGTCAAAACCGAAGCGCTTGGCGGCGGTTCGGTGGAGTGCATGGTTCGGCACCGTTTTGTGGCTCTTATCAGTCATGTCCCAATGTAAAGCTGCCAGAGACAAACTCTCCAGTATCTCTGTCCAGATAAACATCCACGGTGGCTTTGGATCTGGGCGCTCGAAATGAAATCAGAGCCGCTGTTTTGACCTGAACATCCGTGAGGCTCGCCACACGAGCGCGCTCCTGGTCGTCCTGCGCAAAACCGTGCGCATAGCGGCGGGCAATCTTGATGAGTTCTTCGTTGGTCATGCTCTTAGTAGCGTGGGCGATTTACGCCGAACGACCAGGATGAGCCATGCCGAGGGGTGCTCCTATGGCCCTCGACTGCAACCGCCGGCTGACCGCACTCCTCGGCATTGGCTCGATCCGCTGGTTCGGCGATTTTGGTTTCATTGACTGGTTCGCCGTCGCACCAAAGGTGCCAATACTCAACAGCCCACGGGCAACGCCCTGGGAAGGCCGGTCACCCATCATTACCTTTGCCCTGTAAGGGCTAAACCCATGCCCGTTCTGCCTTTTCAGGGCGTAAAACATATGGGGGCCACGCGTTACCAGGGCGTTGCCCTTCGCTGTCGAGTCCTGGCGCCTTTGGCGCGAAACAACCACAAATCCTGCAAGATCACAGACGACACTGGCTTTCACCGAACGACCACCGACAGCCACCGACAGTGCGCTCGCAACTGCAACAACAGCGGTCTGTCTCCTGTGCAGGTTGAAACCGCGGCGCTTGGTGGCTGTTCGGTGCATCTGCTTGTTAGGCCCCGTTTGGTTGCGGGTGCAATTTTGCATGACGACGATTAACGAATCGCACCGCCAAGTAAACAACCAACGTGAGCGGCACGGGCACAAGAACCCGCACACCCAACCGATAACGGAGTCGCGCCTCCTCCTGCCAATAATCAGGGATTGCCGAGAGGACTCTCAGGAACTCGCCCTGAACAAGTGTCTCGGTCACATTGGGGTTGTAGAGCACCTCAATCCTCGTGTCCTTTGGGTAGCGCTCAAGCAAATCGTTCGCGCTGCGAGGTAATGAACCACCGCGGAGACGGGGGACGAATCTTTCCTCACGGGCGGCGACAGTCCCGGTAAGCCACCAAGAATCGCCGCCCTCGTCACCGTGAGAATACTCCGCCCCGGAGACAAGGAAGGTCTCTGGTTTGTATGCCTCTCGGTTACGGTAAATATTGATCCGATTCACAAACGACAGTGTCCACAGCCACGAGTAGAATAATGCTGCGAGAACTGCAAATCCACAGAGTGACTGGAAAACCTTACGCATGGCGTTTGATGCAGCCTAACGATCAGCTCACCGATGCGGCGGAGCCGCATTCGGTGAAGCGTTTGGTTGGCTGTTTTCCGACTTCCTGTCTCCATCGGGGTCGGTATCGGAATCGGTATCGTTTCGGCCGACTCCATACTCACCCGGTTCCTCACGAATAACATACCCGCGCTGCCCCAGCTTCGTCAGCATGGCCACGATGCGATCCAGCAGGATCTTGGCTTGCGCGCTCTGCTCAGCCGGCAGCGCGCCGCAGACCTGCAGCACATCCTGCGCCGCTCCACACTCCAAAGCCGAACCACGGGCGATTTCAAAATACCGCCGCCGATCTCCCTTGGTTGCCTTCCCATTGCCTTCGGCGATGTTCAACGGGATGGCTTGAAAGGCCCCTAACAACTGATCCTTCGCGTTTCGATGGCCCTTCAAACCTTCGCAGAATCGGCAAGCCCACCCGACGTCATCGATAGCCGCGCGATAAACATTTGGATCGGAAGCCGATCTCTCTTGAACAGTGACGATTATTTTTCAAGGCGAAGTGAAGAATAAATGTCATTGACCACTCTCTCCCATCGCTTGGTGCAAGCGCGGATTGGCACTCGTGGAAGCCCCCATCCGCGCTCGCGCGGGTATCGCCAAGATTGACAGCGTCGTCTCGCTCCGCAGCCGGGAAGCTATCACCGGCTTTTCCGGAGTGCCCTAACTGCTGTGGAAAATGGCGGAGGAATTTTTTCGTCTACCTTAGGCGAAGGGCGTTTTACCAGGCATGGCCATCGGACGAATGGGCAGTTTCATGTTCCAGTCCATCGACTCAGGCACTAACCGATCCTGAGAATTCAGCAGTTCTTCCCAGGTGATTTCCTTGCCTGTGTAGGCCGACATGCGGCCGCCAATCGCCATGAGGGTGCTCTGGACCATCCAGTCGCCGTCATTGATCGGTTCGCCTTTGCGAATCGAGGCGAAGAGCTCGTTGTGTTCCTGCTGGTACATGTTGGTGGTGCGGCCCTGATACTTCCATGCTTGGGGACCGGTAATTTCGGGTGCGCTCCAGCCCTTGATCGTGCCGGTGCCCTTGGCGCCCATGAGGTAGTCGGAATTATCGCCGTAACAGTTGGCAATCTGGCGTTGCGCCATGAAGGCCCTCACCCCATTGGGATATTCGTAAAACACATCGATATGATCAAAGATATTGCCCTCGTGATTGGGCGTCTGCCGGCCGCCGTTGCCCACAATCTTGATCGGCATGACTCCGTTCATTCCCCAGGCGATCTTATCAATGCTATGGCACGCCTGCTCGACCAATCCGTCGCCCGACAGCCAGGTGAAATTATACCAGTTCCGGATCTGCCACTCGACGTCGCTCATGCCGGAGGGACGTTCGCTAGCCGGCGGCATCGGCTTCACCGGTCCGGTCAGGTAAGTCGCGTAAATCGCCCGAATATCGCCAATGGCTCCGTCATGGATGCGCCGATAAAACTCGCGCCGGGCCAATTCATACCGCCAGCAGAAACCCGCCACCAGGGCGGTCTTCTTCTGCCGCGCAGCCGCCACCGATTCCTGGACCGACCGCGCCCCGGGAACGTCTGTCGCCATGGGTTTCTCGCAGAAGACATGTTTGCCGGCCGCGACGGCCGCCTTCAGATGCTGAGGGCGAAATCCTGGAGGCGACGCCAAAAGCACCACATCCACGCCACTGTCAATCACTTTCTGGAACGCATCCAGGCCGCTGAAACAATGGTCCGGACTCACCTTGACCCGATCCCCGACCTCCTTGTTGTTCTGCAAATTCTTCAAACCGGACTTGGCGTGGTCTTCCAGCGCGTCTCCGACCGCGGTCAAAATCGCATTCTTGTCCGCGCTCAATGCGTCCACTGCCGCTCCGCTTCCCCGCCCGCCGCAACCCACCAATCCTACGCGCAATGTGTCGCTGTTGGCGGCAAACGCTGTGCCGCCCATTTCGAGATTTCCGACAATGGCTCCTCCAATCACCGCCGCGCTTGAGGTTTTCAGGAATTGCCGACGGGAACTGGCCCCAGAGATGGATGATGTGTCATTCATAATTTGAGTCTTAACAAACGAGTTTGTGTTCCAGGACTATCTTGCCCGAATCCCCAAAGTCAAGCTTGGACACATCGTTCACAGGCCCTGTCTTGGGTGAGACGCTGATTCATCCGAGTGCGCGCCCAACTCGCGGGCCAGGAGCCTAGTGAACAGATCCCTGCCCGTCGCATTAAGATGCGTCGTACTGGCAAAAAGGACATCCGGCAGGATTGCCGGGAGATTGGTCAGCGTAACATCTGCTTTAAGCCATTGAGCCCAAGTTGTTAACAGCGCGCGATGTCTTGCAGGATGGTCCGGCTGAACAAAGGACGCAGGCGATGGCGTCAGTCCGATCACCCATCGAACCTGAGCGGGCGCCTGGGCGCGAAAACCGGCGCTGGCGCGCTCCAACACTTTCGCGAGGCGATATTCGGCGTTCCCACTTGCCGAATCACGGTCGTAAAGGTTCGGATCGGCCAGGCTCCCCTGCCCTTCCCACAAACGCCGGCAGAGATCGACGGTAAATCCGTATCTTGGTCCGTATTGGCTTGGCAGGGGAAAGGGCAATATTCGAGCCAAAATCCGATCTCGAAAAACATCCAATCCCATCATGCGTTCCCATCGCCCCCTGAAGCCTTCCGGTTTTGGGAGGGGCTGTGACGTCAACAAGCCTTCCAGGAAACGCTGGTGAAAAGCGGATGGCTCCTCCCGGCGCAAGGCTTCGGGATGCATGAGCAAGATGACCGTCCGCAATTTCCCGGGATTGGCTTCGATCCAACGGCTCAGCATCATACCGTGCGCCTGAAGATCCACATAGCTGAGCGTGGCAAGACTGAGCGCTTTGAGGCCCAAATTCTTTTCCAAATCGGGAACGGATAAGCCGGTCAGACACGATGAGTCTCCCAACAACAAGACCTCAGCGGAATTCGGCATCCGCGCAACCTCCGCCTGATAGGTCAGGACGGCGCGGTCCATGTCGAGGATCGGCCATCGCGCTGGAAACCATCCGAGGGTTTGGCCGCCATGCATGGCCAAGGCAATGAAGACAACCGGCAGAAGCGGCAGCAACACGATCCGCGCCAGGTCGCGAACTCCAAATTGGCATTGATGAGAACTCAAAGACTATATCGAGGCTAGAACCCCACGCCTGAGTGTCAAGCCTCGTTAGAACTGGAAATAAATGAACGCCGTCGATTCCTGTTCCCAAAAAACCAGAATGGCCCACAGCAGGACGCCCTCGAGAATCGATCGCGTCCAGACGCTCCATCTCATGGGAGCCAGGAGATCTGCGGTGCGCGCCTGCCAGATTTGCATCAGAACCAGCGGCAAAGCCACCACTGCCAAGCGCATGGCGTAACTCCAAAGCCAATCGGGACACCGCCAGTCTCCAAAAGCCAGGGTCAGAGATGCCACCTCACTCATGGAACCCGCCCGAAACAGGAGCCAGCCATAAAAAACAAAGATCATTGTCAACACCCAGGAGAATATCGTCTTGAGGCGGTTCGGGAACCGCCCTTCCTTTTCGGTGTTCTCAAACGCCAACCCGGGCGCATGAAAGCCAGGACGTTGAGGATTGCCGGCAATTCCATGCGGGAACGGATCGCGCAATCGGGATTCGCGGCGCTGGATCCAGACGCGACAAATCAAAAGGCCCAGGCCGTGCCAGGCGCCCCAAACCACGAAATGCCAGGACGCCCCATGCCACAATCCTCCCAACAACATGGTGGCCAGCAGATTGATCCCCGTCCGTCCCGGTCCCCGGCGATTTCCGCCCAAAGGACGATAAAGATAGTCTCGAAGCCAGGTCGACAGACTGATGTGCCACCGGTGCCAAAAGTCGCGGATATTGGTGGCCAGGTAAGGCAAATTGAAGTTCACCATGATGTCGAAGCCGAACATCAAAGCCAATCCCCGGGCGATGTCCGAATATCCGGAAAAATCGCCATAGATTTGCAGTCCAAAAGCCACCGTCCCCAACAGCACCACTGGACCGGTGGATTCGCCGGGCCGATAGGCCAGGTCCACCAGGGGCGCCAGATTGTCCGCCACCACCACTTTTTTGAACATGCCCCAGAGCACCAGCCAAAGGCCTTCCTCAAGCATTGCGCGAGTAATCACTCGCGTTTGCTCCATCTGCGGCAACAGGTGGCTGGCTCGTTCGATGGGTCCGGCCACCAATTGCGGAAAAAAGGAAACGTAAGCCAGAAAACTGACCAGGTTCCGTGTGGGCTTTAACTGACGCCGGTAGACATCCAGCGTGTAACTCAGGGTCTGGAATGTGTAAAAAGATATCCCCACCGGCAACACGATGTTCAAGGCCATCGGCGAAATCCGCATTCCCCACCCCTCCATTAGGGCAGCCAGGGATTCCGCAAAAAAGCCGTAATACTTGAAAAAACCCAGCATCCCAAGATTTCCGGTCAGGCTCGCCATCAGCCAAATTCGGCGGCGCGATTCCGAAACCGTCCCCTCCAAACGAAGCCCCACCCAGAAATCCAGAAGGCTGGAAAGAAATAGGAGCGAGAGAAATCGATAGTCCCACCAACCGTAAAACAAATAGCTCCCAGCCACAATCAGCCAGTTCCGAGCCGTCAAACTGCGACGAACCAGGAAAAACAGCAGTATGAACGCCGCGAAAAATTGGAGAAATACGTTGGAATTAAAGAGCATGTGCGATGGGGCCAGCCAGCCAGTTCATAAATTCACCGACGTTTGTTACCCGCAATTGTTCCCCTGTCAAGCGGCGAGCGAAGACCCAAAACCGCACAGAAGATGCTCCGAAAAAATCTAACCGCGAATGCACGCCAATGGACGCGAATCAAATCGGAGGTCGCCTGTTGGCGAAATCGCTCTGCGGAATGAATTCCGCGCCCCGATCCTTCCCGGCTCCGAACCGAGAGTCACTCGGCAGGTTGGACCGCGGGATTTATCCCGCAGCGGCGGTCGACACGAGACGCTTCTGCGGAATGAATTCTGCGCGACCGCTGGAACGGAGCGCGGATTTATCCACAGTGCTGTTTGTCGCGGGATCTCAGACGTTCGATCGATGCTTCCACCCCTTCAGGACCTTCGGTTTTGGCCGGTCTTTATTGGCGTTTATTAGCATCGATTAGCGGTTAAGTTCTTTGATTCGCGGTTTTCGGAGGATCATCCTCGCTGGACAATCGACCTTTCGAATGACATGTTCATCGCCAGATGGTTTGAACATGGACCGACGTCGCTATTTAGGTTTCACGCTGATTGAGCTGCTGGTGGTCATCGCGATCATCGGGATCCTGGCCAGCTTGCTGACGCCCGCCGTCAGCCAGGCTCGGGGACGGGCCAAACAGATGCAGTGCCTGAACAACTTGAAACAAATCGGGGTAGCCACGCTGATCTACGCCCAGGATAATCAGGGCTTAATCCAGATCAATAGTCCCCTGAAGCCCGAAATCACCTGGGCCGCCCTCTTAAGCACCAACCAAAACCTTCATGCCCGGGAACTTTTTCTCTGCCCATCGTATCCTCCACGGCAGTTTACCAACTGGTTTCGCACCTACGGCGTGCGCCTGGATCCACCAACCAATTACGCCCGGGGTTCTTTTCAGGAGTTCCTTTACCTCGATGGCATCCCGAATCCCTTGGAATACCTGCACGCCGCCGATACCACCAGCCGGGGACGCCAGGGCATTGGGGCTCAGCAATTCTACTATTTCCGCGCCCAGAACGAAAAGGAAGTCCACGGCCGTCATCATCTTAAGGCCAATGGGCTTTTCCTGGACGGCCACGTCGAGAGTTGTCCGCGAAAACGCCTCGAAGGCCTGGGGATCACCGCGCTGTTCGAGACCGATACCGTGCCGGCTTATTTTCAGTAGACTGTATGGATACGCTGACAGGCCCCGATTAGAATGAACACCTGGCTTAAATGGGCTGGAATCCTAATCCTCGCGTCCGGGGCGATCTGGTTCGGATGGCGTCACTTCTCCATCATGGGTCATCCGCAAAACAAAGCGTTGGCCCGGCGCGAGATTGCGCTTCGGGTGCTGGCCGACCACCTGGCCGCCCAACAGGCGGGTAAAACGGCGTGGATCGTGTCCAATCCTTTTACCCAGCGCGCAGGTCAACCCCCTGCCGTTTATGCCTTCGAAGAAGCGGGGATTCGCGGACTGCAAAAAGGCTGGGAAGGCAAAATAAAACTAGGTGGAATATCCTTTCCTACCTTGCTTGGCGGCGCAATCGAGAATCCCCAACAATTTCTCATCGATCCCCAAACAAAGACTCCCCTGAGCTACCTGACCGCGCCCGGCGCCTGGGATGCCCTGATTCCTGCCCATACCAATGTTGACTTGATCGTTAGCTTGGTTGGTTTGCCTTTGGATGTTCGTAACCTGAACCTCTGGCGCCAACCGAAACCTCAATGGGTCCTGCTCCTGCCTGATCTCAGGATGCTGGGCGACTTGGATGCCGTGCGCTCGGCGTTTCGTTCAGGCAAGCTGGCCGCCCTCATTTTGGACCGGCCCGGAGCCCCCCAGGAATCCACGGCCGTTTCCGCGGATTACCGCCAGGAGTTCGATCGCTTTTTCCTTCTCGTCACCCGCCAAAACCTTGAACAAATGACGGCCAATTGGCCCCAGGCGTTCTATTAGCGAGCGAGGCTAAACCTCCCACCGGATGCCGTCTGGCTGTCTCCTGCGAAATCGTCGGCCTCGATGAATTTTTCTTAAAAGGGTGTAAGCTGTGCTGATAACGCCGCATAGAAGATGGCGGCGATGATATGACAAGAATCCGTCAGGAAAAATGGGATTAATCGCAAAAACAACCGGTTTTGTGCTGGCCGGCCTTGTTTTGACCGGCTGCAGAGGCATCCCCACACCCAGCGAACATGCAGCGCGGGACAACTTTCAGGATGTAAGAAATCGTTACCGCTCCGGGGATCGCCACGCGACGTTGCCGGTCCTCGACACGAATGCCACCCTCGAAATACTGATGGCCTATGCCATGCTCAATCAGCCTAAGGTTGAAGCCGCCTATTACGATTACGCCGCGGCCGTCGAGCGGATCACCACGGAACGATCCCTCCCCGATCCGCGGCTGACCCTCGAACTCGATATCCAGGATGTGGTGACGGCGGTCATGCCCGGGCTCATGAGCGATGTGCCTTGGCTTAAGAAACTCCGAATTCGAGCCGACGTGGCCTCGGCGGAGAGCGAGGCGAAGTTTTACGCCTTTGAATCGCTCGTCCTGCAAACCGCCTACGAGGTCAAACGTGCCTATTACCAGCTCTGGTTTCTGGATGACCGGATTCGAATTAACCGCGAAACGCTGGCCCTGTTGAATGAATTGGAGCAGATCGCCCGCGTCCGGAGCGAAGCCGGCCAGGTGACGCTTCAGGATGTCTTGCGGGCGCAAATCGAACAGGAACGACTCCGGACCGAGATTGCCAACCTGGAGGACTCGCGCAATCCGCTGCTCGCCCAGTTCAAGGGCGCTCTCGGTCTGCGATCCGATCAGCCGGATCCACCCATGCCACGGGAATTTGAGTCCACCCCACTGGATTTGTCTCCCGAACAGCTTTTACACTACGCCCTTGCCCGCAATCCGCGCCTCAAACAGATCGAAGCCGAAGTGCGCATGGCCGAATCCGGCATCCGACTGGCTCGCCAAAGCAAGCTGCCGGACTTCAATGTTGGCGTGGAAGCCGATGTCAAAGCTTCGCCCGTGATGTGGAGGCCATCGGTGGGAGTCACGCTGCCGGTATGGCGGGACAAAATTGCCGCGGAGATCGCCGCGGCGCAGGCCCGTAAAAATGCCGCCCAGGCCCGGCTCTCCGCCGAGCAAATCCAGCTCGCCGTCGAATTCGCCGACCGATCTTTCACCTTGCGCGAGACAACGCGTAACCTGGCCTTGCTGACCGACACGTTGCTGCCCAAAGCCAGGCAATCGCTCGAAATTGCCCGGGCAGCCTATGGGACCGCCAAGACCGATTTCATCAATTTGCTCGATGCCGAACGTTCTCTTCTCGAGTTCCAACTCGCTCAAGTCGATGCCCGCACCCAGCGCGAGCTCGCTTTGGCCGAACTCTCCCTCCTGATCGTCGGGCTCCAACCGACAGGCGCTTCCTTGCTCGGAACCCCAGTCGCAGACAAACCGTCCAAAGATAACCCTGTCAAATGAACCTGACTCCAGTCCTATCCGAAAAGCCGGCCCGTGGGAACAATTCTCTCCGCCTCTTGTGCGTAATCTTTCTCTCGCTCGCGCTTGCCATTACACTTGGCACTGTCACCGCCGGTTGTGGCAGGTCCGGCGCTCCTCACGCAAATCACTCAGCCTCGGCCCAACAGAAATATCATTGTCCGATGCATCCGACTTATGTGAGCGATCGGCTGGGCGATTGCCCGATCTGCAACATGAAGCTTGTCCCCATCAAGGACGATGCCCCCGCCGCCAAACCCGCCGCGCCAACAACCGACGACAAAACCGCCCACATCAAACTGGGCCAGTATTACTGCCCAATGGATCTCCATGTGATCAGCAACACCCCGGGCATCTGCCCGGAGTGCGAAATGGACCTGGTGCGAAAAACCGAAGATTCTGAGGTCCACGAGGCCCACGCGGATTCCACTCCGGCCGCCTCCGTGCCCGGCCGAGTCAGCATCAGGATCGCGCCCGAGAAACGGCAGCTGATTGGGCTTACCCTGTCCAAAGTGGAAAAACGCAACCTCAATCGCACCCTGCGCACCGCCGCCCTGGTGGAACACGATGAAACCCGATATGCAAAAATCGCGCCGCGCTTCGCCGGTTGGGTTCGCAAACTCCATGTCAGCTTCACCGGCGCCCCCGTTGAGAAAGGCCAGCCGCTGTTTACGGTCTACAGCCCGGAACTCTTTTCGACGGAAAATGAATACCTGATTGCCTTGCGCGGCCTCCGCCAATTGAAAGAAGAGGCCCCGGCTTCACAAAAGGACGCTGCCAAAGCCCTGCTGGAATCCGCCCGCCTGCGGCTTGCCCTGTTCGAAATTGACGACGAGGAGATCCGCGGGCTCGAACAACGGGATAAGGCCAGCGCCGAACTCCTGATTCGCGCCCCCTTCTCCGGTCATGTGCTGACAAAGAACGTTGTCGATGGCAAGGCTTTTGCGGCCGGCGAGGCCCTTTTCGAAATTGCCGACCTCTCGCATCTCTGGCTCCGCGCCTATATCTATGAATCCGAACTGCCCTTCATCCGCCAAGGACAAGACGCGGTGATCGCTTTTCCGTTTCTCAACAACGAATCGTATCCGGCAAAGATCACGTTCATCTATCCCCATATTCAACCGCAGACCCGCCGCGCCGAAATCCGGCTCGAACTCGATAATCCCCAACAACGCCTCCGTCCCGACATGTGGGCGAATGTCGAACTCGAGGTCCAGGTCGGCGAAAAACTCTCGGCGCCCCCCAGCGCGTTGATCGACACCGGACTCCGATACATCGCCTTTGTCGAAGGACCGGACGCTCATCTGGAGCCGCGGGAAGTCAAAATCGGCGCCAGAACCGATGATTTCTACGAGGTCGTCTCCGGCCTGAACGAGGGGGAACAGGTGGTCACCCGGGCCCTCTTCCTGGTGGATTCCGAAAGCCAGCTTAAGGCGGCCATTGCCAGCATGATCTCCCCCGAAGCACACCCGCACTAACCCTTCGCCAAGAGAATTTTTCTATGGCCGACCTCGCCGCCCCCCCCACGCCTGCGTCCCACCGGGACTCTCTTATCGAGCGTATCATCGAGTGGAGCGCCCGCAACCGATTCATGGTCTTCATGATGATCGGCGCCCTCACCCTGGCTGGGATTTACACGATGCGCCACACTCCCCTCGATGCCATCCCCGACCTTTCTGACACGCAGGTGATCGTCTTCACCTCCTGGGAAGGCCGCAGCCCAAATCTCGTCGAGGACCAGATCACTTATCCGATCGTCACCAAACTGATCTCCGCCCCGAAAGTCAAAGTGGTTCGCGGTTACTCGTTCTTCGGCTATTCCTTTGTCTACGCCGTATTCGATGACGGCACCGATATTTATTGGGCGCGTTCCCGCGTCCTGGAATACCTTCAGGGGCTGACCGATGGTTTGCCGCCCGGCGTTACGCCCACCTTGGGGCCCGATGCCACGGGCGTAGGCTGGGGTTTTCAATACGCCCTGGTCGATCGCAGCGGCAAGCATGACCTGGCCGATCTGCGTTCCTTCCAGGACTGGCACCTCCGCTACTGGATCCAAAGCGTCGAGGGCGTGGCCGAGGTCGCCACATTCGGCGGATTCCAGAAACAATACCAGGTCGAAATCGATCCCAACAAACTCCTCGCTTACAATATCCCCATCACCAGGGTTTTCTCCGCCATCCGCGCGGCAAACAACGACGTCGGCGGACGCGAACTCGAACGGTTTGGCACCACCTACCTCGTCCGCGGTCAGGGCTACATCCAGTCCCTCGATGACCTCCGTCTCGTTGTCGTCGGCACGGACGCCAAAGGCACCCCCATTCTCCTTCGGGACGTGGCCAGAAACATCGCCCTCGGCCCGGAAATGCGGCGCGGCGCCGGCGATTTCAATGGTGAAGGCGAAGTGGTGGGCGGAATTGTCGTGGTCCGATTCGGGCAGAACGTGCTTCAGGTCATCGACGGCATCCAATCGAAACTCAAGGAGATCCAGCCCTCCTTGCCCGAGGGTGTCGAGATTGTGACCACCTACGATCGATCCGATCTCATCCACCGGTCGATCCAAACCCTCACCCGGACCATCCTCGAGGAAGCCATCATTGTCTCGATCATTGTCGTGATCTTCCTGCTCGATTTCGGCGGGGCTTTGCGGGCGATCATCACGCTCCCGATTGCGGTCGCTCTGGCCTTTATCCCGATGTATTACCTCGGGCTGACGGCGAATGTCATGTCGCTCGCCGGCATCGCCATTGCGATCGGCGCCATCTGCGATGAGGCGGTGGTCATGGTCGAGAATGTCCATAAACACCTCGAACATGCTCCCCCCGGCCTGAGCCGAAGGGAAAGACAGGAAATCATCATCCGGGCCTGCAAACAACTGGGGAAACCGCTTTTCTTCGCCCTCCTCGTCATCACCGTCAGCTTCATGCCTGTCTTCACCCTCGAGTCCCAGGAAGGCCGATTGTTTAAACCGCTCGCCTACACCAAGACCTTTACCATGGCATGGGCCGCCTTTCTATCGATCACGATCGGTCCAGCCCTCATTGTGTTGATGACCGCGGCCAAGGTCGTTCCCGAGCACAAGCATCCGATCAGCCGTCTCTTGCACCGCCTCTATTATCCCTGGGTCAGCCTCCTGATGACCCGAAGGTTTCTCTCGATCGCCATCGCGATCCTTGCCGTGGGTTCCTCGATTCCTATCTACAAGAAGCTGGGATCCGAGTTTATGCCTCCCCTCAACGAAGGCACCATCCTCTACATGCCCACCACCCTGCCCACTATCTCGATTACCGAGGCCACACGCCTGATGCAAATCCAGGATCGTGTCCTCAAGCAGTTCCCCGAGGTCGCCACGGTCCATGGAAAAGCCGGACGCGCCGAAACCGCCACCGATCCCGCACCCCTCGAAATGTTCGAGACGGTCGTCGTTCTCAAGCCGGAACAGGAATGGCGTCAAGTGTCCCAAAAACGGTGGTACTCCAACTGGGCCCCCGAATGGATTCAGACCGGTCTCCGCCGGATCTGGCCCGACACTCGTCCCCTCTCCTGGGATGAATTGATCGCCGAAATGGACGAGGCCCTCCAAATCCCCGGCCAGGTCAATGCATGGACAATGCCCATCAAAGCTCGCATCGATATGCTCACCACCGGCATCCGCACGCCCATCGGCATCAAAATCTTCGGACCCAATCTGGCGCAAATCAACAAACTCGGCGAGCATCTCGAGTCCGTGATCCGCCAGGTGCCCGGCACCCGCAGCGTCTACGCGGAACGCACTACCGGCGGTTATTACCTCGATATCATTCCCCAACGCGAAGCCATCGCTCGTTATGGTTTGAATGTCGAGGATGTCCTGATGCTGGTCGAAACCGCCATCGGCGGCATGCCGATCGAGCGCACCATCGAAGGACGAGAACGTTATTCCATCAATGTCCGCTATAGCCGCGAGTTGCGCGATGACCTCGAGAAACTCGAGCGCGTCCTGGTGCCCGTGGATTCCGGCATGGACACGGTGGTAAACGGCGAGATTAATGCCGGAATGTCTTTCGCTGACAATCTCCCCTCCTCTTCAGGGATCCGTCAAATTCCCCTCGGACAACTCGCCGAAATACGCACCACCATCGGCCCCCCCGTCATCCGCAATGAAGACGGCGCTTTGACCGGCTGGGTCTATATCGACATGGCCGGACGCGATATCGGCGGCTATGTGGAGGAAGCCAAGAAAGCAGTCGAAACTCACATCCTTAACAAAGGGCTCCTGCCCTCGGGTTATCGCCTCGAGTGGTCGGGCCAATACGAGCACATGCTCCGCGTCCGGGAACGGCTCAAGGTCATCGTGCCCGTAACCCTCGTATTGATCTTTGTGTTGCTCTATCTCAATTTCAAGAGCGTTCCCGAAACCCTCATCATCCTGCTTTCCATCCCCTTTGCCATGACCGGAAGCATCTGGTTGATCTGGCTGCTGAATTACAACCTGAGCATCGCCGTCTGGGTGGGCATCATCGCCCTCGCCGGCCTCGCTGCTCAAACCGGCACCGTCATGATTATTTACCTCGACGAAGCCTTTCATGCCTACCAAAAGGCGGGCCGAATGAAGACCCAGCACGATCTTTTCGAGGCCATCACCTACGGGGCCGTCCAACGCGTGCGCCCCAAACTCATGACCGTGGCCATGATCACCCTTGGACTTCTGCCCGCCCTTTGGGCCCATGGCGCCGGTGCCGAAGCCATCCAGCGCATCGCCGCCCCCATGATCGGCGGCCTCATCACCAGCACGATCCTCACCCTCGAAATCGTCCCAGCCATCTACTCGATCTGGCGCGGACGTCAGGTCCAATGGATCCAAGGCCCCAGACCGACCCGCAGGAAATGGGAAGATCTTAGCCACCAGTTTGTCGAGTGGGAAAAGCAAAAGCGCTAGCAGAACGCACTCCGCCGCCTCGGAGTCAAACGGGGCGCAGAATTCATTCCGCATCGGTCTATCAAGCGGATCGACGCCTGAGCACGGAAAAACCTTTCCCTTCGGCGATCCCCTGCTAATTTCTCACCCAAGCCGATCTCCATGAAAGCATTGCTCACAACTCACAGTATCGCGCGCAGACTCCAGCTGGGTGTTGGGATTGCGGCCGGGCTCGTGCTCGGGTTGACGGTCTGGTTCAACTACGGCCTGAGCCGGGAGGAATTGGAGCGTCAGACCAACGCCAAGGCCATCACCGAGATTCAATCCGCCGCCAGACGCCTGGATGATTTCATTACACGCATCGGGATGGTGCCCCGTCACATCGCCATTCGCCAACAGGCCTTCGGACGCGATCCCGATCCCGGGATGGTGTCCTTCCTGCGGGAACTCCTCGGCCAAACCCCGGTCGAGGAGCTCTACGGTTTGTATATCGCCTACGAACATCTGGATTGGAGGGACCGCGGGGGATGTCTTGCGTTGCATCGAAAAAACTGGCCGGCCCTGACTCCCGTCGACTACGACTACCATGATCCCCAACAAGAGTGGTATCACGGCCCGAAAACATCGCGCGCCTTCTATGTGACGGAACCTTACTTTGATGAAGGCGCCGGCAATATCAGCATGGTCAGCCTCACCTTCCCGGTATTTGACCCGGCGACCAACTTTATCGGCGTGGCCGGAGCCGACCTGGCCTTGGACCGGATTCGCGAAATCATCCGCGAATCCCGCCCGATACAAAGCAGACCCGGCAGCACGAGCGCATTTGCCTATCTTGTCAGTCGAACCGGAAAAATCATCGCCCATCCCAATGAAGAGCTGATGCTCCGCAAAGGCTTTCCGGGCGCCGACCTGACGACACAACCCGCCGGACAGCAGATCACGGCGACACCCGAGGGCTTTGCAGCGATCAGGATCGATGACCACCGCAGGCGTCTTTACTGGGCGACATCACCCCTCAGCCGATGGAAAATCGTGCTGAACATCCCCGAGGACGAAATCCTCACTCCGGTGAGGAAACTGACGTTTCGATCGGGCCTGGTCGGCCTGGGCGGGTTGCTGGGGTTGTTCATCCTGCTCACCGGCATTGCCCGGCGCTTTACGCAGCCGTTGTTCAATCTGACCCGCACTGCCGCCGCCATCGAACAGGGCAAATATCGGGAGGAAATGCTCGGCAATCTGCCGGAACACCGCGATGAAATGGGCGAACTGGCGCGCAGTTTCCAAAAAATGGCCCTGGAAATCCAGACTCGCGAGCACAGCCTGGCCGAACTCAACCAAAACCTCGAGCGTACCGTCGCCCAACGCACCTCGGAACTGACCGCGCGGGCGGGCGAACTGGAGAATTTGACGCGACAGTCCCAGGAAAAGGCCGTCCTGGAATCAAGCCTCTCGGCCCTTAACACCGCCCTGCGCGGCAACCTCACCGCCTCTCAAGTGGCTGAAAAAGGTTTGTCTGTCGCCATCGAATTCCTGGGTGCGCCCGCCGGCGCCCTTTTCGTGGCAGACGCCGAGGGGATTTACAGTCGCCTCGCGGCGCACGCCTATCCAACCGACTCGAACCTCCCCAAATCCTTTGCCCTTGGCAGCGGCATCGTGGGGCAGGCGGCGCAGTCTCGACGCCCGATCTTCACAGAGGCCGCCGACGGCAAGCTCCAGGTCCACTTCGGTTTCGGCGCGGTCTCTCCCACCCAGGTCGCGGCCTATCCCCTCCTGGCCAATGACTCTTCGGTCGGTGTCCTCGAGCTCTGTTTATTCAAACCCTTGACATCCGCCCAGACTTGGTGGCTCGAAAAGGCGGCCGATGCCATGGCCAACGCCTTGCGCTTTGCCCTCGAAAGCGAAGAACGCCAGATCGCCGAAGAACGCGTCAAAGCCTGCTTCGACAGCACGAGCGACGGCTTGCTCATCCTTGCCCCCGACCGCGGTTTCATCCATACCAATCAAGCGGCGGCGACCCTGTTTGGCTTCGACCGGATCGCGGACTTGCTCAAATGCGGTCCCGTGGACCTTTCCCCGGAACGCCAACCCGATGGCACTCTCTCGAGCGAAGCGGCCTCCAACCATATGCAAACCGCCATGCAGATGGGGACCTCCTTGCGTTTTGATTGGGTCCATAAACGCCGAGACGGAACAGAGTTCCCCTGCGAAGTGACCTTGATCCGCATCTCCCTGGGAGGCAAAAACGCCTTGCTCACCAGCATCCGCGATATCACCGAACGCAAACGCAACGAGCAAGCCCTCGCGGCCAGCGAACGCCAGGTCCGCCGAATTCTGGCCACCTGCACCGAAGGTTTCTGCATGGTCGATCCTCAAGGCACTCTGATCGAAGTCAACGAGGCCATGTGCCAGATCCTCGCAAGAACCCGGGAGCAGCTCATCGGCCGCCACATCTACGAATTCACCGACGAGGAAAACACCCGAGTTTTCAAGGAGAACATCGCCCGGCGAGCGAAAGGCGAGCGGGGTTCCTACGAAGTCTCCCTCCTCCGGCCTGACCGCTCGCTTGTCCCCTGCCGCGTCAACGCCACTCCCCTCATCGACGAGCACGACGTCAAACATGGCTCTTTCGGCATGTTCACCGACATCACCGAACAGAAACGGGCCGAGGCCGAACTGAAGGCCGCCATGCTCAAGGCCGAGGAAGCCACCGAGATGAAGTCCTTGTTCCTCGCCAACATGAGCCACGAAATCCGCACGCCGATGAATGCCGTCATCGGCCTGTCGCACCTCGCCCTCAGAACCCAACTCACCCCCAAACAACGCGATTACATCAGCAAGGTGCACAATGCCGGCACCTCCCTGCTCGCGATCATCAACGATATCCTTGACTTTTCCAAGATCGAGGCCGGCAAGCTGGACCTCGAAACCACTGATTTCAAGCTCGATGAGGTCATCAGTTCTGTCACCACCCTCACCGCTCAGAAGGCCCACGAAAAAGGTTTGGAGTTCCTGGCTCATGTGGCCCCGGGTATTCCCGAATACCTCCTCGGGGATCCCCTCCGACTCGGCCAGATCCTCACCAATTTCGTCAATAACGCCGTCAAGTTTACCGAACAGGGCGAAATCCGCCTCAATATCGAGCTGCTCCAACAGACCGGCGAAAAGGTGCAGCTCAAATTCTCCGTGCGCGACACCGGCATCGGCATGAGCCGCGAGCAATCGGCCAGGCTCTTTCAGCCGTTCATGCAGGCCGATATGTCCACGACCCGCAAACACGGCGGCACCGGCCTCGGGCTGACGATCTGCCGGCGCCTGGTCGAGTTGATGGGCGGACGCATCTGGCTCGAGAGTGAACCCGGACGGGGCACGACCTTTTTCTTTACGGTCTGGCTCGGGGTCGGCGCCGAAAAAGGATCGGGCAAGATAATCCCTGAACGACTCGCCCATCTTCGCGTCCTCGTGGTCGACGACAATCCCGCGGCCTGTGAGATTCTCCAGGAACCCCTGGCCGCCGTCGTCCACAGTGTGGATATCGTTGCTTCGGGGCCGGCGGCAATCGCCGCGGTCAAGAAGCACGATGCCCAGGATCCTTATGACATTATTTTTATGGACTGGCGCATGCCATCAATGGACGGCCTGCAAACCAGCCGCCACATCCAGAGCGACGAAACCTTGCGGCATCAGCCAGCCATCGTCCTCGTCACCGCCTTCGGACGCGAGGACGTGCGCGAGGAAGCGGAACGGCTTCACTTGGACGGATTCCTGGTCAAGCCGGTGACCAAGTCCATGATCGTCGATACGCTCGTGAGCATCTTCGCCGAACTGGAGGATCGCGGCATGACAGCTGAGCACTCAGCCTCAGACCATGCCCGCCACCTCGACGGAGCGCGCATCCTCCTGGTCGAAGACAACGATATCAACCAACAAATCGCCTCAGAACTCCTCGAAGGCGCCGGGGCCGCCGTCAAGACTGCCAACAACGGCAAAGAGGCCGTCGAAATCCTCGAAAAATCACCCCACCCACTCCCCTACGATGTTGTCTTGATGGATATTCAAATGCCCGTGATGGACGGCTACCAGGCGACCGCCAAACTCAGAAGCAATCCCCGGTTCGACACGCTGCCCATTATCGCTATGACCGCCCACGCCACCCTCGAGGAACGGCAGCGTTGCCTGGGCGCCGGCATGAATGATCACCTCTCAAAACCGATCGATCCCACCGCGCTCTTCGAGACGCTCAGCCGTTATTACAATCCCGGCCCAAATCTTGCCACCGCTCGAGAAAAACCCGCCTCTACCCCTCGCCCATCTCTCGATGTCGCCCCCGAAAACGCCGATTCCCCTGCCCCGGATCAATTGACCGCCATCGAGGGGCTCAACTCAGCCGAAGGACTCCAGCGCGTCGCAGGCAATCAAAAGCTCTACCTCAAGCTCCTTCGCCAGTTCCTCGATCAACAGAGCGCTGCAATCGACCAGATCACCGCCGCGCTGGCCCAGGGCAACCCGTCCCTCGCCGAACGACTGGCCCACACGCTCAAAGGCGTCGCCGGCAATATCGGCGCAAAACCCGTCCACAGCTCCGCAGGCATCCTGGAAAAACTCATTCGCAACCATGCCCCCGCGGCCGAGGTGGATGCCGCAATCCGCGATCTCTCAACGGTCCTGTCTCCCTTGCT
>Ga0116154_10001381_pt1 | contig 20978 bp, 19 predicted proteins | sample AD_UKC030_MetaG_FD_89898 | JGI IMG/M metagenome (GOLD analysis project Ga0116154, IMG submission 89898) | Active sludge microbial communities of municipal wastewater-treating anaerobic digesters from USA - AD_UKC030_MetaG | ecosystem: Engineered > Bioreactor > Anaerobic > Digestate | place: USA...
CATCGGCGTTTCGCATAAGACCGCCCCGGTCGAGAGGCGGGAACGGCTGTCTCTTTCCGAGGCGGCCCTCCCGGATTTCCTCGGGCGGATTTCCGGCGCTCCCGCCGTGGCCGAGGCCGTCGTCCTTTCCACGTGCAATCGGTTGGAGGTGTATGTTTTGACGGAGTCTCCGTCGGCGGCCCGCGAACTCATCGAGAAAGAACTCGCCGCGCGATGGGGAGAGGGGGCGCCGCCCTGGTATGTCCGGGAGGATCTCGCCGCCGTCCGACACCTTTTCCACGTGGCCGCCGGCCTTGATTCCCTGGTGATCGGGGAGGGGGAAATATTGGGACAGGTCAAACGGGCCTACGAGGCGGCATTGGGGGCCCGGGGGACGGGCAAATTCACCAATGTCCTCTTCCAACGGGCTCTCTATGTCGGTAAACTGGTGCGCGCCGAGACGCGGATATCCGAAGGGGCCACGTCCTCGGCGAGCGTGGCGGTGTCGCTGGCCGGAAAAATATTCGGGGATTTGACGGAGAAAAATATCCTCATCGTAGGAGCGGGGAAAATGGCGGAACTTTCCGCGCGGAACCTGTTGAGCCAGAAAGCGGCGCGACTGACCGTGGCGAACCGTACCCTGGACAAGGCGACGGAACTGGCCGGCCCCTTGGGCGGCCGTGCCGTTCCGCTCGAGGATTTGCCGGAGGAACTTCTCGTCGCCGACATCGTCATCTGTTCCACGGGCGCCCCGACGCCGCTGGTTCGCGCCGCGGACGTGCGCGACATCATGGCCCGCCGCCGCGGGAGGGCCCTGTTCTTCATCGATATCGCCGTGCCCCGTGACGTCGAATCGGAGGTGAATGGGATTGAAAACGTTTATCTTTACAACATCGATGACCTGCAGGCGATCGTTTCCGAAACGGTCGGCCGCCGGCGTTCCGAAATAGAAAAGGCGACGCTCTTGGCGGACCGGAAAGCCGAAGAGTTCTGCCGGTGTTGCGAGTCCTGGCAGGCCGGCCGTCCGGCTCCGTTCGCCCATTCCGATTTCCTTTCCCGGTCTTCCGTGGGCGGCCCCGCGGCCGACGCGACGTTCCTTGAATAAGATCCGGCTGGGGACCCGCGGCAGCGCGCTGGCGTTGGCGCAGGCCGGAATCGTCAAGGACCGGCTCCGGGCGGTGGAGCCCTCTCTCGAAATCGACATCGTGCCGATCCGGACGGCCGGAGACCGATGGACGGGAACGTCGTTCCCGGAAAGCGGCGTCAAAGGCCTGTTCGTCAAGGAGATCCAGGAGTCGCTCCGGGCGGGACGGGTGGATGCGGCGGTGCACTCTTTGAAGGATCTTCCGGTTTTGGCTGCGGAGGGGCTTCGCCTGGTCGCCGTTCTGGAACGAGAGGATCCGCGCGACTGTGTCGTTTCCCGCCAAGGAGGGCCGTTGTCGGGTCTTCCCGCCGGGTCTGTCGTCGGGACCGCTTCTCCCCGCCGGCAGGCGCAGCTGCGCGCGGCCTATCCGACGTTGAGATTTGAAAATATAAGAGGGAACCTGGATACCCGTATCCAAAAAACGCGGGAGGGGGGGTATGACGCGGTTGTTGTGGCCCGTGCCGGTCTTCGGCGGCTGAACCGCGACAGTGAGATATCGGAGATTTTGCCGCTCGACGTGGTTTTGCCGGCCCCGGGACAGGGATGTCTGGCCGTGGAAGTCCGCGCGGGGGACGGCCGGATGGAACGATGGGCGGCCGCATTGAACCACGACGCCAGTTTTTGGACGGCTTCCGCCGAACGTTCGTTTCTGGCGGGGCTCGGCGGCGGGTGCCGCGTGCCGGTGGCCGCCTGTGCCCTCCTCGCCGACGACGGCGGGATGACGTTGCAGGGGCTCGTCATTTCCGCCGACGGCCGCCGGCAGGTGCGCGGGACCGTTTCGGGGCCTTCGGCCTCGGCGGAAGAACTGGGACAATCGCTGGCGCGGAAACTTTTGGCCGACGGCGCCGCCCCGCTTTTGGCGGCTGTTTCGGAGTGAGGGAGCGCATGGACGAGCAGAGACGACGACCCGGGAAGGTCTATTTGATCGGGGCCGGCCCGGGCCGGCCCGATTTGCTGACGCTGCGCGGCGCGGAATGTCTGTCGCAGGCGGATGTCGTCGTCCGCGACGCCTCGGTTTCTGAAAGGGTATTGGAGCATTGCCGGCCGGAAACCCCCGTCCTTCTGACGCGCCGCGGAATCCGCCGGCGGCCCATGGGACAGGCGGAGATCAACCGCCGTCTCGTGCGGCTGGCACGCTCTGGGAAAATCGTCGCCCGATTGAAAGTCGGGGACCCGTTTTTCTTCAGCCGCGGCGCCGAAGAAGCCGAATTCCTTGCCCGGCGGCATGTTCCTTTCGAGGTGGTTCCCGGCGTTTCTTCGGTCACGGCGGTTCCCGCCTATGCGGGCGTTCCCATCACGCATCGCGAATACGCCTCCGTGTTGACCGTCGTCTCCGGTCCCGCCGGACGGGAGAACACCTATTGGGCCGGTCCGGGTCAAAAAAATGTCGCCTCGGTCCGGTGGGAGGCTTTGCCGCCCCAGGGGACATTGGTGATCCTCATGGGCGTGGGAGAGTTGCGGGGAATCGCTCAGAGATTGATGCTCAACGGTTGGCTCGCTTCGACCCCCGTTCTCGTCGCTCGATGGGGCACGTTACCGGCCCAAAAAATCGTCGAGGGGGTCCTCGGGGACATCGCTCCGAAGGCCGAGCGGGAAGGGATGTCCGCTCCGGCGGTGATCGTGGTGGGAAAAGTGGCGGCGTTTCGCCGCCGATTGGGCTGGTTCGAGCGGTTGCCTTTGTTCGGTCGGACCGTTCTGGTGACGCGCGCGGCCTCGCGGTCGGACGCCCTCACGGCTCTTTTGGAGAACGAGGGGGCGCGCGTCCTTGTTTCGCCCGCGGTGCGGTTTGAACCGGTGAAACCGGCGCCTCGTTGGCGGCGGTGTTTGAGGAATATTTCCCGATACGACGGGGTCCTTTTCACCAGCGCTACCACCGTCCGGATTTTTTCCGAACATTGGCGGGAGATGTCGCGCGATTGGCCCGTCGGCGTCGCCGTCTACGCGGTGGGGGGTAAGACCGCCGAACAGCTCGTCCGGAACGGTTTCCCGGTGCACGGCATCGGCAAGGACGCCGCCGCGGGGGACCTGGTCGATGTTTTGGGGGAAACAGAGGGAAGGCGATATTTGTTCCCCCGGGCCGCGGAGGGAAGGGACGAACTGGTGGAAAAATTACGCGCCGCCGGGGCGTCGTTGGACCTGTGGCCGCTCTACCGTACGCGGCCGGTGAAGATGGAGGCCGGGATGAGAAGTTCGTTGCTGGCCGGAACCGTGGACGGCGTCCTGTTCGCCTCTCCGTCGGCCGTGGGATCCGTCCTGGGTTCTTTTTCTCCCCGGCAGCGGCGGAAGATTTTTTCCAGAACGAGGCTGTTTTCCATCGGGCCGACCACGACGCGGGCGCTGAAAGATTTCGGAATGCGCCGGGTGCATCAGGCGACTCGGTCCACGATGGAGAGCCTCGCCGTGACGGTTCAGGAAAAACTCAAAATCCGTCGGCGAAATGAGGGGGGCGCGTATGAAAATCCGTTCCGGTGATGTCGCGGCGGAGACTCTTCGCCGCGCTTTGATGCGGGCGCTCTGTTCCGCCGGCGATGTTTTGCGGGGTTTCAGCCGCCGCCCGATCGCCGTCACCCTGAAAGGGCCGGTCAACCCCGTGACGGCCGCCGACCGAGCGGCGGAAAAAAAGATTGTGAAAATATTGCGCGGCCGGTTCCCCGAACACGGTTTCCTCACCGAGGAGTCTCCCCCGCGGCGCACCGCCTCCCCTTATCGTTGGGTGGTCGATCCCCTGGACGGCACCGTCAATTATGCGCACGGGGTGCCTCACGCCTGTGTCTCCATCGCCGTGGAGAAAAACGGCCGGGTCTTGATGGGTGGGATACTCGACCCGTTCCGAAGGGAGCTTTTCTTCGCCGCCCGTGGACGGGGCTCCCGGTTGAACGGTCGTCCGATCCGGGTCTCACGGAAGAAGCGGCTGATCGAAAGCTTGTTGGTGACGGGGTTCCCCTACGACCGCTATAAGAAGTCCCGTTATTATCTCCGGTTCTACAATGAATTCATGAAGAGGACGCAGGGTCTCCGCCGGTTCGGTGCCGCGGCTCTCGATATGGCCTACGTCGCCGCCGGCCGGTTCGACGGTTATTGGGAGTTCAACTTGAAGCCTTGGGATTCCGCCGCGGGATGGGTGTTGGTGGAGGAGGCGGGGGGCCGCGTGAGTGATTTTCGCGGGACAGGATATTCCCTGGCAGATACCCGCCAGACCCTTTGCAGCAACGGTTTTTTGCACGACGCCATGCGAAAGATTCTGCGGACCGGGGCATCCGGGCTTTGATAAAATGAGTTCTTCCATGGGACCGTTTTCTTGGGGAGAGGGGATTTCATGACGTTTCCGATCAGCCGTCCGCGGCGTCTGCGGAAATCCGCGTCCCTGCGGCGTTTGCTGCGGGAGACGCGGATTTCTCCGGCATCTCTGGTGGAACCGTTTTTCGTCTGTCCGGGGAAAAACGTCCGCCAACCCATTTCGGCCATGCCGGGGATATGCCGTTTTTCCGTCGACCATCTGTTGCGCGAGGCGCGGGAGTCCCATCGTTTGGGGATCCCGGCCGTTCTGCTCTTCGGTGTCCCGCGGGAAAAGGATCCTCTGGGAAAAGAGGCCTATGCCCGCGACGGCATCGTGCCGACGGCGGTGCGGGCGTTGAAGGACGCCCTGCCGGACCTCACGGTGATCACGGACCTGTGTTTTTGCGAATACACCGACCACGGGCACTGCGGCGTGGTGAAGAAATCCGGCCGTTCGTTCGTTTTGGACAACGACGCCACGCTTGATCTCATGGCGCGCACGGCGGTGGTTCAGGCCGACGCCGGGGCCGACGGGGTGGCCCCGTCCGGGATGATCGACGGCGGCGTGCGGACCATCCGACGCGCTTTGGATGAGGACGGGAAAAAGGACACCTTCCTGTTGGCGTACACCGCCAAATACGCGTCGGCGTTCTACGGCCCCTTTCGTGAGGCGGCCGCCTCGGCCCCGCTTTTCGGGGATCGCCGAACCTATCAGATGGATCCCGCCAACGCGCGGGAGGCCCTGCGCGAGGCGGCCCTCGACGTCAAGGAGGGGGCCGACATCGTCATGGTGAAGCCGGCGCTGGCTTATCTGGACGTCCTGCGGCTCTTGAAAGATCGTTTCAGCGTGCCGGTCGCCGCGTATAACGTGTCGGGGGAATACAGCATGATCAAGGCGGCGGCCGCCAAAGGATGGATCGACGGCGCGGCCGCGGCCCTGGAGGTGTTGACCTCCATCAAACGGGCCGGAGCGGATGTGATAGTCACTTACCACGCGCGCGAAGCCGCACGCGGAATGAAACCATGAACCGGAGCGTTCTTCGTTGGATGCTTTGTTTGGCGATGGCGGCGCTGCCGGCCGCCTGTGCCCGGCGTCAAATGGTCAAACCGCCCGGAAACCCAGAGTGGGGAGTGCGGATCGTTTGGTACGGCCACTCCTGTTTTTCTTTTGAAGACAGCGTGGAACGGAAGTTCCTGGTCGACCCGTTCGACGAGACGGTGGGGTACGACATCCCCTGGATGAAGTCGGACGTCCTTATGGTCACGCACGAACATTTCGACCATGATTTCATCCGCCGGGCCGAGAGGTGCGAAGTGGTGAACACCACCGGCGTCATCACCGCCGCGGGCGTCGAGATCGAAGGGGGCCTCGGTTTTCACGACGCCGAGGGCGGCGCCCGTCATGGGGTGACGCGGTTTTACGTCTGGGAGATGGGGGGCCTGCGTTTTGCCCATCTGGGAGACCTCGGCGACCCGAACCTCTCCGAGGCACAGAAGGAACCCCTTCGGAACGTCGACGTCCTTTTCATCCCCGTGGGCGGAAAGACGACCCTGGACGGGGCGGCCGCCGCGGCGCTGGTGAAGGAACTTCAACCTCGCCTTGCCGTGCCGATGCATTATGGGAATCCGCGCGTCCGGTTTTTCGAGTTTGAGCCGGTGGAATCGTTCCTCAGCCATTTTGATGACGTGGTGCCTCTGGCGGACACCGATTTTCTTGTGCGTAAAGACGATTTGCCGGCGGGGCTGACGATTTACGTGCCGGCCCTGCCGCCGGCCCGGCGATGAGGGATGTCCCGGTGTCGTTGATTCGAACGAGAGCCTCGGCGGGATGGAAAGGGTTCTGTGTCTAAATCCAAGGAGCTCTATCGGCGCGCCCAAACGCTGTTGGTGGCCGGAGTCAATTCGCCTGTCCGCGCCTTCCACGCCGTCGGCGGCGCTCCCATCTTCATGGCCCGCGGCCGCGGTTCCGAGATGGTGGATGTGGACGGGAAAAGGTACGTCGATTATCTGGGATCGTGGGGGCCGCTGATCTTCGGACACGCGCCGCCGCCAATCATCGCGGCCGCGGAAAAGGCGCTGCGCCTCGGCGCCACGTTCGGAACGCCGGTGGAGAGTGAGGCGCGCTTGGCGGAACTGGTGCGCGCCGCGTTCCCATCCATGGAATTGATGCGGTTCGTCAGTTCCGGCACGGAGGCGTGCATGGCGGCCTTGCGTTTGGCTCGCGGCTATACCGGCCGCCGTCTCATCGTCAAGTTCGCGGGTTGCTATCACGGCCACTCGGACGGGCTCCTGGTGTCCGCCGGCAGCGGCGCCGCGACCTTCGGCCATCCCACCTCGGCGGGCGTCCCCCGCGAGATCGCCCGGTTGACGCTGGTCTTGCCCTACAACGACGCCACCCGGGTGCGAAAAGCTTTTCGCAGCCACGGCCGGGACATCGCCGCCGTCATCGTCGAACCCGTGGCCGGCAATATGGGAGTGGTCCCCCCGGAAAAACAATTTTTGCGCGTCTTGCGCGAGGAGACGAAACGTCACGGCGCCCTCCTTGTCTTCGATGAAGTTATCACGGGCTTCCGTCTGGCCTGGGGAGGGGCCCAGACGGTCTATGGGGTCCGGCCCGACCTCACCTGCCTCGGCAAGATCGTCGGCGGCGGGTTCCCCGTCGGGGCTTTCGGCGGGGCCGCGAAAATCATGCGGCGCCTGGCGCCGCTGGGGCCGGTGTATCAAGCGGGAACGCTTTCCGGCAACCCCGTGGCCATGGCGGCGGGCATCGCCACATTGGAACTGTTGCGGCGGACCCGGCCGTACGCCTCTCTGGCCCGGCAGACCGCCCGGTTGTCGGCCGGCATCGGGGCCCTGGCCGCGCCGCGGGGCCTTGCCGTGACCGTCAATCGGGTGGGATCCATGTTCACCGTCTTTTTCACCGATCGCCCCGTGCGCGATGGTTTTTCGGCGATGCGTTCCGATGCGCGACGGTATGCCCGTTTTTTCCAGGGTCTCCTGAAGCGGGGGGTCTATTTCCCGCCGGCGCAACTTGAGGCGGCCTTCGTCTCTTGCGCCCACACCGCGGCCGACCTGGAAAAGACGTTGACCGCGGTCGCCGAAACGTTCGAGGAGCTGTGATGGAGATATTGGTTTTGTCCGAAGCCGACGTGCAGTCCCTTTTTTCCGTTAAGGAAGCCATTCCGTTGGTGGAACACGCTTTCTTGGAGCTGGCCCGTGGGGCCGCCCAGATGCCGCCCAAGGTGTATCTCTCCTTTCCGGAATTCCAGGGGGATTTGCGGGCCATGCCGGCCTATATGCCTTCGACCGGCGCCGGTTCGGGAAAACCCTATGCCGCGGTGAAAGTGGTCAATTCCCATGGGCGCAATCCGGAGCGTGGTCTTCCCGCCGTGGCCGCGACGTTGGTGTTGAACGATCCGGAGACGGGACTGCCGCTGGCTTTCCTCGGGGCCGGCCGGCTCACCGATAGGCGTACCGGCGCCGCCGGGGCCGTGGCCGCCCGTTGTTTGGCCCGGCCGGAATCGGCCGTGGTCGGGCTCGTCGGTTGCGGCCGTCAGGCCATGACGCAGCTGGAAGGACTGAGGAACGTTTTTCAGATAAAAAAAGTGTTGGCCGCGGGCCGGACCTTCGAAGAGGCCCGGCAGTTTTGTTCCGGACTCAAGGGAGAAGATCTCGAAGTCGTTCCCTGCGAGGACGTTCGACGGGCGTGCGCGGCCGATATCCTCGTGACCACCACCCCGTCCCGTTCTCCCGTGGTTCGGGCGGAATGGGTCCGGCCGGGAACCCACATCAATGCCATCGGCGCCGACGCGCCCGGGAAACAGGAACTGGAGACGGCTCTTCTGCGGTCCGCACGCGTGGTGGTGGATTGGCCGGAACAGGCGTTCCATTCCGGAGAAGTCAACGTGCCGTTCGCCGCCGGCGCCCTGAAAAAAGAACAGGTGGTCGGCCATCTGGGGGAGATCCTCCTGGGGGTCAAGAAAGGCCGGACCTCGCCGTCGGACATCACGGTGTTCGATTCCACGGGGCTGGCGGTGCAGGACCTGGCCGCGGCGTCTTGGGTATATGAAAAAGCATTGGCCGAAAAAAAAGGCCGAAAAATCGTAATTTGAGAGGAAAATAATGGCGGAGATCAGGCCGTTTCGCGCGTTCCATCATCATCCTTCCGTTCGGCGGGAGTTGCGTCGTCTGGTATGCCCCCCGTACGACATCATCTCGTCCGACGACCAAAAGCGTCTTTTGAGGAAACACCCGGAGAATTTTGTCCGGATCGAACTGCCCTCCGGTCGGCCGCCGGGAAAATATCGTCGGGCCGCCGCCCTGTGGCGTCGATGGGTCGAACGGGGTTTTATCATACGGGATTTCTCTCCTGCTTTTTACGCCTACGAGACGGAGTTCGTCTCCCGTCTCGCCCGACGTCGCCTCCGTCGCCGCGGGTTTTTTGCGGCGCTGCGCCTTCGGCCCTGGGGACAGGGCGTTCATCCGCACGAAAAAACATTGTCCACGCCCAAGGCCGACCGTTTCAAATTGTTTAAGTCCATGCGCCTCCAGACGAGCCCGATCCAATGCCTCTTCTGGGACCGGTCCCGTTTGGCGACCCGCCTCCTTGCCCGGGTGGCGAGAGGGGGGGCGTGGAGGGAATTTTCGGATACGGAGGCGCGGCACCGCTTCTGGCGTATGGGGGACGCCAAGACCATCCGACAACTGCAGAAGGTCCTCGCCGCTTCCGACGTGGTGATCGCCGACGGGCATCATCGCTACGAGACCTCACGCGCCTACGGCGCTTGGTGCCGGTCTCGGGGGCAAGCGACAGAGTCTTCCCGTTACGTCATGGCCTACTTTTCGCCGACGTCCGACGCGGGGCTGGAAATACTCCCCACGCACCGGGCCGTCGGCGCGGACAAGGCGCACTTCGTCAATCTGGATCAATGGGGGAAAATGGAACCCGTCCGGGATTACGCGCATCTCCAACGCCGCCTGCGTTCTTCCCGCGCCGCGGCGGTGGGGGTTTATCGGGAGGGCAAATATTATTTCTATCGCTTCACCGCCGTTCCGGCTTCGTTGCGCCGAACCCCCTTCGAGAATTCGTCGGTCGCTTTGCTGCACACAGGCCCCCTGGCGGGACTGGGAAGAGAGGATTTCTTCTTTTCCCGCCGTGCCGAAGAAGCCCTCCGCTGGGCCCGCCGGAGCAGGGGCTGGGGGTTCATTTTAACGCCCAGCACGGTTGAAGAGGTGATGCGCGTCGCCCTTTTCGGACTGGTCATGCCGCCCAAGTCCACCTATTTCTATCCGAAAATCCCCTCCGGCATTCTGGGCCGGTCTCTGAGTGGGCCGCTTTGAGCTCCCGTGTTTTTCCCGGGACGATTTCCGTGAGTCGTTGACCGGCCATGTCGGGCTTGGATATCGGCATCGTCCTGCTGACGGTGGCCGGCATTTTCTTTGGATTGAAGATCGGCGTCATCTCCGCCTGTTTCAACATCCTCGCCGGGTTTGCGGGCACTTGGGTTGCCTCCCGTTTCTATGTCGTGTTGTCCGGATACCTCCCGCGTCCGGCGTTTTCCTATTTCCTCCTCTTCATCATCGTGGCCGCCGCGTTGGTGGCCGCCGGGATTCTGATCAGTCAGGCGCTGGAATCCTATTTCCTCGGGCTCGTCGATAAATTTCTGGGGGCGCTCCTGGGGATGGTGTTGAGCCTCCTTTTTTCGTCGGTCGTCCTTTTTCCGTTGGTGTTGGAACAAACCCCCGCCATCAAAAATCTCATGCGCCGCTCCGCGTTCGCGCCCTACGTGATCCGGACGACGCAGCGATACGGCCGCCTCGCCGCCCAGGACGTCTGGGCCCGCGTGGAGCCGCTCCTGGAATCGGACGACCTGCGCCGCGTTCGGAAACTGTTGGAAAACTCCCCGCGTTGACGGCTTCTCCGTGCCGCTCGTCAAAAGAAAAACCGGCGTGGAGCGGCAAGTGAGCGGCGAGGCGTCGGTCGTGGCCCGCACGCTCTGGGACTTTGTGGGCGCTTCCCCGTGGCGTTTTTGGCTCGAGGGAGGGCCGGAAGGAACCGTCGCCATCGCCTGGGGCCGTCCTCTTTGGGAATTCCGAGGGAAAAACGGCGTCGGTTTTCTGCGGACCGGCCGAAAAATCCGACGTTTCTCTTTCTCGGACCCGCTGCCTGTCCTACGCGAACAACTCCGTTTCGAAAAAACGGATGACGATCGGGGCGCCTCGTCGTTCTCCGGTGGCGCGGTGGGATACTGGGGTTACGAATGTCTGCGATATTTCGAGCCGTCGCTGTCTCGGCCGCGGAATCGAGCACATCGCCGGCCCGGCGGAGACGCCGTTCCCGATTTCATTTGGGTGATGCCCCCTTGCTGGGCCGTGGTCGGTCCCTTGGGGTCGCTCACATTTTTTCGGCAGACTTCGGCCGGCCGGATGGCTTCATCATCGAAAGAGCGAAACGGACGCCGGCCAAGCGTGAAAAACCGTTTCTCGTCGACCCCCCCGCCGGATTTGAGGAAAAATCGGGGCGCTTACATGGCGGGCGTCCGGCGCATCCTGGAATACATCGCCGCCGGGGACATCTATCAGGCCAACCTTTCCCATCGGCTGGAGTTCCCCTGGCCGGCCGGGACGGATCCCTCCGTGTATTTTCATGCCCTTCGACGAATCAACCCTTCTCCCTACGCCGCTTTCCTGGGATTTCCCGATTTCTCCATCGCCAGTTGTTCCCCGGAACTCTTGTTGCGGGCGCGCGGCCGGAGGGTGGAGACCCGTCCCATCGCCGGGACGCGGCCCCGCGGGCACAACCCCTCGGCCGACGAGCGGCTTTCCGGTGAACTTGTATTGAACGCGAAAGAACGCGCCGAGCACATCATGCTGGTGGATTTGGAGAGGAACGATCTGGGACGGGTGTGCCATCCCGGATCGGTCCGGGTTTCCGAACAGATGGTCTTGGAAAAATATTCACATGTGATGCACATCGTTTCCAATGTCCAGGGGAGGCTGCGTTCCGGCGCGGATGCTTTGGACGCTCTGCAAGCGTTGTTCCCCGGCGGCACCATCACCGGCTGTCCCAAGATCCGCGCCATGGAGATACTCGACGAGCTGGAAAGGGTGCCGCGCGGCCCTTTTTTTGGAAGCGCCGGCAGAATCTCCGCCTCCGGCGACGTGGATTTGAACATCCTCATCCGCACCGCGCTCATTCGCCGCGGCCGGCTCGCCTTGCGCGTCGGTTCGGGCATCGTGGCGGACTCCTCCCCGTCCCGCGAATACGAGGAAACCCTCCATAAGGCCCGGGCCCTTGTGAACGCCTATCGGATGTGCAATAACTCTTAAAGAATGAGGAATTTTAAAAAAACGATGCCGAAAAAAATCTGGGTCAACGGACGGCTGGTCGATCCCCGCCGGCCCGCCGTTTCCGTCTTCGACCGCGGTTTCCTCTACGGCGACGGCGTATACGAAACCATCCGCGTCTATGACGGAAAACCGTTTCAGCTCGAGCCGCATTTCCAACGCCTCGCGCGCTCTCTCCGGGGGATTGGAATGCGGGTCCCTTTCGGCCGGGCCGTCCTTGGAGACGCCGTCGCGTCCGTGATGGCCGCCAACCGGCTTGCGGACGGAGTCGTCCGCCTCACCGTCACGCGGGGCGAGGGCGCCTTGGGGTTCGACCCCGCCTCCTGCCGCCGGCCCACGGTCGTGCTCCTGGCCGTGCCGTTCGCTTCCCATCCGGCGGTCCATTATGAGAAGGGGGTCCGCGCGGTTTTTGTCCGTCTTCGGCGCAACGCGAAGAATGCCCTGGATCCGTCCATAAAATCCTTGAACAACCTCAACAATATATTGGCCAAAATGGAATCCATGAAAAAAGGGGGACAGGAAGCGCTGATGCTCAATCAGGAGGGGTATCTCACGGAAGGGACTATTTCCAATATTTTTTTCATTTCCGGCGGCGTCCTGAAGACGCCGTCTTTGGATTGCGGTCTTTTGGACGGGGTTACCCGATCCGTGGTCCTTTCTCTGGCAAAACGCCGTTCGCTGGCCGTGTGGGAGGGGCGCTGTCGACCCCGCCACCTTTTTTCGGCCGAGGAGGTTTTTTTGACCAGCACCACGCTGGAAGTCATGCCGGTGACGTCGGTCGTCGACGAGCAAGGACGGCTCCGACGCATCGGTTCCGGACAGGTTGGGGAATGGAGCGGCCGGCTTCTTCGGGATTACCGTCGGCTGATTACGAAGGCGACGGGGAAAAAATTCAAGATATGAAAAGACGTACGGGAATTCTCGTCGCCCTTTTTCTGTTGGGCTCCCTGGGGACGGCGGCCGAAGAAAATTCGTCGCCCCAATCACAGAAGAGGGCGGTGTCCGTCGAGGCCTCCCCGCCCTTATGGACGGAGGACCCCGATCCGGCGCCGCGTCCTCGACGCGCCCGCCCGCGGGAGCGTTCCGCCGCCCCGCGGTTGTTTTGGCAAGTCGATTTTTGGACGGGGAACGACGCTTTTGAGGAGGATGAGGAAGCCGCCCGGCGCTTCAGCGCCTCGCTGCTCTCCATCGGCTATGACGCCGCCCAGGGATCTGTGCAGAATTCCGGCGGGTTGGGATTGCGTTTCGGCCTTCTTTTCCCGACCATGACCGGTTGGGATATCGGGGGCAGCGCCGGATATGTGGCGGGACCGACTCAGGATGTCACGGTCATCGCCCTGAGCCGGGCCGCCGGCGACGGAATGTTGGTGGAGGAAGCGGAAACGGATTTCTATCGATTCCTTTTTGAGGCGCAAAAGGAAGTCCCGCTGAGCCGCTGGGTGGGCCTCCGGTTGAGGGGGGGCGCCGGTTGGGCCGCCGGAAAGATGCGCGTCCGGGACCAATACACCGGCACTTTTGTCTCCCTTCTCGGCTACCCGGCCTCAGCGGAATATGTCAACGGATGGGGCGGCTTTACCTGGGAAGTGATGCCTTCTTTCGTGTTTCGTGGAAACTGGGCTAATTTTGAAGTGGGGTTGGGCTGGGCCGGTTTTCCGAAAATGGAAGAAACCGACGATTTGAATGAGTTCGCCTGGAACCCGCTCGGGTTTCGGCTCGGTTTGGAGTTTCGCTAGCCAGGTCCGGTTGTTTGTAGCTCCGGATCCGCCTCAAACGCACGCCCTTTCGATGAATCGACAGATAAGTCGGTTCCTTGGGATCCCCTAAAAAAATCATTTCCATCGGGAACAAAGTAACTGGAGTTTTGTTCTATTCATACTCCAGAACCAGAAGACATCATTTTCTGGTGGGGGGATGGGCGGCGGCCGGTGCTTCCGGGTTTCTTCGAGGAAGGGTGCAGTTTCGAGCGCTCGTCGTAGTCCCCAGAAGGCGGCGACTGTTCAGTTTCCTGGCGGTGAAGCGGTGGGGGAGGATCTGGTCGCCGCCTTCTGGGAGTGTTGGGGGCCTTCGTCCCTGCCAGGAAGTTCAGCACCCCGCAGAGTGCCAGCTCCCGCGGGGTGCTTTTTTGGGGGCAGGGGATGGGGAATAAAAAAACCCGGCTGGAAACGGCCGGGTTTTTTTATTCTTGAAGAATTGACCTATTTTTTCTTAGCCGGGGCGGAGAGGTTCTCTTTGGGAAGTTTTTTGAAGCAGAGGAACCAATCGTGACAGTAATAGTCTGCCCCCGATTTTTCCACGCGGTCCTTGGCGGTTCCGCAGGAACCCGGCGGCGGCACGATCACGTCGTCTCCCGGCTGCCAGTCGGCCGGGGTGGCGATGGCGTGCGCGTCCGATGTCTGCATGGCGACGAGGAGACGTTTCAGCTCTTGGAAATTCCGGCCGTTGGAGAGCGGGTAGTAGATCAGGGCGCGGATTTTGGAGGAGGGGTCGATGAAGAACACCGCACGCACCGCTTTCGTGTCGCTGGCCGTCGGCTGAAGCATCCCGTACTTTTTGGCCACCTCCATTTTGAGGTCGGCGATGAGCGGGAACAGGACTTCCACGTTCTGCAGGTTTTTGTACTTCGCCTTTTCTTTGATGGTTCGGAGCCAGGCGATGTGGCTGTAGATGCTGTCGATCGAGAGGCCGATCAACTCGCAGTTCAGCGCCTTGAACTCGTTCGACATCGAGGCGAAAGTCATGAATTCCGTGGTGCATACCGGCGTGAAGTCGGCGGGGTGGCTGAAAAGGATGACCCATTTGCCTTTGTAGTCGGCGGGGAAGTTGATGGGCCCCTGTGTGGTTTCGGCCGTGAAGGCGGGGGCTTCTTCTCCAATCAGCGGAATGCGCGTGGCGTCTCCCGCCAGGGCGAGGGCCGGAAGGGTGAGGAACAAAAGGACAGGAAGTATTTTTTGGAAATGTTTCATGGGGAGCCTCCTTGGAATGACGGATACGATATCCGATTCTATCTTTTTAAAAGCATCTTTTGGCAGGAGGCGCATTTTTCGATGAACTGGTACAATGACGGTATGGAACGAAAAGGATCGCGCACGGCATGGCTGCCCATCACCCGGGACGAGCTTCCGGCCCTCGGTTGGGACACGCCCGACGTCGTCCTGGTGACGGGCGACGCTTACGTGGACCACCCGGCTTTCGGTACGGCGGTTATCGGGCGGGTCTTGGAGCAGGCGGGTGTGCGCGTGGCGGTGATTCCGCAGCCCAACTGGCGGGACGATCTGCGGGATTTCAGGAAATTCGGCCGCCCCCGCCTCTTCTTCGGCGTCACCTCCGGCAACATGGATTCCATGATGAACCATTATACCGCGCATCGCCGCCGCCGCGCCGACGACGCCTATACCCCCGGGGGGGCGGCGGGCTTCCGTCCGGATCGCGCCGTCACCGTGTATACGAAAATCCTTAAGTCCCTCTATCCCGATGTGCCCGTCGTTCTGGGAGGCATTGAGGCCTCCCTCCGCCGGCTCACCCATTACGACTACTGGTCCGACGGCCTCCGGCCCAGCGTCCTCCAGGAGAGCGGCGCCGATCTCCTCGTCCACGGGATGGGGGAAGAGGCCATTCGCCGGATTGCCGAACTGCTCATGCGAGGCGTCCCGTTCTCCTCGCTGAAAACCATCCCTCAGACGGCGTTTCTGATGGCCGCCGATGAGCCGCTGCCAAAAAACAGCCGCTGGGAGACACTCGCTTTGCCGTCCCATGAGGAATGTGCCGGCGATAAAAAAGAGTTTCTTAAAAGCTTTAAGCTCTTTGAGACGGAGTCCAACAGGCTCAACGCCCGCCGGTTGACGCAGCGGCTCGCCGACCGCCGGATCGTGGTGAACCCGCCGTTCCCTCCGCCGTCGGCGAAAGAGCTGGACGCGATCTATGATCTGCCTTTCACGCGCCTGCCTCATCCCAAATATCAAAAGCGGGGCCCTGTCCCGGCTTTCGAGATGATCAAGTTTTCCATCACCCTCCATCGCGGTTGTTTCGGCGGGTGCGCTTTTTGCACCATTTCCGCCCATCAGGGGAAATGGATTTCCAGTCGGTCGAAAGAATCCGTCGTGAGGGAAGCGGGAGCCGTGGCGGACATGCCCGGTTTTGCGGGCGTCATCAGCGACCTGGGCGGCCCCACGGCCAACATGTACGGGATGAGAGGGAAAGACACGGCGCTTTGCGCCCATTGCGCCCGATCGTCCTGTCTGTTCCCGGCCATCTGCGAGAATTTGAACACGAGCCACGCAGCTCTTTTGGAGCTTTATCGGGCGGTGGAGGGGCATTCAAAGGTAAAGAAGGCGTTCGTTTCCAGCGGGGTGAGGCACGACCTGGCGTTAAAGGACGAATCCTATCGGGAGACGTTGGCGGCCCGGCATGTTTCCGGCCGTCTAAAACTCGCGCCGGAACACACCGAGGAGCGTGTTCTGAAACTTATGCGCAAGCCGTCTTTCGAGGCGTTCTTGAAATTTAAAAAATGGTTCGACGGATTTTGCGCCCGCCGTGGGTTGAGACAGGAGATACTGCCGTATTTCATTTCCAGCCATCCGGGGGGGACGGAGGAGGACATGGCGCGGCTCGCTGTCCGTACGAAGGAGTTGGGGTATCGCCTGGAACAGGTCCAGGATTTCACGCCCACCCCCCTGACCCTGGCCTCCGTCATCTACTACACCGGTTTGGACCCCGACACGCTTAAGCCGGTGCCTGTGGCAAGGGCGCCCCAGGAAAAGAAGGCCCAAAAAGATTTCTTTTTCTGGCACAAGCCGGAGATGCGTGCCGTCCTGAAAAGGGCCCTCCTCCGTCTCGGGCGGGGCGACCTGATCCGTCGGCTCTTCGGCTGAAGAGGGAGGGGGGCCGTTGTTTTTCGTCGGCCAAAACGATAGACTTGTTTTCCCGGTCTTCCCGACGGGATTCCGGCATCGCTTTTCGAGGTTATTATGGCCCGCGTGGACCTGAAAAACGTCGCAAAAAAATTCGGCGACCATTACGTCGTCAAAAACGTCAACCTGGAGATCCCCGACAAGGAATTCTTCATCCTGGTGGGGCCTTCGGGCTGCGGTAAATCCACCACCCTTCGCATGATCGCCGGCCTCGAGGAGGCCTCGGAGGGGACCGTCTCCATCAACGGCCAGGTGGTGAACGACGTCCCGCCCAAAGACCGCGACATCGCCATGGTGTTCCAGAACTACGCGCTTTATCCGCACATGACCGTCTATGAGAACATGGCGTTCGGGCTGAAGCTTCGGCGGTATCCCAAAAGCGAGATCGATCGGCGCGTTCGCGAGGCGGCGGAGATACTGAACCTCGGACCGCTTCTGCAGAGGAAACCCAAGGCGCTTTCCGGCGGCCAGCGTCAGCGTGTGGCGGTGGGCCGGGCCATCGTGCGCAAGCCGCACGTGTTCCTTTTCGACGAGCCCCTCTCCAACCTGGACGCCAAACTGCGCGTGCAGATGCGGGTGGAACTTTCCAAGCTGCACGACCGCCTGCAGACCACCATGATCTACGTGACGCACGACCAGGTGGAGGCCATGACCATGGGCGACCGGATCTGCGTGATGAAAGACGGGGAGATCCAGCAGGTGGCCCCGCCCCTGGAACTCTATCACAAGCCGGCCAACCAGTTCGTGGCCGGGTTCATCGGCAATCCTCCCATGAATTTTTTCCCGGTGCGCATCGAAAAAAACAAGGACGGCGTGTGGCTCCGGCACGAGGCCTTCTCCCTGGCCGCCCCCGCCGCCACGGCGGACAAGATCCGGCCGCGCGTGGGACAGGAGGCGGTCCTGGGAATTCGACCGGAGGACATTTACGACCGGCTTTTTTATTCCTCCCAAGTGCCGGAAGGAAGCACGGTGAAGGCGGTCGTGGAGGTGTTGGAGCCGATGGGTTCGGAGATTTATCTCTATCTCAAGGCGGGCAAGACCGACGTGGTGGCGCGGATGCCGCCCTACGTGAAAACCAAGCTCCATCAGGAGATCGAATTGGTTTTCAACCTCGAGCGACTCCACCTTTTCGACAAAGAAACCGGCGTCTCGCTTCTCTGACCCTCCGCGGAATGTTCTGGAAGGCCCTGACCGACGTCGTCGTTTTCCTGCACGGCTTCTGGGTCGTGGCCGTGGTCGTCGGTCCTGTGTGGGCCTGGAAAAACAAGAGATTTCGCGCTGTCCACCTGGGGATGCTCTGGTGGACTTTTTTTGTACTGGCTTCGGGTATCTACTGCCCGGTTTCCCATCTGGAGAACTCCTTCCGCATGCATTACGATCCTTCCGGCTCCTATCCCGGCGGTTTTGTGGTCCATTATGTGAACCGCATGACGTCTTGGGACCTCACCCAGCCGCAGGTGGTGAGCGCGATGATTTTTTGGACCTTCCTGTGGACCGCCGTCTACGTTTTTTTATGGACGAAGAAGGCAAAGCCTTCCCCTGAATCACGAAAATAAATTCGCGGGATGAAGATGAAAAGTCGCCTGTTCCGGGTCGCTTTCTTTTTTTTCGCGGCGGGGACAATATCCATTCCTCCGGCCGGCGCCGTGGGACCGGACTACAGCGACATCTATAACCTCGACGCCGAATACGAGCTGGACCGGCTCATGGGGGATATCCCGTGGGAATGGCGCGACCGGTTCCGAAGTTCCGTCTCCGGGTTTCAGGGGACGGGCGGTTCTTTGAACATCCGGCATCTCTATTCCGAACAGGTTTTCAAGGCGCGGTTTCCGCTGCTTCAGGACCGGCTCTGGTTCCGGATCTTGGACAAAAGGAACCGTGGGCTGGAGCGGGAAGAGGTGGAAACCCATCTGGAATTTGAATACAGTCCGGCGCCCCGGTGGTATCTGTCGTTTCTGGGCGCGCCGGCGCTTCATAAGTCGGATGTGGTGGTGGGGGCGGCGGCCCGTTGGGGGAGGGACGAGGGGCGCTCGGTCCGATTCGCCTATCTGTGGCCGGGGTTCGACACCAATTATGCTTTCCACAACCGCTCCATCAACGAAGGCTACGAGGAGTTTTACCGGCGTTTTCCGCAAGAAGCGCGTTTGTCCGCTGTTTGGATACGGTCCCCGCTCAGTTTTTTCATCGAGGGGCGCCATCGGCGGACCTCGGAATTGGAGCATCAGGAATTCTCGCCGCCCCGGACGCGCTTTATTTCCGGAGACGGTGAGGCGGAGGCGGTCTGGGACGTGCGTTACGTCGCCGGCCGTTGGGCCTGGGGGACCGAAGGGAGTCTTTGGCGGGCCCGCGAATCCCTGCGCTACGAACCCGCCGCGGCGGCGCTGGATCAAACGCTCATCCGGGAACGGTCCGCCGCTCGATTGACGCTTCGGCGGACGCTCGGCGCCGGATGGGCCGTGCGCGTCGGCGGCGGGATGGTGGGGTCGCGCGGGCATCTCCGGTATCCGGGCCAGCCGTTGTCGGACCGCGCCTACCGGATTTATGACCGCATCGGCTATGTGGCGGCCGATCATGCCGTCACGGCGCGCTTTGGGGTGGAGGCGGGATATTTTTATGACCGACAGGGGAGAAAAAGCGTGGAAACGGGGAATGTAGCCATCATGGAAAAAAACTCGCAAAACCGCGGGAAATTGGCGATACGATACGATTTCTCCGAAAACGCGTCCCTGCGGGTGATTTCCGCCATCGAGTTGGATCAGAATCAATCGGAGAATTTCGCGTCGTTCGACGGAGGGACCATCCAATTCCAAACGACTTTCTAGCGAATATCGCCGCCAAGGCAAAAGCGGCCGGAATATTCACGGGGATCTTCTTGTGCGGGACGCTTCTGTCCTCCGCGCCGTCGCAAAAACAGGGACATCGGCGGTATCGGGAAGCCCCGGCGTCGGAGTTGTCGTCGGCGGGCAATTACCGGTCGACGGGCCGCGTGGTGAAACTTCGCTCGGCCGCGGCGGAATCTTTCCGGGCCATGGTCGCCGCCGCCTCCGCCGAGGGGGTCCGGCTCATCCCCATTTCGGGGTTCCGGACCGTCGCCTACCAGAAAGTTCTTTTCCGCCGTGCCTGTCGACGGTATGGATCCGAAAAAAAAGCGGCGAGATGGGTGGCCCCTCCGGGGCATTCCGAACACCATACCGGATGGTCCCTGGATCTCGGGGAGGAGTCGTCGCCGGAGACGGACGTGGACGCGTCTTTTGAAAACACGCGGGCGTTCCGATGGCTGGAGGAAAACGCGTCCCGATTCGGATTCGAGTTGTCTTTCTCGAAAGACAACCCGCAAGGCATCGGTTACGAGCCATGGCATTGGCGCTACGTCGGCGCGGAGGCCCCCAAAAAACTTTTTTCGACGCCGTAGGCCGACGAGGCGTTTCCGGCGGCAAGGGCTTTTTGCCCGCATCCGATGAAAACAGTCGAGGGAAAACATTTTTCCCCCGGCTGTTTTTGTTTTGAGGCGCTCGACGGGACGAAGTCCCGTCAGCCGATGGCCACAGAACCCCTTTCGCCGGTGCGGATGCGAACGCATTCGGAAAGATCGAGAACGAAGATCTTCCCATCTCCGATGTGTCCGGTGCGCGCGCCCTTCACGATGGCGTCCATGGCCGGTTCCACGAAGGCGTCGTTTACCGCGATGTCGAGACGGACCTTCCTCAGCAGGCTGCCAGCCTCCTTGTGGCTTCGGTAGACCTCGGAAATACCCTTCTGGCGTCCTCTGCCGAGCACCGTGGTGGCGGTGACGAGGTGGATCTCGTTTTCCTCCAGCCGTTTGAGTACTTCGTCCACCCGGTCGGGTTGTATGATAGCAACGATATATTTCATGGCAATCTCCTTAATCCAATAGAGTGTAGGCGGCTTCTCTGTGGTCGGTCAGGTCGAGGCCGATCCGTTCGTGGTCTGCTTCCGCTCTTACGCCGACCAGCGCCTTGACGGCCTTCAACAGGACGAAAGTGACGACGAAGGAATAGACCGCCGTCACCAGCGTGGCTTTTAACTGAATGAGCAACTGCAGGGGATTGCCGTAGAACAGTCCATCGGCTCCGGCCGGATTCACCATCTTTGTGGCGAAGAGGCCGGTGGCCACGGCGCCCCACATGCCACCGATGCCGTGCACGCCGAAGGCATCGAGAGAATCGTCATATCCCAGCCGCGGCTTGATCACCGCCACCGCCACGTAGCAGATCAATGAAACACCGAGACCGATCATCAGCGCGCCGGCAACATTCACGAACCCCGCCGCGGGCGTAATGGCCACCAGCCCTCCGACGGCTCCC
>Ga0116154_10001388_pt1 | contig 20905 bp, 18 predicted proteins | sample AD_UKC030_MetaG_FD_89898 | JGI IMG/M metagenome (GOLD analysis project Ga0116154, IMG submission 89898) | Active sludge microbial communities of municipal wastewater-treating anaerobic digesters from USA - AD_UKC030_MetaG | ecosystem: Engineered > Bioreactor > Anaerobic > Digestate | place: USA...
ACGCGCAGTTCCTTGTGGAGGACGCGGTGGGCGGGCGCGGCGACGGCGACCGTCTCGCCGACGGGTTGCCCATGCCGGGCCAGGACATCCTCGCAGCCGAGATCGTATTCGATCTGAGCGGCTTCGAGCGCCATCAGCAGGTTCGAGAACGAATCGCCGATCTCCTTGAGTCTCGCTTCGTTTCCCTGGTACATCCAGGCGGTGGTCGTCGGCTCGATCACAAGCAGGCGATTGTACTGATCGCCCTGGGACAGCGCGGCGCTGAGGCGGGCGAAATAGGCGGCGGAGAGGTGATAGGCTTCCCACCACGGCTCGTGGTAGGAGAACGATTGCGGGTGATCGCGTTTGCGGGCGCCGCGCAGGGTAATGTAGCTGAGGTGTTGGTCGAGCGTGTTCAGGCCCAGCACCTGCAGCCAGTCGCCGATCCGTTTCATGTCGACGAACCGGAGATCCCACCCGCCCGCGCCATAGAGCTCGACCAGCGTGCGCTTGCGGCCCAGTTGGTTGGCGATGCTCGACACTTCGCGGCAATACCGCACGTTGCCGAACTGGGCGTGCGTGTGCTCGGCATACTGGTTCATGAGCGTGTCAACACCCGGGCGATGCTGCCACGCCGCCATCGCCATGTTGTCGGGCACGCCGATGCACCGCGGCCATTCGTGATCCCAGTAATGCCCCGTGAATTCGAGTCCGTTCGTCCCGCACCAGTCGTACATCGGCTTTGCCCAACGCTCGATGAACAGATCGAGCAGGGTCTGGAAGTAATTGTGTCGAACGCGCCTCCAATCCCCCACTTCGAGGACCAGGCTCGGGAGTTGGTCGACCAGGCAGTAGCCCCAACGCTGTTCGAACTGCTCCGGCAGGTCGCGCGCCCACGGCAACCCGCCCGCCGGGCAGATGTTGGGTTCGTCGGTGAACACCCCGGGCACGCGCTTGCCAAAGTGCTCGCCGATATTCGTGCGATAGGCCTCGAGGGTGACCTCGATGAACGTCTCGGTCACCCCCGGCGTGAGCAGGTTGACATACCACCTGTTCCCGTGCCACGGCGAGTTGCCCGCTTCCTGAACCGATGCGACGAAATACCGGCCTTCGGGCAGGGATCTTCCCTCCTTGAGCGAGGCGGTGATGTCTTCGGTCCTGGTGTAGGCGTCGTCTTGGACTTGCAACACCTTGAGAATCTGTTCGTGCCACGCCGGGGCCGCCTTGGTTTCGACCAGCTTCAAACCCAGTCCGCGCGCCGAGGGCATCAGCTCGGGCACCCAACCGCCGGCGAAGCCCGACGGATACGAGTTCTCGTCGTAGATCCAGACGTTCATGTCGAGACGCTCCGCCTCATCGAGGGCGATCTTCCACAAGCGGAACCATTCCTCCGACAGATAGGGCGTCATCAGACCCGGACGCGGGTGAACGAAGACCTGGTTGACCCTTTGCCCGGCCAGGTCGCGCAGCGTCCCCCGGACCTGGGCTTCGGTGAGCCTGTCGTTCCAGACCCAGAGGGGCGCCGTGGCGTACTCGCGCGGCGGTTCGGCGAAGAGGCGCTTGACAGCCGAGGACTCCGACGCGGCGATCAGCGTCGGGTCAAACGCCGGGGACAAGAGTGCAAGCGCGACAAGGATGGAATTGCACTTCATGCGAATGACAGCGCTTCCCACGCCCACGTTCGTCCCGCCGACTTTCGAGTCGGCGCGCGTCTCCAACTCGGTAGACCGATGGGTGCCACCGAAATCCCGGCGCGCCCTACTTGGTCTTCTTGACCTTCTCCCACTTCGCGGTTTTGGCGGATTGCAGGACGGCGTCGCAGACGTACTGGGTTTCGAGCGCCTCGGCGAAGGTGGGACTGGCTGGCTTGCCCTTGGCCAGGCCGGTCAGGAAATCCGCGAGCTGATGCACAAACGAATGCTCGAACCCGATGTTCAGCCCCGGCACCCACCACTTGTCCATGTACGGATGATCGCCGCCGTGGTCTGTCACGTGGATCGAGCGCCAGCCTCGGACTTTGCCTTCATCGCGGTGATCGAAGTAGGCCAGGCGGTGGAGATCGTGCAGATCCCAGGCAATGCTCGCCTTCTCGCCATTGATCTCGAAGGTGTAAAGCGCCTTGTGGCCGCGGGCGTAGCGCGTCGACTCGAACGTCGCCAGCGAGCCGTTGGCAAACCGGCAAAGGAACGCGCAGGCATCGTCGATGCCCACCTTTTGCATCTTGCCCGTGAGCTGGTGCTTGCGCTCCTTCACGAAGGTCTCGGTCATCGCCGTCACCGATTCGATCCGCCCGTTGAGCCAAAGGGCGGTGTCGATGCAGTGGGCCAGCAGGTCGCCGGTGACGCCGCTGCCAGCCGCCTTCACATCCAGCCGCCACAGCGAATCGCCTCCCTGCGGAACGTCCTTCGAGATGGTCCAGTCCTGCAAAAACTTCGCGCGGTAATGGAAGATCTTCCCAAGGCGCCCCTCGTCGATCAGCTTCTTGGCCAGCGAAACCGCCGGGATGCGGCGGTAGTTGAAGGAGACGAAGTTGGGCACGCCGGCCTTCTCGACGGCCTTGACCATGCCTTCGGCCTCCTTGCCGTTGCGGGCGAGCGGCTTCTCGCACAGGATCATCTTGCCCGCCTTGGCGGCGGCGATCGCCACCTCCGCGTGCATGTTGTTCGGCAGGCAGAGATCGATCAGGTCAATGTCGTCGCGCGCCAGGAGCTTGCGGTAATCCGTCTCGACGGACTCAAACCCCCACTGGGCGGCGTGGGCCTTGGCCCTCTCCTCGTTCGAGTCGCAGATCGCCTTCAGGACAGGCCTGTATTCGAGGTCGAAGAAATTCCAGACTTTGCGGTGCGCGTTCGAGTGTGCCCGGCCCATGAAGCCGCAGCCGATCAAGCCGATATTGAGTGTTTTCATACGTGATATGCTTCCCCCGGTTTGCAGGAACAGCCGCCCGACTGCAAGGATGAAATGCGCCGAACCCGCGTATTCGACACCCCGTCCGTGCGCATGGCGGTCAGACTTCGCAAGAGGACTGCGATGCGGGCTAGAGCAGCTTGCCCTTCATGGCCTCGAGGGCGTTGAAGACGAACTGGAAGGCGATGGCCACCAGCAATAGACCCATGATCCGCGTAATCAGGCGCAGGACGATCGGGCTGAGCCATTTGGCGCCGTGGGCCGAGAGGCGGAGCGTGACATAGCTCACGCCAGCCACGGCCAGGATGCAGAAAAAGAGCGCGATCTGCTTCCCAAGGCTGCGCCCGGCCTGGTTGTGCAGCAGGATCGCAGTCGTAATCGCCCCGGGGCCGGCCAGCATCGGCACGGCCAGCGGCGCAATCGCAATGTCCTGCTTCTCGGTGCCGGCGTCCGTTTCTTCCGAGGTTTCATGCACGCGCGACCGCTGGGCCTTGAGCATGTCGAGGGCGACGAGCAAGAGCACGATCGACCCCGCCATCTGGAAGGCAGGCATCGTGATGCCCAGGAAACGGAAGATGTAGTTCCCGACCCAGGCGAACACGATCAGCATGCCCGCCGACACGGCACAGGCCAAGCCCGCCATCTTGATCCGCTGCTTGGGCGTGTCGGTGGGCGTCATCGCCAGAAACGCCGGCACCGCCGCGATCGGATCGACGATCACAAACAGGGAACTGAAGGCCAACAGGACAAACTCAATCATCGCCCACACGACACGGGGCCAGGATCGCCTCCTGCATCCCGTGTATGATTTTCTTATCCGCCGGGCAGAGGGTGGCCAGCACGCCCCCCAACCGGGCCCGCGCGGCCTCACCCTCGCCCGCAACGAAATAATAGGGACACAGCCGCGCGCGTCCAGCCATAGGAACCGTCTGGCCGCGCTCGAAATCGAACCATGCCGCGGCCACCGTTCTCGGCTTGTGATAGCGCTGCAGCACATAGGGAGAACGCGCGAAGCTCCGCAGCGCATTGTCGACCGCGGCGCTCCAATCGCCGGCCGACAAATCGCTGCCCAGGGCCACACTGCGGGCTCCCCAGGCCTGGTCGGAGTAGCCGGACACCTTGAGGACGAGATCGCGTTCGCGCTGCGACAGGCCCTTGAGCTGCTGCCAGTCGGTCAAATCGAGGCCGGGCAATGCGGCATGCGGCGGCAACGGCGCGGGATCCATCACCCATGTCACGGGCACGCAGGCCAGCAGGCGCTCCAGGAAACCCTCCCCCAACTCCTGGCGCCAGAATCCCCGCAGGTTCCTGTTCCACAACAACGCGAAGAGCATCTTCTCCTCGAAAATCGGCTTGGGCGGCGGTGTGAGCCGGATGCGCCTCGCCAACGCCAACTCGAACAGGCCGCGGGCGGCCCGGACATTCTCGAGGTCGAACAACTCGAAGAACCGATACACCGCATCCCCCGGCTGGACCCCGTCGAACTCCGCATCCCGCACCCGATACTCGACCTCTTGCTCTCCGCTCTCTCTACTCTGTACCCCGCCCTCCGCGCCTTCCAGCTCCCCCGCCAGCCACTCCATCTCCGGTCGATAGGTCGCCGCCTCCTGAGAGACGACAATATGGACGCGCGGGGCGTCGCCGAAAATCGAGGCGAATCCATCGATCATGCCGCGCGGGCCGCCAAGAATGCCGGCGCTTGGCGCGTGCTCGCTCGAAATGCGCCCCCCACGGCCGAGGCCCCCAGTCGGGGCGCCTCCGGACGCACCAGGATCCGGCTGGCCGCAGCCGCTGGCGCCCGCGCTCTCAAGCGCCGCATAGGTCCGGTTCAGCCACGCCGTCAGCCCGATGCCGCCCGGGACGGAATCCAATTCGGTGATGACGAATCCGTCGTCTGTGAGCAGGAGATCCGGCCGGATCACGCGGGGCAGATCGTTCTTGAACGACGGATGCCGTTGCCAGGCGATCATCTCGGATGGTTTGCCGCGATCGAGCCATTCGGCCACCCACGCGGGCTGCTTGCCGGCCACGCTCTGTCGATAGAGCAGGTTCACCGCCCGATTGAACTGGAGCAGGACGCGGCCCAGACGCTCGAGATCGGACGCCAGCGCGCGATCGAGAGGAAACGACGCGGGCGCAATCCGCCATCGCATCCCGGCGAACAAGCCGCCCGACGGCAGCGCGGCGCGGACAGCGCGGGCTGTGCGCTGGGCGGACAGGGCCGGCATGGCCTCGCCCCCGGTCGTGACCTCATTCCGTTGAGGACCGGGATCCGGGAACTCGGATGGAACCGCCTGGACCTCGACCGGGTTCTTGCTGCGGATTTCTCCCATAACGATTCGAGTCTTGAGGTTCATACCCGCAGCCTTCGGGGACGGCAAAGGAAAAAGTAACTTGGAGGGTCGTTTCAGAGAGGAGAGCAGGTTGATGGGCTGAGTGGGCGCGTTTTCTTTGGGTTCGCGCGCGGAGCCGTCGGGCTCAGGGGCCGGCAGCGGGGGCGTGCGGCATGAAGGGCTTGCCGATGGCCAGCCGGTCCTTCAACCTGGCCACCTCCGCTTCGAGGTGCAGGCAATGGTCCGCCAGCGCCTCCGGTTGCGTGCGCGCCTGATGCAGGAGTTCTTGGCAGCGGGTCATGGGGCGAGCAAGTGGCGCCGCCAATCGGCCCCGCAGGGGGTAGAGCCAGACCGCCTTGGGCGGGGCCTGCGGGATCGGGGACTTGTTCTGGCGCGTGCGGCCGGTGGTGTTCCCGACGTAGGACCAGTTGGCCGCCCGGTAACAGACGCCCTGGAAACGGCTGGTATCGACAAAAGTCTCCAGGAGCACGACAGGATGCCCGGCCAGCCTGAAGTCAGTTGCGCCCGCCACCACGTTCCTCAACGGTCGCGCCATGCCCCGGAGCTGCTCCAGCCAGATCCCATATGTCAGTAATACCGATCTGACCCTATTGCCTTTGGCCGCCTCGTAGATCTGGGTGGGGTGCTGCGGGGCCTTCTCTGAAACTACGACATCACACGATACGGATCTGACCCATCCATGTTCACGGACTGAATGCGTCGGGTGAGGCAGAGGGAGGAGAATGCGCAGACATTGACAATCTTTGTGTAGCGAGGCAAAGTCGATTCATCATGGCAACGACGCCGATGAATGTCTCGTTGACACCGGAGTTGCGCGCGGCGGTCGAACGGCGGGTCCGGTCCGGCCGCTACGGCAACGCCAGCGACGTCTTGCGGGCGGGCTTGCGCGCCTTGGAGCGTGAGGAGATGGGTGAGGCATGGCGCGACTGGCACGAAGCACGCCGCCACCTGCCCCAGGAGCCAATCACGCCTGACATCGTGCAAGACATCGAGCGCCAAATCCGCGCCGCGCGCCGGACAGTGAAGCGGAAAGCCAACCCATGATCCGGGCCGTGTTCGATTGCGGCGTGGTGATCTCCGCACTGGGCTGGACCGGTAATCCCCGTTTTTGCCTCGACCTGGTCTATGCCGGGCAAGTGCTTCTCTGCGTGACGCCGCCAATCTGGGATGAGTATCGCGAGAAGACCCCGATGATCCTTGAGGCGCACAAGCGTCGCGTGGATCCGGAAACCGAGTTGGCGCGACTGCTGAAGGTGGTGCAATTCGTCGCTCCGGCGCCGCTGGGCAAGCGGCGGGGCCGCGATCCTCAAGATGAACCCTACCTGGCTGCCGCGCTGGGCGCCCAGGCATCGGTCCTCGTGAGCAACGACCGCGATCTCCTGGCGTTGGAAAAGCCCTTCGGGATCTCCGTGGTCACACCCGTCGAGTTCCTCAAACTGGTTCGGTCGCCGTGATTCAGTTGAAGGTCGAACGGAACAAACAACTATGCGAGTTAGGCGCCGGCCTCGCCTCGGAGTCGGCCCGCCCGCCACCATGATTTGCGAAAGGCAATAGGGTCAGATCCGTATTGTTGACATATGAGATCCGGTTCGAGAAGCTCCGGGGCATCGCGCAACCGTCGAGGATCCTGGCGGCGGGCGGATGGACTCGGGGGCGAAGCCGGCGCCGGGTGCAATGGGAACAGAGCCATACCTTCTACATTTGTGTAGACCCGCGAGCCATTTCTCATCCTCGCTCTCCCCACCTTGCCCCGCACAGCTTTCGCCTCATGCCTTCCACGAACCGAACCTTCGCCGCGTCCTTGCCCAGACCGGCCGCGAACCGTCGCACCGCCTGTGCCGCCGCTTCGTGCTTCAACCCGCCCATTGCCCGCACTACGTCCGCCAGCCGCTGCCGCCGTTCCTCCCGGCTGCGTCGCCCGCAGCTCGCAACGATCATCTCGCTCCTCAGCCATTTCGGAGCCGATCCCAGCTTGGCTTCGGCACGCCTCGTGCAGTAGGCTCAGCGGCGATGCGATCGCTTACGAAAGGGTGTCGGGCCGCCAAGCACGCGGCGTGGATTGTGTCGACTGTTTGCGCGCTCCTCTCGGGAGCGGCCGCCACGAGCCAGGTGATTCCCCCGGACCGCGCTCCCGATCTCTCGCTGCGCAACGAAGTGCAGCACGCGATCGACCGCGGTTTGACCTGGCTCCTGACGCGGCAGGACGCCGCCGGCTGGTGGTCAACCGCGGATCATCCGGCCCTGACCGCCTTGGTTGTCAGCGGCTTCCTCGGCGATCCCAGCGGACGCTACCGAACCAATCCGCCCCCGGCCATTTCGAAGGCGATCGATTACCTGGCGTCGAGCGCCCATCCCGATGGCAGCCTCCACCGCGGCAGCCTGATCAACTACAACACGGCAATCACCGCGACCGCGTTGGCCCTCGCCAACCGGCCCGAGCATCACGACATGCTCCGGCGCGCCCACGGATTTCTGGCGCGTTCACAGAATGACTTCGGCGAGCCGGGCAAACTCGATACGCCCCTCGATGGGGGTGTCGGGTATGGCGACAAGAACCAACATGCCGACCTCAACAACACGCTTGTCGCCCTCGAAGCTCTGCGGGCCACGGACCACCTCGTCCAGGACCGACTGCCCGCCGGGACCCGCCCCCTGAACTGGGACGCGGCCATCCAGTTCATCCAGAACTGCCAGAATCTCCCGAGTCACAACCGTCAGCCCTGGGTCTCCGACGCCCCCGAGGATCGGGGCGGGTTCGTCTATTATCCCGGATACAGCATGGCGGGCGGAGTGACCAATGCGGCGACTGGGCGCGTCGCGCTCCGTTCCTACGGCAGCATCAGCTACGCGGGACTGCTCAGCTACGTGTACGCCCGTCTCGATCGGAACGATCCGCGCGTGGCGGGGGCGGTCGATTGGCTGCGCGCCCACTACACACTCGACGAGAATCCGGGCATGGGAGAGCAGGGATACTACTACTACCTGCATCTGATGGCCAAAGCCCTCAACACCTGCGGCATGGACACACTCGAACTCAAGGACGGACGCCAGATTGCGTGGCGCCGCGAGCTTGCGCTGCGCCTGATGAACCTGCAGAACGCCGACGGATCGTGGGTCAACACGCACAACCGCTGGTGGGAGAAAGACCCCCACCTCGTCAGCGCCTACGCCATCCTTGCCCTGGATATCCTGTGGCGCGGTTTGTGAAGCGCTTCAGCCCGCATTTCTCACCAACTTATGACGTCATCTGACCGGTCACCGTCACATTTGACCTGAAATCCGCGCCAAATGAGTCAAGTCTCAGGCCGCAATTCAGCCCGCAGGGCGGGCAGAAACCGCTGTGTATACACGCCGATCGAGATGAGGTTGATTAGCATGCTCAGGCCCTCGAGGCCGTGCACCAGCCACGCAGGCGGGCGCAAGATCCAATCCGCTGGAGCCTGCAGAAAGTAATAGATCAGGCAGATCGTCGGGAACGAGATCAGGGTCCGCACCTTGCCCGACCAATTCGCCTTCGCGCTGATGTCGTGGAGCGCGCCAATCGAGCGGAGGAACGACACCCACTGATCCCGCAGCAGAAACAGGATCGCAAGGACCAATAGGATGCGCGCGTGCCCGAGTTGTCCGTCTCGGGCGGCCAGGTAGACCAGGGTCGGAAACGTCGTCAGGTAGAAGATCTTGTCCGTCAGGGGATCGGCGTGGCTGCCCAGCCTCGAGGTCACCCCGAACCGGCGCGCAAAGTAGCCGTCGAACAAATCGGTGACCGCCGACAGAATCATCGCGCCCAAGGCGGCGACGAACCACCCGGCGGAGAGCGGGACGCCGCCAAACACGCTGATCGCCAGGAAAGCGAGGATCAATGGGACACGGATCAGCGTGAGCGACTGGACAAAGTAGTACTCGAGCCGCATCGAGGATTTCATTTCGCCGCACCCTAATTGGAAACTTGGCCGACGGAAAGCACCGCGTGTCGGAGGTTCATCCGGCCGTCAGCGCCCACACCGGGCAGCAATCGGCTCGACGCGCCCTCGATCGGATGACACCATCGCGCCGTTCGCATGAACGCAACTCGTCTCCCGATGCAGGTCCTGTTGTCGCTTCCGTCGCGCATGGCGGAGTCGTTTGAAGCCCTCGAAGGACGCCCGCGTCCCGAGTGGTTCGCCACGAGTGACCCGCCCGGCCCGCACATCGGATCCGGAGGAGGCACCGCCCACGTCCTGGCCGAGGCCTGGCGCGCAACGGAGCCTGCCTCTCCCTTCGCCCAATGGCTCGGCCAAAGCCGCAAGCTCATCATCCACGGCGGCGGCCAAAGCCGGCGGCTGCCCGCCTACGCGCCGGTGGGCAAGCTGCTCATGCCCACCCCCGTCTTCCGCTGGGCGCGCGGACAGAGGCTCGATCAAACGCTGCTCGATCTGCAACTGCCAGCCTACCGGCGGGTCTTGGACCACGCGCCCTCCGGATGCGTGGCGATGGTTGCCAGCGGCGATGTGCTGCTCGAATTCGCCCGCCAGCTCCCTCCGTTTCCCGCTGTGGACGTCCTGGGGCTGGGCATGTGGGTGCCGCCCGAGAAAGCCCGGCATCACGGGGTGTTCTTCGCCAATCGCCGCCGCCCGACAGAACTCGCGTTCTTTCTGCAGAAGCCCAGTCCAGCCCAAATCCGCGAGGCGGCGGGCGATTGTTTCCCGCTGGTCGACACAGGCATGTGGCTGCTGAGCGAACGCGCGATCCGCGTTCTCATGCAACGGTGCGGCTGGAAGGGGAGCGGCTTTGCCGGCGATCGCGCGTCGAACTACGAGCTCTACAGCCAGTTCGGATTGTCGCTCGGCACTTCCCCCGTCGAGCCCGACCCTGAGATCAGCGCCCTGAGCTGCGCTGTCGTGGCGCTTCCCGAGGCGCGATTCCACCACTTCGGCACACGCCGCCAGATGATCGACTCGATCTCGGCGCTGCAAAACACCCAGTTGGACGAGACCCGACTGGGCATCACCGGCGTCAAAAGGCATCCGGACATCTACCGCCTCAACTGCCGATTCGACCTGCCGATCGGTCTCGATAAGAACCACACCCTCTGGGTCGAGAACAGCGTCGTGCCGCGGACGTGGAACCTCGGCTCCGAGCACGTGTTGACCGGCATCCCGGACAACGCCTGGGATCTGCGGCTCGAGTCGGGGGTCTGCCTGGATTTCGTCCCCGTGGGGGACACCGCATACGCAGTGCGGTTCTATGGTATCAACGACGAGTTCCGCGGCCCGGTCGGGGACCCGCTGACCCTCTGGCTGGGGGCCCCGGCGCCCGATTGGTTCGCCCGCCGACAGATCGCTTTGCGCGCGACCGGCCTCGACCCGGGCGTCGATCTCCAGCAGGTGCCCCTGTTCCCCGTGCTCGAACCCGAGACGCTGGCCCCGCGGTTCATCGAGTGGCTGTGCGCCCCCGACCCCGCACACGACCCGAAACTCGCGACTCTCTGGCGCGAGGCGCGGCGGCTTTCGGCCGAGGGCCTCAGCCAGCAGGTCAACCTCGAACGCCTCTACCGGCAACGGGCCCAGCGCCGGCGCCAATGCCTGCTCCCCATGCTGCGCAACTCGCGCTGGAGCGTCTTTTACCGGCTTGACCTCGAGGCGACTGCCCGGATGTTCGCCGAGACCCCCGACCCGCTCCCCGAACAGCCCTCGAATGCCGATGCCCCCCAGCCGGTCGAACCGCTCCATCGCGTCCACGACGAGATGTTCCGATCGGCCGTGCTGCGGCATCGCCGGCAACCCGACTGGGAACAACTCGAACAGAGCGCTTTCGCCCGCCTGCGCGAGTTGATCGTTCAGGAGGTTCAGTTGCAGCCTGTGCTCCCGCGACGCAACATCCTCGAAGACCAGATCATCTGGGGACGCAGCCCAGTGCGGCTCGATCTCGCGGGGGGCTGGACCGACACCCCGCCTTACTGTCTGGAATTCGGAGGTCAGGTGGTGAACGTGGCGGTGGACCTCAACGGACAGCCGCCCATCCAGGTCTTCTGCAAGTTGTGTCCGCGGCCTGAAATCGTCCTGCGCTCGATCGACCTGGGCGTCGAGCAACGGATCCGCAGCTATGAGGATCTCGACACATGCGGTCAGCCCGGAAGCGAGTTCGGGCTCGCCAAGGCCGCCTTGGCCCTGGTGGGATTCCTCCCCCGCTTCCACGCCCACGGCAGATTCGCAACCTTGGAAGAGCAACTGCTCGATTTCGGCGGCGGCATCGAGATCTCGATGCTCGCCGCGGTCCCCAAAGGCTCCGGACTGGGCACCAGCAGCATCCTCGCCGCCACCCTGCTCGCAACCGTCGGCGAACTGTGCGGACTCGGGTGGGACCGCGACATCCTGTCCTCGAGAACGCTCGCCCTCGAACAAATGCTGACTACGGGCGGCGGTTGGCAGGATCAGGCCGGGGCGATCTTTCGCGGACTCAAGCTCGTCGAGACCACGCCGGGCCTGGCGCAGAAACCGAGAGTGCGGTGGCTCCCGCATCACTTGTTCGAGCCCGCATACGCCAACACGCTGATGCTGCTCTATTACACCGGCGTGACCCGGCTCGCCAAAGGCATCCTCCACGAGATCGTGCGCGGCATCTTCCTGAACTCGCCGGAGCACCTGGCCACCATCGGCGCTATCGGCGCCAACGCGACGCGCGCCTGCGATGCCCTCCAGCAATGCGATTACGCCGCGCTCGGCGAGGTCATCCGGCGCAGTTGGCAGTTGAACCAGCGGCTCGACGCCGGCACCAACCCGCCCGAAACCCAGCGCGTCCTCGACCAGGTTGGCGACTGGCTCGCGGCCGCCAAACTCCTGGGCGCCGGCGGCGGCGGCTTCTTCCTCATGCTCGCCAAAGACGAGGAAGCCGCCAAGCGCGTGCGCCGCTCTTTGACCGAGTCCCCGCCCAACCCGCGTGCGCGGTTCGTCGACCTGAGCCTCTCCGAGACCGGCCTCCAGTTGACGCGCAGTTAGAATCCTTGACCTGTCAAACTCCTTGTAGACGAGTCAAGTTCCTGAGCTGCGTTGAAGGGGTCAAGGCTAGCTGCGATATCGCCAACGCCGCAGACGCAGCGCGTTGCCGATCACCAGAACATCCGATAATCCCATCGCCGCCGCGCAAACCAGCGGACTGAGAAACCCGAGTGCGGCCAGCGGCACAGCCGCTGCGTTGTAAAAGAAGGCCCAAAACAGATTCTGCCGGATCGTGCGGAGCGTCGCCCGCGCCAATCCCATCGCCTCCGGGATCGCCTCGATGTCGGACCGCAGCAGGATGATGTCCGCCGCCTCGCGCGCCACATCGCTGGCTCGGCTGACCGCAATCCCCAGGTCCGCCTGTTCGAGTGCCGGGGCGTCGTTGATTCCATCCCCAACAAACGCCACCCTCTGCCCCTGGTCCTGCAAACGCTGCACAATCTCCGCCTTCCGCTCGGGCCGCACCTCGGCAAAAACCCGTGTTGGATCAATCCCCGCCTGCCGCGCGATGGCCGCAGCCGTCGCCGCCTGATCGCCCGTCACCAGGTACACTTCGTTTCCCTGACGACCAATCGCGGCCACCACATCCTGCGCTCCGGACTTGAGCGTGTCCGTCAAAGCCATCACGCCTTCCAATGCGCCGGCCGTCGCCACCCCCAACACGGTCGCGCCCCGCTCTGTCCAGTCGGTCACGAATCGCGTCGCCGGCGTGACATCAATCCCGCCCTCGCGCAGCCAGCGAAGCGATCCCAGTCGGACAAGGGCTCCGCCCCGGCGGGCCTCGACTCCGCATCCGCGGACTTCGCGCCAATCCTCGAAGGCCGGCGCCTTGGCCGATCCGACCGTCGTCGCCTCGAGCCGGCTGCGTCCCCATGCCGCAATCGCCACGCTAAGCGGGTGGCGCGACGGCTCGGCGAGATCTGCTGCCAGCACCTGCGCGGTTCCATCCTGACCCGAGCCCGCTCTCAAATCCGCGAAGGCAGCCACGCTGACCTTGCCCGCGGTCAGCGTGCCGGTCTTATCGAACAGGACGGCCGTGATGCGTCCGCTTTTCTCGAGGGCGTGGCCGTCGCGGATCAGCAGGCCGCGCCGGGCAGCGACGTTGGCGCCGGCCATGATGGCGGCCGGAGTCGCCAGGCCCATCGCGCAGGGACAGGCGACAATCAGCACCGCCGCGGCATGAATGAATGCTGCCGCCAGAGGCGTCGCCGGCAGTGTGACCGCCCACAACCAGGGCATGAATCGCCCGGCAGTCTCCCGGGCCGACGCGTAATCGAGCCCCCACCACAAACCCGTAGCGATCGCAACCAACACCACAGCCGGCACGAACACGGCGCTGACCCGGTCCCCGAGCTTCTGAATCATGGCTCGGCTGTTCTGCGCCCGCTGGACGACCGCAATGATACTCGCCAGGGCAGTGTCTTCGCCCAGAGCTGTCACCCGCGCCACTAATCGCCCGCCCCCGTTGAGCGTGCCGGCGTAGACCTTCGCGCCCGCCCTCTTCTCGACCGGCATCGACTCGCCGGTCAGCATCGATTCGTCGAGTGCGGAGGCGCCGTCGATCACCTCGCCGTCAATCGGAACGCGGTCGCCTGGGGCGAGCAGAATGCGGTCCCCGATCACCAATTCGGCCACCGGCACAGCCGACTCCGCGCCGTCCGCGCCCAACCGCCGGGCCTTGGGCGGCGCCAACTCGATCAGGCTGCGCAGGGCGGCGGACGCTCGCGCCGTGGCGGCGGCTTCGAGCCAATGTCCGAGACTGATCAGGGTCAGGATGCCCACTGCCTCCATGAAGTACAGATGCGTTGCCGCGCCTGCGAACAGGGCCCAGGTGCTGTAGGCGAACGCGGTGGTCGAGCCCAAAGCCACCAGCGTGTCCATGTTGGCCTGCCCAACCCGAAGCTGATTGAACGCGCCCCGGTAGAATCGCGATCCGCAAGCGATCTGGACCGGCAGGGCCAGTCCGAACGCGAGCCACTGGAACCATCGCGTCATCCCCAGACCCAACACCCACTCGCCAACCATCAGCACCAGGGTCGCCGCCCCGCCCACCACGACGTTGAACCGCCAACCCGCCAGCGGAGACCAGACCTCGGCGCCGCGGCTCGCGCCGCTGACCGATCTGCTCGCGTCATGTGCGTCTTCGGTAACGAGCGGCGTCGCGCCGAACCCGGCTCGTCGGACAGCGGTGACCACGGCATTCTCGTCTGCGGCCCGGCCCGGTTCCCACCACACCGTCGCCCGGCCCGCCGTCAGATCCACGACTGCGTTTGCCACACCTGCAACGCCCTGGATCGCCTGGGTCGCGTTGCGCGCGCAGCCCTGGCACGTCATGCCTGTGATCGAGAAGCCGGATTTCGTCCGTATGGCATCGGTATCCACAGAAGCCAATAAAGCCGCAGTCGCGCCATTCCGCAAACCAGGCGGATCCGCAACAATCCTGCTTTCTTTCGTAGGAGGGACTCAATCTCTCCCTCGGTGAACTCCCTCGGCAGGAACAGCTTTACACTGCCGTCCTCACAAACCCGCGTTCAGGCTCACCTGCCATCGGTTCGGCTTATCCTTGATCGGCTGGACCGCTGCCGCAACCTCAAGGTCTCTCTCATTGAATTTCGTTTCCTTGTCGGCCTTGAACTGCGGATTCGCTTGGCAATTCAGGTCCGTCAGGAAATAGCCTTCAAGTTGGAGTGGTGCGAGTTTCATGCGACGAGTGCGTCTGGAATCTCAAAACGCGGACTTTGCGCGGCCCTTGGCTCCGCCGGCCGCACTGCACGGCCCACAGGGACCGTGTGCTTCACTGGCTGCACCGGGATCAGGTTTCCGGGCGCCGAGCTCACAAAGGTGACCCTGTCCTCCATCTGGAAACCAAAGTCACCCTGCCGGCCCCTTGACATCAGGTAGCCGGCCACCGCCTCCTGTATGGCCTGCGCCAGTTCGATTCCCGCTTGCGGCTCCCACCCCTCCCACATCGCCTGAACCGCATCGAGCCAGGGGTTACGTGGCGCACAAGGCCCCTCTGCCAACCGCGTCGCCCAGTCATTTCGCCGCCGGGCCACGGACCGCAGGTAGGCCGCGTCGAGTTTACCGTCGTTCAGGGCAAATATCTTAACCCGCATGTTTCACACCCCGTCGGTGCACATGGCGGTCAGACTTCGCGAGAGAACTGCTATGCGGGTTAGCCCGGTTACGGTTCCTCGCGCAGCGTGTGAAATAACCGGGCAAAGGGCTGACCCTGACGATCACACGGCGTGACAATTCGGGCGTGCAGCGGGCTTGGGCTCCTCTAGACTTCCTCGCATGAACCTCGAAGACCATCTTGGCGACATCCTCCGCAAAGGGCGCCTGCATGCCGGCATCGGCCTCGAACCAGCCGCCGCCGCCGCCAGTCTGACGGTCCCCGAACTCGAAACACTCGAAGAGAGCGGGGTCGCAGCGAGACCCTGCAACCTCGAGGCGCTTGCCTCTCTGGTTGGACTCGATGCGCCCAAACTGCGGGCCCTTGCCGAAGGCTGGAATCCGCGGCCTGTCGACCTCGGCACATGGCGCGAGCTCAAGGTCGTCACCACCACAGTGGGGATGAGCGTCAACGCTTACCTCGTGTGGGATGAATGCACACACGACGCCGCTCTCTTCGACACCGGCTTCGATCCGGCTCCGGTCTTTGCCCTGATCCAGGAGCACAATCTCCAGATGCGCCACCTTTTCATCACGCACGGCCACGCGGACCATGTCGCCGCCTTGCCGGCCATTCGCGCGCGCTTTCCCAAAATGCGCCTGCACTCGAGTTCGTGGACCGCACCGGTCGATCAACGAAACCGTCCAGACGAGTGCCTTCAACTCGGCAGTCTGCGCATCACGCATCGCGACACGCCCGGCCATGCCGAGGACGGTGTGACTTACGTCGTTGGCACATGGCCGGACGACGCGCCGCACGTGGCGATTGTGGGCGACGCCCTGTTCGCCGGGTCGATGGGCCGGGCGACCGGCCAGGCGCTTCTCGCCAGACAGAGAATCCGCGAGTGCATCCTCACCCTGCCGCCCGCCACGCTCCTCTGTCCCGGCCACGGCCCGCTCACGACCGTGGCGGAGGAGAGGGCCCACAACCCGTTCTTCTGAAATCCCGGAGTTCGCCGGGTGCTCTCAACCGTTTTAACCGTTCCTGGCGGCCAGCAGGTAGATCCAGTTGAGGATCAGGGCCGCCAGGCCAATCCAGTACCAGGGCCAAGCCGCCCAACCCCGCAGCCGCGGACCCCAGCGCGTCCCCAACCACCGATCCGCCGCCCACGCGACAAACAGGGCGACGGACGCCGCACCCAGCGCGCACGCCAGAGGGTTGAGCCGGATCGCAGTCGCAAAGTCCAGTCCCGCTGCGGCGGACGCCGCCCGCGTGGCGCCGCAGAAGGCGCAGGGCAATCCGGTGATCGTCTTGAACCAGCAATGGGGCAGAGGGAGCCGCCAGAGCTCGGCAAGGCGCGCGCCGGCCAGCAGGCCCAGCAGCCCAAGAAACAACCACGCCGGCCAGGCGCCGGTCCAGCCCTCCGGCTCAGAGTCGGGGCGGGATTCGAGAAGAGGGGGCGTCATTGGATTTCGGCGCGGGCGAGGGGCGAGCGGCTCGACGATGCATCCGGATGCTGCTGGCCAGGGCCCAAAGCCAGGCAGACGCGAACAGCCCCAGCCCAAGCACCGCCACCACCAGGCCCCGGGTAAACCCTTCCGGCATCTCTCCGGTGTCGAACCAGACGCGCAGGTGCGCCACCAGGCCTCCCAGGCTGAGTGCAAAACCGATGAGCGCACACGCGGCCTGGACATACCCCACTTTGCGGCCGCCGGCGACGGTGCCGAGGCCGGGAAGAGTGGCCGCGTTGGTGATCGTGCAGGCCCAGGCCGTGGGCTTATCGATCGGCTCCTGCCCGGCGCGGGCCGAAGAGGTCTTCATACGCTTGGAGCAACGCCGCATACCCAAACGGCATGCTCAACAGAACGACGAGTTGTTCCTGCAAACCCAGGGTCATCATGAACTCGCCGATTTGCGACTTCTTGTTCTGAATGGCATCGAGTGTCCACGTGCCCGGCGGCCCCAGGATGTCGGTCAGGAACGTCATCATCCGCAAGCCGCCATACACTTCAAAGACCAGCAGCGGCAGAAACGCCACGCACATCAACAGCGCCACCTTGAGAAAGTGACGCTGCACGGTTTGCCGGCTCAGTTCCAAGGCCGGCCAGAAGACCAGTCCGCGATCCGCGGCCAGCGGAAGGGCGAACGCCCAGATGACCTTGAGGATCAGGCCGGGGACCAGACAGAAAATCAAGCCGATCTGGCTCAGCAACTGAGTCACGATCGCGATGAGCATCAGCGGGACGAACCGCGGGCCAAAACAGGTGAAGAGAGTGCCAAGAGACGCCGGTTGGCCCCGCATCAAGCCCAGGTAAAGCAGCATCAGACCGCCATAGAGCGCGCCGCTCAGGATAAGGCCCAGCACGCCTCCGATGCATGTGGCCATCGCGCTGACGGTCAGAATCGCCCAAACCAGCGCGCAGCCCGCTGACACGAGCAGGAAATGCCGGCGCAAGAACACCCACCCGCGCCCCAGGCAATCGCCGGCACTGAAGCTCGCCGCCGGCGCGGCATCCCACGCCTCGATCGCCCCGTGAGTCTCCTGCGTCGACGGTTCGGACCGCGTCAGGCCGGCAGCCGCGCCGGGATACGCCTGGCGCAACACCTCATCGAACTCAGGCACCGTGGACAAAGGCTGCCACTCCGATCTGCCTTCGACCTGGACCATCGTCTGGCCATTGGCCCGATGATCCAGAATCCAGACGCTCAACTCCTCCACGGTTGCCGGACCGTACTCGCGGCCGTCGCCACCGATCATCTTGAACATGACGGCCAGTCTGTTGGCAATCCGCACGCAGCGTCAAGCGCCGGTCTGAATCGTGCCGGTCTGAATCGCATCCACCCGCGGCGGGATGGGTCTCGCTGCCGTTGCTTCGGGCCTTGCGGCTCAGAAGCCGTTTCCGCCAGCGATTGCCCGGGCCAGTGGATCGAGCAGCAACCCGGGCAATGCACCCAACACAAGGACGCCGACCGCCGCCGCGATCAGCACAAGGCGGTCAGTCCACGGCACGACAATCCGCGAGGCCTCTTCGTCGCCCGTGGCGACATACGCCTGCTTCAAGACGCGCAAGTAATAGTACAACGACACCGTGCTCATCGCGATCGCGATGCCGACCAGCCACAACAGGCCCAGGCCTGCGGGGTCGGCCCCCATGGCCGCCGTAAACAAGCCGAACTTCCCGAAGAACCCAGCCAGGGGCGGGATGCCGGCAAGCGACAACAAGAAGACCATCAGACACAAGGCCAGCAGCGGCGACCGGCGGCTGAGTCCGGCCAGCGCGTCGATCCGCCCATCGCCCGATGCCCTCTCGATCACCGACGCCACGCCGAAGGCCCCCACGGTCGTCAACCCGTACGTCGCCACGTAATACAGGACCGCGGACAGCGCCGCGGAACGCTGCGAAGGATAGCCCATCGCCATCAGCCCGAGCAGGACGTAGCCCGCATGCGCGATGGCCGAATAGGCCAACAACCGCCGCAGATGCCCCTGCACAATCGCCGTGAGATTGCCCAACACCATCGAGCCCACGGCCAAAACCGCCAGCACCGGCAGCCAGCCCGCGCGCAACTGTCCCCACGCGCCGCTGCCTTCCACACCGGCGAATCCCAGCACGGCGATCTTGGCCAGAACGAAGAAGCTCGCCACCTTCGATCCCGACGCGATCAGGGCGGCGGCCGGGACGGGTGCGCCTTCGTAGGCGTCGGGCGCCCACAAATGAAACGGCACCACGGCCACTTTGAATCCGAATCCCATGATCACCATCACCACGGCCACGGCGAGCAGCGGATCGAGACGATGCACCCGCAGGCCGGCCGCGATCTCGGTCAGGTTGGTCGCTCCCGACAACCCGTAAACAAGGCTCAATCCGAAGAGGGTGAATGCGGCGGCCACGCTGCCGAAGAGAAAGTACTTCAGCGCCGCTTCGCTGGCATGGCGCGTTCGCTTGTCCAGCGCCGTCAGCACGTAAAGCGAGAGGCTGGTCAGTTCGAGCGACACGAAGATCATCAGGATCTCCTCGGTGCTCACCAGGAACATCATCCCCACCGTCGCGAGCAGCAGGAGCGCGAAATACTCGCCCACATGCTCGGTGAACTCCGCCTGCGCCGAGATGCCCGCGGTGAACAGCGTCAGCACCACCACGAAGATCTTGACCCATTGGGTCAGCGAATCGACCACCAGCACCCCGTCCAGAAACCGCAGATGCGCCCGGCTCAGCGCGAGAATTCCCAGCGTCACCAGGCAGCCAAGTCCCGCCGCCGCGCTGGCCGTCAGAAACCGCTGCCGCAGGGGGGCCGACCGCATGAGCCCCATGTCGATGAACAGCACCGCCACAGCCGCCAGCACGAGCGCGGTCTCCGGCGCCAACGCCACCAGCAAATCGCCGTAACCCACGCCTGTCATGATCCACCTCCCCTCTCGAGGCCCTGGATCAGGGGCGTCACGCTCGGCACGATGAGGTCCAGCAGCAGCCGCGGATAAAGCCCGATCGCCAACGTCGCCCCCAAGAGCAATACCGCCCCCGCGCGCTCGGGAAGCGAGATGGGCTCGATCGCCTCTCCCGCCCGTTCGCCGCGCGCGTCACCCGCCGAATCGGCGAAGAAAGCACGCTGAAGCGCCCGCAGCAGATACGCCACACCCAGCACAATCCCCACGCCCGCCCCCAGGCCGGCAGTCGGGAACGCCCGCCACGACCCGATCAAGACCTGGAGTTCGGCCACGAACCCGCTGAAACCGGGCAGCCCCATCGACGCCATGCCCGCCAACACGAACGTGACGGCTGCAAACGGCATCGCTCGGGCCAGGCGCATCCCCTCGAGTTCGTCCAACTGCCGCGTGTGCGTCCGGTCGTACACCATCCGGCCCACGACGGCGAAGAGCAGGCCTGCGATGACGCCGTGCGAGAACATCTGCAGCACGGCGCCGCTGAGCCCCACCTCGTTCAGAGTGGCCAGCCCCAGCAGGACAAATCCCATGTGGCTCACACTCGAATAGCCGATCACAAACTTGAAGTCCTTCTGGACCAACGCCGTCATCGCACCCGCCACGATGCCCACGACGGCCAGCACCGCAATCTCCGTCTGCCAGTGCCTCACACCCGCGGGGAACAGGGTCATGGCAACCCGCAGACACCCGTACGCCCCCAGCTTCATCACGACCCCCGCCAAAAGCATCGACGCCCCGGTCGGGGCGGCCACGTGGCCGGTCGGCGCCCAGGTGTGAAACGGCCACAGACCCGCCAGAATCCCAAAGCCCACAAAGACCAGCGGGAACGCCCACCGCTGAAAGCTCTCCGGATAGTTGACCCGCGCCAAAGCGGTCAGATCGAATGTCGGCACGCCCGTCTGGGATCGCGCCACGACGAACGCCGCGATCAGGCCGATCAGCACCAGCGCGCTTCCGGCAAAGGAGTAGAGCGCCAGCTTCATCGCGCCGTATTCCTTGCGGGTCGAACCCCAGATCGCGATCAGGAAGTACTTCGGAATGATCGCGATCTCGTAGAAGACGAACAGGACAAACGCGTCGAAGCTCAGGAACACCCCGTACACTCCGCCAATCAGGGCCAGGTAGAACGCGA
>Ga0116154_10001401_pt1 | contig 20764 bp, 23 predicted proteins | sample AD_UKC030_MetaG_FD_89898 | JGI IMG/M metagenome (GOLD analysis project Ga0116154, IMG submission 89898) | Active sludge microbial communities of municipal wastewater-treating anaerobic digesters from USA - AD_UKC030_MetaG | ecosystem: Engineered > Bioreactor > Anaerobic > Digestate | place: USA...
CGGCAGTACGGCACCGACTACCGTAGCGTGATGCCCTGCAACCTTTATGGGCCTGGCGACAACTATCACCCAGAAAACAGCCACGTCATTCCAGCACTCATCCGGCGGATTCACGAGGCAAAAACCACCGGAGCAAAGACCATAACTATTTGGGGGACAGGAACACCAAGCCGAGAATTTCTTTATATCGACGATATGGCATCTGCCTGCTTGCGCATAATGGAACTGGACAGAATCAATTCTTCAGCACAAGCACCACCTATCCCTTGCCACATCAACGTTGGCTCAGGAGAAACAATAACTATTAAAGAACTGGCCGAATTGATATGTCGATCAGTCGGTTATTCTGGCCAACTTCAGTTCGATCACTCCTACCCGGATGGCACTCCGACAAAATGCATGGACATCTCTCGATTGGAAGCATTAGGCATGGAGTGTCGGAGCGTAGGGATAGAAGAAGGACTCGCAAAAACCTATGAAGATTACAAATGCAAGCACACATGAGGGTTGCTCGAATATCTCTGGCACGGTTTGAAGCCACCACAGAGCATAGGTAACGTCTCATATGAAGGCCCCTGACAAGGCCATGGTGGATCTGCGCCTAAAGCAGTGACAAAAGATGACGGAATCTGAAAATACCCCCCCTAACCCATCACACTCCGCTCTGATGCGGATGCTACCGAAACCAATACGCCACATGGGTGAATGCCACCCGGGCTTAGTGAAAATCGTCGACAACATCGGCTGGTTGTTTTTCGATAAGATCTTGCGTGCAGGTGTCGGACTGCTGGTTGGGATATGGATTGCACGCCATCTAGGGCCCGAACAATTTGGGCAACTAAATTACGCAGTTGCTTTTGTCGGACTATTCGCTGCAATCGCTGGATTCGGTCTCAATGGAATTGTGGTTCGCGATATCGTTCAAAATCCAGAATGCGTAAATAATACACTAGGAACAGCATTTGTCCTGCAAGCGATAGGCGGCATGCTCGCCGTATTTCTCATCAGCGGAACCATGATCTGGCTGCGTCCAGACGATAGATTGACTCAGTTGATGGTGGCAATTATCGGCCTCAGCCTCGTGTTCAAGGCCTCCGATATTGTCAAGTACTGGTTTGAATCCCAAGTTCGCTCACGCTACACAGTGTGGGCAGAAACTGGAATATTGTTAGTTATGGCAGCCGCAAGAGTTGGTCTAATTCTGACCAATGCACCATTGATCGTGTTCGCTTGGACATTCCTGCTCGAAGCGGCGCTCGGCTTTGTCAGTTTGTTTGTTGCTTACAAACTTAGAGGGGGTTACGTTCTTCAATGGCAAGCCACGGTCGAGCGCGCAAAGAAATTGATTCAGGATGGGTGGCCCTTATTGTTCTCAGGCATCTCGGTAGGCGTGTACATGCGCGTTGACCAAGTAATGCTTGGCGAAATGTTGGGGGCAGATTCAGTTGGTCAATTTGCGGCCGCCTCAAGAATCAGCGAAGCATGGTATTTCATCCCGATGGTGATCGCCGCATCAACATTTCCCTCTGTTATTATTGCCAAACAGCGAGATGATTATACTTACAAAGACAAAATACAAAAGCTATACGACAGTCTTTTTATAGTTTCGTTTAGCACCGCCGTAGTCTTCAGTTTTTTCTCTGATAAAATAATCCTTTTTATTTATGGTGAAAAATTTATTGCTGCAAGTGAAATACTAAAAATTCATATTTGGGCAGGCATCTTTGTGACAATGGGTGTTGCGAGCAGCAGTTGGTACTTGTCAGAAGGATTGCAGAAACTTGCATTCTACAGAACGCTTATTGGAGCAGTCTTGAATGTCTTCGCGAATCTGGTCTTGATTCCCATGTATGGCGCAAAAGGTGCCGCCATAGCAACCTTGATCTCGCAAGCCTCTGCTGCCTATCTTTTCGACTTGCTCCACCCAAGGACCCGCACAGCATTCGTAATGAAATCAGCCTCATTGTTACCGATACGGCTTTTTCGTAGGAAATAAATATGCTTTCAATATCTGTCAGAATTTACCGATTCTTGTTTGGGCGCAATATATTCTACAAATTCAACAAACTGCTCTTTCATTGCAGTTTGCGAGGCATGGGAATATTGAACTATGAGAATAGCCATGTCAGCGGCGAAAGACAGTTTTTAAGAAATTTATTGACCGGGCTTAAATCACCCGTAATATTTGATATTGGTGCCAATGAAGGACACTATACGAACACCATTCTTTCCATAAACCCAAGCGCCATTATTTATGCTTTTGAACCCCACCCGGAAACATACAAGCGTTTGACAGCCAATATTTCTGCTCCTAGCGTCCGGACAATCAATGCTGCGGTAGGAGATGAAGATGGCGTGGTTCAGCTCTATGATTACGAGACAGGAACTGGCTCCTCACATGCATCGCTCTATAAAGAAGTTATCGAAGAGATTCACAAGGCGTCATCTGCAGAGCACACAGTAAGGATAATGAAGCTTGATGGCTTTGTTGAAAAAGAAAGCGTAAACAATATCAATTTGTTAAAAATTGATACGGAAGGTAACGAGCTTAAGGTTCTAAGTAGCTTTATGGACTATATTAAGTCCGGAAAAGTCGATGCAATTCACTTCGAATTTAATGAAATGAACGTTGTAAGCAGGAGCTTATTTAAAGACTTTTGGTTGCTATTGGAAGGATATGACTTTTATCGCCTACTGCCCAACAGCATGCTAAAAATTCAAAATTACAATCCATTATTGTGTGAATTATTCGCTTACCAAAATGTTGTTGCACTTCGCGTTGGAATCACCACGAAAAGCGGATGCCAATAACCACAGCTCCGATAGTTTTGTTCACTTACGCCAGACGGGATCACACCTACCGAACGGTCGAATCCTTGCTCCGTAACACGCTCGCCGGAAACTCGGATTTGATTGTCTTCTCGGATGCCGCTCGCGTTGTTGCGAAGCAATCAGCAGTGGTTGAGGTACGCGACTACCTCAAAACTATTACAGGATTTCGCTCTGTAACTATCCATCATCGCCCATGCAATTTTGGACTTGCGAAATCGATCATAGATGGCGTTACGGAAGTTCTCAAGCAGCACGACCGAATTATTGTGCTGGAAGATGATATGTTGACATCGCCCCACTTCCTCAGCTTTATGAACGAAGCTTTGGATCTTTTTGCGGAAGACGATCGGGTTGTAAGTGTCCACGGGTACATTTATCCGATTAAGCAGTCGCTGCCAGAGGCCTTCTTTCTACCCGGTGCCGACTGCTGGGGCTGGGCAACCTGGCGCCGAGCATGGGCGCTTTTCAATCCCAACGGTCAATACCTACTGGATCAGCTCAAAAAGCGAAAACTGCTCAATGCCTTTGATTTCCATGGTGCCTATCACTACTCTCGTATGCTGAAAGGTCAGATCAAGGGGACCAACGACTCGTGGGCGGTACTTTGGTATGCGTCAGCATTTCTGGCCGGAAAATTAACGCTTTATCCTGGGCGAAGTTTGGTGCGGAACATCGGCAACGATAATAGCGGCACGCACAGCAGCGAGTCGAAAATATACGATTCAGCCTTGAGCACTACGCCCATCAATCTCAGCCACCTCGAGGTTCAGCCATCGACTAATGGCCGCCAAGCTTTCGAAGACTTTTTGAAGCAAGCGCGAGAGGGATGGGTTCGCAAAACGCTGCGTCGCGCAAGGAGCCTTGCCGGAAGATTCGCGCAATGAGAAATATTCGGCCTTTACTTAAGGATTGCCTGCCCCCCATCGTGCTGCGCACCGTAGCGCAAATTCTGGGAAGCGGAACTCGTTTTGAGGGAAACTACTCAAGCTGGGAGGAAGCCGCCACGCAGTGTGGTGGCTATGCCGCAGAGAACATTCTGACAAAGGTTCTGGATGCAACCTTAAAGGTAAAACAGGGGGACGCGGCATTCGAGCGTGACTCTGTGGCTTTCCATGACATTGAATATAATTGGCCAGTACTCGCGGCATTTTTGTGGGCGGCGTCCCGCAATGCAGGGTTCTTGAACGTTCTGGATTTTGGCGGTGCGTTGGGGAGTAGTTATTTCCAGAATCGACGATTCCTGGAGACCCTCAGGAAGGTCAGCTGGAACGTCATCGAGCAACCGCATTATGTCCGAGCCGGGAAGGAGCATATCCAGGATGAAAGATTGCGCTTTTACTTAACAATAGATTCGTACATGACGGAAAACCAACCCAACGTTATATTGCTATCCAGTGTATTGCAGTATTTGCCGAACCCATTCAATGTACTGGATAAACTAGCAAAATGCGGCGCATCGTGTTTAATCATTGATCGCACGCCTTACTCAAGTCAAGCTGAAGACTGTTTGGTTATACAGCATGTACCATCAAATATCTACAGGGCCAGCTACCCGATGTGGATTTTTTCGTGGGACCGATTTGTGCAACACATTACAGATAGTTGGGAAATTTTCGCATCACACATTTGCCCTGAAGGCTATGTAAAGACTGATCACCGCCAAGATTTTTCTTTCAAAGGCATGTTACTCTCGTCGAAACAATGCTCGAAAAACTAGAAGTTTATTACCACCGCCAAATGTTTTTCCCGAACTGGTTGGGGGTGGTTATCAATCCTTTTTATTTTTCTCGCATCGAACTCAGCCGCGCCATGAAAGAGTTGGCACCTAGGCTGCGACATCGGTTACTTGATGTAGGCTGTGGAACCAAGCCGTACCGAGAGCTTTTCAATGTTGATTCATATATAGGGCTGGATATCGATGCCGAGGTTCCACGCAAAAGAAACGTCGCAGACTATTTCTACGATGGAAACTCATTCCCGTTTCCAGATGCGTCATTCGATTCACTACTCTGCAACCAAGTACTCGAGCATGTATTTAATCCGGATTTTTTTGTCCAGGAAATGAACCGAGTGTTAAGGCCAGATGGCAGGCTTCTATTGACGGTTCCATTTGTGTGGGATGAGCATGAACAGCCCTATGATTATGCGCGATATTCAAGCTTTGGATTGCGAGCCCTGCTGGAAAAGCATGGATTTACGATCCTGTTGCACAAGAAGTTGGGGGCCGACGCAACCATCCTGTTTCAGCTTGCGAATGCCTACCTATTCAAAATCACCCGAGGCTGGCCCAAGCTATTAAGATTCGGGTTTACGATCACGGCGATGGCACTTATAAACTTCCTTGGCGTGGTTGCTGGCAGAATATTGCCAGGCAATCCTGATTTATTCCTTGATCACGTTATTCTAGCGGAGAAGCGATCTTGAGTTCATATTCCGGCAGACACGTTTTGATCACCGGTGGCCTCGGTTTCATTGGTTCTAATTTAGCACGTGCTTTAGTTGATCAAAAGGCCGTTGTTACTATTGTCGACAGCCTGATCCCACAATACGGTGGCAACCTGTTCAATATCGACGACATCCTGGACAAGTTGAAAGTTAACGTTTGTGACGTTCGCGACCCTTTCGCCATGGCCTATCTTGTCCAGGGCAAGGATTTTCTCTTCAATCTGGCCGGCCAAACCAGTCATCTGGACTCGATGTCCGATCCGCAAACCGATCTGGAAATCAACGCAACCGCGCAGCTCTCCATCCTGGAGTCCTGCCGCAAGACCAACCCGGGCATCAAGATCGTCTTTGCCAGCACCCGCCAGTTATATGGAAAGCCAGACTATCTCCCTGTGGACGAAAGGCACCCAGTCCGACCTGTGGACGTTAATGGCATCAACAAACTGGCCGGCGAGTGGTACCACCTGCTCTATAACAACGTTCATGGCATCCGCGCCTGCGCCCTGCGCCTCACCAATACCTATGGCCCCGCAATGCGTGTAAAGGATGCCAGACAGACCTTTCTTGGCATTTGGGTCCGGCAATTGATCGAAGGCAAGCCGTTGAAGGTTTTTGGCGATGGGCAGCAGTTGCGCGACTTCAATTATGTGGATGATTGCGTAGATGCGCTGTTACTTGCGGGGCTCAACGATTGCGCCAACGGAAAAGTGTTTAACTTAGGTAGCAACGAAGTAATCAGCCTTAAAGCGCTTGCCGAAATGATGATCGAACTTGGCTACGGAGGAAGTTTTGATCTGGTGCCCTTTCCGCCAGAGCGAAAAGCCATCGATATCGGTGATTACTACAGCGACTTCTCTTTGATTTCGCGTGAGTTGGGGTGGAAGCCGAAAATTGGATTGCGAGAAGGTTTGCAGCGGACAATGGCCTACTACGTTAAACACCACTTCCATTACTGGAATGACAACGCATGATTCTGATGAACGACTTCAGAGCCGAACCCAAAGGATTGCACGAAGCGATGCTGGATGCAGCACGGAAGGTTATTGAATCCGGCTGGTATGTCTTGGGCAAGGAAGTTGAAGCATTTGAGGAAAAATGGGCAGCAGCCTGCGGGGTTAGTCATGCAGTAGGTGTCGGAAACGGGATGGATGCGATCGAGATCGCGTTGCGCACTTTAGGCATCAGCCGTGGTGACGAAGTGATCACAACCCCTATGACCGCCTTTGCCACGGTGTTGGCAATTTTTCGTTCAGGAGCAACGCCGGTACTGGCAGACATCGATCCGGATACGGCACTTCTCTCGCTCGATAGTGCGGAGCGCTGCATTTCATCGAGAACCAAGGCAGTAGTTCTGGTTCACCTTTACGGCCAGATCCGGGGCATGGATGCGTGGACAGCGTTTTGTGGTCGACACCGCATCTCTTTGGTTGAAGATTGCGCACAAGCCCATTTGGCGCAATGGAAGAACAGAACGGCAGGTAGCTTTGGCGAAATAGGGGCATACAGTTTCTATCCGACAAAGAATCTTGGCGCACTGGGTGACGCCGGAATGATTGTTACAAACAACACAACGCTTGCAGAAGAAGCGCGCTGCCTGAGGAACTACGGTCAGAGCATCCGCTATCATCATCCACAACTAGGGCTGAACAGTAGGCTCGATGAACTCCAGGCAGCGATATTGGGCGAGAGGCTGAGGTGGTTGTCTGATTTTACAAATAGGCGCCTACAGATTGCCGAGATGTATCGGGCCGGCATCAAGAATCATCGGATCAGGCAGTTGGTAGCGCCTGAATATCCGAATTCTCATGTCTTTCATCTTTATGTAATTGCCTGTGAGGAGAGGGACGCGCTACAGAGACACTTGCAGCTCAATCAGGTGCAATCGCTGATCCACTATCCAATTCCAGTCAATATGCAAGAGCCATGTCGAGACATTGCCCGTGACCCGCAGGGCTTGAATAACAGCGACGCTCACGCAGCAACTTGCCTCTCGCTACCATGCCATCCTCAGATGACCGACGGCGACGTGTACCGTGTGATCGACTCTGTAAACAGTTTTGACGCAGCCTAATGGAGCATTACGTCACGCTGTTTGACAGCCTCTTCCTTCCTCAGGGGCTGGCGCTATATCAATCAATGGAGCGACACGTTCGGCAATACACGCTTTGGGTCTTGTGCGTTGACAATGAGACTTTCACTACACTCAACCGACTGTGCCTGCCCAACATCCGGTTATTGCAGTTGAGCCGGCTCGAGACTCCAGAGCTACGAGACGCAAAGACGTCCCGCACAATTGCTGAATACTGTTGGACCCTAACACCGTTTGCACCCCGCTTTGTCTTTGCCGCGGACCCGGCAATTTCTCGTGTAACCTATCTTGATGCAGACATGTGGTTCCGCAAAACGCCAGATCCAATTTTCGAGGAGTTTGCCGAATCGAAAAAAGAAGTCCTCATCACCGAGCACGCCTACGCCCCTGAATACGATCAATCCGAAATTGCTGGAGAATATTGCGTTCAGTTCATAACTTTTACACGCACGGGCGGAGAACTGGTTCGAAAATGGTGGGAGGAACGCTGCATTGAATGGTGCTATTCACGCCATGAAAACGGGAAGTTCGGCGACCAGAAATATCTGGATGACTGGCCAGAGCGATTTCGCGACGCAGTCCACGTCCTCAAACAGCGACATTTATTACTCGCCCCCTGGAATGCCACGCGATTCCCCTACAGCGGCGCAATTGCATATCATTTTCACGGCCTCAGAGTTTGCAAGAGAATCATTTTATCCAGCGGCTATGCCCTGCCTGATCCAATAGTAAACTTTGTCTACAAGCTTTACCTTTCCGATCTGAAATACAGCATCTCATTGCTTGCAAGTCACGGAATTAAAATCAGGAATCAGGGAAAAGAGCCAACGATTTTGGACCGTTTGATATCTTTGGCGCGAGGGGTGTATCAAAATATGTGGCGTCTGAAGGTCAAGCGAATCGATGACCTCTCCTGACTTAATGAGAGCGTTGGTTGTTACTCGCAACCTGCCACCACTCATCGGCGGTATGGAGCGGCTGATCTGGCATATCGCTTTGGCGCTTGGTAATGACCAGAAAGTTCATATCGTTGGGCCCTCGGGTTGCAAAATGCATTTCCCGATTGAAATAACCACCGATGAAATTCCGATCACTCCGATGCCTCGCTTCCTGATTGCTGTGGCAATCCGGTCGTTCGCACACGCGCTTAGAACTCGTCCAGCCATCGTTTTGGCCGGGAGCGGGCTGACAGCTCCCTTCGCGTGGATTGCAGCTCGAGTTGCTGGCGCCTCAAGCATCGTTTATCTACATGGTCTCGATATAGCAGTGGAGCACCCTATCTATAAATGGTTTTGGCGCCCGTTCTTTCGCCACTTTGATCTGGTTTTGGTCAATAGTCGTTACACCCAGAATCTCGCAATAAAAGCAGGCATAGACTCAGAGCGAATTGCCATTTTGCACCCTGGCGTAACCCTACCTAATCTATCCCAAGCACAGATTCGCCGAGAAGAGTTCCGTACCCGCTTTGGCTTTGAGCATCGCCCGCTTATGCTTTATGTAGGGCGTATCAATGCCCGCAAGGGTTTGTCTGCATTCGTCCGGGATATCCTGCCCCTCATCATCGCTGTAGTTCCGGACGCACAACTCGTTGTGATCGGGGACGAACCAAAACATGCGCTTCGGCACACGCCAGGTGAGTGGGCAAAAGTAGAAAAAGCACTCGAAGAAAGCTGCCTCGGCAAGGTGGTCAACTTTCTTGGCCCGAAGGACGACGAGACGCTATCCAGCGCCTACATGGCGGCGGACGTAATGGTTTTCCCAGTCCAGGAAATTCCCGGCGATATCGAAGGCTTCGGCATGGTTGCTATCGAGGCGGCAGCACACAATTTGCCGACTGTCGCCTTCGCAGTTGGCGGAGTGCCTGATGCGATTAAAGAGGGGGTCACGGGCAATTTGATCCCAACTGGAAATAATGACGACTTTGCGCAGGCCGTCATCCGGATACTCATGAATAAGCCAGGAACGAACTTCTCGCCACGGGAATACGCTAAGTCATTTTGCTGGGAGAATTTCGGCGAGCGCTTGCATAGCCTTCTACCCAAGGGCTAAGCGCACACGTTTGTCAAGATAGCCATGACCTTAGCTCCCCATATCACGACCTGTGCACCACCGTCCTCTGGAGAGTACCCGTTGATCAGCATCTGCATTGCAAATTACAACGGTGCCGCCTGCATCGAGCAATGCATTCACTCGGTTATCGACCAAGAGGGTGACTTTGGACTAGAAATTGTCGTACACGATGACTGTTCCACCGACAACTCGGTCAGCATCATCCGTGAAAAATTTCCCAGCGTTCTCTTGCTGGAAAGCAGCAACAACGTCGGTTTTTGTCTTAGCAACAACCGAATGGTGGCCAAAGCAAGGGGGCAATATGTACTGCTCCTCAATAATGACGCAGTATTGCGCGAAGGCAGCTTCAAAGCTTTGGCTGCATATGCTGCCGCCCAGCCAATAAAAGGAATTCTCGGTCTGCCCCAATATGACTTGCAGGCTGGATCACTCGTCGACCGCGGCTACTGCTTTGATCTTTTTTTGAACCCGGTCCCGATGTTTAACGAAGATCCAACGGAAGTCGGATTCGTTACCGGTGCATGCCTGTGGATCCCGCGTCAGTTATGGGATGCGATCGGCGGATTTCCGCCCTGGTTTGGATCGGTAGCCGAGGACAGTTACCTTTGTTGTGTCGCTAGGCTGAGAGGGCACTCGGTGACAATGCTCAATCAGCCAGGATTTGACCATTGGATCGGGAAGAATCTTGGCGGCGGGCGAGTTACGAAAAACAAACTGCAATCTACTACCCGGCGACGCAGCCTTAGCGAGAGAAACAAGACTTGGGTAATGATGATGACCTATCCAGGGCCGCTTCTATTGATCATCTTTCCAATCCACATGCTGCTTCTTGGCATGGAGGGAATTGTCCTTCTGGCAAGCGGTACTCCGTGGGAGAAACTGAAAGCAATTTATTTTTCCCTACCGAAAAGCCTTTTCAGCCACTTTAATTTGTTGCTCGAAGAGCGCCGCAAAATACAGGCCAACCGCCAAATCAGTTTTTGGGACTATTTCCGGACGTTTCGCCTCATGCCCCACAAACTGCGAATGTTTGCCAAGCACGGCATTCCCGAGGTTCGCTAGGACTTCAACCTTCGGTACAGCCTCAAGAGACATGCCGCCCAAGCACCAACATATTTTTCAAGAACAAGGGGGTGCAATCTACAGAACAACCGGTCGCGCACACTCGATGAATACCCAGTCCCGGAGTACCAAGCCAAAGGCTTGTCTAGATATACAAAGTTCTTGACGCTCTTCCTGTCCCATAGAATCTTTGTATTAACCAGCTGATCGGCTTGAACCTTCATTCTTCGGTTGTATGGACCGTATTTCAGGATTGTTTGCCGCGAATAAATGATGCCCTGATGGCAGAGATTCTTTCCGATGATCTTTAGTTTGGACGGCTTTCCGGAATAAATCCCCCTCTCTCCCCAATACACATCGCAGAAAACAACGTCCGGAGATTGGTTGCTCAATACCTCAATTGCATCGACAAGGAGAGGTAAGACGACGTCATCTTTGCCAAGAAAGTATAGATATCGTCCACAACTCCGCGAAACACCATCGTTCATCGCACCATAGATGTTGGGAAAGCATTCTCCAACCACCTTTTCCTCGGGGAACCCTGATTGAGCCTCTTCTATGCATCGTGACGGAACCACCAACACGATTTCGCATCTGCTTGGATCACTACAAAGAATGCGGATCGAATCGACACAACGCCTCAACTCGCGGTCAACTTCCAATGCCGGGATAATGATACTGAGAGTCGGTGCGTACGCTAAGGTCACAGGCAGTCCTGAATGCAAAGCCAAATCTCGACCCACGACCCGACGGCCCTCGGGAACATCTATCTAGCGCTCTTGCCCCGAGGGGCGGTACATAAGTTGCGTTATTTGCTCTGAAACCAGCCCCATCAGGAAGATGGACACCGAAGCACTCAGCAAGAATATCGTCGCCAGAGACAGGCGGCCAGAAGTCAAATATGAAAAGGCATAATAGCCGACACCTGATAGCGCATGGGCCAGCGCAACCGGCGCAAATAACTTCAGCGGTGAATAAAGCGTGCCGATCTTGAATATGATCAACAGAAAGCGGATTCCATCCCGCCACAAACGGATGTGGCTTGCAGTTCCCTGCATCCGCGTCTGCACTGCAATGGGCTTATACGCAACGGCATAGCCCGCGCGGAAAAAAGCCATCGTAATCGTGGTCGGGTAGGAAAATCCGTTAGGGAGCAGATAGAGAAACTCTAGGAACTTGTCGCGGCGGACTGCGCGGAAACCGGACGTCAGGTCTTTGACCTCGTGCCCGACCATCCATGAAGCCAGGCGGTTATAGAAACCATTGGCCAAACCACGATGACGACTGGCTTGCCCAGTTCCATCGCGCGCGCCGACGACCATGTCGTAACCTTCATCGAGCTTTGCAAGCATTTGGGGAATATCCTCAGGCTGATGCTGGCTATCGCCATCCATGAACACAAGAATGTCACCTGTCGCATGTCGAGCGCCGGACTTGATTGCAGCACCATTGCCCTTCGAATAGGGATGGTTTATCACACGCGCATCATGCTTTATCGATATCGCTTCTGTGCTATCCGTGGATCCGTCATTCACAACGATAATCTCTGCTCTGGGAACCGCTTCTCTCAACCGAGGCAGAAGCAGGTCAAGGGAAGGACTTTCATTACGGGCTGGAATAACAATACTAATCTTCACAACCTGTCCATTTCATGGCGCCCCAGCCATCGATTCATAGATGTGGTCATTCCCTATCGCTTTAATTCGTTAATCGACAATACCCCATCCCTGACCAACTCTTCCTTGAGTTCAGCAAGGTTATCACGATCTCTCTGGGCCAGTTTCATACTCTCAAGGTATGCCAATATGCTCAAGACACTCTCCTTGTCCCCAAGTATTCTGTACAACTGAATCGCGTTGAGGCGATTCACAATATCATCTTTGTTTAACTCGTATGCCTGATTCAGCGCAGCCAATGCAGCCGCATAGTCGTTCTGCCCAAGCCACAAGTAATGCGCATAGGCCGTCAATATTCGAGATTTCTTGCCCCCGTACACCAAAGGATTCGACAGCGCGCCAAGGAACAGTTGATCCACTTGATCCCTTGAAAGGCATATTGTCCCCTCATTTGTCATCCTTGTAATACCGCTCAATGCCGTTCGATCAAGAACCCGGTTTGCTCCCGAACTGAACCTCCTGTTCAACTCGCCCAAGGTTTGCGCATTAGCTGTTTTTTCCGACAAGCAATCCAACTGCAACATTCCAACCAGCCCCAGCTTGAAACTGGGGTCGAGCATGTTTGCTTGCTCAAAATGCTTGTTGGCCAGGCCCAGGAACATCACTGAGCGATACATCGGTGAACGTTGATCATTGTACAGATTAACCATCAAGGCCCCCGCTTCATATTGAGCCCGAGTCGATCCACTATGGTATTGGGCTTCGATTTGAGTGCGACGAAAATCGTCGCCATACATGTCTGCCCGAAGATAAGTGAGCAGACCGAAATAGAGCAACATGGCCAACCCGCCGCCCAGCATCGCTGTTCGAATTGCGGGCGTATTCATGGGTGGGGAAAGGACCATGTGCAAGATCAGAAAAACGAGTGCAAGGCTCGGCAAGTAATTCCTGTGCTCATGCATCAACTCCAAAGGAAATACAGTTGACTCCAATGAGTGGCCGATCAGGAACCAGGCAATCGCGAACGCAATGAGTGGCCTTTTGATTCTTTGATGCCAGGCAATCACGAACAGGACAAATATTCCGGCAACGGCCAACAGAGTGGAGACTGGTTGCAGAAGGCCTTTGGAGATCTCGTAATCATCGTGATACAGGGAAAAATCCGTGAGTGACGGAAGAAAAATCATCCCCAGATAGGTCCAGACGATCCGCGCTTCTGTAATCAACCTCTCGAATAGCGAAAAGGCACGCTCTTCATAACCACTAAATAGCGATGAGGAGGAAAAAGACAGATAAGCAAGGAACGCCACTCCGCCAACCGAGAGTGACGACAAAAACCATGTCGCCGGACGATCAAACCCCCGGTTGAAATGGCGGCGAATAATTAGTTCATAGGCGAACACATATCCTACAAACAGAACACCGGTTTCCTTGCTCAATAGCGCCATAGGGAACGCAACGCCCCAAGCCACGACCAGCGCCCACAACCCACGCTTGTCAAAGGGGCGCAACTGGCGTGCCCAGATATGCAGCAGCAGCGCGACCAACATGAACATGGACGATAGACTGGTCATCCGCTGGACGACATAGAGCACTGAAGTCAGTTGAATGGGGTGAATTGCCCAAGCGGCTGCCAACATTAGCGCCAACATCGGCCCGGCACCTGCCGGCTTTGATGATTGCCCCATTGCGCGCGCGATCAGATGCACCAGCAAATACACTAGAAGGCCGTTCAACAGATGAACGACTACATTGGTCAGTTTGAAATAGAACGGAACGAAGCCCGAAAAATAGTAATTTAGGGCAAAACTCAACATACTGATCGGCCGCCCCAATGGCCCGGCATGCCCGCTTTGCCAGGCGGCCAAAAGGGTATCCGACGACAGTTCCTTGATGCGAATCTCAGCCGGCTCGAGAAAATTCACAAAATCATCGAAAAAAAATCCGCCATATAATCCGGGCCAATACAATACAAGAACGAATACGGCCATCCCGAGCATAGGGAAAATTCGCTTAAGCCAGAATTTCATATCCTCATATCCGCTTCTTCTCGTCATACCCAAAAAAAAGCCGCTCCGAAGAGCGGCCCCCACAATCGAGCTTGGTCGATTTACTTGCAGCTTGCAGGCCTGTATTTTGGAGCAATGCTACCATTACAGGTCCAATCGATCTGCCCGTTGCTCCGCGTCGCCGCCAACAAGGTGATCGTCTGGCCGGACAACTTCGGGTCCAAGGTGCCAGTTGCAGTGGCAGTAATAGTATCCGTTCCATTCCAAGCAACAGACCTCACGAATTTCGACTGAGTGTCAATCGTGCCGAGGGAGGCGGCAGATGGAAGGTAACCCTTAGACTGAAAAAACTCTGCTACGTTAGTTTTAGGATTGGAAGCAGCCAGCACCACTTCCGATACCTTGGCTCGGATCGTATAGTCCTGATAAGCCGGCAACGCGATGGCAGCCAGAATACCGATGATCGCCACGACGATCATCAGTTCGATAAGGGTAAAGCCCTGTTGAACTCGTTTCATTTGAATCTCCTTTTTTGCGAAAGAAGCGGAAAGCCGCTGTGCACACACTAACACATTCCGTGCCAGCCTCATGGCATAGCCTATTTCGCGGCGCAGAGTGTCTTATTTTGTTGTATTGAACGCAACAAGGAACTTCCCGGCAGGACAGAACTGACCAAATTTGTCACCCGTCACTCGCGTAAATGGTCAGAAATTCCGGTTGAGTTGTCGCGGTCGACGTCCAAAATCGGGTAAAAATGAAGCGCCTTGCGTCCATGCTGGGCGCCCGTGTATTCAGGGAGGTTCTTCGAGCGTCTTGTTGGTGGCGTTGATGCCGTGACTGATCATCTCGCGTTCGTCTTCAGATTAGTCGATGACAAACTGGTCTGAGTATCAACCGTGGGTTCTCTCATGGCAACCTATCCTGTAGGGACGCCACGCCCGCAAGGGATATGTCGCCACGGCGAACGAATGATTGGCTACGACAACGAGCGAGGCAAAGGGGATCACAGGCCTATAGCGGGAAGAGAAGAACCGTACGACTTCTCAACGCTCGAAATTCTGGTTGCGGATTTCCTGGCCGACATCAAGACCAAACGAGGTGAAAAATGAGCGAAACCGTCAAACTCAATGTTGGCTCCATCGACGAGATGGGCAAACGCTTTATTGGCGCTTGGCACCAGCTTGAACGCGGGGAAGAGTTTCGCGAGACGAATCTGACCTTCTTCGATCTGAATGAGATGGTTTCCACGCTTTCGCCGAAACGGCTGGCGCTTCTGCGCAATGTTCATGCTCACCCGGCCAAGTCAATATCAGAACTTGCGAAGACGTTGGCGCGCGATTACAAGCTTGTCCATGAGGATGTTTCGGTTCTGGAGCACGCCGGGTTGCTGGTACGAGAGGGTCGTTTGATCAAGGCACCTTACGATCATGTTCGAGCAAATGTTTCTCTGTTGCTCTGACCCGGTACAGCGCTGCCCGGCTGCTGGATTTCAGACATTCACCCGACAGGGCCTGTTACGGTCGACGGCGAAAAGTGGGCGAAAATTGAAACCAATACCTTTTGATTCCACCCGCCTTGCCCCTCCCTCTGGACAGGGGGAGGAGAAGATCGTGGCTCCGGATTTCGCTGCTCAGCACGACGACATTTCCTGGCCGGTCACGCACTCGATGCGTAACCGTGTCATGGTGCGTGCCAACGATGGTTTGGCTAGTCGGCGCGCTTGAGCCATTGTTGCCGACGCTGATGGAAAGCGACCGGCAAACTGTTGCAGGCCATCCCGGGGTGATGCCCATGATGAGTTGGCTCGTAACCCTCGTTGTCGTGCTGCGTGACTGATTTCCGGCCTTCTTGCGGGGCGCAGGAGGTTGTCGAAAGTCCGCTTGGCGATGCCGTCTATCGCCAAGTTAGACCCCGGTGGATGAAGCGATGACGGACTACGCCGGAGAATGTGTTTTGAGCCAGTCGCGCAATGCGGCATCGACGCGTGTCTGCCAACCGTCGCCCGTGGCACGGAAGGTCTGCACCACGTCGGGCGACAGGCGGATGGTGATGCGCTCCTTCGTCACGGCGGCCTTGGGGCGACCGCGCAGCTTGGCCTGTAACGTGGCAGGCAACGCCGAAAACGGCTTGAACAGCGCCGGATCAACTTCCGACAGGTCGCCGACTTCGCCGTCGGCATCAATCACGGGCAAGCGCGAAACCATGTTTTGCTCCTTCTCTCGGGTTGGCCTTGCGAAAGCTGATGACGCGAATGCCGCACTCAGTCTCGCTGAAAACCAGCACATGCAGCCGATCATCGAGATAGCCGATGGCGACGAAGCGCGATTCCGGATAGGGCTTGCGCAGGTCTTGCCAGATTTTTGCAGTCTCGAAATCGAAGTCCGCCGCCCGCTCGAAACTCAAGCCGCGCAACTTAATGTTGCTGGCGTTCTTGGCGGGGTCACAAGTGATTTCCATGCGATTTATTGTATGCACACAATTAAAGGCTGTCAATCTTTTGCATGACCAAGGCGCAGCGCGTTCAGGACTATTTCGGGAAATGGCCTGTTGCGGTCGACGGCAAAAAAAGGCCAAAAAAACAAGCCCTCACCGGAACGACGAACGGGGTCTCTCTTGGCCTTCAATTGACGTAAAGTTCCGTCGGTGTGCGGCCCGGTCTACCGCCCGCCAACGCTCTGCGCTTGATTAAAAGGCAAAAAAAGTGAAGGCAAGAACCCAGGCCGCTTCTGGGTTGCCGCCTTCGTTAAAACGTCCAGAATTGCGTATTTCGCGGCATCGTGACCGGTGATTTCGCCGAAGCGTGACCGGTGTTTCACGAAAGCGTGACCGCGATTTCGCGCTGAACGTGACCGCTGAGGAAGATGTTGCATGAATAGTTCAAGGTAGCCTCACCGCTTTTTGGAAGCGGACGGGGATGCCACAAGAAAGACTATCCATGCGCAAGATCAGAGACGTACTGCGATACCGGCACAGCGCCGGCCTGAGCCTTGAGGCGATAGCCCGGGCGCTCAAGATATCCAAGGGTGTCGTTGCCAAATACCTGCGGCTGGCCAGTGCCGTTGGGGTGACCTGGCCAATTCCCGAAGCCCTCGATGATGCCGGGCTGGAGAAACTGCTCTACCGGCAAGGCGCCGCCCGCGAAGCGACCTTTGCCGAACCGGACTATGCGCTGGTTCATCAGGAACTGAAGAAGAAAGGCGTCACCCTGACGCTGCTCTGGGAAGAGTACCGGCAAGCCGTCGGCGAGCGCAGCTACCAATACACCGCCTTCTGCACCCGTTACCGCGACTGGGCCGGCCAGCTCAAGCGCTCGATGCGCCAGATCCATCGTGCCGGCGAGAAACTGTTCGCCGACTATGCCGGGCCGACCGTGCCGATTGTCGATGCGCACACCGGCGAAATCCGGCCGGCTAGCATCTTCGTCGCCGTGCTCGGGGCGTCGAGCTACACCTTCGCCTGCGCGACCCCGGGGCAGACCCAGGCCGACTGGCTGACCGGCATGAGCCGGGCGCTGGCCTTCATCGGCGGCGTACCGGCGCTGATCGTGCCCGACAATCCCCGTGCCCTGGTCTCCGGCCCTGACCGCTACGAACCCGAACTCAATCGGGGCACGGCCGAGTTCGCGCAACACTACGACACCGTGATCCTGCCAGCCCGACCCCGGAAGCCGCAGGACAAGGCCAAGGTCGAATCCGGCGTGCAGGTGGTGGAGCGCTGGATCCTCGCCCGCCTGCGTCACCGGCGTTTCTTCTCGGTAGCCGAACTCGATGCCGCCATTCTTGAACTGCTGCCCGCACTGAACACCCGTCCGTTCAAGAAATTACCGGGGTGTCGGCAAGAGACCTTTGCCCTGCTCGATGCCCCGTACCTGCGGCCGCTCCCGGTGGCTGCCTTCGTGATTGCCGAGTGGAAGAAGGCGACGGTCAACATCGACTATCACGTCGAATTCGACGGCAGCTATTACAGCGTGCCGCATGCGCTGGTTCGTCAGGCAGTCGAGTTGCGCATCACGCGCCACACGCTTGAAGTGCTGGCCAGGGGCAAGCGGGTGGCGAGCCATCCGCGCAGCCGCCGGAAGGGCCATTACGCCACCCTGGCCGAACACATGCCGGCCGCCCATCGCGCCCATGCCGAGTGGTCACCAGGAAAGCTCATGACCTGGGCGACCTCGGTTGGACCCTCCACCGCGGAACTGGTCAAGCGCCTGCTGACGGAGAAGCGTCATCCCGAACAAGGCTATCGCGCCTGCCTGGGCTTGATGCGCCTGACCCGCAACCATGGTGGCACCCGCATGGAGGCGGCCTGCGAGCGCGCCCTCGCCGTTGGCGCCCATCGCTACCGTTCGGTGGCGTCGATCCTTGAGAACGGGCTCGATCGTCAGCCCGTCCTCCCCCGACAAGCCGAACTGGCTTTGCCGGATCACGCCAATGTGCGCGGTCCGGGTTACTACCACTGAAAGGAAATGGAATGTTGATGGAACAGACCCTGCATACCCTGAAATCGCTACGTTTGCCGGGCATGGCGACCGCCCTCGAGGAACAGCAGCACAATGCCGCGATGAGCGGCCTGTCGTTCGATGAGCGTTTCGGCCTGCTGGTCGATCGCGAGCACACCTGGCGGGAGAACCGTCGTCTGGCCCGCCTGCTCCGGGAGGCCAGACTCAAATCCTCGCAGGCCTGTGTCGAGGACATCAGCTACAACCATGGCCGCCAGCTCGACAAGGCGCTGATGGCACAGCTGGCGAGCTGTCAGTGGATTCGCAGTCATCAGAATCTGGTGCTGACCGGCGCCACCGGCTGCGGCAAGACCTGGCTGGCGTGTGCTTTCGGCAATGCCGCCTGCCGCCAGGGGCTGTCCGTGGCTTATGTGCGCACCCCGCGGCTCTTTGAGGAGCTGCGGATTGCGCACGGTGACGGGAGCTTCGGGAAGCGCCTCGCCGGTCTGGCGAAGACGGACCTGCTGATTCTCGATGACTGGGGTCTGGCACCACTCAATCAGGTCGAGCGCAACGATTTGCTGGAGGTGCTCGATGATCGGGTCGGTACACGGTCGACCTTGATCACCAGCCAACTGCCAACGGAGCATTGGCATGCCTACCTGAATGATCCGACGCTGGCGGACGCGATTCTGGATCGGGTGCTGCATGCGGCGCACAAGGTGGCCTTGACGGGCGAATCCCTGCGCAAATCAGCGAAGACTCCACTATGAACCGCATCGCGTCAAATCCGGCTTGCCCACCGCGCCGGCCGTCTCCGGTCGAGAGGGACCTGCGCCGCCCGGCACCGTGGATAAGCCTCGCCAACTACAGATTTCACGCCATCGTGACCGTCGTTTCGCCAAAGCGTGACCGCGATTTCACGAAAAGCGTGACCGTTTGAGGTAACATCAACCCGTACCCATGCAGCATCTCCGCAGCGGTCACCATCCCGCGAAATCAGCGGTCACGTTCCGCGAAATGCGCATCCAGAATCACAAAATATCAACCCCAGCCGCCATTGCCGCTTCCTTGAGGTGCTGGTCTTGGGTGGCGATGGCCAAACCATGGCGCATGGCCAGTTCCAGGTAAGCCGCATCGTAGCTGCTGAGCTGGTAACGCATGGCCAACTCAAACAACTGCCGCTGACCGGGGGCGGGGCTGGTATCTATTTCGATTGGCAGCCTGCCCAGCGCATCCAGAATTTGCCGAGCCGTCTCGAGGTCAAGCTTGCCACGGGTGCATGCGGTTTTGAGCACGTTGGCCAGTTCCAACTGCCACAGCGTCGGCACCAGCGCCTTGTCGCTTTCAAGCCGGGTCGCTACGGACTGTCCGTAGACTGTTGCCTGTTCTGGTAGATACCATCCGGTGACGACAGAGTTGTCCAGCACAAAGGGCATTAGTCGCGCCCCGCCTGAATCGCTTCCTGCACGGTGCAGCCGAGCACTGCACCATTGCCCAACGCGCGCAAGCGCTTTATTTCATCGGACACCCGCTGCCCCTGCTCGGGCAATGCCTGAGTTCTGGCGCTAACCGCTACCAGCCGCGCAACAGGCGCACCGTGGCGGGTGATGGTAATTTCTTCACCAAGGGCTACCGCGGCAAGGAGTTCGGAGAAGCGGTTTTTGGCCTCAAAGACGGCAAACGATCTCATGACTTGAGCCTCGAAGTTATGGATAGCCATATTTTGGCACGAGCGGCTATTTCAGGCAATTGTCAGTCAGGCAGTATGTGAACTGGGCCACCAAGGCTTGGAAGCGCTTTGCCGCAACGAGGCTGTACAAGAAGGCGAAACTGGTCAATTCTTTCCAGTAGCGGCTTTTTGATCTCGGCTACGACAAGCGCATTGTCGAAAAACTCACCAAGGAACTGCTGAGATCCCTGTAGCTGTATCACTTATCCAGCTGTCCAAATTTCCGGGGCCACTTCTGGGCATAACCAGACCGATGGCACGTCAGTTGATTGATTGGCGCCGCACGTATATAGTTATTGTATATAGCAACCGCGACATTATGAAATTGGAGAAAAAATGGCCATCAGTACCGTGTTCACTAATAACCGCACTCAGGCTGTGCGCCTACCGGCAGAAGTGCGCTTCCCTGACTCGGTGAAAAAAGTGGAAGTGCGCGCCTTGGGTCTGGAGCGGGTCATAGCACCTGCCGATCAG
>Ga0116154_10001405_pt1 | contig 20647 bp, 10 predicted proteins | sample AD_UKC030_MetaG_FD_89898 | JGI IMG/M metagenome (GOLD analysis project Ga0116154, IMG submission 89898) | Active sludge microbial communities of municipal wastewater-treating anaerobic digesters from USA - AD_UKC030_MetaG | ecosystem: Engineered > Bioreactor > Anaerobic > Digestate | place: USA...
AACCTCACGCCTCACACCTCACGCCTCATGCCTCACGCCGCCCGCCGCTCGCCGTACACCGCCAGCCGCTAACCGCTTACATGAACTTCTCCCTCTTCTGAAGATTAAGCAATGCCGCAAGCAGGAAAATTATTGATCCTGTAAATAGTATGATCCTGTTTTTCAGCGTAATAAGTGCCCAGGTTGTTTCATTTACATCATATGCAGGGTTAAACGGATTGAGAAATACATTCCACTGGCTCTTCCTCAGCGGGTCCTGCAGTATTAAAAAGAAAAGACCGAAAATCATCATAACAACAGCAGTGCCGTTACCGTTGCGGATGACTGTGGATAGCATGAAAGCCATCATACCAAGGAAGATCACAGGCATCATTACCTGGACGGTCACTTCAAGAAAATTAAATTTAATTATTAAAATATTTGACAGGAAAGTGAACAAAAGCATTATCAGAGTGGTAATTACAAAGATCAGAATGATTCTGACCAACCAGACCTTATACCTGTAGTCAGGAATACCGAAGAGTATTTCTATCGTCCGTGCGTCCTGATCGTTCTGGATCCCGAAGACAGCAGGATAGAAGACCAGCAATATTCCTGAGAAGAGAAATACACCGTACAGGTCTTTCATTCTCGATACATCATTTGAGAGGACATAAATTACTGATAATCCAAGATAGAAGGCTACTGCTCCGGCAAGGAACCAGATGAATTTATTGGCAAAGATGATCCGGAGATTGTAGAGGATCATTTTTCGGACTAAAGTAAAATAGTTGTATAAATTGTTTATTTTCATTGTTTAACCACAAAGTTTACCACCTTAAAGAACTCAGGAACATCAACTATAATAACTCCTGCCCTTCTTGCCACCCCTTACCCCTATAGGGCGCTCAGATTTAAAAGTCCCCTCTGGGGCCTGCCTGCCGAAGCGACAGCGAAGGCAGGGATTTAGGGGTGAGTTATATAGTAGGGCACAAAGGTTATCAAAGAGCACAAAGGTTTAATTATTCTCAATTTATTCCAGCGCACCCATTCCCTTAGCCTTAAGGGAAGGGGGCAGGGGGAAGGGTTATTTTCAACACACACAATTGGATTTTACAAATAACATAAAGATTTTAATTTAAGGTTTTTCCATTATTATCTTTTTTCCGGAGCAGCCACAGGTATGCATCCTCGAGATTAGGAGTGGCGGCTACGGCATTTTCCCACGGCTGCGTTTCTGAAATTACTCTGACCCTCACACTTTCACCTTCCGACATGTGATGGACAACCAGATGCTCTTCAACAAATTTCGCGAAATCCTTTGCAGGTATTCTGAATTGCCATACATGCCCTTCTGCTTCCTTTGTCATATCAATAGGTTTTCCGAGATACCTTAACTTTCCTTTATTGAGGACTGCTACCTGGTTGCATGAACTTGAAATATCCTCGATTATATGTGTCGAAAAGATTATAACACGTTCACGGCTTAATTCGACGAGAAGATTCCTGAACCTGATCCTCTCACGCGGATCCAGCCCTGCTGTAGGTTCATCAACTACAAGAATCCTTGGCAGATGAAGAAGGATCTGGGCAATACCCATTCTCTGTTTCATCCCGCCGGAATAGGAACTGATCTTTTCATGTCTTCTTTCCTCCATATGGACAGCCTTCAGAACGTATGTTACCCGTTCCTCCCTCGTGGCGGCATCTGTAATATTTTTAAGCATCGCCAGATAATGAAGGTATTCATGAGCTGTCATATTCTCATAACTTCCGAATTCCTGCGGGAGATATCCGATCAGGCCCTGAAGTTCCTCACGTTTCTTCTGGGTATCGAGGCCATTTATCCAGACCTTGCCATAGCTTTGCTCGAGTATTCCGCAGATGATCCTCATAAGTGTCGTTTTTCCTGCTCCGTTCGGTCCGAGTAAGCCGAACATACCGTTACCGATATTCAGAGAAACACAACTGAGAGCCTTGAACGGCTTCTTCTTCTTACCTATCAGCGGAACTGCAGAAACTATCTTGTATATTGTTTTTCTCAGTCCTTTGAACCGGCCCTCCAGCCTGTAAATATCTATATTCTCACCGGAGAGCATCACCCCGGTCTTATATATGAATAACCCGGTAAACCAAAGAAATCCAAGTATCAGTACCACGGCCAGGTTATCCCATTTTATCTGGAAGAAGACGAGATTCAGAAAGGGAATGATCCAGAAAACCATAAAATCTGTTAAGGGGATCATTTTTTTCAGTAGCCCTCGCTGGCCTTCCTTTGTCATACTTATGAACAATTCCCTGAAACGGCTCCAGATAGCAGATAGAAAGAACCATGAAGCTATGCTGAACCAGAAGATCCAGAATCCTTTATTCAGATAAAAATAGGTGAAGTAAATCATAAACCCGAAAAGGGGCAGTTGCCAGCTTATCCGCGTCAGATCCTGCCAGCTAGTAATCTTCTTTTCAAGCCCGAGCCTTTCCCTTATCCGTGCACCCGCTTTCCATTCACGTGCCCACCTGTTTTCCCTGTCGTAGATCTTTACAAGACTCTGAACACGGATGTTTATTTCTTCATCGGGAGGAATGACAGTTTCCCTGGCCTTTCTCAGGCTGTTCATTATGAACCAGGCTGATGCCGGAACGATTATTACCGAGAGAATGGTTGTAATAAGCTTCCAGACAAATTTGTCAATCCTTGTATAAATAAGGAATATTAATAAAGCAAGTATACCCAGCTGGATAATTTTATTCTTCCAGTCGAGTGATCTGAACCAATCGAGGGCATTTTCAAGGCCCGAATAAAATGTAGGTATGAATACAAGTGTAAGAAGAGTGCTGAGAGTAAGGCCTCCGATTACTGTTACTGCAAATGAAGCGCCGATAACTGATATAAATTCAGCTTTCCCCATTGCCAGCGGGATCATGGCAATAACAGTTGTCGAAGCAGTGATCAGGATCGGTCTTATCCGGGCTACTCCTGCCATCATAAGCGCTCTTGACCTCCTGTTTCCTCTTTTGCGGAGGATATTTGTATAGTCAATAAGAATAATGCCATTATTTACCACCACACCAAGCAGAATTAGGAAGCCCATCAGAGTATTTGCGTTCAGAAGCGAATTACCGGTGAGAATGAGTGCTATAAGTGAACCCAGGGCAGCAAGAGGAATACTGAAAAGAAGTACAAACGGCAGGGTGAGTGATTCAAACACGGAAGCAAGTATCATGAAGATCAGCAGAAACGCGATCCCGATGAGCTTATAGAATTCCCGGAACTGATCTTCCTCATGGACCACCTCAACAGCTATGCCGGAGGGAATGGCCAGACCTGCAATAACCGATTCGATCTCTGAACGGGCTCCCTCAAGGAGATCTTTCGAAGAGCTTATTTCACTTTTGAAACTATATGTTACAGTAGCCCTCTTTTCCTGGTTTTCACGATGTATATTGCCCATTCCATAGCCGAAGATTATCCCTGCCAGTTCATCCATCTCCATTATCGCACCCGCTGAATTGCTTACTTCAAGGCGTTTCAGGTCATCGATCGATTTATCAGTGTTTTTGTCTTCCACTGTATCGGCATATGCATACTTGATAATTATGTCATACCTTTCATTCCCCTGTCTGAATACTGCCCCCGATGAATACTCCCTTCCGAAGGTTGCCAGAGCGGATGAAAGGTTAATCAGCGAAAAATTATTCCTCGCTATATAATCCATATCGAAATGAAGCTGAACCTCAGGTTTGTTATCCTGGACATTGACACTTATATTATCTATGGATTCCAGCTCGTCGACATTTGTCCTGATATCGTCGGCAAGGTCTTTCATCTGGCCGAAATCCTGTCCTTTAATTATTATGCTTTCCGATTCTCTTCCAATACCCAGCATCCTCATGAATCCCGAACCCGGATTTACGGTTTCCGCGCCATCACCGCTGCTTGTAAATCCTCCGCTGGTTGAAATATTATCCATGCTTATCCCGGCTGAAGAAATATTCTTTGTTTTTTCAAGGATTTCATTTTTTATCTCCGGAAGGCTCCTTTTACTGTCCCTATCCCAGTCTTCCTTAAGACTTATTGTAACAGTGGCATTATCTTCACCAATACGGCTGACAATATCCTCTTTTTCAGGGACAGAAGCCAGTCTCGATTCAATTTCAGCGACCACAGCATCTGTTTTTTCAAGAGTTGACCCTGATGGCATATTTACGCTTAACCTGAAATCAGGTGTCTCTATTTCACTGGAACTGCTGATGCTTAGAGTAAGGCTTATAAGCAGCGCCGCAAAGAAAATGACCAGGGTACCTATAATTGTTGCAGCCGGTTTTTTCATGCTGGCCTTTAATATAAGGAAGTAGGCCTGAATGAGCCTGTCGTGGATGGACAGCTTTTTAAATATCTGTGCATTCCCGATAGATCTCATTGAAAGTAAATAGTTGGTAGCCATCGGGATGAACATCAAAGCCACAACTAAAGAAACTAATAGTGTGGAAATAATTGATACTCCGATATTTTTCCCTATTATCCTTATAAGGTATCCTGATGTGAAGATGAAGGGCATGAAAACTATAACAGTCGTCAGGGTAGATGCAACAATAGCTCTTATAACCTCTGTTGTCCCCTGCTTTACAGAAGTTTCGGTATCTTTACCCGATCCTGCGAGCCTGTAAATATTTTCAAGGACAACCACGGAATTGTCGACCAGCATTCCTACAGCCAGTGCTATCCCGACAAGGGTCAGGCTGTTGATTGAAATTCCGGCAGCATAAAAGAAATTGAAGGCCGTATATACTGAAACAGGTATTGAAACGGCAATTATTGAAACAAGCCTTAAATTCCTAAGGAAGAACCATAATATAAGGATTGCCAGAAATCCTCCTGTAATGGCAAGATTGATTATCTGGTTTATATTTTCTTCCATTGTTTCCGCCCCGTTATACTGAACAACTATCTCAACCCCCTGAGGAGCCATCTCCCTGTTTATTTTATTTATTACAGTGAGAGCATTATCTGATAGTTTTATAAGGTTAGCCTGGTTGTCATTTACAAGGTTTATTGTAACAGCATCCATTCCGTTAACCCTGCTGAAAGAAGTCTCTTCCCTGACGCCATAAAATATTTCTGCAATATCTCTCAGGAGAACCGGTCCTTCCTGTCTGACAATTATCCTTCCAATATCCCCGACATCGGTATATTCGGATGTAATGTTCACGAAGAACTCATTGCTCCCGTCGACAACCCTCCCTGCGAAAGTCTTTTCCTTACCGTTATTATTCAGCAGAGTTCTTACCTGACCCATTGTGATACCGTTTGCCTTGCAGGCACGTTCATCAAGCCTTACCTCAATTGAGTTTTCCTGACCGCCATATACCTGGACGCCGGCAATACCATCGATGTTCTCAAGCTTCGGTTTTATTTCCCTGTCGGCAATGTTCCTGATCCTGTCAACACCTCCTTCACCCCTTATCTGAAGTGACATGAACTGATTAATCATCTGGTCAAGATCGATCCTTATCACACTGATCAGGAAATCTTCGGGGATTGAATTCTTAACCACGTCAATCTTCTCCTGGAGCTTGAGGCTGGCATACTTCAGATCAGCCTTCTGCGTATAGTAAATAGTTATTACACCGAAGTTTGATGTGATGTTTGTTTCGATCTTCTCGATATCATCAAGAGTCCCGATAGCCCCTTCAAGGGGAATTACCGCCTGGGTCTCTATATAAGCCGGGTCCATTTCAAGTGGAGTACCTACTCTTACAATAAGTGTCGGCAGTTCGGGATTAGGAATTAATTCGACAGGTAGTTTCTTATAAGAGACATAACCGAGCATTGTGAGCCCGGCGAACAGCATAATTATCAGGATCCTTCTTTTTAGAATAAAGTCCATTTTCTGTCTTATAAGAATTATCCGGGAATGGCCGGAGACTTACTTTTCCCCGTAATATAATTGCTGAAATTATCGAGTATCCAGTATACACAAGGTATCACAACCAGTGTAAGCAATGTTGATGATACCAATCCACCTATTACTGCAAGCGCCATGGGAGCTCTGAGAGAAGCGCTTTCACCAATGCCTATTGTCAGAGGCAGAAGTGCGAGAATCGTTGTAAGACTTGTCATAAGTATAGGACGTATCCTCTGTGATCCTCCGAGAACTATAGCTTCCCTTATATCCATTCCTTCCACCCTCAGCTGGTTGATGCGGTCAATAAGTATAATAGCATTATTGACTGCAATCCCTCCAAGCATTATTATCCCGATATATGCCATCATGTTGAGTGATTGGCCAAGAATTATGAATGTGAGAACCGTTCCGACACCGGCAAGCGGGATCGTAAGCATTATTATGAAAGGTTGAATTATTGATTCAAACTGTGCAGCAAGTACCATGAATACAAGCACAAGCGAGAGCATAAGGGCAAAGGTGAGGTTGGACATGGAATCGCGTCGTTTCAGTTCTTCTCCTGTATACTCCATTTTGTAATCCACCGGAAGTGTAATCTTCTTCAGGGAGGCATCAGAGTACTTTATTACCTTGTCAAAGGCCAGAGCGGGACTGACCATTGCGTAGATATAACAGGTTCTTGACTGGTTTCTGCGGGTAATCTCGCGTGGACTGACAACAGTCTTTATTTCAGCCAGGTCGCTTAAAGGGATCTTTACATTACCCGCAGTTATCATCAGGTCGTGAAGCTGATTGATTGAAACATCTCCCAGTTTAATTGTAATGTCCTTAAGCTCTCCGTCCTTTTCAAAATTTCCCGCTGATGATCCTTCAAGATAGCTTTTTACCTGGTTAATAACACTTTCTACCGAAACATTGTATAAGCTTGTTTTAAAGCGGTCGACTGCAACTTCTACTTCCGGTGTTCCTTCATCGATGGATGTTGAAATATTATATAAGCCGGGATTTTTCTCCAGGATCAGCCTGGCTTCATTTATTATTCTTTCAAGTTCTTCATAATCTTCACCGGAAATTTCGAGTGCAAAAGGCGATTCTGAGGTTCCCAGGACACTCTGAAGCGCTGTCTCATCTCTTGTAAATGTCACTTCCAGTCCGGGGACTGATTTCAGGTACGTATCAACCAGTGTGATTGCAGTTTCTGTTTCCCGGGCATATTCTTCCTTTAAGATAACTTTCAGGGATGCACTATTCTCACCCCTGACAGTCGTTGTCTGGTTTATTGTGGAAGATTTGTCTTCCCCTGCCTGGGTGTAAATCAGTTTAATCTTCTCTCCAAGAAGTCCCCTTATTATTCCTTCAGCAGCTGATACAGTTGTGTAAGTTCTGTCAAGACTTGTTCCTTCAGGCAGAGTAAGGCCCACGGTGAACTGAGCCGACTCTGCCCTTGGCATGAATTCGCTTCCCAGCCGGGGGATCAGTAAAGCAGTTCCGGCCATCAGCAATACAGACAGTATGACTACCAGATAACGTTTTTCGATTATTCTCCTGAGAACATTTGTGTACCAGGTGAACTTAAGGGGTGCACTGATCCTTCTTTCCCTGGTTTTTTTCGAAAAGAAAGTTGAGACAAGCATCGGTATCACAAGCATGGCGACGAAAAGGGATGAGATAAGTGCGAAAGCCACTGTCCATGCCTGGTCTCTGAACATTTCTGCGGATGCGCCATGAAGATATACAATAGGCAGAAAAACAACTATTGTCGTAATAGTTGATGCAGTAATCGCACCTCCTACCTGCCCGGTCCCGGTTATAACAGCTTCTTTAAGGGGCATCCCGTCTTCATGGTTCCTGGTTATGTTCTCAAGCACAACAATGGCATTGTCGACAAGCATACCGGCCCCCAGAGCCAGACCTCCCAGCGTCATAATGTTCAGTGAAAGATCTCCGAAATACATCAGATTAAATGTGGCAATTACCGAAACCGGGATCGCCACACTTATTACAAGTGTTGTTCCTATCCTGCGCAGGAAAATATAAAGTACCAGCACAGCAAGAAAGATCCCCAGGAAAAGAGTGTTCTTTACTTCTCCTATTGAGTTATTAATAAAAGTACCCTGATCGGCAACCTTAATGAATTCGTAACCGGGTAATGCCCTTTCAAGTTCATCAATCGCCTCATCAAGGCTCTTAACGGCATCTACTGTATTGTATTTCGGTTCTTTGTAAACAGACAGACCGATACACCTTTTACCGTTTATTGTAACAATGTTCTCGGGATCTTTATTTGCAAATCCGACTTTAGCTACATCTCTTAAATAAACAGGGATACGGGCTGAGGTTGGGGCTGGGGCTGAGGCTGAGGCTGAGGTTGAGGTTGAGGCGGATTGTCTGAAGCCTACAATAATGTTTTCAAGATCCCTCAGGTCTTCAAGTACACTTACACCCTTTACAACGTACTTGGTCCCCATTTCAACTATGGAACCGCCCGACACATTTCTGTTATAATTACTTATCTGTGCGGCAATACCGTCAGGGGTAAGCCCGAATGATTCCAGAAGGTAATCGCTCGTCTCAATAACTACTTCACTTTCTTCTTTTCCCGTGATCCTCACATCAGCAATTCCTTCTATCCTTATAATCTCATTACGGATATAGTTTTCAGCAACCTTCCTCAGTTCATCCATATCAGATATCTGGTCGTTCTTTAATCCGACGATCATCACAGGGGATGCATTCGGATCATACTGTGAAATTGTAAAATCTTCGAGGTCTGAATTCTGGCTGAACGAGTTAAGTTCTTTCTGAAGATCGAGGAAAGCTTCGTCCATATCTTTGTTCCAGTTATATTCAACAGTTATTGTTGCAGAACCGGCCTTTGAAACTGAGGAGACCTGAATCACATCGCTCTGCCTCATTGCAAGTGATTCTATCTGATCGACATAGTTCTTTTCTATTTCTTCAGGTGGTTTTTCACCGGATGAAAGCTCGATATATATTTTCGGATTATTCAGATCGGGAAAGAGATCTGTTCCCAGTTTACCAAATGAGATAAATCCGAGAAGAACGATCCCCAGCACCAGCATTAGTACTGTAACAGGGTATTTTACGGCAAATCTTGCAATAGCATTCATGGAGGCTAAATAATGATTTTAACCTTTGATCTGTTGCTCAGGGTTTCAAAGCCTCCGGTAACTACCCGTTCGTTCTTTTCCAGCCCTCTGATGATCTCCACATCAGTCAGGTTTTCAAGTCCTGTTTCAACTATCCTTTCTACAGCAATACCACGGTCTATTACAAATACCGTTTTCCCTCTCTGTCTTGACAGGATTATGTTTTTCGGGATCACAATAACGGAATCCTTTCTCCGGGTAACAATATCTGCTTTAACAAACATCCCCGGGCGAAGCAGGAAGCCGGAATTATCTATATTGATTGTTCCCTTAAAAGTACGCGTATCTGCCTCTATTGCCGGAGATAGCTGTGTGATCGTACCTGCTATGGTATCTCCCGGAATTGTATAATTAGTAAGCCTGACCTCCTGTCCGGGTTTTATTACAGATATATATTTTTCGGGAAGCCTGACATCCATATACATTGTTCTGTAATCCATGATTTTAGCTATAGTTACCCCGGAAGCTGTTTCGGTTCCCTGTGTATAGTAAGGCAGATCCACAATAACACCTTCGATGGGAGAGATCACCCTTGTTTTCTGGAGCTTGAGTTTTGAGTTAATAACTGTTGTTTTGGCATTCTCATAATTGATACCTGCAGTTTTAAGCTCTTTCAGGGTCACGCCTCCTTTTTCATAAAGGGATTCCTGTTTTCTGAGCTCGGTTTCCATCAGTTCCAGGTTCAGCTGATTTGTTTCCATCTGGACAGAGTTTACATACTCCTCATCCTCAAGCCTTGCAATAATGGCCCCGGCTCTGACCCTGTCGCCAAGCTGCCATAACCTGCCTGTCTGCGGGTTCTTCTCAAGAAAATATGCTGCGGGGATTTTCGATTTCAGCTCAATCTCCCCTTTCGGGAAAGATGTCCCTGTTGTGTTGACATATTCTTCAATCGATCTGAGGCTCAGTTCCTGAACGCTGACAGGTATCTCGATATCGGCTGTAAGGTTCTGGTCACGGTTCCTGCATGCAGCGAATGATGTAATAAGGATTAATAGGGTTATGATCTTTTTCATTGTTAAAAAATTATAGGGAAAAGATTGACTTTATAATTATTTTATTATAACCCCCTTCCCGACCTTCCCCCGGGGGGGGAAGGAGAGAACGAGGCCTTTCCCCCCTGGGGGAAATGAGAAAGGGGGTAAAAAAATATAAATATAGGTACTCCATGGTTACTGTCACTTCATTATTTTTCCATACTTTTTACCGGAGTCACGGGTTCTTTTTTCTCGAAATCATACAGTGTCTGGATCTTCAGATTAAGCAGTTCAAGCTTATATGAGATAAGGGAATTTGTATAGGAAAGCTGTTTTTCGGAAAGCTGGTTCTGATATATATTAAGGTCCATCCCGGTCAGATCCCCGTTGCGGTATTTTTCAAGGTTCAGATCATATGTCAGCTGGGCATTTGTTACATTCTGCTGTGCTATTCCGATCTGGTTACGCAGATTGATCAGGTTCCTGTAAACCTGCCTTACCCCAAGAATTATATCGTTCTGCTCCTCTTCGAAAGATACATTTGCCGATTCGATGGTCGCCTGCGATGCTTTGATCCTTGACTTCCTTTCTCCCCAGTCCCAGAGAGGTATTGAAAATGAAAGAGAAATACTTTCGTTATCGGTGGGGCTCTCATAAACATTCCCAATGTTTTCATTATCCCCGAAAAGCCCTATTGAAAGTCCAAGGTTTCCCTTGAATTCATTGAGAGCTTTTGTCTGAATAAGATCAAATTCTGCTGTTTCTATATTTATTTTACTCTGCCTCAGTTCCATCCTGTTCGCGAGACCCTGATCAATCGCAAAAGCTACATCTATCTGAACAGTATCGACATCGATATTGGGCAGAACCATAAAATCATCATAAAGGCTCATACCAATTATTATCTTGAAGTCGTCCTTTGCATTTTCATATTCTACCTGGCTGTTCTCGTATTCCGATCTTGAGGATGCAAGGTTGAGTTCGGCCTGGAACATTTCTTCACGGGCTGATATGCCGGCATCGACTTTGTTTTTAATAACTTCATGGCTCTGTTGCATATTCTGGTAAGCCTGCCGGGCTATCTCCATGCTCTGCTGTTTCTGATAAACGTAATAAAATGCCTGAGTCACACCTTTTTCGAGAGATAAAAGCTGAATTGCATAGTTAAGCTGTGAATTCTCAAGGGCCAGCTGTAACTCTTTTAGCTGAAGTTTTGTACGGTTATAAGTAAAGAGAGGCTGATCGAGATTCAGTGAAAGCCGGTTGCTGAATCCCTTTGTTGTCCTTTCGGCAAATTCACTGTAGGAATCAGTATAACCAAAGCGGTTGGTCAGTGAAACAACTGCATCGGTCAGAACAATAGGCTGGGCTACAGTAAACAGCCCGAAGCTTTCTGTGGTCCTTGTTGTATTCCATTTGGATATAAGATCATTGAATTCCCTGTTCTGGTTGTATCCGATCGGATTTATTGATAATGAGAACTGGGATTTCAGCGCAGCATTCTGGGCATTGAGGTTTTCCTGGCTCCGGATGAGGTTAAGCTTTGTCCTTTTCATATTGGGACTATTGTTTTCTGCTATCTGCATTGCCTGCTGAAGGGTCATTCCTTCCTGGGGATATACATCTACTATGTTGAATATCAATATACAACATAACAAATTAATTCTTATTGCCGGTTTGAATCGTGTTTTCATTATCAATACTCTTAATCCTTAATTAAAATCTTAACTAATCACTGAATTTATAGCTCAGGGCTCAGGGCCCTCCACTCTCCACTCTCTCTCCTCATCCCCCTCTCTCCTCATCCCCCTCTCTCCTCATCTCCCCCTCTCCCTTTCTTTCTTTCACTCCGCCTTCACCCACCTCACAGCATCCCCGATAACTATCCTGCCCGTCGACTGGTTTGTAAGTTCAACCTTTGCACTGTCTCGTGAGAAATAATACCGTCCGATATTATTCCATCCGGGTTCTGCATTCTCAAAATCGACAGTTATTTCATCCTTTCCTTCATCGTGATAAACCAGGTAATGCATATCCTTATATGGTGAATCGCTTCTGCCTTCTCCTCCGGGAGGTGCCGGTGGCCCTCCGGCCGGACCCTGTCCACGCCCGGTACGTACAACGACCCTTTCTCCGATCTTACCTACAAAGCAATAAACATCATAGTAACCAGGCTCATCGATCTTTACAGACCAGGTAACCTTCCTGTCTCCCGTACCGCTGCGGGTAAATACTGATGATAATACATATCGCCCATAATATGCCGATTGGATGGCTTTCTCCCATTTCTCGGGAGCCCAGTACATGTTTATCTCACTATATTCGTTACGGTCATAATTTTTTACCCCGAGCAGCTTTTTGAGAAGACCGGGGGTTTGAATATTTGTATTTTTAAATCCCGGATCCTCGTTGTCGACTATTAATTCCCCGGGCGATGTCAGAGCGGGTAGCGGGAATTTTTCTTCACCTTCAGTTATGGTTGTGCCTGATCGGACCTTCCTGATCTCGTTAACAGGAAGGCTGACCTCTCCTGGTATGTTCCTTGCAAACAAAGTATTGATTATCAACTCCCTTGGTTCCGCATCAAGTATTGTTCTTATTTTCTTTGCATCGCCTGGTTCCATCACAACAATTGATGAAATATCATCGGTTTCCATACCCCTTCCCTGGATTGTCCTCGAAATTGATGTTCCTCCGGGTACTGATCTTACTATGTCAGTTATTACCTGCCCGCTCCCTCTGCCTGAACCTCCTGTACGGAATCCGAGATAGAAAATGCCAGTAACTGTTTCAGGATTCAGAGCTGTGAAAGTAACCAGATATTTTACCCTGTCGCCAACGACAATTTCTCCGGCTTCAATATCTCTGAAAAGAAATCCGGGCTGTTCTTTCCTGTTGAACCAGTCGTCGAGATAAGGGTATATGCCGAATCCGAATTTCTGTTTCAGATCCTCGTCGAATCTGACTATATCGATCCTCCGGAATCTATACTCATCAATATATTTCCCGAACCATTCGTTAAACTCCCTGATCCCGGCTTTCGATCTCATTATATTGAAAAGATAATCTCCTTTCAGCGTGACAATAGCTCTGATTGTATCACTTCCGGGATTCGAAGCAAGTATCTCTCTGAAGCTTCCGTTCCTGAGGATCAGATTAGCCCTGTCCTGCTCGGACACTCCTCCCATAGGCCGTCTTATTCCGGCTTCGGGATTAGTCACTTTCTGGAGGTGGGATTCGAAAACGGAATTTATCACCGGGTATTCCGAGGAATAAAAATTATTTTTGAAAAAATAAAAACTCGGCCCAAGACGATAACGGACCGGTTCGTTTATAATAGTTCCGTTATAATACCTGAAATCCTCTCCGGAGATAAATGTATTTCTTATAAAATCATTAAAAATCCTGACCTGTAATTCTTTATCGGTTATTACCTGGTTATTCCTTGCCATATTCTTTTTCTGACGCGTAAATCTCTTTCCAAAGCCGGCATTCCTAAGCGTTGACAATCTTTCCGGAAGAAGTACCATTGATGGCTGAACCTCTGCTCTTGTCTGGGTGCTCATCCTGGGATACGAAAAGAACTGAACAGGTACTTCCAGAAAGCTCAGCGTCCTGAATGGATATTTAGTTGAGAAATTTGTTTCGAGATCTCTCATTAATCCCGATACAAGATGAGATAAAGTATCTTTAAGTTCTGCAAGATCTTTTTTGTAGTAATCATTTCCGGGGAAATAGAATGTAAAGTATTTTACCGAGTCCACTGTAAGCGTATCTGAGCTATAATTGCCGATAGCAAGAGTGAGACCGGTGAGCGGTACTTCATTTTCGAAAATGACAGCTCCGTCTTCTTTTTTCATTGTACCCTGGGCGACCGGGACAAGTCTGCTGTCGGTCCTTACCCTGAGACTGAACCTGATAAAATCGGTCTTGATCCTTGCAGGATTTGAAGGGTAATAGTTGAGTCCCGGAACAGGATACCAGTGTGTTTCCGGTGTCAGAAGAACATAATCGTCCCGGAGAAAGGCCTGACGCTTATTTATATTCAGCATTTCCATCCGGTAAGGTGTAACATTATAATTCTCGTTATGATCCGGGAAACAGAAATTCTCGTCGATCGTACCTGAGTAAGTTATTGTTAAACTATCGGTACAGCCCGGTTGAAGAATACTGTCACGGTCAATTTCTATTATATGATTTATCCTCTTGAAAACCAAAGCCTGTCCGTTTGATGTAACTGCACTTACTGCCAGACCCGGATTAAGGGAAAACACATAGCGGTCGATTCCTGCAGGGTTGTCATTTGTAAATTTCAGTCTGGCAGTTGCTTCAATTGTCTCTCCTTTATGACGGCAATCTATTTGTGCGTCTGTGAGTGCCGCGAAGAGGACATCTTCATATCTCCTGTTTACCTCGATGACCCGGTTCTTTGAATCCTTATTCTTTTTCCAGGTCTTCATTACGTTGAATCCGCAGAATCCGGCGCCTGCAGTAAAAACAACAAGCAGTATCACCGACAGGGCTGTATGTATCTTAGATTGAGGCAATCTTTTAAATAACAGTACTGTGGCAAAAATCAGGGCAAGTCCGAGGCACAGGTAGAAGCCTCTCTGGCTCAGAATCAACCCCGGATCATCAAAACCTATGATACCCGATTTAAAAAGAGGCAAACCGAAAGCCATATAGTCGAAAATAAATCCTGCCCTGTACCATAGCCAGAACATATCGAGAGCCGCAATCCCCAGCAGGATCAGGAATGTTATTGCCTGATTCCTGATGACAGACATCATCATAAATGCCAGACCGAGGCTGAAAATAATCGTTGGCAGGCAGATCAGAAGAAGATACCAGAGATATGACAGGATATCCACTTCCATTCTTTTCGAAATTATATTGATGATAAGGGCAATGGAAAGGATAACGATATCAAGACTTAGAAAAAGCCTGAGTATACCTGTTGTCTTACCGCTTACATATTCAAAGTTGGACATTGAGCGTGTGTACAGAACTTCATTTGTATCAAGCTTTTTATCACGCTTCAGGAAATCAGCCGCAAGGAAAATGACGATCAATGCCTGGCCTATATTTAAAAGGTACAGGTTGATATGAGGTACGGATGAAGAGATTGATATAATTTCCCAACCTTCTTCGCCCACTGGTGAAAAGAGACCTATGTTCATGAAGGTAAAGATCGTCAGCGCCCCTATCGAGAACAATCTGAAGAACCAGCTTCTCCTGAGTATCCTGGCTTCGTATTTTGCTACGGTTCTTATATTATGAATAAATGACATGTCCTTATCCTGAAATCATTCCGAAATATCTGCATGAAGCTTATGTTCCATGTAATAAACATAAGCATGTTCAATGTTTGGTATTATTGTTTCCGAGCTGTCAAATTCCGGGCGGTTATCCGAAACAACCTGAACCTCCCAGCCTGTTTCAACCGGGATCGTCGAGATCACGTTATAGCGTTCCTTTACAAATTCGTATTCTGCAGGACTGAGATTAAGCCGGAACACATGCCCTTCGGCATTCCTGACAAGATTTTCGGGAGAACCTGAAAACACAAGTTCACCCCTGTTCAGCAGAGCCATACCCTGACATGTTGATGAAATATCCCCGACTATATGGGTTGAGAGGATAATTGTCACATCGTGCTGACTCAGCTGTGACAGTATATTCCTGAACCTGATCCTTTCATCGGGGTCAAGTCCGGTCGTCGGTTCGTCAACAATTATAAGCTTCGGATCACCAATAAGCGCCTGTGCAATACCCAGGCGCCGCTTCATCCCCCCCGACAGTTTATTAGCCTGCCGGTCGCGTACTTCCAGCAATCCCACCTGGTTAAGAAGACGGTCAACCTCGCTTATCCTTTTTTTCCGGTTTTTTATTCCTGCAAGGGCACCTGCATAATCAAGAAATTCCCATGTCCTGAGAGAGGTGAAAAAACGGAAATCCTGGGGAAGATATCCGAGTATGCTCCGGAGCCACCTCCGGTGCTTCTGAAGATCCTTTCCATCTATCAGAACCATACCTGATGTGGGTTTCATCAATGTGACCATGATCCTTATAAGGCTCGATTTACCCGCGCCATTGGGCCCCAGAAGCCCGAACATACCCGTCCCGAACTCAAGATCGATATCCTTAAGGGCACGATTGCCGTTTGGATATATTTTGCTGAGCCCTCTGATTTCAATTTTCATATTCCGGTAGGGGAAACTTAATAATCTACGGTGATTGACGTTATAAAGACGGTATTTATTTCAAATGTTGCAGAAAAAAATACTAAATTATTAAAATCATTTAGATTTTATATTTCTTCCGGGTTGGAAACAAATTCATAATTTTGTAACCTGAAAATTTCAGAGGTGGGATATAAGACAAATAAGCGTAAGATAATCAACGATCCTGTTTACGGATTCATTAATGTCCCGGGAGATTTCATTTTCGATCTTATTGAACACCCCTGGTTCCAGAGGCTGAGAAACATAAAACAGCTCGGTCTGACAAGCTTTGTATATCCGGGGGCAAATCATTCCAGGTTCCAGCACTGCCTCGGAGCCTTGCACCTTATGGATATGGCAATAACAACATTGCGGAGAAAAGGTACCGAAATATCCCCCGAAGAGGAGGAAGCAGCACTAATTGCGATCCTTCTTCACGATTCCGGTCACGGCCCTTTCTCACATGCCCTCGAAAATTCGATTATCACCGGTATCTCACATGAAGATATTTCCCTGCTCCTCATGGAGAAACTGAATGAGTTTTATCAGGGTAAGCTGACTCTGGCAATAAAGATTTTCAGGGATATATATCACAGGAAGTTCTTTCACGAGCTTGTTGCAGGCCAGATGGATATGGACCGCCTCGATTACCTTCGACGGGACAGTTTTTTTACCGGTGTCATCGAGGGATCAGTCGGATCAGACAGGATCATCAGGATGCTGAATGTTGTGGATGACTCGCTGGTGATTGATGAAAAAGGGATCTATTCAATCGAAAAGTTACTTATCGCCAGAAGGCTGATGTACTGGCAGGTATACATGCATAAAGCGGTGATCGCCTCGGAGAGCCTGCTTGTGAACCTACTTAAGCGTGCAAGGGAACTTGCTCTTAAAGGTGTAGATATTTATGCAACCCCTGCATTAAGGTTTTTCCTTTATAACAGGCTCGGACCAGACGACCTGCTTAAGGAAGGGGAATTTACACCCGGGCTCCTTGCTGAAAACTTTACGAGGCTTGATGATTCGGATATTCTCGTTTCTGCAAAATACTGGGCCGACAGTTCTGACAGAATACTTTCCGACCTGGCATCGAGGCTCATGCGGAGAAGACTGCTTGCAATAGAGCTTCAGAACGAACCCTTTTCAAAAGAAAGAGTTAACAGACTTAAGGCACAGGCTGTCGAAATGATGAACACGGATCTGCTTACGACTGAATATTATGTTTTCACGAACAGTATCTCTAACCTGGCCTATACCCCGCATTCCCCGGAAGTGAAAATCCTTCTGAAATCCGGAAAAACAGCCGACATCTCAGATGTTTCAGATATGTTTGACCACAGATTCCTCTCGGAAAGGATAACTAAATATTTTTTGTGCTACCCAAAAGAATTCAGATAATTAAATTATAATACCATGGAATTTACAGCTGCAGAGATCGCAGAATTTCTTAAAGGTGAAATTACAGGCGATCCGGAGATTAAAGTTAATACGATAGCGAAAATTGAAGAGGGACAAGAAGGTGCAATTTCCTTTCTTGCCAATCCTAAATACGAGCATTATATTTATACTACAGGATCATCTGTTGTCCTTGTTAACCGGGATTTTGTTCCTTCAGCACCGGTGGATGCAACTTTGATCAGGGTCAGCAATGCTTATGAGTCCTTTGCATCCTTAATGACGCTTGTTGACCAGTCGAAACCGAAAAAGAAAGGTATTCATCCTTCAGCAATTATTGAGAAAAGCGCCAGGATAGGGAAGGATGTATATATAGGTGCATTAGCCTATATAGGTGAGAACTGCGTGATCGGGGACAACTGCAGGATATACCCCCAGACATATATCGGAGATAATACGAAGGTCGGAGATGATTGCCTGATCTACCCGGGTGTTAAAATTTACCACGAATGCGTTATAGGTAATAAATGCACGATTCATGCAGGATCAGTTATAGGTAGCGACGGCTTTGGCTTTGCCCCGCAGTCGGAAACCGAATTCATGAAGATACCACAACTCGGGAATGTCATACTCGAGGATCACGTGGAGATCGGGGCCAATGTGGCGATAGACAGGGCTACTATGGGATCAACTGTTATACGCAGGGGTGTAAAACTTGATAACCTGATCCAGATTGGCCATAACGTGGAGATCGGCGAAAATACAGTGATGGCCGGACAGACCGGTGTTGCAGGATCTACCAAAATCGGTAAGAACTGTATGTTTGCCGGGCAGGTTGGCATTGCCGGACATCTGAAAATTGCCGATAATACAAGGATTGGCGCTAAGGCCGGCGTTGCAGGTGATATAAAAGACGAAAATCAGGTTGTTACCGGATTACCGGCAATTGATCACAGGACTTTTTTAAGATCATCAGTGATTTTCAGAAAACTGCCTGAACTAAAAGCGAAAATTGATTACCTTGAACAGGAACTTGAATTCCTTAAAAGGAATATGATCTGAATCTATAGTCGGATTTAAATTTTCTGATATTGTTCATGTTAATCCGGAATTAAATAGTTTGTTCGGGAATTTTTATTTTTTTTGTATCCGGTTTTATACAATTATTTTTTCTGATGAGTGAGAAACAAAGAACCCTTGCCAGAGAGATCAGTCTCACCGGGAAGGGATTACACACAGGTGTGAATGTAAAGATCACCTTTAAGCCGGCGCCGGCAAATCATGGATTCAAGTTCTGCAGAGTGGATCTTCCGGGGAAACCCCTTATAGATGCACTTGCCGAACATGTCTCAGATACTTCCAGGGGTACAACTCTGGTTCAGAACGGAGCTTCAGTGGCTACAATCGAACATGTTCTTGCCTCATTTTACGGTCTGAATGTAGATAATGCCCTGATAGAGATCGACGGACCCGAAGCTCCGATAATGGGAGGCTCGGCTCTGAAATTCGTGGAGGCAATAAAAGAAGCCGGAATAACTGAACTTAAGGAAGACAGGAACTATTACATCATAAAGCAGAAGATTACATTTTCGGATGAAGAACATGGTGTTGACCTGATTATATATCCCGATGATCATTTAAGCATTAATGTACTTATAGATTATAATTCAAGGATACTTGGGAACCAGTATGCTATACTTGATACTCTCGAGGATTTTGAAAAACAGATATGCAGCAGCAGAACCTTTGTTTTCTTCCATGAGCTTGAACAATTGTACAATATGGGGCTCATTAAGGGAGGCGACCTCGATAACGCCGTTGTGATCCTTGAAAAGGAGGTGGAACAGGAAGAAATTGACCGGATTGCCAGGCTGTTCAACAGACCGGGAATTAGCAGGCATACCGCAGGGATATTAAATAATACCCAGCTGAGATTTCCGAATGAACCAGCACGTCATAAGCTCCTTGACCTGATGGGAGATCTTGCCCTTGCCGGCCATCCGATAAAGGGGAAAGTAGTGGCTACCCGGCCAGGTCATTATGCCAATACACGCTTTTCGAGGATAATAAGGCAGGAGATGAAGAAGTCTCTGTCAAAACATAATATCCCTGTTTATGATCCCACGATCCCGCCTGTTTACAGTCTTGAGGAAATAAAGAGGCGGCTTCCACACAGAGCCCCTTTCCTGCTGGTCGATAAAATAATATCTCTCGACGAGACAACTGTTGTAGGTATAAAGAATGTAACTTTCAATGAGTCATTCTTCCAGGGACATTTCCCTGATGAGCCTGTTATGCCCGGTGTGCTGCTCGTTGAAGCACTTGCCCAGTCCGGTGGCCTCCTGGTGCTGAGCGGACTGGAAGAACCTGAAAAATATTCGACATATTTCCTTAAAATTGACAAGCTGAAATTCAAGCATAAGGTGGTCCCGGGGGATACTGTAATTCTTAAAATGGAACTTGCAGAACCCATGAGGAGAGGTATAGTTACAATGTTTGGTCAGGCTTTTGTTGGTAATAATCTGGTAGTTGAAGGAGAAATGACAGCCCAGGTAATAAAAAACAAGTAATTCAATGATTTCAAATTTAGCTTTTATCGGCCAGGGAGCAGTTATCGGTGAAAATGTTACAATAGAACCTTTTGCCTATGTCTCGGGGAATTCCGTGATCGGCGACAATACATGGATCGGACCGGGTGCTGTGATAATGGATGGAGCCAGGATCGGAAAGAGATGCAGGATATTCCCTTCATCTGTAATTTCAGGAATTCCTCAGGACCTTAAATTTAAAGGTGAGGAAACCACAGCTGAACTGGGCGATGGTACGACCGTGAGGGAAGGATCGACAGTAAACAGGGGAACAGCGGCTGCAGGAAAGACAGTTGTAGGCCAGAACTGCCTTATAATGGCATATGCACATATCGGCCATGATTGTTTTATAGGTAATAACTGCATTATTGGCAACAGCTGCGGACTGGCCGGCGAAGTGAAGGTTGA
>Ga0116154_10001408_pt1 | contig 20598 bp, 16 predicted proteins | sample AD_UKC030_MetaG_FD_89898 | JGI IMG/M metagenome (GOLD analysis project Ga0116154, IMG submission 89898) | Active sludge microbial communities of municipal wastewater-treating anaerobic digesters from USA - AD_UKC030_MetaG | ecosystem: Engineered > Bioreactor > Anaerobic > Digestate | place: USA...
AATAGACGACTTCCTGACCGGCGTAGATGACAGCGAAAACCCCCTTAATCGGCGTCGGTTGGATGCTGTCGAAGAGAAAATTCGGAAAATCCTTCTTCAGGGTTTCTTCCGTTGTTTCGGCCCAGAGGTTCGAGGCGACAAACCCCAAAAGAAAAAGAAACGTGCAGGCAACTGTTACGGCAACCTTGATCGATTTATGCATGGTATCTCTCCTGTTTTGAAAATCGCGTTGCGCTATATGTTCCAAGTCGTATACAATCCCCCCGACAGGGTGTCAAGGTCGAAGGTCCGGGCGGGTATCATTTCACACAGGGAGTTTCCTTTCATGCCGGCATGTCTTACCGCGGTTTTGCCATGATCGTCCCCATTTTTCTCATGAATCGGGGCTGCCCCCACCGCTGCATTTATTGCAACACACGCCTGATCGCGGGAAAAGCCGAGGAGCCCTTAAACGAAGACCACCTGCGCCGAACCGTCGCCTCCTATACAGGCCAGGGAAAGCGCAAAGGCGAGTCCGTGGAACTTGCATTTTACGGCGGCAACTTCACAGGCATGGCCGAGAGGGAACAGATCCGTCTTCTGGAACTGACCGACGCCCTGATGTGCGACGGCCTCATCCGGCAGGTGAGAATTGCGACCCGGCCGGATGACCTTTCCGACCACACCCTTGATCTGCTCGCACGCCATCATGTCGGCACCGTCGAAATCGGCGCCCAGTCGTTGGCGGATGACGTCCTGGCCCTTGCACGGCGGGGCCACACGGCGGAGGATGTCGGCCAGGCGGTCCGGCGAACGCGGGAACGGGGCTTTACCGTGGGCCTCCACCTGATGGCGGGCCTGCCCGGCGATACGGAGGATAAGTTTTCGGAAACATTAAAGAAAGTCATCGCTTTACGGCCGGATATGATCCGCCTGCACCCGACCCTGGTGTTCCCGCAAACCGAATTGGCCGCCATGTATGAGGCGGGGGAATACGCCCCCCTGACCCTGGACGGCGCCATATCGCTTTGCAGGAAAGCCCTGGTGCAGTGCGAACGGGCCGGGATTCCCCTGATCCGACTGGGCCTCCAGGAGACGGAGTTGATGAAGGCGCCCGGCGGCATCCTGGCCGGTCCTTTCCATCCCGCCTTCCGTTCCCTGGTGGAGGCGTCGCTCTTTTTGGATATGGCGACGCAGCTTTTACTAGAAGAAAATATCGCCTTAACCCGGGTTTCCTTCTCCGTGTCTCCCCGGGACGTCTCTTCCTTCCGGGGCGAAAGAAACGGCAATATGTCCGCCCTGAGGACACGTTTCAATCTGACCGACATCACGGTTCAATCCGATCCCGCCCTGGAGCGGGGCGCTCTCGTCCTGTCCACACGGGGCCGCAAAACGTTGCGGCTCCGGCGGACCGAACAATTCTAAGCGCCGGTGGTTGCGTTCGCCGGGTTTACATGCTATGTGGTCATGAAACAGGTTTTACTGATGCCATAAGGAGTTGTCGCGTGTATAAATCGGGTTTCATCGCCATCATCGGACGGCCGAACGTCGGGAAATCGACCTTGATGAACCACGTCATCGGGGAGAAGATCGCCATCACGACGCCGAAACCGCAGACCACCCGCAACCGCATCATGGGCATCTACAACCGCGACGACGGCCAGTTCATTTTTATCGACACGCCGGGCATTCACGAGGCGTTCACGCCCCTGAACAAACTCATGGTGGATACGGCGGTCCACGCTTTCGGCAGCACGGACCTCCTGCTGCTGCTCATCGAAGCCGACAAGGGCATCCAGCGGGGCGACCGCCAGTTGATCGAATCCCTGAAAGGCAACCCGCTTCCCGTTATTCTGGGGATCAACAAGATCGACCTGATCAAGAAAGACCTGCTGTTGCCCATGATCGACACGCTGCAGCAGCTTCACCCATTTGAGGCAATCATCCCCCTGTCGGCCGCTGACGGCCAGGGGGTGGATATCCTTTTGAACGAAATCTGGAAACGGCTCCCCGAAGGGTCGCCCCTGTTTCCCGAGGATATGATGACCGATCGTACGGAGCGGTTTATTGCCGCCGAGGTGATTCGGGAAAAAATCATCCTGCGCACACACCAGGAGATTCCCTATTCAACAGCGGTGACCATTGACAGCTTCAAGGAGGACGAGGATCGGCGCCAGATTCGTATTGAAGCAACCATCACGGTGGAGAAAGAATCTCAGAAAGGGATTCTGATCGGGAGGAAGGGGTCCATGTTGAAACAGATCGGGTCGCTCGCCCGGACGGACCTGGAAATCTTCTTCGCCTCCCGTATTTTTCTCCAGTTATTTGTAAGGGTTCGCAAGGATTGGACCCAGGATAAGCGGATGCTGAAGGAATTCGGTTACACGGAAGAGTAAAGCGGACGACAGGAGGTTATGAAAGCCTTTTTCCTACTCTCAGCGGGACTGGTTCTGTTCCTCTACGCCATGATGCAGCTCAGTACGGCGGTCCAGAAACTTTTTACATTCCGCATCCGCAAATACATCCAGTACGTCGTCAAAAGACCGCTATCGGGCCTTCTGACCGGCGTCGTCACAACCGTCCTGTTCCAGAGCAGTTCCGCCACCACCGTCCTGACCGTCGGCATGGTCAGCGCGGGTCTGATTTCGTTTTATCATTCTCTGAGCATTCTCCTGGGAGCTGATGTCGGAACAGTCATCACCGTCCAGCTCGTCGTGTGGAAATTTACCGATTTTTCGCCGGTTTTTATCATTGCCGGCGGCATTCTCTGGCTTTCCGGTATCGCCCGCTGGAAAACCGTTGGCGAGGTGCTCTTTTACTTCGGGCTCCTGTTCTTCGGCCTCAGCCTGACCGCCAGCGCTACGGCGCCGCTGAAAAACAGCGAGATATTCATGCGCTTCTTCCAGGAAACGACCACGCCCCTGCTCGGCTTTGTCATCGGCGTGGTTTTCACCGTCATTGTGCAAGCCTCCGTCATCCCGATCAGCATTCTTGTGATTCTGGCCCAGCAGGACCTGATGAGCCTGCACGCCGCGCTGCCGATCGTCTTCGGCGCCAATGTCGGCACCACCGTGACGGCCCTGATGGCCAGCGCCATCGCCGGTATCAGCGGCAAACGGACCGCCGTATCCCATTGTCTGTTCAAACTGATCGGCGCCGTGGCCTGCATGGCCACCCTCCACTGGTTCCAGGCATTCCTGTCGGCGCTGCCCGTAAATGTCCCCCAGCAGATTGTCTTCGGTCATCTGCTTTATAACCTGTCCGTCGCGCTGGTCTTTATCTTCTTTTTGAAGCCCTTCTCCCGGACCGTCGAATGGCTGATCCCGGGGACGGAGCAGATCCTGCCGCTGACGCCCGAATACCTCGATGAACGACGCCTGACCGAGCCGGATGTTGCCCTGGAATGTGTCAGGAAAGAACTGGAGCGGGAAATCACGCTGGCGGAAAAGATGATCACTGACAGCACCCTTTTGGTCATGCAGTACGATAAGGGAAAAGACCGGGATATCGGTTACATTGAAATGGTTGTTGACCACCTGAGGCGCCAGATCCTCCGGTACCTCTGGAAGCTGTCTTCCCGGCCATTGACGGAAAGTCAGACGCGGCGGCTTTTCGCCTACACGGCCATGGCCGACGACATCGAACGGATCGGCGACCATGCCGTCAATATCGTGGAGCTGGCCCGCAGTAAACACTATCGCAAGATCCAGTTCTCCCGCCAGGGTGAAGAAGAAATCAAGGTCATTGAAGACCTGATCTTCGACAATTTAAGAATGTCCCGGCATCTCCTCAATCAACCCGACTCAAACCTGGTGCGGAAAATCACGGAACAGGAGGAGGTCGTGGATGTCAAAACCAAAGAAGCCAGGGAAAATCATCTTGTGCGCTTCTATTGCCGTGTCTGCCAGGCCGAAGCGGGGCCCATTTATGTCGAGTATCTGATCCAACTGGAGCGGGTCTCAGACCACTGCCAGAATATCGCGGATTATGTTGAGGACATGAACGGAGACAAGCAAATCACTTGACCCTCGACGGATTCCCGTGCTATCTGGCAGACAGAAGGAACATAAAAGCGGTCGTCAGTGAACCGATTCCATAAATCAATAAGAACAGACTATTAAGCGAAGGAGAGCGCATATGAAAGACCGACTGGACGCTTTGGAGATCGCCCTGACTAATGAACTCCGGGAACATGAATTCTACAAGATGAACGCAGAGCGGACGGATAATCCCCTCGGAAAAGCCATGTTCGAAACCATCGCCCAGGAAGAGATGGAGCATTACGAAAGGCTGAAGGAACTGCACAAGGTCTGGGAGCAGAACAACTCCTGGCCGGAAACCATCCCGCTCAAAGTCAATAAAACAAATGTTCAGAATGTCCTGAAGGATGTTTTGAAGAAGGTCGCTGAGGCGCCCCACGTGGACATGGACGACCTGGAGGCGATCCGGACCGCCATTACATTTGAATGCGACGGCGTCATGTATTACGAACTGCTGAAACAGAGTTCGACGGAACCCAACGAAAAGGCGTTTTTCAACCTGATGGCCAGCATCGAACACGAACATTTCGTATCCCTGAAAGATACGGAAGAACTGCTGATCTCCCCGGGAGCGTGGTACCGCATTCGCGAGCGGGGCGGCCTGGACGGGGCATAACACTTCCCGCCGTCAGTTAAGGGACCGGGAAGAATCGCTCAGACCTGTTGGTCCTCAATGCGATCCATGATTTCGGTCCACCGGTCATAAAGGCCCTCCAGTTCCTGGTGGGCCTTTTGCAGTTTCTGCGTCAGGTGCTTGATCCGGTCCGGCTTCCTGTGCGTGTCCGGTTGACACATTTCCGCTTCGTGACACCGTTTCGTCTCTTCCAGTTCGGCGATGCGCGCCTCCACCGAAGCCAGTTCATCCTTGAGCGGTTTCAGATGGCGCGACAACCGGTTTCGCTCCTCCGCCTCCCGGCGTTTCATCTCCTTGGTCTTGTATCCTGGCTGATCTGTCTCCCCTGCCTCGGAATCGTCTTTGCTCTCGCTTTTGGCTGACAAGGCCGTCGCCTGAATCTCTCGACGCTTTTCAATGAAATAGGAATAATCGCCCCGGTATTCAATGGCCCGGCCGTCACGCAGTTCAATGACCCGATCGACCAGACGGTCGAGAAAATACCGGTCGTGGGAAACGATGGCCAGGGTACCCTCATATTTTAAAAGCGCTTCCTGGAAGATCTCCTTGGTTTTCAGATCGAGATGGTTCGTCGGCTCGTCGAGAACGAGGAAATTGGAACCTTGCAGCAGGATCTTCAACAGAGTCAGGCGGGATTTTTCTCCCCCGGAAAGGACCGAAACGGGCTTGTGGATGTCGTCCCCCGAAAACAGGAAGGCCCCCAGGAGATTCCGCCGTTCCTGATCCTTCGCCGGGGAAGGGACGCTCTGCACCTCTTCCCAGATGGTGCAGTCGTAACGCAGGTTGTCCGCGCTTTCCTGGGAGAAAAAGGCCATCCTGACATTGAGCCCCCGGTCGATGCGGCCGGAGGTCGGGTCCTCGACCCCGGCAAGCAAACGGAAGAGGGTTGACTTCCCCGCCCCGTTGACGCCGACAAAGGCAATCTTCTCACCCCGGTATAAAGTCAGATTGACCTCCGCAAAAACCGACAGGGGGCCGTAACATTTTGCCACGTCATGCAGAGCCGTCACCTCTTTCCAGCTTTTTTCGCAGGTGGGAAACCGAATGGCCACGGTCCGGGAACCCTTTTCCCCCTGAATGACATCCATCTTCTCCAGCATCTTCAGGCGGCTCTGCACCTGGGCGGCTTTGGTCGCCTTGTAGCGGAAGCGTTCCACAAACTGTTCGATGCGCCGAATCTCCCCCTGCTGCCGCACCATGGATTTTTCGAGCATGTCCAGACGCAGGTCTTTTTCTTTCAGGAAATGCGTATAGTTTCCCTTGTAGAGGGTGAGTTTTCCCCGGGCCAATTCTGCGATCTGATTCACCATTTTATCCAGGAACATGTGGTCGTGGGAAACGGTGATCAGGCAGCCCGGATAGTCCCTGAGGTAGCTTTCCAGCCACTCCATACTTTCCGTGTCCAGGTGATTGGTCGGTTCATCGAGGAGCATGACATCGGGACAGGAGAGCAGAATGACGGACAGGAGAATCCGCATCTTCCAGCCGCCGGAAAAATCCGTACAGCGTTTTGAAAAATCACCCTCCCGGAATCCGAACCCCCGCAGAATCTGTTTGGCTTTCGCCTCGAAGGCGTATCCGTCCATCCCCTGGAAGCGGCTGACGGCCCGCTCGTAATCCTGAAGCGTTTCCTGATAGGCGCCGCTGCCCGGCGTCAGACCGGGAAGATTCGCTTCGCAGCGGGCGATCGTTTCCTCGACCTCAGCGATGCCGCTTCTCTGCTTCAGATAAGCCATCAGCGGCTGGGGCTCCAGTTCCGCCACGTCCTGGGGCAGATATCCGATAACCTTCCTGTGGCGTGCGGTAATCACGACTTTCCCCAGATCCGGCTCCACTTCACCCAGAATGGTACGGAACAGGGTCGTTTTACCCGTGCCGTTGTCGCCGACCAGACCGATGCGGCTTTTATCGGCAATCGCCCAGATGATCCCGTCAAAGACCACCCGGTCGGCAAAAGACAGATGGATGTTCTGCAGATCGATCAAAGGATGCCCTCTTGATAATGCGGTTTTCCTTAAAACATGGGACATGTTCCATATATAAAAATGTCGGGGATGTCAATTGATCGCCCAAAGACGCGCCGGTTGACCGGCAGCAGAAGGAAAAAAGCCCTTCGGGAAAGGATGACAGGACAAAAACCGGTTCGCCAGGCAACAGCATTGTTTTAGTCGGCATTCTGGAGCGGGGGGCGCCGGCGGCGGCGACGTCTTCTCCGGCGGCGTTTCGGTGGCGCGTCTCCGGTCGGCGCCAAAGGGACGGCATCGGAAGGAACTCCGGTCAGGAACGCACCCCACCACTTCAGTGCGGATACATTTTCTCCCCTGGTCTCCGCACCCAACCGGAGATAGGCCAGAGCGTCCGCAAAGTCCAACCGCAAAGACAGCGCGGCGGGCCGCCGGGGCGGCATGCGGTGCAACGAAGGCTGCATCGTCAGGATATTGCGCATCCGACCGCCGACCCGGGCCGGGACATGCACCGTCCGGCACAGCTCTTCCAGGAATGCGGCACAGGTGATTTCCAGGGACTGCTGACGGGGCATGCCGTCACGCTGGTGTCCAAGGGCCTCCGTCTCCAGCACGGGACCGAAGAACGCCGCCAGAAACAGCAGCGGAGACGGCGGCTTTTCTTCCCGGTACGACTGATCCAGATAATCCAGATTTGCCGCCAGCATCATCCGGTGGTTCCCATCTTGAGCAAGCCACCGGTAAAGTCCCGGGAAAAGCGAAGCCAGGAGCCCGCTTTTTTCCAGCCGATCAAACACCGGCCGGGCGGCGCCCAAAAGGAACAATTTCAGCATTTCCTCATAAAGGCGTGCCGGTGATGCCCGGCAGATGGTCGGCGCCAGTTCGCAGAGGATATCCCATGTTGCCGGTTCGATTTTCAGATCGTGGGAGGCGGCAAAACGAACGGCACGGATCATGCGCACCGGGTCTTCCGTAAACCGGACCAGGGGGTCGCCGATGGGGCGCAGAAGCCCTGCTTTCAAGTCGGTCAGCCCGGTTGTATAATCGATGACCGTCGCATCAGCAATGTTGTAGGCCAGGGCGTTAATGGTGAAGTCGCGGCGCAGGGCGTCTTCCTCGGGCGTTCCGAAGACGTTGTCCCGCAGCACCATGCCGTCTTCATTTTTCATATGACGAGGATGGCGGCGGTGAAGATCATTTTCAACCGCTTCCTCTGCACCCGCTTCGGCGTTTTCCTCTTCCTCGTCCGGTGCGGCCGCCCGGAATGTCGACACTTCAAGAATCTCATCCTGAAAATGGAGATGGGCCAGACGAAAACGACGGCCGATCAGACGGCAGTTACGAAAGAGTCGCTTGATCTGGTTGGGCGCAGCGTCCGTGGCGATATCAAAATCCTTGGGGGTCCGTTCCAGCAGGAGGTCACGGACACACCCCCCGACCAGATAGGCGACGAATCCGTGGTCGCGGAGCCGGTAGAGCGTCCGCAGGGCATTGGGACTGATCTGCCGGCGGGAGATATTGTGTTCTTTTCGAGGAATGATGCGCGGCTGCATGTTTCCCCATATCACACCCGGGTGAAAAAAGGAATTCCCTCAGAGGGCAAGGAAATACAAAGCGCATCTGAAATGCAGAAATGGGTAGTGAACCCAACAACGCCCAGGCATGACCCTCTGCGGGCCATAACCAAAGACCCCTTTTTCCCACAATCATCCCATCCAAACGCAAATCATGACTTTCATAAAATTAAAGTATCCGCGGGCTATACCGATAAGAAGGTAAAATGAGCAATTTGATCATTTCCCTGTTGCATGCAGGGAACATCCGGCAGGAGTTTCGGGAAGCGATGCGGCCATGAATGTCATATTTATCAACCCGTTTTTGGAAAGCGCAGTGAAGGTTTTGTCCACGATGGCATTCATTAATCCTGTCCCGGGGAAGCCTTTTCTGCACCAGGATAAGGCGGCCTGCGGCGATGTGTCCGGCATCATCGGTCTGACAGGTATGGCGCGGGGCTCCATGGCAATCAGCTTCAGCACCGGGAGTATTCTCAAGATTGTCAAGAACATGCTGGGCGAAGACCACGATGCGATCAATCGCGACATCTGCGATGCCGTCGGGGAACTGACCAACATGGTATCAGGTGACGCACGGAAACGGCTGGAACAGGAGGGCCTGAACATCGCGGCCTCCATACCGACCGTCATCGCCGGCCGGGATCACGTGATCACCCATATTCTGCCCGGTCCCAGTATTATCATCCCTTTCAGTACCGAGGACGGTCCGTTTTACGTGGATGTTTGCCTGACTGAATAAATATAAAATCGGTGCAGAATCACCAGAGGAAAAGCGGACGGGAAGAATAAACAGCAGGATTAAAAAATAGATCAGAAAAATCGGAGAGATATCATCCGGGCATCCAAACGGGAATAACGGTTTTTCTATTCTTCTAAGCCTTTTCGTCCCACCGGGCCCGCCGCTTCAACCGTTCCAGATCGCAGACGACAACCGAACGGCCCACCGTTTTGACAATGCCCTTTTCCCGCATGTTGCGCAGTTCCTTATTCACGCTTTCACGGGTTGCCCCCACCATGCTGGCCAGCTCGCTCTGGGTCATTTCAATCCGGATCTCCCCCTCTTCACCGGCCTTGATCTGACGCTCCGCAAATTCGGAAAGCCGCCGAGCCAGACGCGAAGAAACGTTGAGGAAACAGGTTTCTTCAACAAACTTGTCCGTTTTGCGCAGACGGGCACACAAGGTGGAAAACAGGGCTTTGATGGCGGTGGAACTCTTCATGAGGATGGCAATAAAATCATCCTGGTAAAGGACATATAACTGACTGTCTTCGACGGCGACGGCATCGGCGGAGCGGGTCATGCCGTCGAGCAGAGCCATGTCCCCGAACAATTCGCCACTGGAAAGGATAGACAAAATGACCTCGTCGCCCAGACGGGAGGTAACGCTGATCTTGATTTTACCGGAAACGATGAGATAGAGAGCGGTTCCCTGCTCGCCCTTGCGGAACAGGGTATCTCCCTTCTTGAGCGATTGCATCTTGACGACATCGGAAATTTTCTGCAGATCATCCTGACGAAAAGCACGAAAGAGAGGAACCTGCTGTAAGAAGGTCATGATTTTGTTCATTTTTTACCTCCACCACGATGCTTCAGTGAAATGAATCGTCCCTGTTCAGGGTTAGCGTTATCCCGGACAAGAGCCGGGATACCCCCTTCATGACTTACCCCTTGTGATTTTCCTGTAACACGCATATAAATCTCTTTCAAGCAACAAATTCATCCAAGTTTTCAACGGTTGGACAAAAAAGACGACCATGCATGCCAAGCATATCAAGGGGGATCATTCACATGGACCAGCCGTCCTGTACGACAGATAAGGGTTGCAGTTACGACGAGGTGCCCTATGAGAGTCAACCGTTTTCGCAGAGTCACCCGGACCGGATGGCGACCATCGCCCGCCTCTTCGGCATGTCTCCTCCCGCCGTCGATCATTGCCGTGTGCTGGAGCTGGGGTGCGCCGGAGGCGGTAACCTCACGCCCATGGCCTTTCAATTGCCCCGGAGTGAATTTGTCGGCATCGATTACGCACAGCGCCATGTCCAAACGGCACAGGAAATCATCCGGGACCTTGATTTGAAAAACATCCGGGTGGAACACGCCAGCATCCTCGACGTAAACGCATCCTGGGGAAGTTTCGACTATATCATCTGCCACGGCGTTTATTCCTGGGTCCCGGAAGACGTCCAGGATAAGATTTTTTCCATTTGCGCGGAAAATCTCAGCGCACAGGGCATCGCTTACGTCAGCTATAACACCTACCCAGGCTGGCACATGCGGGAAATGATCCGGCGGATGATGATCTACCACACCGGCCGCCTCACCGATCCCGCCCGGAAGATCCAGCAGGCCCGGGCGATGATCGATTTTCTGGCCCGGTCGGTTCCCACCCGGGACAACGCCTATGGCATGCTGCTGAAGAGCGAACTGGAAATCATCAAAAAGAGCCGCGATTATTATCTCTTTCACGATCATCTGGAAGAACACAATACACCCGTTTACTTCAGCCAGTTCGCGGACAGGATGGCCCATTACCCGCTGCAGTATCTGGGCGAGGCGGATTTTCACACCATGCTTTCGTCCGGTTTCTCCGAGGAAGTCCGGGAAACGCTGAAACGGATCGCACCGGACATTATCCGGGCGGAGCAATATATGGATTTCCTGCGTAACCGTTACTTTCGTCAAACCCTCATCTGCGGCAAAGACATTTCCCTGAAGCGCAACCTGACACCCGCCGCTCTCGACGGTTTACTCGTTGCGGCCCATATCAAACCGGAACATGAGCCGGTCGATCTCTCTTCCGGGGTAAAAGTAACCTTCCAGAGTACGCGCAAATCGACCCTGCAAACGAGCCGCCCGCTGACCAAGGCCGCCATGGTCGTCATGAAAGAACACTGGCCCCGGGCTCTCGGGTTGGAAGACCTGTTCCGGAAAATCCGGAAAAAACTTTCCATACATCAGGCGGAGTCGGACATAAACACCGAAGAAAACAGGAAGCTGCTGAAAAAAGATCTGTTGCAGGCCTATACGATCAACATGGTTGAACTGCATACCTATCAACCTGCCTTTCAGCGGATCATACCCGAAAAGCCCAAATTATCGCCCCTGGCCGTCTATCAGATCGCCAGGAACCGGCCCGCCACCAGCCAGCGCCATGAGTCGGTCCGGGTCGACCAACTTGCACAAAGACTGGCGCCCTATCTCGACGGGAGCAGAAACCGGTCGGAACTTTCCTGGATCATCAGGGAACTGATCGAACAGGGCCGATTGGTCGTTAAAAAGGATGCAACGCCCCTGACCGCCGCGGACTTGACGGAAGAAATCCTTGACGGAATGGTGGACCGCGTCTTACATAACCTGGCCGGATCGGCGCTCCTGGTGTGATCGATCTGCGGGACCGACTTCCAAAACCACGGAGGAACAAGAAAACTGAATTCCAAATTGATCAAAACCCTGGCCGGCGGCCTGGGTCTCGGATATTTACCGTGGGCGCCGGGAACAGCGGGAAGCCTCCTTGGCATTCCGTTGTTTTACGCCATCACCTTTTTCCCCTGGCCGCTCTACCTGCTGACCGCGGCGGCTTTCACCTGCCTGGCCGTTTATGTCGCCCATGAAGCGGAAATCCTCTTCGCCAGAAAAGACGCCCCCTGTATCGTCATCGATGAGATCGCCGGCATGCTTTTCACCTTTTTCCTGGTAACGCCGACCGCCGTTCACATCGCTGCGGGATTTGTCCTGTTTCGTTTTTTCGATGTGGTGAAGATCTTTCCGGCGAACTGGTTTCAACGACACCTGCCCGGAGGATGGGGGATTGTCGCCGACGACCTGGCGGCAGGGATTTACGCCAACCTGATCCTGCTGGTCCTGATCTATCAATTTGGAATTTAGCCCCGGAGGTAACAGAGCATTGAATATCGGTATTCTTACCATTGGCGATGAACTGACCAGCGGCCGTGTTCAGGACGCCAACGCATCCTGGATCGCCGTCCGGATAACCCGGGAGGGATGGAACGTGGTCTCCATGCTGTCCGTGGGGGATGAAGCCTCCGCCATACACCGGGCCATCGATTATTTTCCAGGCCACTGCGACGCCGTTGTAATCACCGGCGGGCTGGGACCGACTGCCGATGACATCACCGCGGAAGCCGTCGCAAAAGCCTGCGGGCGTCCCCTGATTCAAAACGACCTGGTCCTGACCGCTTTGCAGGCGCGAATGGACGCCTGCGGTTTCCGCTGGACGGAAGGCCACGCACGACAGGCCCGCTTCCCGGATGGCGCTGAAGTCATCCCCAATTCCGTGGGTTCGGCCTGGGGCTTTTCGCTCACACACCGGAACAGTCTGTTTATCGTCGTGCCCGGCGTACCCGTGGAAGCCGCCCAAATGGTTACGGACCATGTCATTCCCCTCCTGCGACGCATCGCGGCGGCGCCGTTTATGACGGTCCTGTCCAGAACCCTCAAGTTTTTCGGCATCCCGGAAAGCGAAATCGAGGAAAATATCCGTAGTCTTGAGCTAGAAAATGGAGCCGTCCAGATCGGGTTTTATCCCCAGTTTCCGGAGGTGCACCTGGTCCTGACAGCCCGCCATGCAGAACAGGAGCAAGCGATCAAGAACCTGCAAAACGTCGAGGAGCCCATCTCTGAAGCACTAAGCCCATATCTGTTTGGCCGCGACGAGGAAACCCTGGAGTGTGTCGTGGGTGCGCTGCTCACGGCCAAGGGCTTGACCCTGGCCGTCGCCGAGTCCTGCACGGGAGGCCTGATCGCGGACCGTCTGACGGACGTCTCCGGCAGCTCTTCTTACCTGGAACGCGGCGTCGTCACCTACAGCAACGCCTCCAAGATGGCCCTGCTTCATGTCCCGCAGGAAATCCTGACCCAACACGGCGCCGTCAGTGAACCGACGGCCAGACGGATGGCGGAAGGAATTCGAACCGCGGCGGGCGTCGATCTGGGGCTCAGTACGACAGGCATTGCCGGTCCCACGGGGGCCGTTCCGGGCAAGCCCGTGGGAACTGTTTATATTGCCCTGGCCCATGCGTCAGGGACCATCTGCCGGCATTTTGTATTTCGCCGGGACCGGCGCAAGGTTAAAATCGCCGCTGCCCACACAGCCCTTATGATGCTCCGGGAATATCTCCTCTCCCGCGCAGGCGGCGACAACTGAAGCAAGGAGCGGGTAAATGACCCCAGAGAGCATGATGCGGGCCTTCCTGGCCCTTGATCCCCCGCCGGAGGTGCTGCGGAAAATCATCGCCCTGCAGGATACTTTAAAAAAGCAGATCCCCCGCGGTGCCCGCTGGGTCAATCCCGATGGAATCCACCTGACTCTGAAGTTCCTGGGGAATATTTTCCCCTCCCACCGCGACGGGATTCAATCCCTGCTGCCGGAAATCGTTGGCGCCCACCCCGCCTTTACCCTGTCCGCAGGCCGGGTCGGCGTTTTCCCCGGTATCGCCAAACCCAGGGTCATCTGGGTGGGCATCGGTGGCGAAACCCGGGCGCTCTTCGCCCTGCAGCAAGATATTGAAGAAGCCCTTGAATCGATAGGATTTCCCAGAGAAAACAGGCCGTTTCGGGCTCACCTGACCCTGGGGCGGATCAAGGACCCGCGGGCTTTCCAGGGCATGGAAACGGTCATCGCCCAGGGGCAGGGTTTCGCCGCCGGCAGTTTCAAGGCGGATAAATTGCTGTTTATAAAAAGCAACCTGACGCCGGCCGGGGCGATTTATACGCACTTAGCCAACTTTCCCCTGGCGGGGTAGGCTTCCGAGGTTTCGGCACGACCGGCATGGAAGATTGTTTTTGATGGCAATTTTGGGGAAGAATGATATAGGACCGGATGGGTTGAAAAGGATTCCTTTGGGCGATCATGCAGCGCGCTTTTCTCTAAGGGGAATGATCTCACTGTACGCGCGGCGGCGATGCGCCGGAGGGGATCGGCCGATTTGACCAGCAGATATGGCGGGGAGCATTCATGACCTTGCCCGCAATATCGGATATCAACCGGGGGAAGGGATCCTCACGACTTGAACGGTCGTCAGGGGATAAATCAATCAAAAATAATATTCAGGAGGAAACCATGGCTTCGGATATGGACAAGGGCAAAGCGGTTGAACTGGCGATTACCCAGATCGAAAGGCAATTCGGTAAAGGCTCCATTATGCGACTGGGAGGGGCAGACAAAGTAACGGATGTATCCGTGATTCCGACGGGTTCTCTGAGTTTGAATCTCGCCCTGGGCGTCGGCGGTGTTCCCCGGGGACGGATCATTGAAATCTTCGGACCGGAGTCGGGCGGCAAAACGACCCTGGCCCTCCATATCGTAGCCGAAGCCCAGAAACAAAACGGAATCGCCGCTTTTATCGACGCGGAACACGCCCTCGATGTGACCTATGCCAGGAAAATCGGGGTAAACACCGATGAGCTGCTGATCTCTCAACCCGATACGGGGGAGCAGGCCCTGGAAATCGCCGAGACGCTCGTACGCAGCGGCGCGCTGGACGTTCTGGTCATCGATTCCGTGGCGGCCCTGGTCCCCAAAGCAGAACTGGAAGGAGAAATGGGAGACGCCCAGATGGGACTGCAAGCGAGGCTCATGTCCCAGGCACTCCGGAAACTGACCGGCAGCATCAACCGCTCCAAAACCACGGTCATCTTCATCAACCAGTTGCGCATGAAAATCGGAGTCTTCTTCGGCAACCCCGAAACCACGACCGGCGGCAACGCCCTGAAATTTTATGCCACGATGCGTCTTGACATCCGCAAGACGACATCGCTCAAGCAAGGGCAGGATGTGATCGGCATGCGAACCCGGGTCAAGGTGGTCAAAAACAAACTGGCGCCGCCTTTCCGGGAAACGGAGTTCGATATTATCTTCGGGGAAGGCATTTCGAAGGAAGGGGACTTGATCGATCTTGCCGTAGACCAGGGTATTATCGAAAAAAGCGGCGCCTGGTACTCCTTTAAGGGGGAACGGATCGGCCAGGGCCGGGATAACTCCAAGCTGTACCTGAAGGAACATCCCGAAATCGCGGAGACCATCGAGGCCATGCTTCGGGATAAGCTGGGCCTCCCCGTCATTGCGGGAGGCGATGCGGTCTGACCGTGGAAATCTCGCCCCTGGAGAAAGCCAGGCGGCAGGCTTTCCGCCTCCTGTCCTTGCGGGCCAGGAGCGAAAAGGAAATCCGGGATCGCCTGACGGCAAACCATGGCGGGGAAATCACCGCCGAGGTGATCCGGCAACTGCAGGACGAAGGATTTCTCAACGATGAGGCCTTTGCCCGGGAACGGGCCCGCCAACTGGCCGTCAGGCGTCTGGAAGGAAACCGTGCCATCGAAGCGGATCTCTTCCGTAAAGGCATTGACCGACCGATGATTACCGGGGCCATTCATGCAGCCCGGGAAGAGTTGAGTGAACCGGAGGCCATCCGGAAGCTCCTGGCAAAGCGGGGGCAACCACCAGCACCGCCTGACCGGTCCTGGACACAAAAAACGGGACGTTATCTCCTGTCGAAAGGTTTTTCGGCGGGGTTGATTTTTGAGGTATTGAACGAATAAATTTGTTTCGGATCATCGATCCGGTGTTTCATCGCAGTGAAAGAGGAGGGCATTGGCAGGGATGATGACGGGGAGTGAAATCAGGGAGAGTTTTTTAAAATTTTTTGAAGGAAAGGGTCATGTGAGGGTATCCAGTTCATCCCTCGTGCCCAAGGACGACCCGACACTCCTTTTTACCAATGCCGGTATGGTGCAGTTTAAAAACTGCTTCCTGGGACTGGAGGACCGGGGTTACCGCCGGGCCACATCCTCTCAAAAGTGTGCCCGGGCGGGCGGCAAGCATAACGACCTGGAAAATGTGGGGGTAACGGCGCGTCACCACACCTTTTTCGAAATGCTGGGTAATTTCTCCTTCGGTGATTATTTCAAGAAAGAGGCGATTGGGTGGGCGTGGGAATACCTGACCGAGGTTCTGCAATTACCCAAGGACCGCCTCTGGATTACCATTTACGAGAACGATGACGAGGCCCTTAAAATCTGGCATGAGGAGATGAAAGTCCCCCTGGAGCGTATCGTCCGCATGGGCGAAAAGAGTAATTTCTGGATGATGGGGGACACAGGACCCTGCGGGCCCTGCTCGGAAATCCTGTTTGACCAGGGCGAGGGCACGGGCTGCGGGCGAGCGGATTGCGACGTGCACTGCGACTGTGACCGTCATCTGGAAATCTGGAATCTTGTGTTCACCCAGTTCGACCGTGACACCGCCGGAAATCTGAATCCTCTGCCAAATCCGAACATTGACACGGGCATGGGGCTGGAACGCCTCACCGCCGTCATGCAGGGCGTTAAGAGCAATTACGACACCGATCTTTTTCAGGATATTATCCGCTATACAGAAGATATCAGTGGGAAGCCTTACGGAGCAGCCGAAGACCAGGATATCTCCATCCGGGTTATCGCCGACCACAGCCGGGCCGTCACATTCCTGATTGGAGACGGCATTCTCCCATCCAACGAAGGCCGGGGGTATGTCCTCCGCAGAATTCTGAGACGCGCCGCCCGGCATGGCAAGCTCATCGGACTCAATAAGCCTTTTCTGCACGAAACGGCAGGGGTCGTCATCGACAAAATGAAAGACGTGTATCCGGATCTTCTTGAAAAAACGGCTTACATCCGTAAGGTTATCCTGAACGAAGAGCAGCGCTTCGGTGAAACCCTGGACAGCGGTCTGAGAATCCTCCAGGAAGAAATCGCGTCGCTGAAAGCATCCAACGTCAAAGTGATTCCCGGGATCGTTGTTTTTAAGCTTTACGATACGTATGGTTTTCCAACGGATCTCACAGCGGACATTGTCCGGAAAGACGGCTTCTCCCTGGACATGGAAGGTTTCGACAAGGCCATGGCCCGCCAGCGGGAAAAGGCCCGGGAATCGTGGAAAGGCAGCGGAGAAGAGGCGATTTCCGAAGTGTACCAGAAGCTCTCCGTTGAGGGAATTGCCACACGCTTTGTCGGTTATGAAGGACGCACATCCGGCGATGCTGCCGTCCTGGCCATTTTGAAAAACGGACACAGAACCGACGCGCTCCAGGAAGGAGAGACGGGGGAGATCATCCTGGAAGAAACCCCCTTCTACGGCGAAATCGGGGGCCAGGTCGGGGATACGGGCACAATGGAAGGCCACGATTCCCTATTCGATGTTCTGGATACGCGACGCCCGCTTCAGGACCTGATCAGCCATGTGGGAGAAGTCAAAAAAGGCCTGATCCGTGTCGGAGATACCCTCCACCTCCAGGTTGATGACGAACTGAGACGCGCCACGGAGGCCAATCACTCGGGCACCCACATCCTTCAGGCAGCGCTCAAAGCGGTCCTGGGGGACCACATCAAACAGTCCGGATCGCTGGTTACACCCGATCGATTCCGGTTCGATTTTACCCACTTCTCAAAGATCGAGGATGAAGAGCTGGCCCGGGTCGAACGTCTCTGCAACCGCTTCATTCGGAGAAATCTTCCCGTGGGAACGATTGTGATGGCCCTGGACGAAGCCGTTAAGACCGGGGCAACCGCCGTTTTTGACGAGAAGTACACCGACGAGGTCCGCGTGGTAAAAATGGGCGACGTCAGCATGGAACTCTGCGGCGGGACCCATGTCACCCCTACCGGAGATATCGGTCTGCTTAAGATCATTCATGAATCCGCCATTGCCGCCGGCGTCCGGCGCATCGAGGCCCTCACGGGCCGGGAGGCGATCCGCCACGTCCAGAAAATGGAGGAAGAACTGAAAAAGGCGGCGGGACACTTACGGGCGAATCCCCTGGACATCGCCGAAAAAGCGGAGAAAACCCTGCGTTATCAGAAAGACCTGGAGCGGGAAATCGAAATGCTGAAGGGGAAAATGGCGTCCCGTGATTCATCGGATCTGCTGACTCAGATGAAAGAGATCAAGGGTGTTCCGGTCCTTGCCACGCTCGTGGATGCACCGGACGCGAAAACATTACGGGATTTCGGTGATAAGCTGCGGGATCGTATATCCTCCGGGATCATTCTCCTGGCTTGCAAGGCCGAAGGGAAAGCGATGCTGCTGTGCATCGTCACGAAAGACCTGGCTGGCCGTTATCACGCGGGAAATCTGATCAAGGAGATTGCCCCCCTCGTCGGCGGCAGCGGCGGCGGACGGCCGGACATGGCTCAGGCGGGAGGCACAAAACCGGAAAACCTCAAAGAGGCTCTCATGAAGCTGGAGCAATTGCTCTGATCCTCAGGAACGGCAAGAGTTTGCATTTACACAAGTAAATTGTTTACTTTAATGACTAAAAAAAACAGGAGCGAGAGATGTTTGAACCCTTATGGACGACCAGCGTGTCCATTCCCCTTTTTCAGCTCATGCTGGTTCTGACCGTGGGCACTTTGGCGCTGGTCCTCGGCAAGATGAAGCTGTCCCTGATTGTTTACTGCGCCGGTATTCTTTACTGGGCATATTTCCGCAATCCCAGCCTGAAATCAACCGACGGAACGTTTCAGATGGACGCCTTCAGCCTCTTTTTCATGGGTTTTGGCGTGGCGATGGTCTTTCTGACCTTGATAGGTCTGTTAACGCATCAAGATTAGACGGTGTTCCACTTATCTCAGGTTAAGGTTTCAATCTGCAGGGGCGGTTGCAGGACCATGTTTGCCGTGTGCATTTTTTCTCCTTCCGCGTAAACGGCTACGGCGGCCTTGTCCTTAACGCGGACTAAATGCTCCAAAGCCTCTCCGCTCAACCCCTTATCATCCATGGATAAAACGGCCAGGCGAAACTTTTTCCGTTCTTCGTCGTTCAGCCCCGAGAAATAGCGGATCATTGAGGCGAAGCCGCGGCTCACCGGATCCATGGGCCGGTCCAGCGCACCGATGGAGCCGATGATGGCTTTTTGAATTTCCTCATGCGGAATGGCTCCTTTTTCCGCAAAACACAGGGCCTCGGCATATACCGACAGCGTCCTTTCCAGATGGGGATCCCGGTAAGACAAAAAGGAAAACACACCCCCTGTGGGATCATACTGGCACATCCCGCCATACGCACCGCCCTCGACCCGGATTTTTTTATAGAGGTAACCGTTTGACAGGAGCCGGGAGAGAACAAACAACGGCGCCGCCAGGTCACTGCCGTAGGTGGGGGCGGGAAAGGCCTCGGCCACATAGGATACCTGCGCGGGAATCATAACACCTGTTCGGTTCGAAAGAGCCGGAATCGATGTTTCACAAATCGCAAACCGGTCATCGGATAGCTCCGCCAGAACAGGGTCCATCGCGTCCGCAAGCAGCCGGAGGCCGGCCGCGTCTGCAGTCAGATTCACGATCAACTTATCTTTCCGGATGATACGGGCTTTCAAATCAGCCATTTTCCCGGTGAAGTCCTTTAAGTCCTCTCCCCAGGATTCAGCCAGACCGTTGATGAATTTTAACTGGTTCCGTCCGTGCCATTGTTCTTCACGGTAGGCGGGCAAGGTCAAAGACGCGGCAGCGGTCCGTTTTGCAAAGATATGTCCCGAAGGCACCACGGCAGCCTGCAGATCGTTTCTCCCCTCGAACACGAGGTCCTTCATCCTGGCCGTTTCAGATAATTTTCCCCGGAACAGGATATCCGACAGGATGTCCATGGCCGCGGGAATATTGCGATAAAGCATCCGGATGTGAACAATCATTTTCTGCCATGTCTGCCGGCCGCCGAAACCATAGCCGGATGTCAGGTGTATCCCGATCCCTCCGGTTTTCAGGGCGATTTGTTTTGACAATTCATCATAGGACAACTCTCCGGCCCCCAAGCCGGTCATGAATTTACACAGCAGCGGCAGATAAGACTGCAGGACATCCGGTATATGCGCAATGTCAAAGGCCAGATGGAGATAGGCGATATCATTTGTAAACAGATCGTGTGACAGAATGGTCACGCCGCTGCGTGTTTCCGCCTGTGACGGAATGACGTCCACCTCAGGCGACAGGTCCTGGATCGCAATGATGGGAAGCGTCTTCGCTGCCTCAGGTGGATCGGGCTCAGTCTGAAACCGCTTGAGGATCAGAGCCTTCTCGGCAATGGCCTCACGGTCCGCCGGAGTCAGTTCCGCTACGGTCGTCCGGATGGATTCGGAATATTTCGCTTCCTGCTCCTTCTGGTAAGTGGCACTCGGTTCCATGATCGAAAGGAGCCGATGCAGATTATCCAGGAACCATTGCCTGAGTACATGCTGAAAAAGGGCGGGCTCCTGTTCCCAACGTCGCCGGATATCATCGATGATGGCCGGGAAGTTCAACCCCGCCAGAGGATCGCCGTCGTAGAGCCAGGTATGAAATACGCGGCCCATCAGGGTGATCCCATAGGGGTACACCCCACGGTGGATTTCCTTGCCTTGAAATTCGACCTGGTGGAGGG
>Ga0116154_10001428_pt1 | contig 20360 bp, 24 predicted proteins | sample AD_UKC030_MetaG_FD_89898 | JGI IMG/M metagenome (GOLD analysis project Ga0116154, IMG submission 89898) | Active sludge microbial communities of municipal wastewater-treating anaerobic digesters from USA - AD_UKC030_MetaG | ecosystem: Engineered > Bioreactor > Anaerobic > Digestate | place: USA...
CATGAAAATCGTAGTTAAACAAATGTGACTTTAGGATTTTTCACGCTCTCAATTATTTGAGATGAATGCCATTGCCCAAAAAGGACGCCCCGCGGCGGCCTTAATTACCGTACTCGTACAAAAATCCGGGAATCTGCCCCGCTGTGCCCCGCGAGGGGCCCTGAAGCGGGGAGCCATCACTGCGATTTTCATGGTTCCGGTATGAACTCACTCTGTTCATTCCCGTTTCTACCGAGCAGAAAAATTGATCTGAAAACCTTCGGGGATATCATCTTCGGGTCCTCCAACGCCCAGCAAGTCAAAGAAACCAGCGGGAACTTCTCCGGACGCAGGCCCGATGGCCTTCATCAGATCACAAACCCTATATCGGACAGTTATCCCATAGAGATGCTATGGAAGAGATCAGAGTCATGGGCGTACGGGGCCTTCCCATCATCCATGCCGGAGACGATATCGCAGCACTTGTCTGCAATAAGGTGAAGTTCCAGGACGGCGACATACTCTCTGTCGCCTCGACGATCTGGTCCAAGGCGCACGGGTACACGAAAAAATTAGCGGATATCACGGCTTCCGGGCGGGCGGTCAGGCTCGGCAAACTGAATGGCGAAGATCCCCGGTTCGTGCAGGCCGTCCTCGATGCCTCCACGGATATCATCATGGAACACCCGTTCATCCTCTCCGAAATGTCCTTTGGCCACATTGGTGTCAGGGCCGGCGTGGACCAGTCCAATATCGAAGACGGCATGGTCATCTTCCTCCCGCCGGACCCGATGAAGGCTGCGCAGGAACTCCGCGAGGAGATACAAAGGAGAGCCGGGAAGGATGTCGGCGTTATCATCACGGATACCTGCGGCCGGTCGTTCCGGCGCGGCCAGACCGGGAACGCAATAGGATGGAGCGGGTTTACGGCTATCCGGGATTTCCGGGGCGACAAGGACCTCTTCGGTCATGTGCTGAAGATAACTGAAGAGGCGGTTGTGGACGAGATCGCGGGATTTGCAAATTTCGTGATGGGCGAGAGCAACAACGGCGTCCCGGCTGTCGTCTTCCGGAACTGCGGCCGGTGGACCGGCCATGACAACCTCTACTTCCGCACCGATGAGGATATCACAAAACGGGTTCTGAAAAAAGAGTGGTCCTAACTCTTAAAGACCAGATCCATGAGGTAAATGACGATGCCGATCGCGGCAGCCACGACCATGACCGTGATGGGGCTGATATGGACAGCCCTGCGGTCCTCGCTCTCGTAATAATTGACGAGACCCGCGGATGAGAGTAACCTTCCACCTTGCTTCTTTGCCATACAAATATATTTGGTTTCCCGTTATATAAAGGAGATAGCGCCGCATGAAAAAATCACGCCAACAGGTTGTCTCAGGTCACGCGTTTCTCGGCGATGAACTAGCGTTCGTCCCGGTCGACATTCTCATTGAAAACGGCGTCATCGCTGCAATCGAGGATAATCCCCGGGCACCGGAACTCTGGATCTGCCCGGCCCTCTTCAATTCCCACACCCATCTCGGTGATACGATCGCAATGGACTGCGGGATAACCGGGGACCTTGAAGCACTCGTGACCCCCCCGGACGGCCTGAAACACCGGCTGCTCCGGGCTGCGTCCCGAAAGGACCTTGTCGGGGGAATGCGGGCGGCCATGGCGGAAATGATCGGCAGAGGGACGTTTGGTTGTGCTGACTTCCGTGAAGGGGGCATCGACGGGGTCAATGCACTGAAGGAAGCAGCTCAGGGGTTGTCTTTCTTACCGTTCGTGTTCGGTCGTGAGGGGGGCGAGACGGTAGCCGGGGGGCTTGGGATCAGCAGCACCCGGGATATGCCGGACGCTGACCGGCTCGTCAGTGATGCAAAATGTGCCGGGAAAAAAATAGCATTCCACGCGGGCGAGAAAGATCATGGGGATATCGATGCTGCGCTCGCGTATGAGCCGGACCTACTCATCCACATGACACATGCAACAAAAAAGCAGCTCCGTCACTGTGCAGAAGAAGGGATCCCCATCGCGGTCTGCCCGCGGTCCAACTGGATGCTTGGTGTTGCTTCCTCCTCACGTCATCCGCCGCTCGCCCTGATGGAAGATCTTGGCTGTACCATTTGTCTTGGTACCGATAATGTGATGTTTGTTGCACCGGACCTTTTTTCTGAAATGGCATTTGTCTCAACGGTTTATCCGATCCGCCCGGCAGCCGTTCTCAAGGCTGCCGTGCAGGGCGCAGGGGTTTTCGGACGGTCGTTTTTCATCCGGAAGGGGAACCGTGCAAACCTTTTTATTACCGACCCGGCCGGTTCTGCCCTCCGCTTCTCGCGCGATCCCCTCTCAACGCTGGTAAAACGGGGGAATTCAGCCGAAATCAAGACAAACATTTTTAGTTGGTAAATCCAATAAAACAGGCATGTTTGTTTTGGGTGATACCGGTGTTTACTAATATCCTTGTCGCAATTGACGGCTCGGATGCGGGCCAGCGCGCGCTTGTCCGGGCGGTTGAGGAAGCGAAGGTATGGAATGCCCGTCTTCATGTTATGTACGTGGTGGAGACCGGGCTGTTCTCATCGTTGCCAGCCGACAATACCGTAGAAATCATGTACCGCGTCCTGGAAAAAGAGGGGACGGCAATCCTTCAACAGGCAAAAAAATATGCAGCTGACACGGGCGTCACCGCAACCACCCACATGAAACAGGGGCATGCGGGAAGTGAGGTCATCACCCTTGCCGGAAAGGAAAAGAACGACCTGATCGTGATAGGATCCCATGGAAAAAGCCAGACCGACCGCCTGCTCATCGGCAGCGTCAGCACCTTTGTTGTCACTCACAGCAAAGTCACAACCATGGTGGTGAGATCATAACAGAGATGACTGTCAGAGATTTCATGACATCCGACGTTGTTCACGTCGAAATTCCCGGCAACCGTGACGATGTCCTGAAGATCCTCAAACGAACGGGTATTTCCGGTGTACCGGTCATCAAGAACAAGAAGATTGTGGGGATCATCACCCGAAAGGACCTGCTGCGGAAGCCCGAGGAGACCCAGCTTGGCCTCCTCATGACACCAAAACCCACTACGATCGGACCGGATGCTGACGTAAGCCAGGCCGCCCGTATCCTTGTGACAAAGAAGATCCGCCGCCTGCCGGTGGTGGAGGACGGGCACCTGCTCGGGCTCCTCTCGGTCGCGGACCTTATCCACGCCATTGCCCAGAAAAAGATCAAGGATGAGATAAAAGATACCTACACGAGCCAGACCTTCGCCCTCTGGGAAGAGACACCACTTCCTGTTGTCGGAAAGGTCATGGAGATATCGGGTGTCGATGCGATACCGATCCTTGACGAGGAGAACCGCCTCCAGGGAATCATATCCGAGCGCGATCTCATCCGCAGTTCATCCATCGAGGACAGCGTCGGGGTTTCTGACTTTTCGAACGGTACTGATGACGACGAGTGGACATGGGAGAGTATAAGGGATAACCATACCATCAGTTTCGGGATCTCAAAAGTCCAGCTTCCGAACCGGCCGGTCAAACTTGCCATGGTCAGGAACGTGGTTGCGGTCCCGGCAAATGCAGAGGTCAGCGATTGTGCGCTCAAGATGCGGAGGGCACGCGTTGACCAGCTGCCGGTGATCAACGGTGACAAACGTCTTGTTGCCATGCTGTACGACCGCGAACTCATACGGGCCCTTTGCCACGAAGGATCTGAATAAAAACCTTTAAATTTTCCAATATCACCTAATACCTTATAACGCTTTTAAAACAATTCAAGCGTCCATTTGTTTTTGGGAGTTACTATGGCTGAACAGGTACAGGAGTCCATGAAGGGGACAACCACCATTGGTATCGTTTTCGCCGGCGGTGTGATCCTCGCCACAGAAAAACGGGCGACCATGGGCTATATGATCGCAAGCAAGAAAGCAAAAAAAGTATACCAGGTTGCTGAACGCATCGGTATGACAACTGCGGGTGGTGTCGGCGATGCACAACAGCTTGCCCGCATCCTGACCGTTGAGTGCAACCTGTACCAGATCCGCCGGTCGCGGACCATCACGGTTGGCGCTTCGGCAACCCTGCTCTCGAATTATCTGAACCAGAACAGGTATTTCCCCTATTATGTCCAGCTGCTGGTTGGAGGAGTCGACGAGACCGGCCCGAGTGTCTATTCTGTTGATGCAATGGGTGGAGCGACCAAGGAGGAGGAGATTGTGGCGACCGGGTCCGGTTCACCTATGGCGTACGGGGTTCTTGAAGACCGGTACCGCAGGAACATGAGCGAGGAAGAAGCGATCGATATAGCGATCCGCGGCCTGAAATCTGCCATGAAACGTGATGCAGGATCCGGTGAGGGGATTCATGTTGTGGTGATTACCAAGGACAAGTACGAGGAGCTGGGCGAAGACACCCTCAAGAAGTACCTTGCCAAGACAAATGCATAACTTTTTTTAGGGACGACTTTTTTATGCTGATAGAAGAACGGCTCAAAGAGCTCAAAGACAAGATCAACGAGAAAGTGCCCCGTGGCACTACCGTAACGCAGGTCGAGTTCGAAGGACCCGAACTGGTCATTTACACCGATGACCCGAAAAGGTTTGCCGATGAGGCGGACCTCATCAAGACTCTTGCAAGAGACCTGCGCAAACGGATCGTGGTCCGGCCGACAGTACTGGAAGATCCCGAGAAAGCCTACAATGACATCAAGGAGGTCGTACCGGAAACGGCCGGCATTACCGATATCTTTTTTGACGCTGATACCGGCGAAGTGCTGATTGAAGCGGAAAAGCCCGGGGTTGTCATTGGCAAGAACGGGACGACGTTGCGGGATATCACCCGCCATATCGGGTGGACTCCCAAGGTTGTCAGGACACCCCCGATAGAGAGTTCCACGGTGAAACAGGTGCGCCAGTACCTCCGTTCTGTGAATGAGGAACGCAAGCAGTTTTTACGAACCATCGGGCGAAGAATCCACCGCGATATTCCCGGCAAAGAGGAGATGGGCAAGGACGCTACGAGAAAAGACCAGTGGATCCGGGTCACCATGCTTGGCTGCTGCCGTGAGGTCGGTCGTGCCGCGTTCCTTCTGACAACACCGAACAGCCGGGTCCTGATTGACTGCGGGGAAAAACCGGATAATGCGGGAGGCACCCCCTACCTCTACGTCCCGGAGATCCACCCGCTCGCCCAGCTGGACGCAGTCGTGCTCACTCACGCCCACCTGGACCACTGTGCCCTGATCCCGCTGCTCTACAAGTACGGGTACGAAGGGCCTGTGTACTCCACCCCGCCAACACGGGATCTCTCGGCCATGCTCCAGCTCGATTACCTCGATGTGATCAACAAGGAAGACCGGAAGATTCCCTATTCCTCGCAGGAGGTCAAGACCTATATCCGGCATTCTATCACCCTTAACTACGGCAGTGTGACCGACATTGCACCGGACATCAAGCTCACCTTCCATAATGCCGGTCATATCCTTGGTTCGGCTATCGCCCATTTTCACCTGGGTGACGGGATGTACAATATCGCGTTCACCGGCGACTTCAATTACGCGAAAAGCCGGCTCTTCAACCCGGCTATCAACCAGTTCCCACGGCTCGAAACGCTTTTCATGGAAAGCACCTACGGCGGGAGCAATGATTTCCAGCAGCCGCGATCAGATGCCGAAGGCCTTCTCTACGAGACCATCAACCAGGTTCTTTCACGGGGAGGGAAAGTCATTATCCCGGCATTCGCTGTCGGCCGATCGCAGGAAGTCATGCTTGCTCTTGAGGAAGGCATGCGTCTTGACAAGATCCCGAAAGTCAAGATCTACCTTGACGGTATGATCCGCGAGGCAACAGCGATCCATACCACGTACCCGGAGTATCTGAACACCGAGCTCCGGAACCTGATCTTCCGGGAGGGAATGAACCCGTTCCTTTCCGAATGCTTCCAGCAGGTGGACAGCCAGGAGGTCCGCGAGAAGGTGATCGGTGGTGATCCCTGTGTTATCATCACGACAAGCGGAATGCTGAATGGCGGGCCGGTCATGGAATACCTTCTGAACCTTGCCCAGGATGAGAAGAACGCGCTGGTCTTTGTCGGGTACCAGGCCGATGGCACCTATGGGAGGCGCATCCAGAAAGGCTGGCGCGAGGTGCCTATGGGGCGCAAGGGGACGATTTCCATAAATCTTGAGATCATCACGGTCGACGGGTTTTCGGGGCACTCCGACCGCCGTCAGCTGATGAACTACATCGGCCAGATCCAGCCGCGTCCTGAAAAGATATTCTGCATCCACGGTGACGAGAACAACACGATCGACCTTGCCAGTTCCATTTACAAGCGCTACCACATCGAGACGCACTCGCCCATGAACCTCGAGACCTACCGCATGCTCTGATGCAGTGGTCCTGGTGAAAACTGAATTCATTCTTTTTTCCGGTATTGTTTCTGTCAAGACGCTCTCGAATGCCAATGTCCCGATCCAGCCGGTCTATGGGCACACCTCATCATTGCTGGGAGCGACCTATGCAGCCTGCTTTCTCGGGGCGCTTTTAAGTACCCTTACGGCTGGCATGGTATCCGACCGTTTTGGGCGGGTTCCCATTATCCGGTCCGGACCTGCCATAACGATCGCTGGAGGGCTCCTTCTCTTCCTGCAGCCGGCACACTCCCTGATACCGGCTGCCCGGATTTTCGAGGGGATTTATCCGGGGTGTTTTGTTGTGGCAGCTCTGTCGATTGTCTCTATCCCTGCGGACCACGGGAAGATGAGCGGGTATTTTTCTATGGCACTGATCTAAAAGGGGGGCTCGTCACAGGGCTCGCAATAGCAGGAGAGGATGGCAGTGCATATCGGGCAATTGGTTGAGTCTGCCCTTACAGCAGTGCTCGTGGAAGACCAACAGAAAGGTATATTGTGAACCTGCGCGTAAGAAAAAATACCCTGAAGGAGTGATGCGATGGATCGGGAGCATATCTCAAGATATAACCTGACGCCCTTTGCGTTGTAGAGAGGATATCAGTCGTGTCTCAACCACTTTTCATCACATCATCCGAACCGTATCAGTCCCGAAAGAGAATTATAAGAACAACAAAACCTATGGAGGTTAAACCAAATGATGGAAGATTCAAATATCCACATGCACATGCGGCACTCCAAATGGGCCGAGATGGCCTCGTGGGAATCGCTGGATGAAGCGGCAAAAAAGGAGATAATCATCCGCAAGCTCGACCAGCAGATTATGCATAAGGAGTTCAAGATCGGACACCTGAAGCACAAGGTTGATACCCTGAAGCTCATGAAACAGGCAATGATGAAGAAAAAGAAGTAAGATCCAGTTGCCGTGCCCTTGCCGATGGCGACAAAGGCTTACAATTTTTTTTTAAAAAAAATGTTCCGGAGAGATCAATGATATTACGCCTGATAGTTTCAGAAAGCCGGCATCTGATGCCTCCATCAGTACCGCTATGGCATTCCTTGTGTTACGATAAACACTCTGACGGCCGGGGAAAATAAAAAAACTGCCCAAATGGGGTCAGGAGGATGCATCTCCCTGCGCTGTTTGTTATGTCTTATGGAGAGAGGAGGTTCCCCACAAATATCATCATAAGACCGATGTACCTCTATCCGATGAGGAGTTGGATCCGTTTTAAAAAAATCCTCTGGAGAAAACGTGTTTCCGGGTATATGATCTCGCGCATTGCGCCAGCCCACCCACGATCCAGATCGACAGTGGCGCATTGTGATATCTCAGTATTGCCTGTACAGATACATCCGGGATCATCGTGAACAGGTAATCCGGCACTATCCCGATGAGGTGCCCGAACACTGGTGGGGGCAAAGCCCGGTAGAGCGTCTTTGTGTTCTCAAAGATTCCAGCAAAGCAAAAAAAACCAACAGATTCATCTGCGATTAAAGAAAACTTCGTCTTGAGATTATGAGATCCACGATCCTGATCCTGATTCTTCTCTTTTCACTCCTGTTCGTCCTGCCGGTCCCCGCGGAGGATGTTCAGGACTGGTACATAAAAGGACAAAATTCCCTGACCGTTGAAGACTATTCCACGGCAGTTACCTGTTTTAACAATGCCTTGGAACTTGACAAGAACTATGCATCGGCTTACGCCGGCAGGGCTGCAGCGCTGAACATGATGGGAAAATATGCGGATGCCATCGCTTCTGCAGATTCTGCGCTTGCCATCAAATCCATGGACCCGGTTGCGCTGAATGCCCGGGCCTTTGGCCTTTTTAAACTTGGACAGTATGCGGATGCGGCAGCTGCGTACGACAAGCTCTTCGTTGTCGTACAGAACAGCAAAGAGGCATACTGCAATCAGGCTTACGCATATATGGTGCTCAACAGGACCGAGACTGCGATCGATGGGTGGTCCCGATGCACATTGCTCGATCCCCTGAACCTCGAGGTGTGGAACTACAAGGGACTTACCCTGATGCAGGCAAAAAAATACGATCAGGCGCTTTCAGCATTTGACCGTGCCACCACCATCTCGATAAAAAACGCAACGGTCTGGAACAACAAGGGAGAAACGCTGATGGCCCTGGGGAAACCTGCAGATGCCCTCCAGTGCTTCAACAAGGCGCTGGGCATCGACCCGGCCTATGCCGAAGCCAAAAAGAATAAGGAAGATGCACTTGGAAAGCAGCAGTCGTTCAACATCTCCGGCACCATTACACCGGTAGCCACCATCAGCCGCATCGGGACCTTTTATACAACCGTGACGCCGACGCCGCTATTCACTGCTGCCGGCACTCCCGTCCCGTCAGATTCGCCGGGGATCGAAGCACCGACCACCACCGTACCGGTTGCGAAGAAGACAACCTATTCAGCCGTCATGCCGCTGACGATTCTGGGTGCCCTGGCCGTGGGCGCGGGGATAGTTGCGGTGATGCGAAGCAGGAGAAGATGATGGTTCTGGAGAACACCTGGTTTTCTCCTGACGATTGACCCCCTTTTTGCCATCCCTGCCCCTGTCGGACAGGGGGGTGCATTGCGACGGGATTGTCCGCTTTTCTTTGTGGAAATCGTAAAAAACCTTCCTGAGTGATCATCGCAATGCGGGGACTGCCACGCGGTGGCGGGGGAAGTGCGTGAGCAAAAGCCCCCGGGAGCGTCTCTCCGATAATTTCTGTGGAACTCAGATTACAAAGGCTTGCTTTAAAAAAAAGTGATGCCCCCCTTTTCCATCTCCGCGTACCTCTCCATCACGCCCCGGTATACGAGCACCGCCTTTTCCAGCGAATCGACCGGGACCCGCTCGTCAACCGCATGCAGGCTGGTGATCTCCCCCGGCCCGTATTCGAGGACATTGAACCCATGGAGCCGGAGGTGCCGGGCATCGCTTGCCGCCCACTGGACAAAGGGGAAGACCGTACCCCCCCAGACCTTTCTCACTTCATCGCAGGTGATGGTAACGAGCGGGCTTGAAGGGTCTGTGAGAGAGGGGTTATGGATTTCCTGCGAGCTGATCTTCCCGGCCCGGGCATGGGTTGTTATGCCGGCAATCAGCTCGGGGATAGAACAGCCCCACGGGACCCGGAACTCCAGCTCGAGGGTACAGTGCTGTGCCACGATATTGGATTTTTCTCCACCATGAATAATTCCCGGATTGAAGGTCAGTTTTCTCAAGACCTCGCTGACATCCTGAATTCTGAACTCCTCCCCCAGTACGAGTGAGGACCGTTCAATGATTTTTTTCAGGGACTCGTCAACCGGGTACTCCCTCCCGTGAAGACTTTTCACGTAGCAGAGAAGCTCCATCGCCTCCATAATGGCACTCACGCCGACCGCCGGGTAGAGCGATCCGTGGGCGGGAGTTCCGGAGAACTCCACCCCGACCCGGCAGAGCCCTTTCTGCCCGATACTGGGGTGCCGGGCGGGTGTGGGTTCTGCGATCAGGCAGTCACAGGGAGCAAGAGCTTTAGCGGAAAGGAGCCTGCGGATACCATGCTCCCCACCGGTCTCTTCATCGCAGACAAACGCCAGCCTTGCCGGGTTCGTCCCGTCACGGTTTACATAAGCTTCGCATGCGGCAAGAACCGAGGCACACCCCCCTTTCATGTCGGTTGAACCTCGCCCGTAAACATACCGGTCATCCAGGGAGCCGGAAAACGGCGGTCTGGTCCACCCGTCATCCAGAGCCGGAACGACATCCACGTGCCCGCAGAAGAGAAGCCCGGTCCCGGTCCTTTCTGTAACCAGGTTGCACATCCCACCGTTCGTTCCGGAAACCGTAGAACGGATTCCCAGTGCCTCAAGAAAAATACGGATGTACTCGATGACTTCATCCGTCCGTCCGGGGGGGTTCTCGCTCCTGATCTGAACCAGGTCTGAACAGATCCGGCTTACATGCATGACGGGGACACCATCGTTTTCACGCGGTACTGAGGTATTCTTTGAAAAGCACACTCAAGGACGCATCGTCATACAGACTCTTGAGGAATTCCGGCTCGAAGAACTCATCGATGACCGCATAGAAAAAGTCCGCGGGAAGGGGCGATCTGCTGTCGGGATCGAGCACGATCCGGAAGCTCCGGTAACCTGCCGGGTCTTCAGTGTCGTAGATCATCTGCCAGAGGGAGGGCAGCCGGGCAAACTTTTCAGGTTTTTTCTCCCGCAACCAGTTGATAAAGCCGGGAAACTTTATCCGGTCCCCCTTTTTTTCCTCGTCGATACGCCAGCGAAGGTATTCGGCACCCATGATGTTCTTCGGGGATTCGTAGTGGTAAGCATAGATGCCTGCCGTATAATCGATATGAGCGAGCGAGTCGATGAGATAAAAATTGAGCACTTTGTTGAAACTCCCGGTATCGTGGAGCATCAGCGATTTTTCATACAGGTGCCAAAGGACGCGTATGAATTCATTTTCATCCTGCATATCCCTTTATTTCGCGACGGCATCGTAAATATATTACCGTGACTCCGCAGGGGTGCACGGGGGGTTCCGGTCTGGGACCTGCCTTTGTTACGTGTAAAATGGTGCACGCCGTCGGACCGCTTCGCAAAAAAGGTCTTCAAGGTCTTTTCCTGACCTGCCGCGGATATCGACATGGTTATCCGTGCGCAGCAGGCACGGCTTGAGTTTGCCGTCAGAAGTGACCCGGAGGCGGTTGCAGAATGCACAGAACTCCGTGTTGTGGAGGGGCCGGACCACTTCGACTTCGGCCCCGTCGAGACAATACTTTTTCCGGTGATGCATGCGGCGGGTGATGATCTGCTTTGACCGGGATGCAAGTGAGTTCTCAAGACCGTTCAGTTCCCCGTGATGATCGCAGTTATTGAAATTCATCAGCTCGATCAGCTGGAGCACAAGGTCCCGGTTGCCTCGGACGTACCCGAGAAAATCGTCGACCTCGTGGTCATTGATCCCCTTGAGTACAACCATGTTCAGCTTGACCGGGGTCAGGCCGGTATCAAGGGCTGCATCAATCCCTTCCAGAACATCGGATAGCCGGTCCGAGCCGGTAATCTTCTTGTAGGTCGATGGATCAAGGCTGTCGATACTCACATTCACCCGCCTCATGCCGGCCTTTTTGAGATCGGCGGCAAGGCCGGCGAGAAGAATCCCGTTGGTGGTGAGGGAAGATTCTATTCCCGCAGGAACCGATTTCACGATATCGATGAGATCCGGCCGAAGCAATGGTTCACCGCCGGTAAATTTTACGCTTCGGATCCCAAAACCGGCTGCAACACGGAGAATTTCGGCAATTTCTGCTGCCGAGAGAGGGGAGGTCGGATCTTTTTCCCCTTCCCGGTGACAATATACACAGGAGAGGTTGCATTTCGGTGTCAGGCTGATCCGGAGGTTGCTGACCGGGCGGTTGAAGGGATCCTTGAGCGTCATGTCTGGCCGGTAGTTCCGATAAAGTTCTTCGCTATGATATAGAGTTCAGTACTCCCCTTTCGGGTTGATCTGGTGATACAGGTCCGGACAGAATAAAAATACTTCCTGCAGTCTGCATAGAAATCAGGAAAATCTGTTCCCTGGAAGGATTTGATCGCGAAATTTCCTCCCGGTTTCAGGACATTGATGGCGAATGCAAGAGCTTGTTCGTTCAGCTCGATGATCCGTGCCTGGTCATAGCTTTTATGGCCGGAGAGTTTGGGAGCTGCATCGCACAGCACAACGTTCACTACCGGCAGCTTTTCCCTGACGAGTGCAATCACTTCCGGATCTTTGATGTCACCTTCGATAGTCTCGACACCGGCGAGCTCGGCGATGGGATTGAGATCGATGCCCAGGACCCGGGCTGCGGTGAGGTTCCTCTCAACCTGGAGCCAGCTCCCGGGGGCAGCACCGAGGTCGACGATATTGTCCGTCGGCCGGATGATGGTAAATTTTTTCTGGATCTCCTGGAGTTTGTATGCCGCACGCGAACGGTATCCCTCATGCTTTGCCCGCATGTAGGTCTTGTCATACCCCCATTGTGACCCCATTGTCCTGATCGTTCTCCACAAATTTCCGGGAATAAACCCAAAACACTATAATTAAAGTATGACGATATACTGTATAAGACAGTTTGTTAAGGGGTAGGAGATGTTAAAGGCAACAATAGACGCAGACATGTTCAGGGAAGCGATCGATGCGATCTCGGCTCTCATCCCCGAGTGCCGGCTTCATACGGACGAGGATGGCATTTCAACACGGGCAGTTGATACGGCAAACGTTGCGATGGTTGCACTCACCCTCAAGAAGGAGGCGTTCGACACATTCAAGGCAACCAAGAGCCAGCTCGGTATAGACTTACTGAAGATGAAGAATATCTTCGGCATGGCCACAAAAGGGGATATCATCAGTATCGAGATGGCCGACAATGCCCAGAAGATGTCTGTCTCCGTCCACGGGTATCACTATTCGATAACGCTGCTTGATACAAACACGATCAGGAAAGATCCCAACCCCCCCACCATCAGCCTCCCGGGTAAAATCGTGATGAAGGGTGACGACCTGAACAACACGATGAAGGCAGCCGCTGTTATTTCAGATAAGATAGCTCTTGGGATCAATCCAAAGGACCAGACCTTCTATCTGGTGGCAGAAGGCGATACGGACCACATAAGGCGGGAATTCTCCAAGGACGAACTGGTATCACTGACCCCGGTGGAAGCGCGATCGCTCTTCAGCCTCGATTACTTAAAGGACATGGGCAAGGTCATGAGCAGGGCTGCGGAAGTTGAAATTTTTCTTGGCGTTGATCATCCGGTACGGTTCTCGTTTGACATTGCCGGCGGGAACGGACATGTCGAGTATCTCCTCGCACCGCGGATTGAGGCTGACTGATGGATTATTCTCCATCAGCAAAGGAACTTTCCCATTTTCCCTTTTTAAAAAAAGCACAGGACCATATAAAAAAATCGTTCCCTCCGCTTGACAAGCTGCTGAAGGAGGAGAAAGGAGTCTTTTTAACCGGCCTTGCTGTACGAAGGATCAACCAGGCCCTGGCGTCAAAAAAAACCATTGCAGCCCATTTCCAGCACCGCGATGATGAGGAGATTGCGAGTTACGTTCTGGCAAGGATTATCATATCCTGCATTCAGGACAAGCAGCTCTATGACCGGCTCACCCGGTATGAGGCCGAGCGCGCTTATTATTTTCTTAACGCAGAAACCGGTTCGGAATCGGAGAAAGGCTGGAACGAGAATGCCGTGCTGGATGATGAACAGAACAGCCGGATCGCGAACTACATTGCAGCAGAATTCAGAATCGATCTCTCCCGGGACCGGATGCCGCTTGCCGATTATGTCGAGATCGTTTCCGTATTGCACGAGGAACGGTTCAAGCTGGTAAACCGGCGGGTCCAGAAGGGATTTGTCGCTATCCGGAAAGAGGAACTCCTCGAACTGCTCCGCGAACGGATCCGTGTCATTCTCCGGCGTGACCTTCCCTACCGTGTCCCGAAAACCATCTGCCAGGAGCTGGCTCCCGTTGCCGAGTCAATAAAAAAAGGGTACCAGGAACAGATGCTCCAGCAGTTCGGCTCCATTGAGGAAAACGCGTTCCCGCCTTGTATGCAGGCCCTGATCTCAGCCCTGACTGCCGGTACCAACCTCACCCATGCCGGGCGTTTTGCCCTGACCACCTTTGTCCACACCGTTGGTATGGACGTTCCTGCTATCGCACAGCTCTATTCCCGCTCACCGGACTTTGATTCGGAGAAGACCATGTACCAGGTAGAGCACATCACCGGCCGCGGGGGTTCAGGAACTGAATATACGGCCCCGGCCTGTGCAGCGATGAGGACAACCGGCCTCTGCGTCAACCGGGACCAGCTCTGCGAGAGAGTGAACCACCCCCTCAGTTATTACAAGGTTAAAAAGAAAGATACCGGGAAACCTGGCACAAAAAAAGGGGGTGTACCTCCTGCCAAGCCTACGTAATCTTCTTGTTCACCAGATACCCGGCACCGGAGAGAAAGAGGATGAATACCATGATTGCGAGGAGATAGCCGTAGCCGGATATTCCGGCAGGTACAGCCAGGGGCAGGACCGCAAGGAGCACCACCAGAACCAGGAAGGCTGCAAGCCCGATGACAACATCAAGAAGTCGTTCGTCCATCACCTCAAATCTGCGTTGCCGGATGATATAGGCTTATCCGATTTATTGTGGGGGGAAAACAGCGGCCGCAAAACGAACTCCAGAGAATTCATTTCATTCCTAACGGATGCTTCCGAATCCTTTCCTGTCGCCAGTTCAGGGATTTTATAAACCTCACAATTATCTCAATGATTTCTGCGGAGCAGAATTAACCGCTTTTATAAAGCATACCCGCACCTATTACTGGATAACGCATGGATCCCGTATACGAACGGAACACGGTGCTTTCAACCCTTCAGACCGCGACAACCAGGCTGGAACAGGCAATACATGTCCGGCTAATCCGGCCGGAAGGTGTCTCATTCGGCTATGCCCTTCGCGGTGCCCGGGATAATGGCAGTGTTGCTGCAGTGCAGGATGGGATAACAAGCCGCGCGGGGGGGAAGGTGATTGCAGGCCCATGCCTGTTCGGCACCGATGAACCGGTTGTCCGTCCTATCCTGACGGCGATGAAATTCAACCCGCTCGTGCGGAGCGCCGCACTCCTGCAATTTTCTGACCGGGCACTCATGGTTTTTCAAAACGACCTGTTTCTTGATTGCGCCTCCCTTGGGATGGCATCAAAAAACCAGGGCATAGACACCATGGACTGGAACATTGCATCCTGCTGCAAAGACGGGGTCCCTGATGTGATATTCCGGAAAGGTGCCAGCGAAAAAGAGTCGCTCCTCCTTCTGTACGGTGAGAGCCCGGCCGACGTTGCGAACAATATCATTATCTGCTCTAACCGCATTTAACGTAATGAACTTTAAGAGGAATCGTTCATGGGAATCAAGCCATCCTATATCAAAACCATTGGAAACGAACTTGTGGCCAAGCAGCGCACAAATCTCTCCAACAACTTCGAAGAGAACAAACAGCAGCTGGAGAAGTCCGCTGTGATTGGGAGCAAGCGTGTCCGGAACCGGATCGCCGGATACATCACAAGAAAAATAAATACCAAGAAACACTCATAACCCTATTCATGTTTGAAGGTGTCCTTCCAGCGATCATAACCCCTTTTAAAAGAAATCCTGCCATGAGCCTGGATGTTCCCGGCCTTGAGCAGAACATCGGATTTCTTCTTTCCTGTGGCATCCACGGGATTGTGCCCTGCGGTTCGACCGGAGAATCAGCCACGCTCACGTTTGAGGAGCATGAGAAGGTCATCAGGGTAACGGTCGACAAGACCAATGGTAAGATCCCGGTTCTTGCCGGCACCGGGTCCAATAATACGGCAGAGGCAATACGGCTCACGAAGGCTGCGAAGGACCTCGGTGCGGACGGTGTGCTTGTCATCAGTCCCTACTACAACAAGCCCAACCGGGCCGGTCTCGTCAAGCACTATACGAAGCTTGCCGACCTTGACATCCCCGTTGTTGTGTACAATGTTCCGGGACGTACCGGCCAGAACCTGGAGCCTGACCTGATAGCGGAACTGGCTCAGCACCCCAATATTGTCGGGGTCAAGGAAGCGAGCGGGAATATCGGCCAGATCTCCCGCATCATCGAGGAGACCCAGGACGAGGATTTCGTCGTTATCTCCGGCGATGACAACATCACGGTACCTATCATGGCCCTGGGAGGCGCCGGTGTCATTTCAGTTGCAGCGAACGTTGACCCGAAGCGCATGGTGGCCATGTATGAAGCCATGAGGAACGGAGACTATCAGAAAGCGCTGGTCCTCCATTTTGCGCTCTCCCCCCTGTTCCGGTCCATGTTCATCGATACCAACCCGATACCGGTGAAAAAGGCGGTTGAGCTTGCGGGGATGGCAGCCGGCCCGGTCCGGCTCCCGCTTGATGAACTCGATGAGAAGAGGACAGAACAGCTTAAAAAAATACTCGCCACCATCCCGGCAAAGACGGCTGCAAAACAAGCTGTTCAAAAGAGCGTCTCCTTAAAAAAAGGCGCAGCACGAAAATCAGCAGTAAAACGGCAGAGACGGTGAACGGACATGATAAAAGTCGTCATCTGCGGCGCCTCCGGCCGCATGGGCCAGACAATCGGCCGTATGGTCAACGAGTCCCGGGATCTTGAACTGGTGGGAGGCATCGATCTCAAACCTGGCTCGTTCTTCGGTGCCGGGATCGTTGATTCGAAAGATGCCGATGCCCTGTTGAAAAAGACGAAGGCAGATGTACTGATCGATTTTACCGTTGCAAACGCTGTGGTGGAGAACGTGAAGATGGCTGCCCGCAACAATGTTGCGCTTATTGTCGGAACGACCGGAGTCACTTCGGACCAGCGACGGGAGATGGAGACTGCAATTCAGGGGCGGGTTCCTGCTGTCATCTCAAGCAACTTCTCTGTCGGCGTGAATATCTTCTGGCAGTTGCTCCGCAATGCGGGCCGGCTCCTCAGGGACTATGATATCGAGGTGATCGAAGCCCATCACCGGAACAAGAAGGATGCACCCAGCGGAACGGCAAAGACCATTCTCCAGATCCTCGACGAGGAGGCAGGTGCCCGTCAGAAGATGTACGGGCGCGAGGGAATGACCGAGCGGAAGAATGAGATCGGGGTGCATGTCATACGAGGGGGGGATATTGTCGGCGACCACAAGGTGCTGTTCTCGAAGAACTTCGAGACCATCGAGATCTCCCACCGGGCGTACGACCGGTCCGTCTTTGCCAGCGGGGCTCTCCTCGCAACTCGCTGGGTGGCCGGAAAAGAGCCCGGCATATACAGCATGAGCGATGTGCTCGGGCTGGAGAAGAAGTAATATCACCCTCGTATCCCTTTGTTCTTTTTCGATGGGTTGATGAAGGTAACAGGGCTTTTTAGAAGAGCACCATTTTCAGGATCAGGTTTTTCATCATCCGTGGTTCCCATGGAAAAAGGCGGGTACCGGAGGCATTTCCCTGAGACGGTGCATTCCCCTGCATTACGGCGTGGGTCACCAAAAGACATCCATCCCAGATAAACGTGGGAAAACTTCATGAAGGAGAATTTCCGCACGAACAGGGATCAAACGGACACCAAAAGACGTTTCCTCAGTTCATTTCTCCTGAAGATGGGAGGCCATAATAGAAACCCTTTTTTTCTTTTCGCCGAAACATATACGTTGGAGTGAACGAGTTGGTAGCAGTCGTTGACAAAGACAAGTGTACCGGATGCGAAACCTGTGTAAATGAATGTCCTGCATCGGCAATTGCCCTGGAAGATGAGAAGGCAAAAGTTGACAAGGATATGTGCGTGGACTGCCAGACCTGTGTTGACGTCTGCCCTTCAGAGGCAATTCACATGGAATAAGGCGGGATCACCTATCACACTGTTTTGTCTTTTTTTTCCAGGCAGGATTTTTTTTTAGATTGTTTATTTTTTTAGCTCCTTAGAAATCAGCGGAAAGGCGCTCTCCATGGGCTTTTGCTCAGGCCCTGCACCAGTCGCTGTGCCGGTTCCCGCATTGCGATAATCACTCAAAGACGGTTTTTTGCGATACTTTTTCGTGAACAGACGATAATCGTTTCGCAATGAACCACGAGCCTCGAGAGGGGCTCATGGCGTCTTGCGATTCTTCTGTAGTACCGGGATGCCTGATCCTGGTATTCAACGTCAGCGCTATCGGGGCACTGCAGCGGCGGGGCAAAGCCCCGGGAGCGTTATCCTTTTTCAGGAGCCATTTTTTGATCTGAAATCCGGAACAATACTCCAGCGACATTTTTCCCTCGTAACTTCCTGAATGAGTTGGGAGGTAAAATGGCACTATACCAAAAAAAATTCAAAAAAACAACGTTTTTATTATCAAAGATGAAATGGGACACTATCACCCGCCTTGATACAAACGGGGAAAACAGACACACAGGACCTGACACCTATGATCAACGTTGCAGTACTCGGAGCTACGGGCGCGGTCGGTCAGCGATTTGTTGAACAACTGGCAGCTCATCCATGGTTCAATCTTTCGACACTCGCCGCTTCCGAACGCAGTGCGGGAAAATCTTATGGATCGATCGTGAAATGGCGCCTTGATACCCCCTTTCCGGAAAAGATCGGAAAGATCAAGGTAGTACCTACCTCGCCCAAGGCCATGAAGAACGTGGACCTTGTCTTTTCCGCCCTGCCGGCAGAGATCGCGACGAAGGTAGAACGGGAATTCGCTGAAGCAGGAATCGCGGTCTGCAGTAACGCAAGTTCCCACCGGATGGACCCGGTTGTCCCCCTCGTTGTTCCGGAAGTGAACCCGGAACACCTGGGGCTGATCGATGTCCAGCGGGATGCCGGGCGGGACGGGTTTATCGTAACCAACCCCAACTGCTCAACCATCATGATGGTGACCGCACTCGCTCCCCTTCGCAAGTTTAAGTTCACCAATATCCGCGTCGCGACCATGCAGGCAATATCCGGTGCCGGATTTGAAGGCGTTGCCGCGATGGCAATTTATGACAATGTCATTCCCTTTATCGGTAAGGAAGAGGAGAAGATGGAGACCGAAACCCTCAAGATCATGGGCACGCTGAAAGGGAAAAAAGTGGTCGATGCACCCTATAAAGTCAGTGCAAGCTGCCACCGCGTGCCGGTCATTGACGGGCACACCATGGCAATCTGGATCGATGCCAAAGAGCCGGTCGAGAACCTCAAAAAGGCGTTCCAGGAGTACAAGCCACCTATGAAGGGGCTGCCTACCCAGCCGGCGGAATCAGTCCATTTCTTTGATGAGGACCCCGACCGCCCCCAGCCACGCCTCGACCGTATGCGGGGAAAAGGTATGACCGTTTCTGTCGGCAGGTTGCGGGAAGGTATCCGATTCATTGCCATGGGACACAATACTATTCGCGGGGCGGCGGGTGCAAGTGTGCTCAACGCGGAACTGATTGTGAAGAAGAAATATCTTTAAAATACAGGTGACACCATGCAGCAGGTGAAAGAAAACACGGTATTTGTCGGAAATAAGCCGGTAATGAACTACGTGCTTGCCGTAGTGACACAGTTCAACAATGGTGCAGAAGAGGTTGCGATCAAAGCCCGGGGCAAGGCTATCTCCCGTGCCGTGGACACTGCCGAGATCTCCTTAAACCGGTTCCTTGAGGGGATTGTAAAAAAAGAGATTATCACCTCAACGGAGATCATCGATACCGATACGGGAAAGACCAATGTTTCAAGTATCGAGATCATTCTCGCCAATAAAAAATAACCGTTTTCCCGTTTTTTCCCTCATTACAATGCCAGGATGGTACACTATCCAAAACTTTTTAAGGGGAATTCACATAATTAGTCAGCTATGCGAGCCCGTGCCCTGGCTGTCCTGATGCTCCTGCTCATCTCGTGCACAGCTCCGGCTTTTGCCGTAAGTGAGGACCGTTACAGTTACATCACTGTCGAGGATGTCCAGATCAGGCTGAATAACGGAACCGCGGATATAACGGTACATTATTCTGTGGATGAAGGAACCCGCTTTATCTTCTTTTTACTGGGCAAACAGGACCTGAAGAACAAGCTCTTAAGAATCCTGAATTATGAGAATGCAAGGATCGAGCGTATTGATCTTTCGAGCGCGGATTTGACCGTTTATAACGCCTCATATTCCTACGGGGATGGGATTTACTGGTACCCTTCCCATCCTTTTAATGTCGTCATCCCGACACTCACTGTACAGTCTCCCCAGACTACCAGGAATTTTCTCAATACCACATATTTCCCTGAAGGGATGGGCTTTTTCGCTATCCAGGATCCGGCAATTCAGGTACTACCTGAAGAATGAGATTCCAGGAACAAGCTCAAAGGAACCGGGGCGATATCCCGTATCTTCAGATTCATAAACAAAGCGTATCGTCACTTTTCA
>Ga0116154_10001429_pt1 | contig 20353 bp, 21 predicted proteins | sample AD_UKC030_MetaG_FD_89898 | JGI IMG/M metagenome (GOLD analysis project Ga0116154, IMG submission 89898) | Active sludge microbial communities of municipal wastewater-treating anaerobic digesters from USA - AD_UKC030_MetaG | ecosystem: Engineered > Bioreactor > Anaerobic > Digestate | place: USA...
AGTATCAAAGGGTTACCTTGTTATGCCAGCCGGCGTATCAATGGGATACTTTGGTTCTTTGACACAAGCTGCCTTGGCTTCATACCAAGCTGCTAGTGGCATTGCACCAGCCGCTGGATACTTTGGTCCTATCACCAGAGCTTATATAGCCAGTCACTAATGATAATGTAGACTGACTTGGTCTTTTACAAAACACCCGCCACATCTGGCGGGTGTTTTGTATGTGCTAATAATGAAAACCTGATGGATTTTGATTTAAGCTTTTAGTTGTTCTACCAGATATACTTCGTCATTTCTTCTGACTGGTCCGCTTAATTTTATGGCGACTTTTTCTCCTTGCCCGGCGGATTTTATTTTCTTGTGATTTTTTTCCATGGAAGTTATTTTTTCCTCTCGGTTGCCAGTTGTTGGTCCTTGGAAAATTAAAGTGTCTCCATTCTGAATCTTGGGCACAGCCTGGATGATTATTTCCGCCACGCCGATTTTTGGATAATAGGTCCAGACTTTGCCTACGAAAGCTTTGGTTTGAGCGGCCTCGTTGCCATCGGTTTTTGTCCACTCATTTATTGGTTTACCCAAATAAAATCCGCTGCTTTTTCCGCGATGATAAACTTTCTCTAAATCTTTATTGAGTTTCTGTTTTAACGCCGCCAGTTTCTTTAGATATTCTTTATTTTCTTGCTTGGCGCCGGCTTTGCCCCAGGCTTTTCCTTTCTCTGTCCAAATAAAGTCAATGATTGTTCGGTAAGCTCTTGTTACTGTGGCGACATATTCTGGACTGCGGTTTCGGCCCTCAATCTTCAGGCAATCCGCGCCGGTATCAAGTATTTTTTCTATAAAATCTATGGTGCACAAATCATTCGGACTTAAGACATAATTCTCGCCCAATTCCAACTCTTTTCCTTCCTCAACTTCTTTAATTAAATATTTTTTTCGGCACGGCTGTCGGCATTCGCCACGATTGGCTGATTTGCCATATAAATATTGAGACATGAAACATCGCCCGGAAATTGAAACGCACATGGCGCCGTGGATAAAAACTTCAACTTCCATACCGACGGTCTTTTTTATTTCACGAATTTGTTCCAGTGAACATTCGCGGGCCAGAACGATTCTTTTGATGCCAAGTTTTTTATAAAATTTTGCCGAAGCTGAATTAGCGACGCTGGCTTGAGTGCTTAAATGAATCTCCAAACCGAGTTTTTGAGCGATTTCCACTACGGCTAAATCCCAGCAAATAATGGCGTCTACCTTGGCTTCACGTACTTTTTTCAGAATTTTACTAATCTGGCCAAGTTCTTCTTCGTAGATAATCGTGTTTATGGCCAAGTAAACTTTGACATTTTTGTTGTGCGCGATTTTCACGATCTTAGGCAAATCTTCTACGCCGAAATTTTTCGCCCCGGCGCGCATGTTGAATCCCTTGATGCCGAAAAATACTGCGTCAGCGCCGTTATCAATCGCTGCCGTCAGGGAAGTGTAGTCCTGTATCGGAGAAAGAAGTTCGGGTTTGCGGCTTTTCATAATGACTATTATTAGCATTATCTCGGGAGAAAGAAAATACCCTTGAGCAAATGCTATAATGCTTCTCATGGAACCACTAGCTTCAAAAATTCGCCCGACTAAGCTCCCCGATTTTGTCGGCCAAAGCCATTTAGTCGGTAAGGGCAAACCTCTTTACGAAGCTATTGAGAAAAAGCACGTCTTTTCTTTTATTTTGTGGGGACCACCGGGGGTTGGCAAGACGACTCTGGCGCGAATTTATGCCAAAGCGCTGAACGCCGAATATCATGAACTCTCGGCCGTTTCTGCCGGCAAAGACGACATCAAGAAAATTGTTGAAACTCGTGGAGAATTGTTCGGACCGCGCATTTTGTTTTTAGACGAAATTCATCGCTTTAACAAAGCTCAACAGGATTTTCTCTTGCCTCACGTCGAATCAGGAAAATTAGTTTTAATCGGCGCGACCACGGAAAATCCAAGTTTTGAAGTCATTCCGCCACTTTTGTCTCGTTGCCGAGTTTTTGTTCTGGAAGAACTTTCCGATGAGGACATGAAGAAAATTATAAAGCGTACTGGCGCTAAAATTAAAAAAGAGGCGCTGGAATGGCTACTGCGCGTCGCGCAAGGTGATGCTCGACAGGCGATTGCTTTAATCGAAAATACGATTGGTTTGTACAAGGAACTTTCTCTAGAAAATCTGAAAAACGCTTTGCAATCAAAATTTTTACGTTATGACAAAAAAGGCGATGAGCACTACAACACTATTTCGGCTTTTATAAAAAGCTTGCGCGCTTCACAACCGGACGCCGCTTTGTATTATTTTTCGCGAATGTTGGAAGCCGGTGAAGATCCAAAGTTTATCGCTCGGCGCATGGTTATTTTTGCTTCGGAAGATATTGGCATGGCTCAACCGACGGCTTTAGTCGTGGCTAATGAAGTTTTTAGGGCGGTAGAGACCGTCGGTTTACCGGAGGCAGCTATCAATTTGGCTCACGGAATTGTTTATTTGGCATTGGCGCCGAAGGATCGCTCGGCTTATGAGGCCTATTTATCGGCCCTGGCCGACGCTAAAAATCTCGGCAATTTGCCGATTCCGTTAATCGTTAGGAATCCCGTGACAAAATTGATGAAGAAATTAAATTATGGAAAAGATTACGAACTTTATCTCAAAGAAAGTCTTTTGCCGGAGAAGTTAAAGGGCAAAAAATATTATGTGCCAAAAATTTCTCTGAAAACCTCGGCAAAAGGTGCGCCGAAAAATAAGAAATAATTCCGATGAAACTTTCTAAAACCGATTTCCTGATTTTCAAAGAATGTCAAAAAAATGCCTGGCTTAAAATTCATCGCCCAGATATTTATTTTAAATATCCGTTATCGGCTTTTGAAAAAAATATTATTGAAACTGGTAATGAGATAGACGAAATGGCTCGGCAGTTGTTTCCGGGCGGCGTTCTAGTGAAATCTCGTGAAGATTCTAAATCTACGCAAAAATTAATAGCAGAGAGGACTTCCGTGATTTATCAGCCGGTTTTTGCTTCCGAAAAATTTTTGGCCGTCTCGGATATCTTGGTCTGGAATAAAGAAACAGAGAAATATGATTTATATGAAGTTAAGTCCTCAACTGTTTCGGAAGAAGACGGCGGTCGGAAAACCGAAGACTACCTGGTTGATATGGCTTTTCAAAAGAGAGTCATCCTAGAAACCGGAATTATGAGTGGCGAAATTTCCCTTGGCCAAACTTATCTAGTTCGTTTGAATAAAGAATACATCAGAAGAGGTGAGTTGAATGTTTTTGGTTTGTTTAAGGTTGAGAATTTAACTAAAGAGGTTGATGAGATTTTAAAAGAAATTGGCGCGGAAATGGATTCGGCTTTTGAGGTTTTATCTTCAGAAAAAGAACCGCCAGGCCATTGTGGCTGTATTTTAAAAGGACGGGGTTCGCACTGTACAACTTCGGAATATTCCAATGCGGATATTCCTGAATATTCTGTTCACGACATTGCTCGGATCGGTAATAGTAAAAAAAAGTTAAAAGAATTGGTTGACAGCTCGATTTTAAATATCGCCGATATCCCACAAGATTTTGAATTATCAGAAATTCAACGGCGGCAAGTTGATACGGCGCAATCTGGTCGAACTTATATTGACCGCGCTGGGATCTCAGAATTTTTAGCGACGATAAAATACCCAGTGGCATTTCTTGATTATGAGACCTATCCATCGGCCTTGCCAAGATTTGACGGTTATCGCCCGTACCAACAAATTCCGTTTCAGTTTTCGTTGCATGTCATGGAAAAACCTGGTGGGGAATTACTTCATTACGATTTTATTCATGCCGAAGACACTTGCCCCGATGAAGCTTTTGTCTCTTCTCTGCAAAAAGATTTACCAAAATTCGGCAGTATTTTGGTTTGGAACATGAAATTTGAAAAGGGAATTAACGCGCAGATTGCCGAGCGACAGCCAAAGTTTGCCAAATTCTTGAAAGAAGTAAACGACCGAGTCGTTGATCTGATGATTCCTTTTTATGGAAAGACTCTGGTTTACGATCATCCAAAATTTTATGGCAGCGCCTCAATTAAATATGTTTTGCCAGCGCTGGTGCCAGAACTTTCTTATAAAAATTTGCATATTCAGGAAGGCGGAACGGCCTCGGATACTTGGAATCGGATCGTAAGCGGGGAATACGGCGCCGAAGAGAAAGAATGCGAAATTAGGGCTCTTTTGGACTATTGTGGGCAGGATACCTTAGCGATGGTGGAAATTTGGCGGGTACTAGAGGGAGAGAGTAAATGAGAGCAGGATACATTACGCCGCTCTTGACTAGTTATTGCTTCTATGCTATCATTCTAAGCTAGAGATGCCGAATGGTTCGGCATCGTAAAAACAAAAAGGGAGGTCTTTGTGAAGGGTTCAATAAGTCTAGTAGAATCTGTTCTGGCGGTTCTCGTGGCGGCCATCTTTGGATGGGTGGTGTCCGGCATTCCAGACGGCGAAGGGTCGTGGATCTCTGCGGCAACTTCCGCTGGTTTAATCGCCGTGTTTATAGTCCTGGATTTTTTGGCCGGCATCTATGCGCGTTCGCAGTTCCGATATCGGCGCCTGATGAAAAATGCCCGCTTAGCGGCAGGCATCAAGGATGAGCCGGTGGAAATGGCCGAGATGCCCAAACCGCCCGCGCTCAAACAACCGATTGATATCAGTTTCCCGAGTCGGCGCCATCGGCGCTGTTTCGGCCGGACCCTGGGTGTGGACCGGTCGGGACGGGTACGTGTCTTGGTTACCCACCGTGCCGACCCCAACTGGCGGGCACAGCGCTTCGCGCGTCCGCGCGTGGTTCGTCGATCGCCTCGGGCGATCGAGACTCACGACTGCCTGCTCATCGAGGGGCAGCTCTGTCCGAACTAAGGAAGCGGCCACTCAAAACCCCCTAGAAATTCGCAAGAATTCCTAGGGGGTTATTTATTTGTCTTTACCCGGATATCCTGTATAATATGGCTCACGGTAGTTTATAAAGTAATTTTAAAGACATGGCAAAATCAAATTCTGCATTTATGAAACCTATGAATATCAGCTCTGAATTGGCGGCTGTGGTTGGTAAAGGACCAATGCCTCGTTCAGAAGTGGTAAAGGCTTTGTGGGTTTATATCAAGCAGAACAACCTTCAGGACGCTACAAACAAGAGAAACATCAATGCTGACGCCAAGCTTAAAGCTGTTTTCGGCGGAAAAGAAACTGTTTCTATGTTTGAAATGACCAAACTAGTTTCCAAGCACCTTTCATAAAAGACGGGTGCCGATGGTAGGCAGAACCGCCCCCAACTGGGGCGTTTTTGTTTTGTCGCTAAGGAGACTTCTTTTAAATCCAAAATAAGCAAAGATTTGTATTTGTCGAATGGGGAATAAACTGATAGATTTATAGACCAAGCCTCAATTAAAATTATGGAGATTAGAAATATCGCGATAATAGCTCACGTTGATCACGGCAAGACGACCTTGACTGATATGATTTTGCGTCAAACCGGCATGATTGAAGAGGGCGTTTCCATGGATTCAAACGCTCTTGAAAAAGAACGGGGCATAACCATTTACTCTAAAAATACCTCAACTTTTTATAAGGGGACGAAGATTAATATTCTTGACACTCCCGGCCACGCCGATTTTGGTTCCGAGGTAGAGCGTGTTTTGCGTAGCGTTGATTCGGTTTTGCTTGTGGTTGACGCGGCCGAGGGGCCAATGCCACAGACTAAATTTGTTCTCAAGAAATCTCTTGAATTGGGGCTAAAACCGATTTTAATTTTAAATAAAATTGATAAACCGGCCGCCAACGTCAAAAAGTCCCACGATCAGGTCTACGAGCTATTTTTTGATTTGGGCGCGACGAAAGAACAGCTGAATTTTGAGACGCTTTATGCCGTTGGTCGACAAGGAATCGCCAAAAACAACTTGAAGGACGAATCTGCCGATCTGATGCCTATACTTGATATGGTTTTGAAAAAAGTTCCACCGGCATCGGACGAGATTAAGGCCAAAAACAAGTTAAAAGCCCAGGTCTTTAATTTGGCCTACGATAATTTTTTAGGTCGAATGGGTATTTGTAGAATTTATAGCGGAAAAATAAAAAACGGACAGCAGATATTTGCCAAAGACAACTCCGGCAAAATTTTTTCCGGGAAAATCGCCAAGCTTTTCACCTTTGAAGGTATGAACAAGAAGGAAGAAGATGAGGCCACGACCGGAGATATTGTCATGATCGCCGGTTTGCCCGAAATCTATATTGGCCAAACCATCGCTGAAGATGAAACTTCGCCAGTTTTGCCGGCCATTACCGTTGACGAGCCGACCTTGTCTGTTTACATGTTTATCAACGATTCGCCGTTTGCCGGAAAAGTCGGAAGATTTCTAACTTCTCGTCAGATTCGCGAGAGACTAGAAAAAGAACTGGAAGTTAATGTCGGTTTGCGCGTTGATTTTACCGAGGGCTCTCGATTCAAAGTCTACGGCCGCGGGGAACTTCATTTAGGTGTTTTAATTGAAAATATGCGCCGAGAGGGTTTTGAATTGGCTGTCTCTCAACCGGAAGTTATTATAAAAAATATCAACGGCGAAAAATACGAACCTTTTGAAGAAGTTTCTGTTTTGTCACCAGAAGAATTCTCGGGAATTATCATTGAGAAATTGGGAAACAGAAAAGGTCTTTTAACTCACATGGAGACTGTTCATCACCAAGTCAAATTATCTTTTGAAGTGCCAACTCGCGGGCTTTTGGGTTACAGAAACGAATTTGTCGTTGATACGAAAGGCGAGGGAATTATGACCAGTGTTTTCAGCGCTTTTAAACCGATGGCTGGCGAGATCAGGAAAACCGAATACGGTTCAATGGTATCTATGGCGACCGGAAAAGTTCTGGCTTTTGCCTTGGAAAACTTGCAGGAACGTGGCGTTTTATATATAAAGCCGGGCTCTATGATTTATGAAGGAATGGTTGTCGGCTATACGGTAAAAGGGGAAGACATGTACGTAAATCCGACCAAGGGCAAAGCTCTGACCAATGTCAGATCGCACAGTTCCGACGGCCTGGTTCTTTTGGCGCCGCCATTTGATCTGACTTTGGAAAAGGCCCTGGGCATGATGCGCGGAGACGAATATCTGGAAATAACACCGAAAGACATTCGTTTGCGAAAGAAATATCTGACCGATAACGATCGCAAAAAAGCCGAGAAACTTGAGAAGCAACTATCTCTGTAATTCCAGAGAATGAAACTTATATCCTCGCCCTGGAATATTTCGTATCAGCGTTTTGTTTCTGTCCCTTAATTTTGATCTCAAATTTCTGATGTGCGTCTCAATGGTGTTGGAAAAAGGATCGGCATTTATATCCCAAACACTTTCCATAATCGTTGAACGAGTTACAATTCGCCCAGAATTTCTCATCAATAATTCCAGTAGAGAAAATTCTTTTTGGGTCAAGTATAACTTTTTGTTCTGATGGACGACGTCATGAGTATCAACGTTCAACGAAACCACGCCTTCTTTTATAACTGTATCTTGTATCTTATGCGGTCGGCGCAACAAACTTTTCACCCGAGCGTGCAATTCAGCGAACGAAAACGGTTTTGACAAGCAATCGTCCGCTCCGCAATTGAGCAGGTCAATTTTGGTGTTAACATCCGCCCGGTCTGATAAAAATAAAATCGGGGCGTGAACCCCGATTTGTCTGATTTCTTCACAAACGACCTTCCCCAGCTTCTTCGGCAGAATGTCGTCAAGTATGATCAGGTCGTACTTGTTGACTCTGGCCAGATAGGAACCCCTTTCTCCATCTCCGGCCTCGTCAACCGCGTAGGACAGCTCTTCCAGTCCCATCCGCAGGACATTTCTGATTGAAATATTATCTTCAACAATTAATATCTTCATTGACGATGTATTGTTTCAAACTTTTGTTTGTAGTCAATCTTTCTTATGTCAAAAAAATGTTGGCTAAACTTTGATTAAAATTTAACTTTGGCTATTATAGCCTTGTTTTTAGCCCTATTTTATCGGGTGTCTTTTAAAGTTAAACTAAAACGAATTCCGTATAAAGTAATAATTCCCAACGCTACGAAAAGATATTTTATGTCAATGACAAAGACTAAGAAAATAGAGGCTATAACTGGCGCTATTAAATAAGCTGATTCGCCGATGGCGCGATACAAACTTAAGATATCCACATCGTTGGCATTAATTTTCTTGAAAAGATATGTCTCGTTCATGATCTCAACAACACAGGCCCCGATTCTGGTTGTAAACAAAATTCCGGCCCAGACCCAGAAAGAACCTGATCCGATAAAGGAGATCGCCAAAGTTGCTAATCCGGCGACAATAAAGCCGGCAGTCATCAGCTCTTTTTCTCCAAGTATTTTGTCAGCGACTTTTCCGGCCAGAGCTTGCAGAAGCACAAAGGGAATCAGAGCGATACCGACGATTGAGACGACCTGGCTCAGGCTGAAACCGATTGAATGCAAAAATATCGGCATATAAATAATCATCCAAGAGTAGAAAAAGTTTAAAACAAAACTTGATCCACAGATTTTGACCAAATCAAAGTTATAGGAAATTTTTCTTAATGTTTCAAAAACGCCACTTTTTTGATAATTTCCATCAACAAACGGCCTCAGATATTTTCTGGCGATCAGGGCCATCGGTATTAACAATAAACTCGCCCAAATATAAACGGGCGCAATGCCGGTGACTCCTGGTACTGGACCGAGGTGTTCCATTATTAAAAGTCCGCCGAACAAAGGTCCGATAACATAAGCCAAATTTAAAGAAGTCAGATAGAATCCGCGAATTCCGCCGGTTTCGGCATCAGCTGACTGACTTTCCAAGAAGATATCAAGATTTAAAATCATCAAAACTCGGCTGACATAACAGATAACAAAAGCCGAAATGAAAAAAGCCTCGATATGCGCGCTATTTATCAGTAAGACTGCTGCCATAACTGCCGAAGACAGAAAATCAACGGCCAGCATGGACATGAATACGCGATAATTGCCGATTTTTCTCAGGACTCGCTTGATGAATAGATATGAGCCTAAAACCAGGATGGAACTGATGGTGAAAATAAGGCCGACTTTTTCTTCGCCGATGAATTTACTTAGCAGACTTGAATTGACGTAAAGGGAAGGGGTGACATGAAGTGCCAATAAAAAAACCAATACGTAAATAACCCCTTTTTTGATCGTTGGACGGAGTATCCCTGATCCGATATCAAAATCTTGCCTTTCCATTAAGCTGAATTATAACAAGAGTTATATTTAACTCCTAAACACTAAACGCCGATCAAAACCGGTATAACCAAGGGCTGTTTGGCCGTCTCTTGAAACAGAAATTTGGACAATTCATCGGACAGAATCTTTTTTAAACGGTCAAAATCCACAGGGCCTTTGTTGCGGGCCAAATGATTTTCCACGGTTCTTTGGGTGATAAATCGCGCTTTTCTCAATAGTTCTTGCGATTCTCTCAAATAGACGAACCCCCGAGAGATAATGTCCGGCGATTTTTTAAGTTTGCCGTTTCTGACGTTGATGCTGGCGACAACGACGAAAATTCCGGCTTCGGCCAATAATTGGCGATCTTCTAAGACGACGTCCTGAATTGTGCCGACGGCCAGACCGTCAACCGTGACCGGGTCACGGGGCGCTTTCATTGGCAGTTTGACGATTTTCTGATCCTCGGCACGGATTTCAATGATTGATCCGTTTTCCGGCACGACAATATTTTCTTCTTTGGTTCCGATTGATTCGGCCATTTCGGCGTGTTGTCTCAACATGTAATGAAAACCGTGAACCGGGATGAAATATTTATAAGGAATCTGTTGGTGAATCCACTTTAATTCATCGCGGTTTCCGTGACCCGAAGCGTGAACGTCGGAATCCAAATAAGTGATGACCTTGGCTTCTGATCGGTATAAGCTGTCTTTCAGTTTTACCACGGACATATAATTTGTCGGAATAATTGAAGACGAGAGCAAGATCGTGTCCGTTTTTCTCAAGGTAATGTATTTGTGGGATTTATTAGCCATCCTCATCAGCGCGGCAAATTCTTCTCCCTGTGAGCCGGTAACCAACATCACGATTTTATCCGGCGGATATTGTTCCATTTCTGTGACCGGAATGATGTTGTGAGTTTTTATCAATCCGAGATATTTCACGATATCAAGATTTGATTTCATGGAGCGGCCCTCTACGACAATTTTCTTGTTATATTTCTCCGCCATTTCTATGATTGCTAGAATTCTTTCAACCTGAGAAGCGAAGGTGCCGATAATTAATCGGTTCGTGGTATTTTTTAGGATTTTTTCTATATTTTTAACGACGACGTCTTCCGAGATAGAGAAGCCTGGTTTTTCAATGGAAGTTGAGTCCATCGTCAAAAGCAAAATGTTTCGGTCTTTGAATCTTTTATAATGTTCAATTTCTTCTTCTGTTGGTATGCCGTCAATGTTGTCAACGCGAACGTCTTCTATGATAACGACGTCTCCCATTGGCGTGTCAATAATTAGTCCCATGGAATCCGGAATAGTATGCGAAATAGGGAAAGTTATGACTTTTATGGAGCCGGCGCGAATGGCCTCATCACTGTCAATAATGCGGATATCGGCCTTTGGTAGATGGGGGAAATCTTCCATCTTTTTTTGAATCATGATGGCGCCGAACTTTCTGGAATAAATCGGCGGATTGCCTAATTTTTCCATGATGTAAGGGATGGCTCCGATATGATCCAAGTGACCGTGAGTGATGAAAACTCCGCGGATTTTATCTTTTCTTTCTTCAAGATAAGTAGTGTTTGGGAGAATATAATCAATGCCGGGAGTTGAAGCGTCCTTGAACTGAAAACCAGCGTCAACGATGATAATATCGTTGCCGATTTCTACCGCTAACATGTTTCGGCCGACTTCTTCCACGCCGCCGAGCGTAATGATTCTGACATTATTGCCGACGGAAGGGATCGGTAACTGTGGTTTTTGCCGCTCTAAATTTTTATTGCTTCTTTGTTGTCGCAAAGTCGTGCGGAGAGAAGGGGCGAATCGCGAAAGTTTTTTGCTTCGTCCGCGCGGATTGCTCCCCGGTCGGCCGGTTGGACCGGAACTTCTCGGACGATTTCCGTCATGAGGTCGGTGTTGAGAATCATGGCGTCTGCCATTGTCGTGCCGATGGAAGCTTGGTCGGTTTTTATTGGTTGAACTGCTCCAACTACCTAATCTATCCGCCGCACCTTGTTGTACATTATCATCTGTCATAATTTTTTAATTAAAGATTCCCCAAACTCTATCGGTTTCAATAAACCACTCGTAGATATTGGTGAAGCGATCTTCGCCACTAGTAATATTATTAAACTTTACCCCTTGAATTTCCGCCGGAAGAACATAAATAAATTCTGGCGAATACAAGAATATGGCCGGTCGATCTTCGGCAATATTTTCATTGAACTTTTTGATAGTAGCTCGTATTTCAGTTTTATCAGTTAGATTTCTTAAATTATCTAATAATTTATCAACTGTGATATTGGCGTAATTGGTGATATTTAAGCCCGGGTCTATTCTTTGAGAAGAGTGCCAGAAAGCGTAGAGATCCGGGTAATTGTGAATAACCATGCCGAAGAGAAGAACCTCAAAATTTCTCGGACGAATAATTGTCTGGCTTAGGTCGCCGGGTTCAAAAACTTTAACTGACACATCGGCCCCAATTTTTTTCCAGGAATCTGCCACCAGATTTGCCGTTTCAACCAATTCCGGAACATCGTTAGTTGAGATGCTTAACGAAAGCAAAGAAATCTGTTTGTCCTTTTCTTTTTCATAAATACCATCGTCATTTTTTTCCCAGCCGCTCTTTTCTAAAATAGATTGAGCGGTAGCGATGGCCTCGTCGTAATCCTCGGCGCTTTCATCTGATTCAGCGCCTTCTTCTGTTTCGGCGCCCCCCTCTGTCTCTTCGCTCTCTTCTGGCGTGTCACTCTCGTCTGCGTCTTCATTGCTCAAATTTTCGTCTGTCACCAATCTTGAAGGGATGGAGCCGTTGACGGATCTGGCAAAGCCCGATAAAACGTCCGTTATGATCTGCTCCTTTGGCGTGGCGACTTCCAGAGCTCTTCTTACTGCGCTTTCAGCCAAAATTCGAGCCTCGTTTTGATTGAAGAAAAGACCAAAAATTCTTGGAAGCGGTGAAGTTAAGATGTTGGCACTGGCTTGTTCCAGAATTTTAGCCGTAGCCGGATTGATACCACCGAAAGAATCAATCTCTCCGGCGCCGAATAGCCCGATTAACTCCTCTTCGTTTTTGACGAATGATAAGACAATTTTATCTATAAAAGGTCGCCCGAGAGAGTAATTTTTAAACGCTGATAGAGTATAAGATTCTGGGATATCAGTCTTGTCTCTTTTAATGTCGTCTAATTTGTAAGGGCCGGCGCCGATTGGTTCGGTGTTGTATTTGCTCAAACTGAAGCCACCAGTCATGATCTTTTCCCAAAGGTGTCTTGGCAAAATTCCAACCGTGGTGTTTTCCAAGAAAGGTCCGTAAGGTTGCTTAAGATGAAAAACGATTTCCGTGTCGCTGATTTTTTCCATTGAGACACCGACCCATTCGGAACGTTTCGGGCTGGCAATTTCCGGATCCTGCGCTTTCAAGACGGTGAAAACGACATCGTCAGTCGTCAATTTTTCGCCGTCGTGAAATTTTAAATCGTCTCTCAAGAAGAACCGATATTCCAATTGATCTTCGGAAATCTCGTATCTCTCAGCTAGATCGGGAACGATGTTGCCGTCAGCGTCTTTGCGGGTTAGACCGGCAAAAACCAGAGAAGTTAAATCTTTATCAGCGGTAGAAACAGCGATCAGAGGATTGATAAATCTTGGTGTGCCGATGATGCCTTCACGCAAAGTTCCGCCGCCCCGAGGTACGTCAACCAGAAAAGAATTATTAACTTTTAATAAAATTCCGGCGCCAGAGATGACAAAAATTCCCAAAAGCACCCCGAAAATCGTTTTTTCGGTCAATGAAAAAGTTCTAACGATTCGCCCGATTTTTTTGATCAAGCAAAAACGAGAAAGCTTATTATTTTCTGTAGAATCAATTTCTGTTTTCACAAAAAGCTATGTCCAAATATCTTGGAAACTAGGCAGTAACGAAGGAAATAATTGAAACTATAACGAATAGTATAGCAAGAATTATTGTCCCGTTAAAGAACCACTTTTCAGCACCGCGACGAGTATGATACCCGGCGTCAACGTTGTCAGAACCACCTAAAGCGCCACCCATTCCGGCGGAGTTTAGTTGTAGTAAGATTCCAGCAATCAACAATACTGAAATGACTATTTGGATTATCGGCAAAATAGTTGCCATAACGTAGCGAGGTTGATAATAGCAGATATAAAAATAAAGGCAAGGGGGAGTGTGATATTTACTTGCATTCTGTTTGAAAATATTGATAATGCAGGAATATGCAAGATATAAAGCAAAAAATCGTTGAAAATAAGGCTACTATAGGGATTGTGGCCGGAACGGTGGTATTAGTAATAATTTTGGCAGTTCTTTTGGGTAAGGGAGGATTTTCCGGAAATAGTGAAAATCAATTAGCGAATGTTTCGGAAGTATTGGACATCGCGTCAAGCACGGAGGAAGTTTCTGCGGCTATGGCCGCTTCTGCTTTGGCGGCGAAAATTCAGTATCCAGTTTTGGCTGATCCGGACATGTTTGATTATTCTGGTCAGCAAAATTCCTGCGGCGACGAGATTGTCTGGGTTAGAACCAGTGTGCCGCAACCGCAATTTGTTTGGCGGGCGACTTTGGAGGCGATGAAGAACGCCGACATGAATTTGGGATTTTTGCCGGGTAATCCTTTAGCGGAACAGAAAAACGCTGCGATAGAAAAAGCGGTGATTGAAAATGGCATCGCCAAAGCTTACTTGAACGGCGAATTGAAATTGGACACGGAAGATGATTGCGCTTCAGATCGGCTGATTTCTCAAATCGTCGCGGCCGGCAAACAATTTGGCAACGTTAAATCAGTTCAAGTCTATTTGAACGGCGAATTGCTAAATTAATGGTCGGTTTTGGTGTATAATATCTCCATTAAAAGATAAGTAATAATTATGACAGCGGTATATATAATATTGGCGATTTTGGTGGCGATTGCCCTTTGGGTGGCGGCAATCTACAATCGATTTATCAGACTCCGAACGCGAGCCGATGAGGCCTGGTCGGATATTGATGTGCAATTGAAAAGGCGATATGACCTGATTCCGAATTTAGTTAACACGGTTTCCGGTTACGCCACGCACGAAAAAGACACTTTGCAGAAAGTTACGAACGCGCGAACTTCAGCTATGAGCGCACAAACGGTGGCCGATCATGCCAAAGCTGAAAATGCTTTGTCGCAGACCTTGAAATCATTGTTTGCGGTAGCAGAGTCTTATCCTGATTTGAAAGCTAACACGAACTTTCTTGAATTGCAGAGAGAATTGTCTGACACGGAAAATAAGATTCAGGCTTCACGACGCTTCTACAACACTAACGTTCGCGACTTGAATATTGGCGTTGATTCTTTCCCACAAAATATTGTGGCCAATATGTTTAAGTTTGCCAAAAAGGAATTCTTTGAATTGGGCGAGGAAGCGGCTCGAGAACCGGTACAAGTTAAGTTCTAGTTCGGCGCAAACTTGGGTAATTAATTTTCAACGCTAAATGGCGGCCAATCTTTATACAGAACAAGAGAAAAATGTTACTCGGACATGGTTTCTGATGATTGCGTTTTTTGTTCTGATAATTCTGATTGGCTGGACTTTTAGCTATATCTACAACGATTCTACTATCTTATATATCGCGTTAATCTTCAGCCTAGTTCTGAATATCGTTAGTTATTACAAATCGGATAAAATCGCGCTGGCCGTTAGTCACGCCCGGCCGGCTGATGAAAATACTTATCGGGAACTCCATCGTCTGCTGGAAAATCTTTGTATTACCGCCGGCATTCAAAAACCACGACTCTATATTATTGACGATGAATCGCCGAATGCTTTTGCTACCGGACGCAATCAAGAGAACGCCGCCATCGCTGTGACGACCGGTCTGTTGAAAATTTTGGATCGTTCGGAATTGGAAGGCGTGTTGGCGCATGAATTGTCGCATATTGGTAATCGCGATATTTTGTTGCAGACGGTCGTGGTGGTTTTGGTTGGGTTTGTAACTTTGCTGTCGGATATTTTTCTAAGGTCAAAATTCCGAGGCAGTCGCAATCGTGATGACGGCAAGGCCGGAGCGGTGATACTTTTGATCGGAATCGTTCTGGCGATTTTATCGCCGATCGTAGCGACAATCATTCAGTTGGCGATTTCGCGCAAGAGGGAATATTTGGCTGATGCTACCGGTGCGCTAATTACCCGTTATCCGGACGGGTTGGCCAGCGCGTTGGAAAAGATTTCCAGTTATGGGGCTGGTTTGCAGACACAGAATCGGGCCACGGCGCACTTGTTCATTGCTTCGCCGTTAGGCGGTGATCTTGATAAAAACGGTATTCCTGACTACAAAGAAGGGAAGAAGGCTGGCCTCATGAATAAAATTTTCAGCACGCATCCGCCAGTTGAAGAGAGGGTCGTGGCCTTGCGCGGGTTGAAGATGGAATAGGCTTGCGGATTTAAATATAATGGAGAGATGCCAGAGCGGTTGAATGGGCCACCCTGGAAAGGTGGTATATCCGAAAGGGTATCGCGAGTTCGAATCTCGCTCTCTCCGCACGGGAACATGACCGCACGCAGCATCATTATTGCGTTGGGATCGCGAGCCCAACTTTTAGTGAGACAATTAATAATACTAACAAAACAAAATCGTGCGATTAATAAATTTTTTCAAAGAAACAGTAAAGATTATAACCTCGCTTTTACGGAAGAATTCAGGGCCGAGAGTTGATTACACGGCGGGGGATGTTTATAATCAAGCAAACAATTTTTTAAAGGCTTCTTCTGTGCTATCGGAAAAACTATTGCTGTCCCATGACCTCAATACTTATATCAGTCCATATATTACAGTGACTTCTCTTGCTATAGAGTTGTATTTAAAAACTCTCTATCTAATTGAAAAGGGGACCGGAATTGCGGTGCCTAGAAAACATAACCTGCGTAAACTTTATGGCTTGTTAGGAGGGGATAGCCAAAAATTTATTAAAATATCCTATGATGAGCACATTACAAAAGATCCGATTACTTGTAATATAAAGAAAAGCCGCCCGGATGTGGATCTTGAGTTAGAAACTGTTCTAGAGGAAATGTCCGAAGCGTTTGTTAATTGGCGTTATATTTTTGAGAAGAGGGCGAAGGGATTTCCTGCGGCCGGGCCCATAATCCGAGCCGTCAGAGAGAGAATAAGGACACTATGTCCGGATTGGCAATAAAATAATCACTAATCATGCCCTCACTAAAACTCGGAAAATACGAACACTACAAAGGCAAGCAGTACGAAATGCTTGGCGTTGCTCGGCACAGTGAGACGCTCGAAGAACTGGTAATCTATCGCGCTCTTTATGATTCGGAAGAATTCGGCCCGAATGCTTTGTGGGCTCGTCCGAAAAAAATGTTTTTCGATACGGTGAATGTGAACGGAGAAGAGAAACAGAGGTTTAAATTTTTGAACCCATAGGTGTTTAGTCCTAAAACAAAATCATCATGACCCCAACAACCGAATGGTACACAACACTAATAAAGCCAACTTGGGCACCACCGAGCTGGATTTTCGGACCAGTCTGGACTTTTCTCTATATTATTATCGCCATCAGCTTCGCCACTGTTTTCTATAAAGTTCTAACTGGAAAATTACCAAAAATAGTAACCGTGCCATTTATTCTTAATCTAATTTTCAATTTTGCATTTTCATCAATTCAATTTGGTTTACAAAATAATTTTCTGGCCGCTATTAATATCTTGCTTGTCCTTTTTACCTTGATCTGGGCACTGAAAATTATTTACCCCCGCGTTCGCTGGATTGCTCTCGTCAATGTTCCTTATCTGATTTGGGTATCTTTTGCCACCGTATTACAATTAACCGTAACTTACTTGAATTTGTAAAGAGTTAATTTTTATGAACTCAACATTAATTGCTTTTGTAATAGGTATCGGGCTTAGTGCCATAACCGTTTTTGCTGATATGTTGATAAAACAGGCGTCTTTACAGAAAGCTTTTTCTGGTTGGAGACTGCTTGTCCTTGGAGCTTTTATTTACGCATTAACGGCGCTCGGTTGGTTTTTCGTGATGCGAAAAATAAAACTTTCAACTCTCGGGGTCTTGTATGGAGTTAGCTGCATAATTTTATTAGCTTTAATTAGTACTTTATTTTTTAAAGAAAAACTTTTTCTTGCTGAAATCTTAGCTATAATTTTGGCAATATTGTCTCTTTTTGTTCTTTCTAGGTTTGCGTGACTCCAATTTGGGTTACTTTTATGCTCACCCCCACTCAAAAACTGATCCGCAAAAACGCCAATAAACAAAGGGCGCGGACGTCGCAGAGGTTTTTTAAGACTGGTAAGGGCCAATATGGCGAAGGAGATATCTTTGTTGGCGGAACCGCTCCTCAATTGCGGGAAATTGCCAAGAAGTCCAAAAATATTTCCTGGGCGGAAATAAAAAAACTTTTATCCAGCCCAATTCACGAAGATCGTCTAGTCGCCCTTCGAATTCTTGTTTTTAATTTTGAAAAAGAAAAATCCGCGCTTGGTCAAAAAAGAATTTTTGATTTCTATCTTAAAAATCGCTCATGCGTCAACAATTGGGACTTAGTTGACCTTTCCGCGCCAAAAATTGTTGGCGCGTATCTTTTTTCAGCGCGACCACTTTCTGAGCCGCAATCTAAAAATGAAACTTTTAAAAATATCTTATATAAATTAGCAAAATCAAAATCTCTTTGGGATCGCCGCATCGCCATCATTTCAACTTTTTATTTCATTGATCGCGAAAAATTTTCAGATACTTTAAAAATTGCTAAAATTTTACTCAAAGATAACGAGGATTTGATTCATAAAGCTGTCGGTTGGATGTTACGAGAGATCGGCAAGAGAAACGAAGCAATTCTAAAAAAGTTTTTAAGAGAAAATTATTTCAAGATGTCTCGCACCACGCTCCGTTATTCTATTGAGCGTTTCTCCGCCGCGACGCGCAAAAAATATCTCGCTGGTAAATTTTGATGTAGAAAAGTTTTAAATGCGAATTGTGCTAAAATATAACCGATCATGTCTGACGCCAAGCTTACTATAAATAAACTGGCCATTCTTAGCACCAAAACTATTTTGGGCTACATGGTTTTTCTTTTGTCCTTTTTCGCCATTCCAGCTTACAAGGAAGCCAAAGCTCTTTTGACCGAAAAATTAAATCGTCCGCCAGAAGCCAGAATTGTCATCGCCGAAACCTCAATTGCCGCGATTGTCGCCGATACCGAAGAGACTCGCGAGCTTGGATTAAGCGGCACAGATTCGTTGGCTGCTCAACGGGGCATGTTTTTTATTTTTGACGCGCCAGATTATCACGGTATTTGGATGAAAGACATGAATTTTGCCATTGATGTCATTTGGCTAAGCGAAAGTAAAGAAGTCATTCACATAGAACAGGGAATCACTCCAAAAACTTATCCGGAAATTTTCTCGCCGTCGCGAAAAGCTCTCTATATTTTGGAAGTTAACGCCGGATTTGTTAAAAAAACCGGAATCAAAATTGGTGATTTGGCTGTTATCCTCTAAATTGCTTCTTAACCACCGCTAACAACCTGTTTTTTTACGCCGACTTCTTTACAAAACTTTTTTTTCATTTCATATCCATTTTTTTCTCACTTATCCACAAGGATTTTTGGTCCGGCGGCGATAGAATATTCACATTATCATTTTTAACATTTAAAACATGCCTCGTTCTTCAAAGAAAAGCCAAAGTCCTGTCATCGCGCCCTCGCTAATCCCAAAAATTAAGAAAAGAGACGGAACAATTGTGCCATTTAATCTGGAAAAGATTACCATTGCCATTTCCAAAGCTTTTGCCAAGACCAACGAAGGAGAGAGAAAAGAAGCCGAGTTCGTCGCCGGCAAGGTTTACGACGAATTGGTCACTGTAACCAAGACCATCAAGGATTTTTTGCCGACGGTTGAAGGAGTTCAGGACATTGTTGAGCAACAACTCATTTTAAGCGGTTATATTCGGACGGCCAAGCACTATATTTTATACCGCGAAGAACGTTCAAAAATTCGCGCCGCGCGAATCACGGAGATTCCGGCCAATATTCGTCAGCTAGCCGAAGAAAGCAAAAAATATTTCCGCAATCCTTTGGCCGAATTTGTTTATTACCGAACTTACGCACGCTGGATTGAAGAAGAAAATCGCCGCGAGACCTGGATTGAAACGGTCGGTCGCTACATTTCTTTCATGAAAGAGAATCTTAAAAGCAAATTAAAAGATTCTGAATACGAAGAATTACGCCAAGCTATTTTGGAACAAAGAGTTATGCCTTCAATGCGCTTGATGCAATTCGCCGGCGTGGCCGCGCGCAAAACCAATGTCTGCGCTTACAATTGTTCTTATATCGCGCCGGAAAAATTGACTGACTTTGCTGAAATCATGTATGTCTCTATGTGTGGCACGGGCGTCGGTTTTTCTGTTGAAAGTCAAAGTGTGCAAAAACTTCCGCAAATTCAAAAACAAACCGGCGTTAAGTTGCCGGTCCACGTTATCGGCGACAGCAAAGAAGGTTGGTGCAACGCGCTGACGACCGGATTAAAAGCTTGGTTTGGCGGCAAAGATATCACTTTTGATTATTCTCAAGTTCGTCCGGAAGGCGCGCGACTGAAAATCATGGGCGGAAAAGCTTCGGGTCCGGGTCCGCTGAAACAATTACTGGATTTTGCCCGCGGACGAATTCTGGAAAAACAAGGCCGAAGACTTTCTAATATTGATGTGCACGATTTGTGTTGCATGATCGGGCAGATTGTCGTTGTCGGCGGAGTTCGTCGTAGCGCCATGATTTCTTTGTCGGATTTGGACGATATGGAGATGCGCAACGCTAAAAATGGCCAATTTTGGGTTAATGCGCCGCAGAGAACGATGGCTAATAACTCCGCCATTTACGAGCAAAAACCCAAAGCCGAAGAATTTATGGATGAGTGGCTGGCCTTGGTAAAATCCGGTTCTGGTGAAAGAGGAATTTTTAATCGCGGTTCTTTGAATAAGCAATTACCGGCGCGTCGTGTAAAAATGAATGGAGAAAATTATCCGTATGGAACTAACCCTTGCGGAGAAATTGTCTTGAAATCAAAGCAGTTTTGTAATTTGTCAGAAGTTGTTTGCCGA
>Ga0116154_10001430_pt1 | contig 20315 bp, 19 predicted proteins | sample AD_UKC030_MetaG_FD_89898 | JGI IMG/M metagenome (GOLD analysis project Ga0116154, IMG submission 89898) | Active sludge microbial communities of municipal wastewater-treating anaerobic digesters from USA - AD_UKC030_MetaG | ecosystem: Engineered > Bioreactor > Anaerobic > Digestate | place: USA...
CCTCTACCGGATACTGGTCTCGATTCACCTCAACCCCCTGTCCCGCTCTAGCATCGGTGTACCTCACCCCCTGCCCCCCCACGCCTAGTCCTCACCCCCTGTCCCCCTCTCCACCATGTGGAGAGGGGGGACGTCCGGAAAGCTCACTGTCCCGCCGGCGAACGGAACGGTCCGGAGGGCGATCCCGAGCCGGCGGGTTATCCTTCGCCATGCCTGAACACGAAACGCCCGGCACGGTCCGGCTCGACAAGTGGTTGTGGGCGGCGAGGTTCTACAAGACCCGCGCGCTCGCGGTCGAAGCCATCGACGGAGGCAAGGTGGATGTGAACGGCCAGGGGGCCAAACGGGCCAAGGCGGTGCGGGTCGGCGACCGGATCCAGTTCCGGCAGCCCCCTTACGCGTGGGACGTCGCGGTCCGCGGCCTGAGCGAGCGCCGCGGCCCCGCCAGCGTGGCCGTCACCCTGTACGAAGAGACCGGCGAGAGCCGCGCAGCCCGCGAGACGATGGCGCTCCGGCTCAAGAGCCTGCCGCCGCCGTTGTTCCTCGAGAAGGGGAAGCCGGACAAAAAGCAGCGGCGCGAGATAGATCGGTATAAGGGGAGAGATCGGTGAAGCGCGCCGGCGGGGCGGCAGGGCGGCGGGGCAGCGGGGCAGTGCTGATCGCACTGACACTTGCTTGTGGCGGCGGGAACGCACCATCGAGCCCCGCGCCGGACCACTACTCTGTCATCCACGTCGACTCCTTCCCTTCCCTGATCCTCGACGAGCGGCGGGTGCTGGACGTGTACCTCCCGCCCGGATACGACTCGGCGGGGAAGGCACGCTACTCCGTGCTGTACCTGAACGACGGGCAGGACGCCACGGCCCTCGGCCTCCTCCCCACCCTCGACTCCCTCACCGCTCGCGGCCGCATTTCGCCCCTCATCGTCGTCGCCATCCACGCCAACGACCAGCGCCTGCAGGACTACGGCACCGCCGGCACCCCGAACGCCCTGGGCTTCGGCGCCCGCGCGCACCTCTACGAGCGGTTCGTGCTGGAAGAGGTGATGCCGTGGGCCGCGTCGCGCTACCGGCTCCGCGGCGGCCACGCGCACACCGCGGTCCTCGGCAGCTCGCTCGGCGGCCTCGCCGCGTTCGACCTCGCCTGGCGGCACCCGGACGTCTTCGGGGCGGTGGGGGCGATGAGCGGGTCGTTCTGGTGGCGCACGCAGGACGGCACAGCGGAGCAGAAGCAGGCATCGCGGGTGGCGCTCAGCATGGTGCGTGAGGCGGCGCCGCTCCCGCAGCTCCGGATCTGGCTCGAGACCGCCGACGGCGACGAGACCAGCGACCGCGACGGCAACGGCATCATCGATTCCATCCAGGATACCGACGACCTGGTGGATGCCCTCGTGGCGCGAGGATATGTGAAGGGGAAGGACGTGGTGCACGTGACGGTACACGGAGGGCACAACCAGGAGACGTGGGGCGCCGCACTCCCGAACTTCCTGGACTGGGCTTTCTAGTTCGCCTCCTCCGCTCTTGTTCTCCCGGACTTCCTCATGTCATTGCCGGTGCTCCCGCACACCTCTTGACCTCATCCATCGTTCCACCTCACCCCTGTCCCAATCTCGCATCGTCTCAGCTCACCCCCAATCCCCCTCTCGCATCGTTTCACCTCACCCCCTGTCCCCCTCTCCATGATATGGAGAGGGGGAATGAGGATGGTGATGGGGAACGCCCTGCAGCATTCCGATGACGTGATGTCTCGGCACGCGGTCGATGTTCTTCCATGCGCAGGAACTCGCGGTACTTGTTGCGTCTCCTGGCCAGGCAGATGAGGCGGGAGGCGACTCCGGGAGAGCGGCGGCTGTGGGAGGCGCTCAGGGGCCGACGCTGCCTGGGACTCAAGTTTCGGCGGCAGGCGATCATTGGTGGATTCATCGTGGATTTCTACTGCGCCGAGCTGCGAATCGCCATCGAGGTGGATGGCAGCGTCCACGAGCCCCCTGACGCGAAGGCACGCGACCAGGACCGCGACACCCTTCTCGCCGCCCGCGGAATTCGGGTGATGCGAATCCGTGATCGCGACGCCAATCGGGATTCGATCACGCGATTGCTCACCAGCCTCTCCCTAGGTCCCCCCTCTCCATATCATGGAGAGGGGGACAGGGGGTGAGGTGATAAGCATGGAGAGGTGGAAAGGGCGTGAGGTGGCAAATGCCTACTCGACCCAAGCATCCCATCTACTCCCTACCTTGACCGTGAACTCGTAGTGCGTCGTGGAGTCCGGCCGACCGGCGCCGAGGGCCATGAGCGAGTCACGCAGCGGCTCTGGCACGACGAGCGTCCCTGGCAGCAAATCGCCGATGCGCCCGGTGACCTTCGGCGGCGCCGTCACGGTGCCCGCGGTGTCCCGCGTCGCGGGCGTGAAGTCGAAACCATAGGTGGCCGGCAGGATGAGGTAGCGGCCCCGCTCGGGATACTGCGCGCGGAGCGCCAGCGGATCGCGCCCGATGTCCACCGCCATGAGTCGGCTGCCCATCCCGTCCGGCCGCGGGGGAATTGGGTCGCCGTGCTGGTGGCCTTCCGGCTCCGCCACCGGCGCGACCCGTGACGCGGCGACCACCGAGTCCGTCCGCGCCCGCTGCACCGCCTCCCACCGTTCCCATTCCGGCCCCGCCACCTCCAGCACCACGTACGCCTTCCGCTTCAGCTCGACGAACCTCCCAGGGTACCCGGTGTCGCCCTCGGCCGGAAGCCCGGGGAAGCCCAGCGCCTCGAGGCGCTCCCGGGTGAACCAGCTGTCCTCGCCGGCGGGACCAAGCGCCGTCTGCCAGCGAAGGCGCAAGATGAGCATCAGCTCCGCCTGCTCGTCGGGCGGGAGGTAGGTCTGCGCCTCCCGCTCGCTGAGCCGGACCACGGCGTCGGGATTGCCGGCGCGGTTCCGTGCGACGTTTGCGAGGATGGCGCCGTTCACCAGGACGACCAGCGCTCCAGCCGCCAGCAAGTTGCGATTGATCATCGGGCGCCTCCCGAACGGGCCTGCAGGCGCTTCAGCACGACCATCACCGCGAGCGCCATCCCGCCCAGCACCAGGAAGAAGAGCCACCGCGGCATCCAATCCCACCACCAGTCCATCGCCTTGATGCAGAGGAGGATGACGAACGCGGTGACGCCGGTGTAGGTGACGTGGTTCCACTGGCGCCGGATGCCGGCCCAGATGGCCAGCGCGGCCGCCGCGAACCCAAGCACCTGGTACACGATCTCAACGCCGTCCTCGCCGAGGGGCAGCACGCTCCCCGTGCCGGTACCGGCGTAGAACAGCACCACCCAGAAGAAAACGAGGAACCCGAACATCCGGTACACGATACCGAAGCCCTCGCGCGCGCCGGCCATCGGGATGAACCCGAGGGCGATCGCCGCCACGGCCGCGGGGAGCAGGGGCTCATGCCGGTAGAAGAGGTCGCTCCAGTAGGAGCCGCCGAGCGTGAGGAGCGTCCCCGCCACCCAGAGCGCCCCGCTGATGAGCGCGGCCAGGAGCAGCATGCGGAAGCCGTACCCGTGGGCCAGCGCGCCGCCGAACGCCGCCAGGAAGAGGAAGGCGTGCTGCGACGGGACGAGATTGAAGATGGTCCCGAGGGTGGAGACGTCGGTGGCGAAGAGGGCGAACGCCACCAGGGCGGCGAGCCCGGCGAAGTAGAGGGTCTTCTCGCGGCGGGCCGCGAACTCGGTGAGCCCGAGCATCGCCAGCGTCCCGGCGGTCAGGAGCCCCACCTGGGTGCCGGTGCCCAGCGCGCCCCAGAAGCGGTTGACGAAGAGGACCACCGCGATGCAAAGCGCCAGGGCGCCGAGGAAGGAGGCGAGGCGGAGGCCGAGAGCGAGCTGGCGGCCGGAGGTGGTGGTGGCGACGTCGAACTGCCGTTCGAGGTCGGCGAGGAGGGCGTCGTGATGCGCGGCGATGCGGGCGCGCTGGGCGTCGTCGAGGACGCCGCCCAGCTCCTGCTCGAGTTGGGCGAGCTCTTCCCGGAACACCTCGATGCGGTCGGCGCGCGCCTGTGCGTCTCCCCGTCCGGCCATGGCCCCTCCTCTAGGCTTCCTGCCCCTGCTTCACGTAGATCTCGCCGCCACGCCGGCGGAATTCCACCGACTTCTCCTCCAGCGCCGCGGCGTATTCCCGCACGTCCTGCGTGATCTTCATCGAACAGAACTTGGGCCCGCACATCGAGCAGAAGTGCGCCACCTTGGCGCCGTCGGCCGGCAGCGTCTCGTCGTGGAAGGCGCGCGCCGTGACCGGATCGAGCGCCAGGTTGAACTGGTCCTCCCAGCGGAAGTCGAAGCGCGCCTTGCTGAGGGCGTCGTCCCACGCCTGTGCGTTGGGGTGCCCCTTGGCCAGGTCGGCGGCGTGCGCGGCGATCTTGTAGGCGATGACGCCGGCCTTCACGTCGTCGCGGTCTGGGAGGCCGAGGTGCTCCTTGGGGGTGACGTAGCAGAGCATGGCGGTGCCGTACCAGCCGATCATCGCCGCGCCGATGGCGCTGGTGATGTGGTCGTAGCCCGGCGCGATGTCGGTGGTCAGCGGCCCGAGGGTGTAGAACGGCGCCTCGCCGCACCACTCGAGCTGCTTGTCCATGTTCTCCTTGATGAGGTGCATGGGCACGTGGCCCGGCCCCTCGTTCATGACCTGCACGTCGTGCTTCCACGCGATCTTGTTGAGCTCCCCCTGGACCTTGAGCTCGGCGAACTGCGCCTCGTCGTTGGCGTCCCGGATGGACCCGGGGCGGAGCCCGTCACCCAGGGAAAAGGAGACGTCGTACGCCGCCATGATCTCGCAGATCTCGTCGAAATGGGTGTAGAGGAAGTTCTCCTTGTGGTGCGAGAGGCACCACTTGGCCATGATGGACCCGCCGCGGCTCACGATGCCGGTCATTCGCTTGGCGGTCATTGGGACGAAGCGGAGCAGGACGCCGGCGTGGACGGTGAAGTAGTCCACTCCCTGCTCCGCCTGTTCGACCAGCGTGTCGCGGTACGCCTCCCACGTCAGGTCCTCCGCCACGCCGCCCACCTTTTCGAGCGCCTGGTAGATCGGCACCGTGCCGATCGGCACCGCGCTGTTCCGGAGGATCCACTGCCGGGTCTCGTGGATGTTCTTGCCGGTGGAGAGGTCCATGACGGTGTCCGCGCCCCAGAGGGTGGCCCAGCGGAGCTTCTCGACCTCGTCCTCGATGACCGACTTGACGGCGGAGTTGCCGATGTTGGCGTTGATCTTCACCGCGAAGCCGCGGCCGATGATCATCGGCTCGACCTCGGGGTGGTTGATGTTGGCCGGGATGATGGCGCGCCCGCGGGCCACCTCGCTCCGGACGAACTCGGGGCTCATCCCCTCGCGGAGGGCAACGAATTCCATTTCGGGGGTGACCTCCCCCCGCCGCGCGAAGTGCAGCTGGGTCACCGGACCCCGGCCCCGGAAGACCGGCCGCCGGAGGCCCTCCGGAATCAGTTCATCCCCACTCCCGCTGGGTAGCGGGGCAGCGGGGCTGCGGGGCAGTCTGTCGACATCGCGTTCCAGTATCCACGGAAGGCGAGGGGTGGGGAGGCCCTGGCGGACATCAGTGCCCTGCGGGCCGCTGGTATCGTAGACGCGGAGGGGAGGCTCGCCGCCGGACAGCACGATCTCGCGGACCGGCACGCGGATGCCGCGGCCGCCCTCGATGGTCACCTTGCGGGAGTTGGGAAAGGCGTCAGAAAAAGAAGAGGCAGTCATTGCCGCGCTCCCTTCGCCGGTATCAGCCGGATCAGGTTCCAAGGGTATCGTCTCAATCCGTCGCGCGGACGTGCGCGGGGATGCCCCTGGCGGTGTGCTTCAATGGTAATACATCGGGCCCTGGCGGCGCGCCCGGCTCGGGATGGTCCTCCCGGGGCCGCGGGTCGCACCCCCTCCGAGCCGCGGGAGGACCGCTCGCGATGTGGTCGTCGGGGTCGTCGGCTCCGGAAGTTCTCTAACCACCCCGCTCCACCCCCCTGCGAACTTCCTGCGCCGACGAACCCCTTCCTCCCACATCACGTAGGCCAGTCGAACCCCGCCGAAGGTCGGCGAAGGGAATGCTCCGGAGGGCAGTCAGGTCGCGTCCCCCGGAGAGACCGTGGCTCGGAGGGGGCGCGACCTGTTCCTGCCCGGAGGAGCATCCCGAGCCGACCTCGGAGCATCAACCCCTGGCGCGCAGCTTGCCCCGGTCCACCTTTCCGAGGTGGGTCCGCGGAAACTCGTCGAGGAAGACGACCTCCCGCGGCGCCTTGTACGGCTCGAGCCGCTCCCGGACAAAGGCCTTGAGTTCCTCGTCGAGGCCTGACGTTTGCCGATTGGCGATGACGAAGGCGTGCGGCTTGGTCAGCCCCTGCGCGTCCACCACGCCGACCACCGCCGCTTCTTTCACGGCCGGGTGCTGCAGGAGGCAGTTCTCCACCTCCTGCGGCGCCAACCAGCGCCCCCCGACCTTCAGCATGTCGTCGCCACGACCGCAGTAGGTGAAGTACCCATCCGCGTCGCGCCGGATCATGTCGCCCGAGACGTACCACTCTCCCTGGAAGGCCTGCATCGTCTTTTCCATCTGCTGCCAGTAGGCGATGGCCCGCGCCTTTCCCCGCACCCGGAGCCAGCCGACCTCACCGTCGGGCAGCTCGTTCCCGTCGTCGTCCGTCACCCTTACCTCGAACCCCGGCACCACGGTCCCCATGGTGCCCGGCCTGACCGCGCCCGGCCGGGCCGAGATGAACACATGCCACATCTCGGCGGTGCCGAGGCCGTCGAGGAGCTCGACGCCGAAGGCCGCTCGCCATCGCTCGTACAGCTCGACCGGGAGCGCCTCGCCGGCCGAGGTGGCCAGCCGGAGCGACGAGAGATCCGCGTCGCCCGCCGCGGGGTGGCTCACCATGTGATTCACCATGGTCGGTACGTTGACGAGGACGGTGGGGTGGTGCGCGCGGATCAGCTCGAAGAGGCGCTCCGGCGTGGGCTTGTCGGGGTAGAGCACCGACCGCGCGCCGACGGAGAACGGGAAGAAGAGGTTGGTCCCCATCGCGTAGCCGAAAAAGAGCTTCGGCACCGAGATGGTGACGTCGTCCTCGGTGAGCCCCAGGACGCCCTGGCCGTAGGCCGCGGTGGTGTGGGCGAAGCTCCAGTGGCTCTGGAGCACCGCCTTGGGGTGCCCGGTGGTGCCGCCGGAGAAGAGCCAGATGCAGGCGTCGTCGCGGTGGCTCGGAAAGGTGTCGAGTTCCAGCGACTGGGCCTCGAGCCGGCGCTCCAGCGTTTCGCTCCCCGCCACCATCAGCTCGCCGAGGAGCGGGGCGTCGGCGCGGGCCGTCTCGAAGTCGTCGCGGTTGTCCCGGTGGACGAAGGCCGCCCGTGCCCGGGTGTACTGGTAGAAATAGGAGATGGCGTCTGGCTTGAGGTCCGGGTTGACCATCACCACCACTGCCCCGATCTTCAAGATGCCGAACAGCGCCGCCACGAACTCCGGCCCGTCGGGCAGGGCGATGATGACCCGCTGCTCCGGCATCACCCCCGCCTCCCTGAGCAGGTTGCCGTACCGGTTGGCCATGCCCTGCACGTCCCGGTAGCTCCAGGTCCGCTGATCGGTCACCAGCGCCACGCGCGACCCGCGTCCCTCGCGGATGCGCGCATCGAGCAGGTGATCGGCGATATTGAAGCGCTCCGGCGGCTCAAAGGTCACGGGCGGACTCCCGGGTGGAACGAGGCATTGATGACGGTGTGCTGGCTCCAGGCGGCGACCTACGAGGAGGTGGCGGCGCTCGACCGGCGGCGCGCGGTGGCCGTCGTGCCGCTCGGCGCCACCGAGGCCCATGGCCCCCACCTGCCGCTCTCGACCGACGTGATCATCGTCGAGGCGATGGCCCGCGCCGGCGCCGAGCGGCTGTCGCGGCAGGGGGCGACGGTGCTGGTCCTGCCCACCGTGGCGCTCACCCCGGCCCCGTTCGCGGCGGCCTTTCCCGGTACGCTCTCCACCCGGCCCGCCACGCTGGTGGCGCTCCTTGAAGATGTCGCCGACGCGCTCGCGGCCCAAGGGTTCAGCCGCCTGGTGTTCATCAGCGCGCACCTCGACCCCGAGCACCTCGGCGCGGTGCGCGAGGCGGTCGAGACGATCCGCACCGACGGCCTGAGGGTGGCGTTTCCCGAGCTCTCGCGCAAGCCGTGGTCGCTCCGACTGGGAGAGGAGTTCCAGACCGGCGCCTGCCACGCCGGGCGCTTCGAGACCTCCATCGTGCTGGCAGAGCGCCCCGACCTGGTGCGCGAGGTCCGCCGGGAGCTCCCGCCCAACCCGAACTCGCTGTCGGTGGCGATCCGCGCCGGGCGGGCCACTTTTGCGGAGGCGGGGGGGCCGCGCGCCTACTTTGGGTGGCCGGCGGACGCCACGGCCGAGGAAGGCCGCACCCTGATCGACGCGCTGGGCGGCATCCTCGAAGAGGCCGCCCTTCCCCTGCTCCAGGATGATTGAGAGAGTACCCTGATGCGACTCGACGGCAAGACGGCGGTGGTGACAGGTGGCGGCCAGGGAATCGGCGCGGCGGTGGTGCGCGCGCTCGCCGACGCCGGCGCCTCGGTGGTGGTGTCGGGCCGTACTCTGAGCAAGCTGGAGCAGATCGCGGAGGAACTGCGCGCGGAGGGGCGGAACGTCTGGGCGGCCGGCTGCGACGTGAGCGACCCCGCCTCGATCCTGCGCCTCGCGGCGGTGGCGAAGGAAAAGCTCGGCCCGGTGGACATCCTGGTCAACAACGCCGGTATCGCGCATTCCGCTCCGATCGCGCGGACCAGTCTCGAGGACTGGGAAAAGATGATGCGGATCAACGCCACCGGCGCCTTCCTCTGCCTGCAGGCCTTTCTGCCCGACATGCTGGAACGGAAGTGGGGGCGGATCGTGAACGTCGCCAGCATGGCGGGGCTCACGGGCGCGCCGTACATCATCGCGTACACGGCGAGCAAGCACGCGCTGGTGGGGCTGACCCGGGCGGCGGCCGCGGAGGTGGGCAAGCATGGCGTGACCGTCAACGCCGTCTGCCCCGGCTACGTGGAGACGCCGATGACCGAGGCCACGATCGAGAACGTGGTGCGGAAGACGGGGAAGTCGGCCGAGGAGGCGCGCGCCGCCATCCTGTCCACCATGCCGGCGGGGCGGATGATCCAGCCCGACGAAGTGGCGACGGCGGTCCTGGCGCTCGTGACCGACGAGTCGGGCCGCCGCAACGGAGAGGCCGTCGTCATCGATGGCGGAGAGGGACACCCATGAGCTGGGACATCATCAACCCCCGCGGCCAGCCCAAGGGGTGGAACGACGGCCTGCTCTCCCCGGCCGGGGGGCGCACCCTGTTCGTGGCAGGGCAGACGGCAAGCGACGGCTCCGGCCGGGTGCACCCCGCCGACTTCGTCACGCAGTTTCGCCTCGCCCTGGCCAACTCGCTCGCGGTCGTGCTCGCAGCCGGCGGGCAGCCCACCGACATCGGGCGGATGACGGTGTACGTGCTCGACATGGAGCAGTACCGCGAGTGCCGGCGAGAGCTGGCGGGGGTGTGGAAGGAGCTGATGGGGAAGCACTATCCTGCCATGGCGCTGGTGGAGGTGTCGGCGCTGCTGGACGAGCACGCGCTCGTCGAGATGGAGACCACGGCGGTGGTGCACCACCAGGACCGGAGACTGGTATGACGATCTCTCCGAAGTCGTTCCTCTACTCGCTTGACGCGGCCACCGGGGTGGCGACCATCACCCTCAACCGCCCCGACAAGCTCAACGCCCTCACCTTCGAGGTGTACCGCGAGTTGACCGACACCTTCCGCGCGCTGGGCGGCGAGCCGGGGGTGCGCGCAGTGGTCATCACCGGCGCGGGGCGGGCCTTCTGCTCCGGCGGAGACGTCGAGGACATCATCGGCCCGCTGCTCAGCATGAAGCTCCCCGAGCTCCGGGTCTTCACCCGGCTCACCTGCGACCTCATCCTGGCCATCCGCCGCTGTCCCCGTCCCGTCGTCGCCGCACTCAACGGCACGGTGGCCGGCGCGGGTGCCGTGATCGCATCGGCCTGCGACTTCCGGGTGGCAACGGACAAGGCAAAGATCGCCTTCCTCTTCGTGCGGGTGGGGCTCTCCGGCGCCGACATGGGTGCCGCGTGGCTCCTGCCCCGGCTGGTGGGGCACAGCCACGCGACCGAAATGCTGATGACAGGGGAGTTCACCTCCGCCGCGCGCGCCAAGGAGATCGGCCTCTACCACCAGGTCGTCGAGGGTGACGTGATGCCTGCCGCCAGGGCGCTGGCCGAGAAGCTGGCGCGCGGCCCCAAGGACGCCCTCGCCGCCACCAAGGCTGCCATCGACTTCGAGGCGGCGATGGACCTCGAGGCGGGGCTCCATCACGAGGCGGAGGAGCAGGCGCAGCTGATGCTCGGCCCCGACTACAAGGAGGGGTACCTGGCGTTCACCGAGAAGCGGGACCCGAAATTCCCATGACAAGACCGGACATCGACCCCGTCGCCGCCTTCCTCGAGCCGCGCCATTCGCAGGTGGCGGCGGCGGTCAACACCTTCGGCCAGAACCAGCTGGTCCGGAAGCCCGATCCCGACACCGACGCGGAGGCACGGATCCGGGCCCGCGCACTGGTGCCGCTGCTGGCGGCGGCGGGGCTCTACAACGCGGTGAAGAAGCTCGACCTCCGCGCCGTGTCGCTCATCCGCGAGGGGCTGGCCTGGCACTCGCCCCTGGCCGACGAGGTCTACGCCCTCCAGGCGCTGGGCTCGATGCCGATCCGCCTCGGCGGCAGCGAGCCGCTGCAGGCGCGCTGGCTCCCCGAGATCGACGGCGGCGCGCTGATGTGCGGCTTCGCCATGACGGAGATGGATGCCGGTTCCGACGTGGGGGCGATGACCACCCGCGCCACGAAGGACGGCGGCCAGTGGGTGCTCGAGGGGCGGAAGTCGTTCATCTCGAACGCCGGCATCGCCGACGTCTACACCGTCTTCGCCTCCACCGACCCGAAGGCGGGCGCCAAGGGGATCTCCGCCTTCGTGGTGCCGGCCGACACGCCGGGGCTCACGTTCGTGGGCGCGCAGGTGATGAGCGCCCCGCACCCACTGGGCGAGCTCCACTTCGAGCGCTGCCGCATTCCCGCCGATCACATGCTGGGCGAGCCGGGCCGCGGGCTCGGCCTCGGCCTCGCCACGCTCGACCGGCTCCGCGCCACCGTGGGCGCCGCCGCGTGCGGCATGGCGGCGCGGGCGCTGGACGAGGCGGTGGCGCACGTGAAGAGCCGCACGCAGTTCGGGAAGCCACTGGCGGACTTCCAGCTGACGCAGGCGCGCATCGCCGAGATGGCCACCGAGTTGGCCGCAGCGCGGCTCCTGGTGTACCGCGCGGCGTGGGCCAAGGACCAGGGTGCCGAACGGGTGACGCTCGAGTCGGCGATGGCCAAGAGCTACGCCACCGAGGCGGCCCAGCGGATCGTGGACGGCGCGGTGCAGCTCCTCGGCGGGCGCGGCGTGCTGGCCAGCCACCCGGTGGACCGGCTCTACCGGGCCGTGCGCTCGCTCCGGATCTACGAGGGCACCACAGAGATCCAGCGGCTCCTCATCGCGCGGGAAGTGCTGGGCGGGGCATGAAGGTCGCCATCATCGGCGGCGGGCCGGGCGGGCTCTACCTGGCCATCCTCCTCCGCCGCGCCAATCCCGCCACGCAGGTAGTCATCTACGAGCGGAACCGAATCGAGGATACCTTCGGCTTCGGCGTCGTGCTGTCCGACGCCACGGAGGGGATCCTGGCCGAGGCGGACGACGTGACCCACGCGGCGATGTCGGCGGTATTGCATCGCTGGGGCGACATCGACGTCCACATCAACGGCGAGTGCATCACCTCCGGCGGGCACGGCTTCTCGGGCATTTCGCGGAAGGTGCTGCTCGAGATTCTGTGCGACCGGGCGCGCGCGCTGGGCGCCGAGCTTCGGGAGCTGACCGAGGCGCCGCCGGTTGAGGCGCTGCTCGCGAGCCACGACCTGGTGGTCGCGGCGGACGGCGTCAACAGCGCGGTGCGCGAGGCACGGAAGGCCGCCTTCGGCGCCAGCGTGGACCTCCGTCCCAACCGCTTCGTCTGGCTCGGCACGTCGCGTCCCTTCCCCAGCTTCTTCTTCTCCTTCCGCCAGAACGCGCACGGCCTCTGGCGGGTGCACGCGTACCAGTACGCCGAGGGGGAGTCCACCTTCATCGTGGAGACGACGGAGGCGGCGTGGCAGGCGGCGGGGCTCAAGGAGAACGACGAGGCGGCGACGATCGCCTACTGCGAGGCGCTCTTCACGCAGGAGCTCGAGGGGCACCGGCTCGTCGCCAACCGCTCCATCTGGCGGCAGTTTCCGACGGTGCGATGCGACCGCTGGTCCGATGGGCGGCTGGTGCTGCTGGGCGACGCGGCGCACACGGCGCACTTCTCGGTCGGCTCGGGCACCAAGCTCGCCATGGAGGACGCCATCGAGCTCTCCCGGGTGCTGCAGGGGGCCACCGATGTGGCGGCTGCACTGGCTATGTACGAGGAGCAGCGCCGGCCCGGCGTGGCGAGCGTGCAGCGCGCTGCGCAGGCGAGCCTCGAGTGGTTCGAGGCGACGGAGCGCTACGACGACCTCCAGCCGCTGCAGTTCGCGTACAGCCTGCTCACGCGGAGCCTCCGCATCACCCACGAGAACCTCCGCACCCGCGATCCCGCCTTCGTGGAGCGGGTGGAGCGCTGGTACGCCGACAAGGCCGGCGTGGCGCCGGTGCCGGGCCGCCGGAGCCCCCCGCCCTTCCTGACGCCGTTCAAGCTGCGCGACCTCCTGCTCACGAACCGGGTCGTGGTCTCCCCGATGTGCCAGTACTCCGCGGTGGACGGCGTGCCGAACGACTGGCACCTGCAGCACCTCGCCAGCCGGGCGGTCGGCGGCGCGGGACTGGTCATGACGGAAATGACCGACGTGAGCGCCGAGGGGCGGATCACCCCCGGATGCACTGGCATCTACAATGGCGCGCAGGTGGCGGCGTGGAGGCGCATTGTCGACTTCGTGCGCGCGCACGCGCCCGACACGCGGATCGGCATGCAGCTGGGACATGCGGGGCGGAAGGCGGCGACGAAGCTGATGTGGGAGGGAGACAACGAGCCCCTCCCGACGGGAGCCTGGCCGATCATGTCGGCGAGCGCCGTCCCGTGGAAGAAGGAGAACCAGGTTCCCCGCGCGATGACGCGCGGCGACATGGACCGGGTGCACGACGAGTTCGTGGGCGCCGTCGGGCGCGCGGTCGAGGCGGGATTCGACCTCATCGAGGTCCACCTGGCCCACGGCTACCTGCTGGCAAGCTTCATCAGCCCGCTCACCAACCGGCGCACCGACGAGTACGGCGGATCGCTCGCGAACCGGATGCGGTTTCCGCTCGAGGTGCTCCGGGCGGTGCGCGCGGCGTGGCCGGCGGAGCGGCCGCTCACCGCGCGGGTGTCGGCCACCGACTGGCATCCGGACGGACTCACCGGGGCGGAGTCGGTGGAGGTGGCGCGGCTGATCGGGGCGGCGGGAGTGGACGCGGTGGACGTATCGGCGGGGCAGACGGTGCCGGACCAGCGTCCTATATATGGACGGGCGTTCCAGACCCCCTTTGCCGACCGGATCCGGCACGAGGCGGGGATGGCGACGATGGCGGTGGGGAACATCCAGTCACACGAGGACGTCAACGCCATCCTCGCCGCGGGGCGGGCCGATCTGGTGCTGATGGCGCGGGCGCATCTCTGGGATCCGTACTGGACCCGGCACGCGGCGTACGCCTTGGGGCACCCGATGCAGTGGCCGCCGCAGTATGAGTCGTTGGATAATTACAATGCGAGGATCTAGGTCCTCACCCCCTGTCCCAGGGTCCTCACCCCCTCTCCGCCTCGACGATCGACCTCACCGCCGGTCCCCTCGACTCGCCAGAGTCCTCACCCCCTGTCCCCCTCTCCAGCAAGTGGAGAGGGGGAACGTCCTGCGGAGTGTCGTTGTTACTTCCCCGCTTCCCCGCGTTCCCGCGTCCCCGCCTTCTTCACCTCACCCCCTGTCCCCCTCTCCACCATGTGGAGAGGGGGAACGTGCAGCAGAGTGCCGCTGTTACTTCCCCGCTTCCCCGCCTTCCCGCGTCCCCGCCTCCATTCTCCAGAACGCAATCCCCCCCGCCTGCTGCCCCACGTCCACCGACGCGACCCGCGCGAGCGCGGTGAGGTCGTAGATGTCCACCTTGCCCGGCGCGGCGCCGACGCCCTCGCTGCTGACGAAGGCGTAGCGCGAATCGGGGGAGATGGCCACGCCGTGCGTCACCGTAGTGGAGCTCTTCGTCTGGAAAACGCTGGTCCCACTAGCTAAATCGAAGACCTCCAGGCTGCCACCCTGCTTGAGCGAGGCGACCAGCAGTTTCCCGTTCGGCGTCACCGCCAGGTTGTAGGGGCCGCGGCCGGTGGGGAAGCGGCGGGTGACGGCCCAGCCCGCGCGGTCGATCTCGAGGATCTCGTCCCGCTTGTTGCACGCCACGTAGATCTTGCTCCCGTCGGCCGACGGCTGCGCCCAGGTCGGCGAGCAATTCGGCGGGGATATCGGCTGGCCGGGGGTGTGTTCGTGCTGGTGCGCGGCGGCGGCCGGGTCGATGGGACCCTCGCTACCGGTGGCCAGGCCGAACCTCCGCGACACCTCGAACGTGCGGGTATCGATCTCCACCAGCTGGTCGTCCATCATGCAGGTGGAATACTGCCAGCTGCCGGTCGGGTCGATCCGGCTGCCGTGCGGCATGGTGCAGGTGGTGGTGCGCGCCACCTCGGAGCCGGTGGGGGTGTACACCACCGACACCGACGACGGCACCATGGCGCCGTGCAGGTTGAAGTTGACGACGAAGGCGTAGAGGCCGTCGGGGGTGACGTCGAGGGAGGCGGGAAAGTAGCCGAGGAAGGTGCCGGGGCTGGCCAGGGTGTCGGGACCGAGGGCGTAGCGCCAGTACTTGCCGTCGGGGGAGCCGTGACCGGTGGTCATGTGCAGCCACTGTCCGTCGCGCGAGATCTGCAGTCCGTGTGGCCCTTCCATTTCCACCGCCGATTCGCCGACGCCGATGGTCTTCTCGACCACCGCGCCGTCGGGGCCGAAGCGGACGCGGTGGATCAGGTCGGCCGACTCGGCGCCGACGTACACCCAGTAGGTGCTGGTGGGCGGGGCCGGGGCGCGGGCGGCAGGCTTCTGCGCTGCGGCGAGCCCGGGCAGGGCGGCGCACGCCAGCACTGCGGCGGCGGCGAGCCGGCATCGCTTGCGAGCAGGGGACGGCACGTCCATACTCTGTGTCACCTTCCGTAACCGGACCAATCGTCGAGGGGCTCCTCCATGAACGTAATCCCGATCCGGCGCACCGTCACGGTGGCCACGACCCTCGTCATCACGGCGGCGGCCACGCTCGGCGCGCAGGAAGCGACCCGGCCCGTCACCCGGCTGGTGGCGGAGCCGGCCAGCGTGTCGGTCGAGGCGGGCCAGGTGGCGCCGATCAAGGTGACGGCCTATGACGCCGAGGGGCTGGTGGTGACGGAACCGCGGATGCGGGTGAGCGGCACTCGCGGCGGCGTCCAGATCACCAAGGACGGGGTCAAGGGACTCCGCGCCGGCAAGTACACGGTGGTCGTCTCGACGCTGCCGGTGGACACCGCCGTCAAGACGGTGGCCATCACGATTCCGGTGACGGTCAACTGGCCGCCGGTGACGCAGGTGGGGCTCACCGCCGACCCGGGCCGGCTGTATGTCGGCGTCACGCTGGCGCACCAGGCGCAGGCGCTCCACGCCGACGGCAGCGTGCGCCCGTCGAGCGACGTGGCGTGGCGCTGGTCCAGCTCCAACGAGGCGGTGGCGAGCGTGGACCGCTTCGGCAACGTCACCGGCAATGCGAAGGGCACCGCGATCATCTCGGCCACGGCCGACGGCGTGAGCGCGAGCCGCACCTATACCGTCGTCGCCAACCCCGTGGCCCACCTCACCATCGAGCTCGCGGAAACGAGCGTCCGCACCGGCGACGTCCTGCACCTGGCGGCGCGGGCCACGCGCGCCAACGGCAGCGTAGTGCCCGACGTGCCGGTCACCTGGAGCTACCTCTACACGCCGGACGACACGGTGGCGGCGCCTGGGGCGACGGGGGTCATCGACCGTGGCCTCTTCGCGGCCGAGGTGCCGGGTCGCTATACCCTGCTCGCGTCGGCGGGCTCGGTCTCGGCGCGGCAGGTGGTGGAGGTGCTGCCGCGGCAGGCGCGGCGCAAGATCTCGGTCATGGGGCACGGCTCCATCAACCACGTGCACACCTCGGATTTCTGGCCGTGGACGGGCGCGGACGGGCGGGACTACGCGCTGGTCGGCACGTGGGGCGGCGACGGCTGGGCCTACGTCATCGACATCACCGACGTGGCGAAGCCGGTGCGCACCGACTCGATCCAGGTGGACGCGCGTGTCATCAACGACGTGACGGTGTCGCCGGACGGGCGGTATGGCGTGCTGTCGCGGGAAGGCGCTTCGAACCGGATCAACGGCGTGGTGCTGCTCGACCTGGCCACGCCGGCGCACCCGAAGGTCGCCGCGACCTTCAGCGAGCAACTCACGGGCGGCGTGCACAACACCTTCGCCACCAACGACTACCTCTTCGCCATCTCGGGCGGCGACAAGTACGTCATCGTGGACGTGCGCGACATTTACCACCCGAAGTTCGTCAGCGAGTACGACCACCCCGACAGCCGGGTGCACGACGTCTGGGTGCGGAACGGCATCGCGTACAGCTCGGAGTGGGGCACGGGCGTGGTGGCGGTGGACGTGGGGAACGGCAAGTACGGCGGCACGATCGAGACGCCGGTGCTCATCGGCACCTTCAAGACCACCAGCGGGGCGACGCACGAGATCTATCCGTACGTGCAGGCGTCCACCGGGAAGACCTACCTCTTCCTGGGCGACGAGATCATGTCGCGGCAGGGGCGGGTGTGGGAGGGGACCAACTACCTGCAGGACATCAACGCGAAGGGGGGCCCGCCGCAGACTTCGGCGGGGTACACGCACATCGTGGACTTCACCGACCCGGCGAACCCGAAGAACATCGCGAAATACCACCAAGAGGAGTTCGGCGCGCACGACATCATCGTCGAGGACGACGTCATGTACCAGGCGTACTACGATGGCGGGCTCCGGGTGGTGGACGTGAGCGGCGAGCTGGTGGGGAACCTGGCGGAGCAGCGGCGGGAGATCGCGGTGTACAAGCCGTACGACCCGAACGGCTACACGGCGAACGCATCGTTCGTGATGAACGCGATGCCGTGGAAGGGGTACATTCTGTTCACCGACTTCAACAGCGGGCTGTGGGCTGCGCAGCTGGAGCCGAGGCCGGCGACACCGTAGACGGCAGGCGGGGAAGCGGGGAAGCGGACGATAAACCTTGATGAAACTCTTCAGGCGGGAGGCGGCATGCGAATCGTGTTCGGAGCGAAGGTCGCGGTGCTCATTGCCACGCTGGCGGCGCCGCTCGCGGCGCAGGACAGCCCCATTCAGCTCTCGCTCTTCACGCCGGTGCAGATCGTGCCGGAAACCAAGGGCGTCTCGGCGGTGCGGCTCAACCTGATCTACTCCGTGAACACGTCGGTGCGGTACGTGGACCTCGGGCTGGTCAACATCACGTCGGGCGGGGCGTCGGCGGGGGTCCAGTGGGCGCTCGTGGCGCTCAACAAGGGCAGCTTCAGCGGGTGGCAGAACGCGGCCGGTGCCGTGACGGAGGGCCGATTCGAGGGGCTGCAGACTGGCTGGTACACGTCGGCCAAGTCGGGCCAGGGGGTGCAGATCGGGCTGGTGAACACGGCGGGCGACTGGAGCGGCCTCCAGCTGGGCTTCGTCAACTACACGAAGCGCCTGGACGGGCTGCAGATCGGCCTGATCAACATCATCAAGGAGGGCGGGCAGTTCCCGTTCTTCCCGATCGTCAACTGGTCGTTCTGAGGCCACGGCGGGGCGGCATGGCAGCGGGGCAGCGGGGCGGTATGTGCCCCCTGCCCCGTATTCGTTGCCTCACGCCTCGATCTTGTAGAACTCCCGGTGGCCGTGGTCCACCAGGTCGTGATACCCCTTCATCAGCTCCTCGAACTGCTTCATGTCCTCGGGTGACCCCTGGGGGTTGCTCATCATCTCTTCGTAGGCCGTGAGGCTCTCCACTTCCATTTCCGCCACCAGCGTCCAGTACCGCGGGCCGACGGCATCGGTCAGGAGCCGCATGCGGGGGAAGCCAAACTTGGTGCTGAGCGAGTTCATGGCCGTGAACTTCTCGACCAGCGGGCGCACCTTGCCGGGCTTGCAGTGGAAGACTTCGCGGACGAGGAACATGGGGCCTCCGGACGGTGAGTGGGCTGACGAGTCGCCACTCAATGTTCACGGAAGGCGGACGGGGTCAAGCGGGGAAGGTGGTCTCCGCGCCAGTCTACCTCACCCCCTATCCCCCTCTCCACCATGTGGAGAGGGGGGAGCAGGGGCAACGTTCAGGCGATCAGCAGCACCAGGATCACGACGACGAGGATCAAGGCCAGCGTCGAGAGCACGATCGTGTGGCTCTTCCCCTCGGCGGCCATGGCCCGGTCGTTGGTGCCGAGGGTGGGAACCGAATCGCTCTTCAGGTAGAGGGGCGAGTACTGCGGCTTCGGCACCGAGGGACTGGGGGTGACGACGTCGGCGGGCGCTCCGGCAGCCTCGGCGGCGGGGCCGGCGGGCGTCGAGGTCGTGGTGACCGGGGCGGCAGTCTGCTGCGCGGCCAGGAGGCCGAGTGGGGCCATGCTCAGCACGGCAGCGAGGAGGGCGAGGGAACGGAATGACATGGTGAACTCCCTGGGTCCTTGGACCCTGACACGGAACCGAGCACCCAGGACAGATGACGGTGACTTCGACGGCGCTGCTTCAACCTCCGACGTCTCAGGAAGCGTAATCCGAGGACCCGGATGGACAATCGCTCGAAGGATTGACACTCCAAGGTACCAGTCGTGCCACTGCGCCGGCGGAGCTCTTCCTCGGCACCTGAGAACGCGGGCGAGGTAGTGCGCGCATTTGATGATGGGGACTCGTCCCCGCGGCGCTAGAGTAGGGGATGTCGCACTCTCCCACCCCGGATCGCGCGCAGCCTAATCCGCCAATACTGCAGAGACTGCAGTCTAAGATGCGCCTGGGGCACTATAGCCTGCGCACAGAGCAGGCCTACGCGGGGTGGGTCGTGCGATTCGTGCGGTTCCACCGGCTCCGGCATCCGCGGGAGATGGGGGAGCGGGAGGTGGCGGCGTTCCTGACGTGGCTGGCCGAGGAGCGGCGGGTGGCGGTATCCACGCAGGTGCAGGCGCAGGCGGCGCTGGTGTTTCTGTACCGGGAGGTGGTGGGGCGGCCGCTCCGGATGTCGACTCTGGTGCCGAGGGGACGCGTGCCGACGCGGGTGCCGGTGGTGCTGGATGTCGAGGAGGTGGGTCGGGTGCTGGGGCAGCTGGAGGGGGTGCACCGGCTGATCGGACTGCTCCTTTATGGATCTGGGCTCCGGCTCCTGGAATGCCTGGAGCTCCGGGTCAAGGACGTGGACCTGATGCGCCAGGAGATCCGGGTGCGGCGTGGGAAGGGTCAGAAGGACAGGGTGACGCTGCTCCCCGAGGCGGCGGCGGGGCAGCTGGGGGAGCATCTCATCCGGGTCAAGCTGATGCATGATAAGGCGTTGGCGGCGGGAACCGGCGGGGTGGTCCTTCCGGGCGCGCTGGCGAGGAAGTACCCGAGGGCGGACCGGAGCTGGCCCTGGCAGTGGGTCTTCCCGGCGAGGCAGACGTACGCGGACCCGGACACGGGGGAAATGAGGCGGCACCATTTGCACCCGTCGGCGGTGCAGCGGGCGGTGGCCGAGGCGGTCAGGAGGTCGGGGGTGGGGAAGCGGGCGAGCTGTCATACGTTCCGGCACTCGTTTGCCACGCACCTTCTCGAGGCGGGGTACGACATCCGGACGGTGCAGGAGCTCCTCGGGCACAACGACGTCAGCACCACGATGATCTACACCCACGTGCTCCTGAAGGGTGGCCGAGGGGTGAAGAGTCCGGCGGACCGGCTGGGCGCCGCCCTACCCCGCCCCGCAGTCTTTCCGGATTAGGCTGCGGGCAGTACACTATGGGGAGGCGGGGAGCCCCACGACTCCGTCGAATTCACGTTAGGCAGAATCCGGAGAGCTTGTGCGCCTTTCTGGTGTAATTGGTGGGGCGATCTTCTGCTGGTGCGCCACGGTTGCCGCCGCGAGGAGC
>Ga0116154_10001440_pt1 | contig 20208 bp, 12 predicted proteins | sample AD_UKC030_MetaG_FD_89898 | JGI IMG/M metagenome (GOLD analysis project Ga0116154, IMG submission 89898) | Active sludge microbial communities of municipal wastewater-treating anaerobic digesters from USA - AD_UKC030_MetaG | ecosystem: Engineered > Bioreactor > Anaerobic > Digestate | place: USA...
AGGCAGGCGTGGATCCGGTCGAGCGCGTGCGGGTCGGCGAGAAGGAGGCCGTCGAACGGGTCGGGCAGCGGCGAGTCGTGCGGGAAGAGGAGCGGGGCTTCCGATCGGAGGATCGCTTCGAGCCGGGGATGACGCGATCGCGGGTAGGGGCGCTCGAGCGCGGCCGCGACGAGCCCGTGCCCCGCGAGCGGAACGAGGTCGTCCCCCTGGAGGCGAAGGAGGCAGGCGGCGTCATAAGGAACGAGGCGGCGGACCGCCGAGAGGAGCCGCTCGTATCGGTCGCGCGCTCCGAGCGAGGCCGTCAGATCGCCCACGATCTCGAGGAGAACCTCGAGGGGCTCAGGTTGCGATTTCGACGACAGCGTTGCGATCCGCACGACACCCCTTGCTGTCGCATTCATAACACGAACTCGTAACCCATTGAATTCAAATGGCGTGAGCTGCGGCACGACGCGTGCGAAGGGGATGGCGGAGGCAACCGATGAACCTTCCGCTTCAGCCCGAATCGACCCTCGCCGACCTCGCCGTCGCCTACCCGGCCGCCTCCCGCGTCTTCCGCCGCCACGGCCTCGACTACTGCTGTCACGGCCGGCGCCCGGTCTCCGAGGCGTGCGCCGAGAAGGGCATCGACCCTGCCGCCGTCCTGACCGAGGTCGCCGCCGAGGCCCGCACCGCCGGCGACGTCGAGACCATGGCCGACCAGCCGATCCCGGCGATCGTCGAGCGGATCATCGGCTGGTACCACGCGCGCCTCCGCACCGAGCTCCCTCTCCTCGTCCAGATGGCGCGGAAGGTCGAGGGCGTGCACGCCGAGAAGGAGAGCGTTCCCCGCGGCCTCGCCGAGCACGTCGAAGGCCTCTCGCGGGAGCTGATCGACCACCTCGACAAGGAGGAGCAGGGGCTCTTCCCGATGCTCCTCTCCGGGCGAGGGGGCCAGGCCGCGGCGCAGGTCCAGTCCCTCGAGCGCGAGCACGAGGACGTCGCCCTCGCCCTCCAGAAGACCCGGGCGCTGACGACGGACCTCGTCCCGCCGGCCGAAGCCTGCACGACCTGGCGAGCCCTCTACCTCCGCCTCGACGAGCTCGAGGCGGAGCTGATGGAGCACGTCCACCTCGAGAACAACGTCCTCTTCCGCCGCGCGCTCTGCGCGGGAATGTGAGTCGAAAGGGCACGATGAGCACGAACCTTCCCGGCAACGACAACCGCCGCTGGGCGCTCCTCGGCGGAGTCCTCCTCTTCACCTTCCTCGTCCTCGGATTCTTCGGCCGCGAGGTCTACCGGCAGGCCCCTCCGATCCCGGAGCGCGTCGTCACCCCGGACGGCGCGACCCTCATGACGAAGGCCGACATCCTGACCGGCCAGCAGGTCTGGCAGTCGACGGGCGGCCAGCAGCTCGGCTCGATCTGGGGGCACGGCGCCTACCAGGCCCCCGACTGGACGGCCGACCACCTCCACCGCGAGGCGACGGCCCTCCTCGACGTGATGGCGGAGAAGGAGGGGGCGCAGGGCTTCGCCTCCCTCTCCCCCGACCGCCAGGCCGCGCTGAAGGCGGCCCTCGTCCGCGAGATGCGGGCGAACACGCACGACGCCGCGACCGGCGTCGTGACGATCTCCGCCGAGCGGGCCGAGGCGTACCGTCGCGCGGCGGCCCACTTCGACGCCCTCTTCGGCGGGGCGCGGGAGCTGAAGCCGCTTCGCGAGGACTACGCCATGTCGGAGACGACCGTCCCCGACGCGGCGCGCCGCAAGGCGCTCACGGCCTTCTTCTTCTGGACGAGCTGGGCCGCGACGACCGAGCGCCCCGGCCAGGCGATCACCTACACGAACAACTGGCCCCACGAGCCGCTCGTGGCGAACGTCCCGTCGGGCGCGAACGTCGTCTGGTCGCTCGTCTCGATCGCCCTCCTCCTCGCCGGGATCGGCGCCGTCGTCTGGTGGACGGCGTTCCGCGAGAAGCCCGAGCCCGCCGTCACCGCCCCCCCGGTCGACCCGCTCGTCGGGATCACGCTGACGCCGTCGATGCGCGCCGTCGGAAAGTACGTCGTCGCCGTCCTCGGCCTCTTCGCCCTCCAGGTCGGCCTCGGCGCGCTCCTGGCCCACTACACCGTCGAGGGGCAGGCGCTCTACGGGATCCCCGTCGGCGAGTGGCTCCCCTACGCGCTCGCGCGGACCTGGCACGTGCAGACCGCCGTCTTCTGGATCGCGACCGCGTTCCTCGCCGCCGGCCTCTTCCTCGCGCCCGTCATCGGCGGGCACGAGCCGAAGTTCCAGCGCCTCGGCGTGAACGTCCTGTTCGGCGCGCTCCTCCTCGTCGTCGTCGGCTCGCTCGCGGGCGAGTACCTCGCGATCCACCAGGTCCTCCCGCTCGACCTCAGCTTCTGGCTCGGCCACCAGGGGTACGAGTACGTCGACCTCGGGCGCGTCTGGCAGATCGCCCTCTTCGTCGGCCTCGTCCTCTGGCTCGTCCTGATGCTCCGCGCGATCCTCCCGGCCGCGCGCCGCCGCGACGACGCCCGCTCCCTCGTCTTCATGTTCACCGGCGCGACGACGGCCATCGGCCTCCTCTACGGCGCCGGCTTCTTCTTCACCGCCAAGACGCACCTCTCCGTCATGGAGTACTGGCGCTGGTGGGTCGTCCACCTCTGGGTCGAGGGCTTCTTCGAGGTCTTCGCCACGGCGGCGATCGCGCTCCTCTTCGCGAAGCTCGGCCTCGTCGACAAGAAGCACGCGGGCGCGGCGGTCATCGCCTCCTCGGCGCTCTTCCTCTTCGCCGGCATCCCCGGCACCTTCCACCACCTCTACTTCAGCGGCACGCCGGTCTCCATCCTCGCGGTCGGGGCGTCCTTCAGCGCCCTCGAGGTCGTCCCGCTGACCCTCATCGGCCTCGAGGCGTTCCGGACGTACAAGCTCCAGCACGCCACCCCCTGGATGGCGAAGTACCGCTGGCCGATCGTCTTCTTCGTCGGCGTCGCGTTCTGGAACCTCGTCGGCGCGGGCGTCTTCGGCTTCCTCATCAACCCGCCGCTCGCCCTCTACTACATGCAGGGGCTCAACACGACGCCGGTCCACGCCCACACCGCCCTCTTCGGCGTCTACGGGCTCCTCTCCCTCGGCCTCATCCTGATCATCGCCCGCAAGCTCTCCGGCGTCCGCGCGTGGAAGGAGACGCAGCTGAAGTGGGCGTTCTGGGGTATGAACGTCGGCCTCGGCCTGATGGTCGCCCTCTCGCTCCTCCCGATCGGCCTCGCGCAGACCTGGGCGAGCGTCGAGCACGGCCTCTGGTACGCCCGGAGCGCCGACTTCCTCCAGCTCCCCGCCCTCCAGGCGCTCCGCTGGCTCCGGATCCTCGGCGACACCGTCTTCCTCGGCGGGGTCGCGTTCCTCCTCTGGTTCTTCGTCGGCCTCCTGACCGGCTGGAGCTACGAGAAGGCGGAGGAGCCGGGCTTCGACGACGACGTCCTCCCGGAGAACGCGTAGGCCGTCCTCGTCCCGCGCCTTCCGGAACCGGCCCGCGTCGCGCTCCCGCGCGGCGCGGGCGTTCCCCCGAAACCCCGTTCAACCGGGCCGAACGGCCCGAAGGAGTGAAGAGATGAAACGGACCACGCTCCCGACCTTCGCCGCCGCGGCCCTCGCCGCGGCCCTCGCCGCGGCCCTCCTCTTCCCCGCCACTCCCGCCGCGGCGCACTGCGACTCCGTCGAGGGCCCGGTCGTCGTCGACGCGAAGGGCGCGCTCGAGAAGGGCGACGTCGCGCCCGTCCTGAAGTGGATCTCGGCGGCGCAGGAGCCCGCGATCCGCGAGGCGTTCCGGAAGACCCTCGCCGTGAGGAAGCTCGGCGCCGAAGCGAAGGAGGTCGCCGACACCGCCTTCTTCGAGACGCTCGTCCGCCTCCACCGCGAGACCGAGGGAGCCGCCTACACCGGCCTGAAGTCGGGCGTGAAGGAGCCCGCCTTCATCGGGCAGCTGGAGTCGGCGCTCACCTCCGGCTCGGTCGACGCCTTCTCGAAGCTCGTCGGCGAGCACGCGGCGGCCGGCATCCAGGGACGGTTCTCGAAGGCCCTCGCGGCGAAGAAGACGGCCGACGCGTCGCCGGCCGACGGCCGCGCCTACGTCGCCGCCTACGTCGAGCTGATGCACTACACGAAGGCGATCGTCGAGGCCGTCCACGCGGAGCACGCCGGCCCGGCCGCTCACGCCGCTCCCGCCAAGGGCGCCGGCCACACCTGCGACTGACGACGAACCCGCCGCCCGGGCGCTCTCAGCCGGTCCGAGGACCCTCCGTCCGGACCACCTCGACGACGCGCCCGGGCCGCTCCTCGAACGACTCGCCGGTCCCGTCCCGGCGGGCGCCGCCCCCGGCGACGTAGCCGACCGCGCCGTTCCGGCCCGATCGCTTCGCTTCGTAGAGGGCCCTGTCGGCGTACCCGAGCACCTCCTCGATCGTCGCGTCGCGCGGCCGCTCCTCGAGCCAGGGGAACGGCGCCCAGCCGATCGAGCACGTCTGCACGAGGGAAAGCTCGCCGAGCGAGTACGCGGACCCGCCCACGGCCTCCAGCAGGCGCCGAGCCTGCACGTCCGCCTGGAGGCGCTCCGAGCCGCGGGCCACGACGAGGAACTCCTCACCCCCCCATCGAACGAGGAAGTCGCTCCGGCGGAGAGCCCCCTGGAGGCGCCGCGCCGTCTCGACGAGGACGAGATCGCCCGTCCGGTGCCCGTGCCTGTCGTTCACCGACTTGAACCTGTCGAGGTCCACGAGGTAGAGGATCAGGTCGCGGTTCCTGCCGGCGCCCCGGCTTTCCGACGACCGGACGGCGAGCTCTCTCTCGGAGTCGAGCGCCATCTCCAGGAATCGGCGGTTCTTCGCCTTCGTCAGGGGGTCCGTGACGACCGCCTCTTCGAGCGCCCGGTTCGCCTCGGCGAGCTCGGCGCTCCGCGCGGCGACGGCCTCTTCGAGCCGCCGCCGCTCGCGGGCGAGGCTCCCCGTTCTCCACCGATACGCCCCGCCGAGGAGTCCGGCCAGGGCGATCGCGAGCGCCGCCTGCGCCCACCAGGTCTGCCACCAGAGCCGCCCGACCCGGACGGGAAGCCGCGTCTCCGAGCTGCCGAAGCTCCCGTCGACGCCGGCGACGACACGGAACGTGTAGCTCCCCGGCGGGAGGTTCGTGTAGGTCGCGACGCGCCGCGTCCGGGCCTCGACCCACTCGTCGTCGAAGCCGTCGAGGCGGTAGCGGAACTCTGTCTTGAGCGGCGGGAGGAACCCGAGCGCGGCCCAGCGCAGCTCGAGGCGCCGCGCACCGGCCGGGACCTCGGCCGTCTCCCGGTGGTCGATCGCGTTCGCGCCGGCCACGACCGAGTCGATCCGCACGCGCGGAGGCGCCGCGGGAAGGAGCCGGGCCGGATCGACCGCGACGACGCCCCGAACCGTCGGGAAGTAGATCCGGCCGTCGGCCGTCCGCGCCACCGCCGGGTCGCCGCCGTTGCATTCCTCGCTCGCCATCCCGTCCGCGATCCCGAACGACCGGCAGCGCAGCTTCGGGCCCTCGCCCCCCGCGCGCGCCTCGAGGTCGGCGCGCGCGACGCGATAGACCCCGCGGTTGCTGCTGATCCAGAAATCGCCTGCGTCGTCCTCCGTGATCGCGTACGCCACGTCGGTGAAGAGACCGTCCCGGGTGTCCCAGGACGCGATCTCGCCCCGGCGGAGCCGCGCGATGCCCCCGCCGTAGGTCCCGATCCAGAGGTCTCCGTCAGCGTCGAGGGAGAGGCACCGGACGAGGTCGCTCCGGAGGCCGTCCCGCGTCGTGAGAGTCGAGAATCCCTCGCCGGTCCGGCGGCTCAGGCCGCCGTACGTCGCGACCCAGAGCGTCCCCTCGCGATCTTCGAGGAGGGCGCGGACCTCGTTCCCCCCGAGTCCGTCCGCCGTCGTGAAGCGCCTCGCCGTCCCTCCTTTCAGGCGGACGAGCCCTTCCGCCTCGAGGCCGACCCAGATCGCTCCGCTCCGGTCGACGTGGACCGTCCTCACGTTCCGGATCAGGCCCCGGTCCGGAACGCGCTCCGCGCGGCCGGCGCGCACCCGGTAGAGCCCGTTCCACGCGCCGACGAGCAGCGTCCCGTCGGCCTCCTCGAAGAAGGCCCGGACCGAGCTCCCGTCCAGCGCCGACCGGGCCGCGAGCGGCTCGAATCGGCCGTCCGGTCGAAGGTGGGCGAGGAAGCCGTTCCAGCCGCCCACCCACACGCCGCCGGAGCGCGAGGCGAGGACCGTGTCGACGACGAAGCCCTCCCGCGCTCCTCCGTAGGTGACGAAGTCCCCGTCGCGCAGGCGGCCGAGGCCTCCGCCCCTCGTCCCGAACCAGAGGTTGCCGTCGCGGTCGAGGAGGAGCGTCTGGATCATGTCGGTCGAGAGGCCGTCCGCCGCCGTCAGCCGCTCGATCCGGCCGTCCGGTCCGAGACGGTGGAGCCCGCCGTTCGTCCCGGCCCAGAGCGCCCCGTTCCGGTCCACGGCGAGCGCGGAGACGAACTCGTTCGCCAGCCCTCCGATCCGCTCGCAGGTGCGGAGGTCGGGGGAGACCCGGAAGAGCCCCTGGTCCGTCCCGACGAACAGCGCGCCGTCCGGTCCCTCGGCGAGGGAGAGGGCGATCCCTTCCGGCGCGGGCTCGGCGACGAAGCGCCGCAGCGCTCCGTTCTCCACGACGCCGAGCCACGCGACCGTCGCCACCCAGAGGCGTCCCTTTCGACCGGGCGAGATCGCGAGAACGGCCGCCGAGGCGAGCCCCGGGTCCGCCGCGAACCGCGTCCGCCGGCCGTCGACGAGGCACTCGAGGCCGCCCGCGGTCCCGATCCAGATCGAGCCGTCGGGCCCCCGCGCGAGCGCCCGGATCGGCCGGCTCCGCTCGGGCTCCGGATCCATGGCCGGCCGCGAGAACCTTCGGCCGTCCCACCGAAAGAGTCCCGCGCCGTAGGTCCCGGCCCAGACGTTCCCGTCCTCGTCCGCGCAGAGGGCCTGCACGTTGTGGGCGTCCATCGACGGCGTGTTGCCCCGGTCGCGCACCTCGAACTCGGCCCCGTCGAAGCGGACGAGCCCCTCCTCGGTCCCGAGCCAGAGCGACCCGTCGGCGGCCTGCGCCATCGCGAGGACGGAGTTCATCGGGAGACCGTCGGCGGACTGCCAGGTCGAGATCGCGAACTGGCTCAGCTGCCGCTCCGGCGAGAGCGAGAGCGCCCGCGGGTGAGCGAGCAGGAGCGCGAAGGCTGCGGCCAGCGACGCCCATCGGGCCGGAGGGAGCGCCATCGCCGAAAGTCTAGCCCGGCCGATCGCCCCGCGGGTCCACCCGCCGCGATACGCTGGCGCGCGAGGTGCCGCATGACGCACGCCGTTCGCATCCACACGCCGGGCGGACCCGAGGCTCTCTCCTGGGACGAGGTCCGGGTCGGACCTCCGGGCCCGGGCGAGGCCCGTGTCCGGCACGCGGCGATCGGCCTCAACTTCATCGACACGTACCACCGCAGCGGCCTCTACCCGCTCCCCCTCCCCGCAGTCCTCGGCTCGGAGGGGGCCGGCGTCGTCACCGAGGTCGGCGAGGGCGTCGCCGAGGTGAAGCCGGGCGATCGCGTCGCCTACGCCGGCCCCGTCGGCGCGTACTCCGAGGAGCGGCTCGTCGCCGCCCACCGCCTCGTCCCGCTTCCCGACGACGTCGACGACCGCGTCGCCGCCGCCGCGATGCTGAAGGGGATGACCGCGCGCTACCTGCTCCGGAAGACGCACCGCGTCGAGGAAGGCGAGACGATCCTCCTCCACTCGGCCGCCGGGGGGGTCGGCCTCATCGCCGCGCAGTGGGCCCGGAGCCTCGGCGCCACCGTCATCGGCACCGTCTCGACCGACGAGAAGGCCGAGCTCGCGCGCGCGGCGGGATGCGACCACGTCGTCGTCACCTCGCGGGAGGACCTCGTGCAGCGGGTCGACGAGATCACCGGGGGCGCCGGCGTGCGCGTGGTCTACGACTCCGTCGGACGGGAGACGTTCGAGGCCTCGCTCGACTGCCTCGCGCCGCTCGGCCTCATGGTCTCGTTCGGGAACTCCTCCGGCCCCGTGCCGCCGTTCGCCCCCCTTCTCCTCTCGCAGAAGGGGTCGCTCTTCCTCACGCGGCCGACGCTCATGGCCTACACCGCCCGTCGCGAGGACCTCCTCGAGACCGCGGCCGACCTCTTCGCCGTGATCCGTTCCGGCGCGGTGTCCGTCCGCGTCGGCGCGACGTTCCCGCTCCGGGAGGCCGCCGACGCGCATCGCGAGCTCGAGGCGCGGCGCACGACCGGCTCCACCGTCCTCGTCCCCTGAGGCGGGGAGAGCGCCGCCGGGTATCCTCCGCCCCGACGACCACCAGGAGGTACACGATGCCCGAAGAGACGCCCCGTCCCGAAACGACCGACGCCTCGCGCCGCGACTTCCTGAAGGGAGCCGCCGCAGCCGCCGTCGCCGCCGGCGCGCTCGGATTCCCCGCGATCCTCGAAGGGGCCGCGCCGCACGAGCTCGCGCCGCTCCCCTGGCCCGACACGGCCCTCGAGCCGGTCATCTCCGCGAAGACGCTCTCGTTCCACTGGGGCAAGCACCACCGCGGGTACGTCGACGCCCTCAACGGGCTCGTCAAGGGAGGCCCGCTCGAAGGCAAGCCGCTCGCCGACGTCGTCCGCGCCTCGGCGGCCGACACGGCCTCGCGCGCGGTCTTCAACAACGCGGCCCAGGCGTGGAACCACGACTTCTTCTGGAAGAGCCTCCGGCCGAAGGGCGGCGCCGCCCCGTCGGGGGCGCTCGCCGAGAGGATCGAGGCCTCCTTCGGGAGCCTCGAGGGCCTGAAGAAGGAGCTCGTCGCCGCCGGCCTCGGCCAGTTCGGGAGCGGCTGGGCCTGGCTCGTCGCCGACGGCGCCGCGCTGAAGGTCGTCAAGACGGCGAACGCCGACACGCCCCTGACGACCGGTGTGGCGCCGCTCCTCGTCCTCGACGTCTGGGAGCACGCCTACTACCTCGACTGGCAGAACCGCCGGAAGGACTACCTCACCGCGGTCGTCGACGCCTACCTGAACTGGGAGTTCGCGGCCTCGAACCTGCCGAAGAAGGCCTGAGACGCGTCGGCCCGGCTCCGGCCGGGCCGACGGTAACGGTCTTCGACCGGGAGCGCGCCGCACGGCGCGGCGCGCTCCCGGCGCAATCAGGCGTGCGCGTGCCGGCGGGCGGGAAGCCCCGCCGGCTCGTAGCGGATCGGGAGGTACTCCGGGAACCACATCGCGCGCCGGACGGTCTCCTCGAGACCGTTGAGCATCTCCGGCTCGGCGAGCCCTTCCGCCACCGCTCTCCGGATGACCGCGCAGGCGACCGAGTGCGAGCAGTCGCGGATCGTCGCGATCTGGGGGTAGACGGCGGACTGAGCGATGTCGGCCTCGGTGACGTGAGTCGCCAGGGCCTGGGCCGCGGCGAGGAACATGCCGTCGCTGACGCGCCGGGCCTTGGACACGCAGACGCCGAGCCCGATCCCCGGGAAGATGAAGGCGTTGTTGCACTGGCCGATCCGGTGCGTCACGCCGCCGTGGACGACCGGCGCGAACGGGCTCCCCGTCGCCACGATGGCCCGGCCGTCGGACCAGGTGACGGCCTGCTCGGCCGTGCACTCGGCCTTCGAGGTCGGGTTCGAGATCGGGAAGATGAGCGGCCGCTCGTTGAGCTCGGCCATCTTCCTCACCATCGCCTCGGTGAACGTCCCCGGCGTCGCCGAGACTCCGACGAGAATCGACGGCTTCGCGTTCTCGATCGTCTCCTCGAGCGAGATGCGGGCCGGGTCCGCGACCTTCCAGGAGGCGAGCTCGGCGCGGTCGCGCGCGAACTCCTTCTTGAACCCCTCGAGGCCCGGGCGGTCGGAGACGGCCAGCCCCTTCGTGTCGCAGGTCCAGATCCGCTTCCGCGCCTCCTCCACCGGGATGCCTTCCTCGACGAGCGCCGAGACGAAGAGCTCCGCGATGCCGTGGGCGGAGGCGCCGGCCCCGGCGAAGACCAGCCGGTGGTCGCTCATCTTCCCGCCCGTCAGGCGAAGCGCGCCGAAGATCCCCGCGACGACGACCGAAGCGGTCCCCTGGATGTCGTCGTTGAACGTCAGGAGCTCGTCCCGGAAGCGTTCGAGCTGGAAGATCGCGTTGTCCTTCAGGAAGTCCTCCCACTGGAGGAGGACGTTCGGGAAGACCTTCTTCACCGCGGCGACGAACTTGTCGACGAAGGCCTGGTACTCCGCGCCGCGGACGCGCTTGTGGCGAAGCCCGACGTAGAGCGGGTCGGCGAGGCGCTCCTCGTTGTCGGTGCCGACGTCGAGGGTGATCGGGAGGGTCGAGTAGGGCGAGACCCCGGCGCAGGCCGTGTAGAGGCAGAGCTTCCCGATCGGGATGCCCATGCCGCCCGCCCCCTGGTCGCCGAGGCCGAGGATCCGCTCGCCGTCGGTCACGACGATGACGGACGGCTCGGACGAGTGGTAGTTCCGGAGGATCTTCTCGATGTGGTCCTGCTGGTCGATGCCGATGTAGAGGCCGCGCCCGCGGCGGAAGATGTGGGAGAACTTCTGGCACGCCTCGCCGACGACGGGCGTGTAGACGATCGGCAGCATCTCCTCGATGCGCTCGTGGACGAGGCGGTAGTAGAGGACCTCGTTCCGGTCGTGGAGGCTCGCGAGGTAGATGTACTTCTCGAGCGGCGTCGGCTTCGCGCAGAACGACTCGTAGACCCGGACGAGCTGCTGCTCGATCGTGAAGATCGCCGGCGGAAGGAGGCCGAGGATGTCGAGCTCCTCCCGCTCTCTCGCCGTGAAGGCCGTCCCCTTGTTGAGGAACGAGTCCGTCAGGACCGCTTCGCCCTTCTTCGGCGTCGAGATGTATCGCTGCCACGTGGACGGGTCGACCTTGATCGAAAAGTCCATGCATCCTCCTCGCGGGCCCGGCCCGACATCCCCACTGCGAGCGCCGCTTCCGGGACGCCACGCCTCGCGACGACCTCGTTCCGGGACCGTCCTCCAGAATACAGGATCGGGGCTTCCCCGGAGGCGTCGAAATCGCGACCGCGACCGCCCGGGCCCGCCTCTGCCGCGGGGGGGCGGGCCGGTCCGGCTCGGGTCCCGACACACGCCCGGAATCGTGCTCCCGTCGAACGCCCGGTCCGCCCGAACGCCGTTCGACGGGAGGACGATGTCCCCTCCGGCTCGTATGATGTGAGACCGCGATGGAGCCCCTCTTCGACGCGCGGACGCTTCTCGCGGCGAGCGCCGTCGTCTTCGCGGGCCTCGTGCTCGCGGTCGCGCTCGCGTGGCGGGAGCTCCGCGCGATCCGGGGGCCGGACCGGCTCGCGCTCGGGTTCGGCCTCTTCTTCCTCGGGCTCGTCCTCCTCGCGTTCAAGGGGAGGATTCCCGCGCTCCTGCCGGCCGTCCTCGCGAACGTCCTCGTGACGGTCGCCGCCGCCTTCATCCTCGAGGGGACGAAGCTCTTCTACGGCCTCGTCCCGAGCCGCCGCCTGACCGTCGGCGTCGGCCTCCTCGCGACCGCCGCGTTCGCCGCCACGATGCTCCTCCGCGACGGCGAGAACGCCCGGGCGATCCTGAGCAGCGCGTTCCTCACCGCGCTCGTCGGCGCCTCCGCCTGGACCGCCTGGCGCCACCGGGCGCCCCGGGGAGCCGGCGCCTTCGACCTCGTCACCGCCGTCGCGCTCTGGGCCTGCGCCGGCCTCTTCTGGGCGCGCGGCGTCGCCGTCGGCGCCGGCTTCGTCGAGGGCGACATCCTCGCGGGGGGGCCGCTTCTCGCCCTCCCTCCGCTCCTCTGCACGATCTTCGCCGTCGTCTGGACGACGACCCTTCTCGCCACGACCAGCCAGCGCCTGACCCGGGTCGTGCGGACCCAGAACGACCTCCTCGCGAGCCTCCTCTCCGTCGCGCGGGCCGCGGGCGCCGGGGAGGGGCTCGACGAGACGCTCACCATGGTCCTCGACGCCGCGAAGCTCGCGACCGGCGCGACGGGCGCGAGCCTCCTCCTCCTCGACGAGCACCGCCAGTTCACCCGCGGCCTTTTCACCGAGGGGGACTCCACGCTCGTCGTCGGACCGGCCGCGGCGGCCGAGATGCTCGAGAGCGGCCTCGCCGGATGGGTCGTGAGGAACGGGTCGGTGGCGCTCGTCGAAGACGTCCGGCAGGACCGCCGCTGGCGCCGCCTCGAGGCCCAGGACGCGACGATCCGGTCCGCGCTCTCGGCGCCGATCTCCGCCGGCGCGTCCCTCTCCGGGGTCCTGACGCTCGTCCATCCCGACGCCGGGCACTTCGGGGAGGAGCAGCGGCACCTCATCGAGTCGACGGCGGCGCAGATCGCGCTCGCCCTCCGGACCGCGCAGATCGCCGACGCGCGGCGACGCGCCTCTCGCGAGCTGGAGGCGCTCAACGCCGTCCTCGACATCTCGGCCCGGCGGCACGCCTCGGAGGAGATCGCCGAGGAGTCCGTCGCGGCGATCTGTCGGCTCTCGTCCTTCTCCCGGGTCTTCGTCGCCCTCCCGACGGAAGCCGGCTTCCGCCGGATCGGCCGGACCGATGGCCCGGAAGAGCTCCGGTCGTCGGACCTCGACGGCGAGCTCGGCCTCGCCTGGGAGAGCGGCCTCGTCCGGCGATCGGGAGGAGGCGGCGCGAGCGGGGCCTGCCGGAGCCTCGTCATCCCGCTCCGTCACCTCGGCAACCGGCTCGGCGTCGCGTCGTTCGAGTCCTCCGGCCCGGAGGGCCTCGACGAGGACGCCTGCGCGTTCGCGGAGGCCCTGGCCGAGGCGATCAGCCTCGGGCTCGGGAAGGAGATCCTCTCCCGCGCCCGGGAGGAGCTCTCCCGGATGCTGGTCCACGACCTCCGCGGCCCGATCTCGGGCGTCCTGGGCGCCCTCGAGCTCCTCCGCGAGAACGAGTCCCTGGACGGCGACGGGAAGCGGCTCCTCGACCTCGCGGAGAGGAACGCACGCCGCCAGGTGGCCCTGGTCGACGGCATCCTGGAGCTCTCCCGGCTGGAAGAGGGCTCGCTCCCCGTTCGCCGGACGGACGTCCACCTCCCGGCGGTCGTCGACGAGGTGATCGGGAGGGCGCTCCCGGCCGCACAGGCCCGCGGCATCTCGCTCGTCTCGGCTCTCCCGCCCGACCTGCCGCCGGTGCGCGCCGACGCCGGGCTCGTCGCGCGCATCGTCGAGAACCTCCTGGCGAACGCGGTCAAGTTCAGCGCGCCCGGCGCCGGCTCCGTGCGGCTGGAGGGACGGGTCGAGGGGGGGAGCGTGATCCTCGACGTGAAGGATTCGGGCCCCGGCATCTGCGAGGAGCTTCGACCCCGGCTCTTCGAGAAGTTCGCCGTCGGGAACCTTCCCGGCCGCGGTTCCGGCCTCGGACTTCCGTTCTGTCGCCTCGCCGTCGAGGCGCAGGGAGGCCGGATGTGGCTTCAGCACCCGGGCCCGGCGGCCGTCTTCTCCTTCAGCCTGCCGCTCGCGAGCCCTCCCCCGTCGTAACGTCTCCCGGGGCCGTGCTAGAAAGGCGCATGCGCCGCGCGGCCGCCGTCCTCCCGTTCCTCTTTCTCCACCTCGCCTGCGACCGCCCCCCCGCCGCCGACCCGGACTACGTGCGGGAGATCGAGGCGGCGCGCGCCGCCCGGCACGCCGAGCTCACGACGGAGGACGGCTGGCTGACCATCGTGGCGCGCGAGCCGCTCGCGCCGGGAGAGAACACGTTCGGCTCCGACCCGTCCTCGAAGGTCGCCCTCGCGGGCGCCGGCATCCCGCCCCGGGCGGGCGCGTTCGTCGTCCGGGAGGACGCCAGCGTCGTCCTTCGGGCGGAGCCGGGCGCGCCTGTGACGGTGAACGGAGCCGCGCCGACCGACGCGCCGCTCGTTCCGGAGGGGGACGAGAAGGCCGACGTCGTCACCGTGGGCCGTGTGCGCCTGGCGTACTTCCGGAAGGACGGCGCGCCCTACGTGCGCGCCCGGGACCCCGAGAGCGCTCGGCTCCGCGGCTTCCCCGGTCTCTCGCACTTCCCGATCGACCCCGCGTACCGTGTCGAAGGACGCTGGGAGCCGTACGACGCACCCCGCAACGTCGAGGTGCCCTCCTCCCGGGGGCCGGCCCGAACGGCCCTCGCGCCCGGGCTCGTCCGGTTCACCCTCGGCGGGAGGGAGCTCTCGCTCGAGCCGACCGTCGAGTCGCCCGACGACGCGACGCTCTTCTTCGTCTTCGCCGACGCGACCTCCGGCTCCGAGAGCTACGGCGGCGGGCGCTTCCTCTCGGTCCCGCGGCCGGCCGCCGGAGGGGATCGCGTCGTCCTCGACTTCAACCTCGCCGAGACGCCGCCCTGCTCGCTGACGCCCTTCGCGAGCTGCCCGATGGCGCTCCCGCGGAACACTCTGCCGATCCGCGTCGAGGCCGGGGAGAAGGCTCCGAGACACGAGTGACCGTCGCCGGAGGCTCGCGGCGCTTCGCCCCGAGGGACGCCCTTCCGGCCGCCGTGCTAGAAGGGGCCATGCGCCGCGTCCTTCCCCTCCTCCTCCTCGCCGCCGTCGCCCTCGCCGCCTGCCGGCGCCCTCCGGCCGCGGACCCCGCTTACGCGGCCGAGATCGGCACGGCCCGAGCGATGCGCGAGACGCGCCTCGCATCCGAGAGCGGATGGCTCACGCTCGTCGCCCTCCACTGGCTGACTCCGGGCGAAAACCCGTTCGGCTCGGACCCCGCCCTCCCGCTCTCGCTGGAAGCGCCCGGCATTCCGGCGAGGGCCGGGGCGTTCGTTCTCGGTCCCGACGGCGCCGTCCGGCTCGCCGTGGATGCCGGCGCCCCCGTCACCGTCGACGGCGCCCCGCCGACCGGCGCACCGCTCGCCACCGACCGGGACGGGAAACCCTCCGTCGTCGAGGTGGGACGCGTCCGCCTGACGGTCATCGACCGAGGCGGCAAGCTCGCCGTCCGGGCCCGGGACCCCGAGAGCCCGCGGCGGAGGGATTTCCGGGGAATCGAGCACTTCCCCGTCGACCCGGCGCTCCGGGTCGAGGGGACGTTCGAGCCGTACGACGCGCCCCGCGAGATCGAGGTCCCTTCCGCCCAGGGTCCGGCCCAGAAGTCTCTCGCGCCGGGTCTCGTCCGCTTCACGATCGGGGGGAAGGAGCGGACGCTCGAGCCGACCGTCGAGTCGCCGGACGACGACACGCTCTTCTTCGTCTTCGGCGACGCGACGAACGGAACGGAAACCTACGGCGCCGGACGCTTCCTCTACGCGACCGCGCCGAAGGGCGTCCCATCGAAGGTCGTCCTCGACTTCAACCTCGCCCAGAACCCGCCCTGCGCCTTCACGCCCTACGCGACCTGCCCGCTCGTGATGCCGAGGAACGTCCTCCCGGAGCGCGTCGAGGCGGGCGAGAAGGTGCCGGCCGGGCACTGATCGGCGCGCCGCCTCGGGCGCGCGCCCTGGGCGGCTTCCGTCAAGGAGCTCCGGCCGGCCTCGGGCCGAGGCGAATGAAGTCCGACTTCACGACGCGCCCGTCGCCCGCGTCGACGAAGACCTCCTGGACGCCGCCGAGCGCCGGCAGGCGGAGGGTGAACGGCCAGACCAGGCAGCCGTCGAAGACTTCCGCGTCGGAGGAGAGGACGCCGTCCGCGCGAAGCGGCGCGATGGACGCGATGGCCGCCTTCGCGGCGGTCTCCTGCGGTGTCTTCGCGAGCCCGTTCAGCTCGCCGGGCGGAGTCCTCGCGGGCGGACGGAGAGTGCATTCCGAGAGACGGTCGACCGGCGGCGGCTCCTTCGCGGGCAAGCCGCCCGGCTCCTCCGGCGCCGGAGCGGGCGTCGATGCCGGAACGGCGGGCGACCAGGGGACCCGGACGGCCGGAGCCGGGGCCGGGGAGGGAGACGGCGCGATCGCGGCGGCCGCTCCGTCGGGGGCCGGCTCGTAGGTCCGGACGTATTCGTGCGATTCCCTCCCCTTCAGGCGACCGGTCACGACGAGCCGGCGCGGGTCGGCCCGCAGCTCCCACGTCTCGCGCAGCCGGTAGCCGCGCACCCACTCGGACGAGACCGTCACCGTCCCTTCCCGCCGGCGCGCGACGACGTCGGCCGGGCCGTCGCCGTCGTCGACGTAGCGCTTGCTTCCGTCGGTCACGAACGTCCGGACGCGCCCGGACGGGTAGGTGACCCGGAGCCGGAGGCCGTCGTCCTCGACCGCGAGGAGGCGAGCGTCCGTCATCACCTCGATCGGCAGGTCGAAGCCCCCTCCGCCCGGGCGAGTCGTGGCCCCGGTCGTCCCGCCCAGGCCTGTCCACGCCCCCTTCGAAGGAACTCGCTCGACGTCGTCGGCCCTCATCGCGAGGGCCCAGGTGCCCGTGAACCCCTCAGCCGCAGCCGCCGCCGGCGCGAAGGCCGAGAAGAGGAGCGACGCCGCGAGGGCGCCGAGGGGGGGCGTTCGAGGGGCGGGGGTGCGCATCGAGCCTCCGGGGCCGAGTCCGGCCCGCACCGAGAGTAGCCGCTCCGGTCGCTCGGCGGGGCCCGGACACCAGCGGGTCGCGCCATGAGATCCTCTCGCGTGAGCATCGCCCACGGAGGGACCATGAGAAAGCTCGGCGCCACGGAGCTGGAGGTCTTCCCCGTCTGCCTCGGAGGGAACGTGTTCGGCTGGACCGCCTCGGAGGCCGAGTCGTTCGCCGTCCTCGACGCCTACGTCGCCGCGGGCGGCAACTTCGTCGACACGGCCGACGCCTACTCGGCCTGGGCGCCGGGCAACGCCGGCGGCGAGTCGGAGGAGATCCTCGGGCGCTGGATGGCGTCCCGCGGGAACCGCGAGCGCGTCGTCGTCGCGACGAAGGTCGGAAAGCTCGCGGGCCTCACCGGCCTCTCGGCGGGGACGATCCGGAAGGCCGCCGAGGACTCGCTTCGGAGGCTTCGGATCGACCGAATCGACCTCTACTACGCTCACGCCGACGACCCGGCCACGCCGCTCGAGGAGACGCTCGGAGCCTTCGACGCCCTCGTCCGCGAGGGAAAAGTCCGGGAGATCGCCGCTTCGAACTACGCGGCACCCCGCCTCGCCGAGGCGCTCGCCGTCTCGAGCCGGCTCGGGCTGACCCGCTACGTCGCGCTCCAGCCGCACTACAACCTCGTCCACCGCGCCGAATACGAGGGAGAGCTCCAGGCGCTCTGCGTCCGCGAAGGGCTCGCCGTCTTCCCCTACTACGCCCTCGCGAGCGGATTCCTCGCCGGGAAGTACCGCCCCGGAGCGGCCGTGGCGAGCGCGCGCTCCGGCGCCGCCGCGAAGCACCTCGACGGGCCGGGTCTCCGCGTCCTCGCGACGCTCGACTCGGTCGCCGCGGAGCGCGGGACCACCGTTGCGGCCATCGCACTCGCGTGGCTCCTCGGGCGGCCGGGCATCGTCGCCCCGATCGCGAGCGCCCGGACGCCGGACCAGCTCGCCGAGCTCCTGCCCGCAGCCGCGCTCTCCCTGACCGCCGAGGAGAGGGATCGGCTCGAGGCGGCGTCGAGGCCGCCGGGCGGATGACGAGCCTCTGCCGCGAAGGGCTCGCTCGCGTCTTCGTCTCACCGTCCGATGGCGGCAGACCCATCTCGGATGGTTGGCCTCCCACCTGCCGTTCGGTCGAACCGGAGTAAGATCGAGCCGGCCCGAAACGGGGGCAGGCACCGGAAACGGAGCCCCCTCGCGCCCGGCAAGGCATCGGGCGCGCCCAGGATCATGAGCACGCCGAAGGACCGCCCCAGGACCGGACTCCGGATCGACCGCGCCCGACGCGTCGACTCCGGCGTTCCCCGGAGCCGGAGCTCCTCGCGCCGCACCGATCCCGGCCACGAACATTCCCTCCGAACCGGAGCAGGCGGCGCCTGATGGACCGCGCGCGGCGACTCCGACGCCGTGCCGGCCTCTCCCGTTCGACCCAATCCCACCCAAATCGGTCCCGATTCCCGCAGCCGACGACGGAACCCCGGAGGGCAGGCCGTGCCGTCGCGCTGCGTCCTTTCGAAACGTCCCGCTTCCGCTCGCGGGGGGCCAGGAGCTTCCCCGAGCCTTCTATGGAGCCCAAATGCCAGACACCGTGACCCAAGCCTTTCAATCACTGGCGGCGCGGTCCGAGGAGGCGCTCGCCCTGCGCGGCGACGCCGGGAAGATCGTCGTGCAGATCGGTTCCGCCACCTGCGAGCACGCCGCCGGCTCGCGCGAGGTGGCGGACGAGTTCGTCAAGCACCTCGCTTCCTCGGGGCGCGAGGACGTCGTCCTCCACCGGACCGGCTGCACCGGCCGCTGCAGCAAGGAGCCGATCGTCGGCGTTTCGGTCCCCGGGAAGCCCCCCGTCAAGTACGAGCGCGTCGACCGCGAGCTCGTCCACAAGATCTTCACGAGCCACATCCAGAAGGGCGCCGCGCTCCCCGAGCACGCGCTCGACGGGTCGCTCGAGAAGCCATACGAGTACGAGCTCGTCTTCTGCGAGGGGCGCCGCTGCAAGCAGCGGACGGAGCTGAAGGCCTCCTTCGAGTCGAAGCTCGCCGCCGCCGGCATCGGGTCCGACCGCGTGAAGGTCAACTCGCACGCCTGCCTCGGCGTCTGCTCCGAGGAGACCGAGGGGAAGTCGACGCACGTCCTCGTCCGCCCCTCGAAGACGATCTACAGGCTCGAGAACGACGCCGACCTCGAAGCCCTCCTCGACGGCCCGGTCCGCAAGGGGACGATCGACGAGCGGATGAAGGTCCCCTTCAAGCCGATCGCCCAGGACTTCTTCGACCTCTACGCCGACGTGAGGTTCTTCAACGCGCAGAGCCGGATCGCGATGCGCAACGCCGGGATCCTCGACCCCGAGAGCCTCGAGGAGTACGTCCGCTTCGGCGGCTTCCAGGCGCTCGCGAAATGCCTCGAGAAGGGCGATCCGGACTGGATCGTCGACGAGGTCCTGAAGGCGAAGCTGCGCGGCCGAGGGGGGGGAGGCTTCCTCACCGGCAAGAAGTGGCAGTTCGCGCGGGCCAACGAGGAGAAGACCCGCTACATCATCTGCAACGGCGACGAGGGCGACCCCGGGGCCTTCATGGACCGCGGGATGCTCGAGAGCGACCCGTTCAACGTCGTCGAGGGGATGATCATCGGCGCCTACGCGATCGGCGCCTGCAAGGGCTTCTACTACATCCGGGCCGAGTACCCGCTCGCCATCAAGCGGATCGAGAACGCCCTGCAGAAGTGCCGCGAGGCGGGGATCCTCGGCGAGAACGTCATGGGGAGCGGCTGGAGCTTCGACATGGAGATCCGGCTCGGCGCGGGCGCCTTCGTCTGCGGCGAGGAGACGGCCCTCATCCGCTCGATCGAGGGCGAGCGCGGCCAGCCGCGCGTCCGCCCCCCGTTCCCGACGACGGCCGGCCTCTGGGGCAAGCCGACCTGCATCAACAACGTCGAGACCTTCGCGAACGTCACCGCCATCATCAACTTCGGCGGCGACTGGTTCGCCCAGGTCGGGACCGAGGCCTCCGGCGGGACGAAGGTCTTCGCCCTCGCCGGCAAGGTCAAGCACACGGGCCTCGTCGAGGTCCCGCTCGGCACGCCGCTCAAGGACGTCGTCTTCGACATCGGCGGCGGAGTCCTGGACGACCGCGAGCTGAAGGCGATCCAGACGGGCGGCCCCGCGGGCGGCTTCATCCCGGCGAACCGCGCCGACATGCCCGTCGACTTCGACCCGCTCGCGAAGGCCGGCTCGATCATGGGATCGGGCGGAATGATCGTGCTGTCCGAAGAGGACTGCATGGTCGACATCGCGAAGTTCTACCTGACGTTCACCCAGGAGGAGAGCTGCGGGAAGTGCACCCCCTGTCGCGAGGGGACGACCCGGATGCTCGAGATCCTCGAGAAGATCACCGCCGGCAACGGCGAGCTCTCCGACCTCGACCGGCTCGAGCGGCTCGGGAAGCTCTGCCAGAGGACGAGCCTCTGCGGCCTCGGCCGCGCTGCGCCGAACCCGGTCCTCTCCTCGCTGAAGCACTTCCGCGACGAGTACCGCGAGCACATCGTCGACAAGAAGTGCCGCGCCAAGAAGTGCACCGCCCTCATCCAGTACGTCATCGACGACGAGAAGTGCATCGGCTGCACCGCCTGCGCCCGCAACTGCCCGACGCAGTGCATCTCGGGCGAGAGGAAGAAGGCCCACGTGATCGACCAGGCCCGCTGCA
>Ga0116154_10001443_pt1 | contig 20165 bp, 18 predicted proteins | sample AD_UKC030_MetaG_FD_89898 | JGI IMG/M metagenome (GOLD analysis project Ga0116154, IMG submission 89898) | Active sludge microbial communities of municipal wastewater-treating anaerobic digesters from USA - AD_UKC030_MetaG | ecosystem: Engineered > Bioreactor > Anaerobic > Digestate | place: USA...
CGAGGCCGAGATCGCCGAATTCATCGGACTCGATTCCCTTCATTATCTGAGCCTCGAAGGGATGGTCGCCGCAACGGGCATGAAACCGGACCATTTCTGCCTGGCCTGCTACTCCGGCAACTATCCCCTCGCGCCGCCCAAGGACATCGGGAAGTTCTGCTTCGAACAGCAGGAGATGCCCGGCCTGTTCTGATTGTCGGTATTCTTGCACTGAACAAGCGCCGGGAAACCGCCGGGCCGCTGCATCCTTCCAAGCCATTTTTCCATTCATACGGACGATGCATTGGTGACCTTCCCCGTTTGTTTTGAGATGAGCGATTCCACGATGACAGCAGGTGACACAAACTGCCCGTCCAGCGACTGTGAAAGAAAAGCCTGAAGTATTGTCAGCGGTCAAACCCGCAGGATTTGCGGGCTGCAATGGATCAAAGGAACGAGGACTGCGGCTAATGGAACGGTTTCATTTCAACGATGCGGATGAGATCGACCTTCATCGTCTGTGTATATCCGAGATTGCAGGGCAGATCCGGAAATGTCTGCTGAACGATGCGGATGTTGTTCAGCTTGAGGTCCGGAGGCGGGGTCGGGAAATCATACATTGCGAACAGTTCGTAGATATTATCCGCGTTGATATGGCCGGGATCGAGGTAGAAAGAGCCGACATAGGGAGAGGGATTATACAGGAACTGATCGCCCACGGAGTACTGCAATACATATCCGTGACTGAAGTAAAACTCCACCGTCTGGTAGGCCGTTGCGTAACCGGATGCCGGAGGAACAGGGTTGACGGACATCTCGTCCACGCTGATCTGAAGATACGAATCTTTTGTAATCTCAACGGGGAAAACATATCTGCCGGTGCTGCCGTCAAATGGGTTGTATACATCGCCCGATAAATTGTGGTAGCCGATCAGGGCCACATTGCAATGGGGGGAACTGTAACCCCCCGACGACGGATCGCAGGAAGGCTTGGCGTATCGCGTATTGGTCATGATCAAGCTTCCCCCGTTCTCGGGATCGACAATGTCCGTCGCCCTCCCGGCTTCGTCCGGACAGGAGATGGGATCGGAACAGGACAAATTATTGCAGAACTTCGAATCCGCCACCCCGCCCGCAGCGTCGTGGCTCATGTACCACACGGGATGATCGCCCCGGGGGGCTGTCATCCATTCCTCATCGAACATGATCGATAACGAAGGCGTGAAGTGCTTGCCGATGACGGCGCCGGAGATGCTGATCTGTCCCGGCGTGCCGGAAGGGAGCATGGTTTCGTTCCCGAGCGTGCCGACGTAGGCAAGGGTGAATGCAACACGGGGATAGTCTTTTTTCCAGATCGGCGCGCCCTGTGTCTGATCCAGGTTGTCGAAGACAATCGTCGCCTCATGTTCGTCATCGTCAATCGCATTGCCGTTTCCGTCCTTCCCGTAGGGCAGATCCTTCGGCAACAATACGCAATATGGGTATCGCCCCCATACCTCGCCCGAACCGTCGGAAGACGCATAACGCCACGAAAGCATCAGGCAGCCGCTCTGGCCGTCGCCCTTCATCGTCTCCCCAGTGGGCGTGACATTCCGGACGGTGACGTGCAGCGCCTGCAACTTCTCATTTCGATCATCAAAGACGGGAATCTCCGCCACCTCCATCCGGCCACGGAAAAAATAGCCCAGCAACGCGGCCGAATAGCCGATAGATCTTGGTAGCAACTCCTTTACATATGTATTATGTGCATTGTCGTCCAAAACAAGCTTTAAAGTCCCAATATTGTTATCGTTAATCTCGTGTTCCCTATTCATCAAGCTCACGGCCGCAAAATGATCCGTAGTTCTTGCCTCTGTGATCGGGGGACATGTCTCTCGACTTACATATTTTCTCATCTTCATTCCATAGGGTTCATAATCTTCACATATGCGATAATCAGCTCTATTCAATGCAGGGTAAGGAAAGGCGTGTTCAGATGACGGGTGATTGTTTGGAATCGTCTCATCGCTGAAATAATTCGCGCTGGTATACTCCGCCAAACCTTGAGATAAGCTCTTCGACGAATTTGCGCCGGTGTATTGGTCTGTGTCCCAGAAATCCGTCAGGCGGGGATTTTGAAAAGTCGGCAGAGAAGACCCCGCGGCATCTATCAAGTAACTATGCGCAAGCACATAGTACTCGAAAGGACTATTAAACCACTTGGATGGGATAAAATAGTAACATCCCAGGGGATCGCAAAAACCCGTGAACGTGAGGTGAGAGATGAAATCATTCCGAACATGTGCGGGAACAGAGGCATCCTGCAAAAGATGCATGACCTGACCCAGAGCCTGAAAGGTAGAGGCGAAGTATTGATCCCTCATTTCCCTGCTGTCTGAGACAAGTGCCCAAAAGTAATAGCGTCTGGCATGATCCCAGTTGTTGGGAGCGTAGCTAAAATTTGTACTGAAGTTTTCTTTTTGCCCGTTGGGGGGTGCAGTTAGAAATCCCGTTGCCCAGGTAACGTTGGAGAAATATGGACTCCATGCGTCACACCAACTATTAATAAACCAAGGAGCGTCGCTCATGCCCGACATATTCCAGGACAAAAGGGGATTGTGGAAATGATTGACAGAACGGCACATCGGTTCATCTTCTATTGCGGAGCCGTCACGCAGCCAATTCAAAATGGATTTCCCTAAAAGGTAAGTATCCAGACCGTTAAAATCAGGATTTGTTGAAAGATAACTTAAGAATGTTAAGGAAGCCTGTGCCGCATTCCGAGTGATCATCGGGTGGACAATCCTGTTTTCATGCGCAAAAAGATTTATGCTGCAAAAATTAATTGCGATAAACACACAGAGCATCATCCTTTTTTTCATATTCCGACTCCCGTATAGAAGATTGTTATTTCTGTTTCATCCGTTCTTCGTTAGCCCTTTTTCTTTCCCATTCGTATGCTTTTGTCATCGACTGTTTTTTTTCACCAGCCGTGTACGAAAAAATAGCATCGTCTAAAAAGTTTACATGCGCGAGATAACTGTATTCCGGCCTGAATTTTTCCAGCCGGAACACGTAGTCATTAGACCATTTGAAGTCGAGCCTCCTTTTTCTATCTGGAAAGATGTATTGGTTGTTCCACGCCACGTAGCCCTTCCGGTAAACAGTCAGTGACGGGTGATTCACAAATGGATTGAACAATCCGGAAATGGTAACCTTCCCCTCCTTGTCGGTAACCGCTTCGACAACTTCATGGCTTTTGCTATACGTTAAACCTAGCCCTTTCGTTATCGACCATTCCGCCAGCACCACCGCCCCCTCGATGGGTTGACCCGTGTCTCCATCAACAACGGTTCCCGTTATGGTTGCATAACAACCCGTGACTGAAAGAAGACAAAAGGTGATGAACAGGGCGTTCCTGATTCTCATATGTTCCTCCTCCCACATTCACGTTAGAATCTGAAAATCTTCCAAATACCGTTATGATCCTTGATAAAGGTCAATGGGTATGAGTACGTGCCTCCCGCCTCCGCACGAATGGCACCACACATTGCTATTTGTCCATATGCTTTGCCCAGCTTGATGTCGCTGATCGTTGAGAATATCTCATAAATACCGGAACTGCCGAGACCTGTTAATTTCTTTCTGTATTCGCCTTTTGTTCCCACTGCAAAATAGCTCATGGCATTCTCAATATTGCCGGTAAGTAACGACGACGTCATTCCTTCCCACTTTGCCCTCAACAGGGCGTCAAGCTGCGGGGCGGAAAATGCCGTAACGGCGACAGTATCCTGGTAAATGTTATTGTCGGGACCGGTGGCCCGGACGGTGAAGAAGTACATCCCCTCCTCCGTCATCCGGTATCGGTATTCGTCGGGACTGGCACTCGCCAAAGGCTCTACAGGTCCCGGACCTGTCGGTAGAATTTCGGGATCGGCAATGCCGAAGGAGCCGCCTACCCGCAGAACGATCTCCAGGGGCGCCGTGCCCGATTCGGGACTTGCAGTGATGATGATCCCATGGGTCGTTGCAACCGCATAGACCGTGATGGATTGTGTCGCCGTAGTTCCCTCCGCATCGACGGCCCTGACGGCGATCGGGTTCGCCCCCTCCTGCAGCGGCACATGGCTCACGACAAACCGGTTTTCCGTCAAGGAGGCCACCATCCCGTTGACCGTCACCCCCATCTCATGGTTGGCGGTGCTGGTCACCGTGCCGGTCACCATTACGCTCATGCCCGTGATGGAAGCGCCGTCAACCGGCGATGTGATCGTGATGCCAATCTGCGCCTTCGTATTGAATGTGCTGTCCGCCGATACGGCGGCAGCGCCGTTGGCGGCCCTTGACGAAACCCGGAAGTGATATGTCTTCGAGGGAGTCAATCCGATGAGGAGCAGTCCGTGGCTTGTCGTCAAAGTCGCATCCGCCGCCTGATTCCCGTATGCGGATGTCTCGCCGTATTCCACCAGGCTGTCGGCAGGCCGATCGGTCGTCCAGGCGACCCTGGCGGAATCGAAGGTTACGTCCGTGACCGTAATTGCGCTGATAACGGGAGGAATCGGCGCCAGGGCGGCATCCATCATGATGGTCTGACCCATAGCCGCTGAATCGGCAAAGCTGAACAGGGCATACCCTTCCCTGGCAATATTCCCCGTGAAGGCGCCAACTGCAATGCCGGCTATCCGATAGGCCCCGGCGCCGTCTGTGACCGCGGTTCGCGTGACCCCCGCCGCATCGGTTATGGACACGGATGCCGAAGCCACGGGAAGCCCCGTCAAGGCGTTTGTTATTTTTCCGGTTATGACCGCATTTGTCGCCAGGGTCACCGTGATCGTGCTGGATGCCGTCCTTCCGTAGCCATCGGCAGCTATGGCCGTTAGGGTGTTTTGGCCCTCGACCAATGAAACAGACGCGGAGAAGAAACCGCCGCCTGCCGATGCCGCAATGCCGTTCACCGTCACACTGACGCAGTTGGCCACCGTCCCCGCGACCGTCGCCGGCGATGCACTCAGCACGGCATTGTCCGCGGGCAACGTGATCTCCACCTTCGGCAACCCCGGGGCAACGGGCAGTTGAATCAGTGTCAAACTGTCCGTCTTGTCGTCTATCACCGCCGCGACGCCGGTCCGTTCGTTGACCGCGACACCTTTCGGAAGCTTGTTCAAATCAAAGGTCGTGACGATTTCTTCCGTATTCAGATCCACAAGGACAAGGGTCCTATCCTCGTCACAGATGACAAGCGCCCGGTTGCCCGGGGCGTCGATGGCGGCATCGACGGGGTGTTTGCCTGCCGGGATCGTGCGCGTTTGCCAGGTTTTCGTGTCAATGACCGTGATGGAATTCTCCTGCACGTTGGTTGCCACAACAAGCCGGGCATCCGAATTCACGTCTATGGAGGAGGGCTTCTTCTCAAGGGCAAGCGTCCGGACCACGGCAAATGCGTCTGCATCGATGACCGCAACGTTGCGGTCCAGGCTGTTGACGACCAGGGCCAGGCTTTGCTGCGCAGGCGCCCCCGCAGGCGCTTCCAGAATGGCCACGTCGATCGGCTCCGCCCCTGCCGGAACCGTGGCAATCACCTGCCGCATGTTTAAATCAATAAAAGATACCGTATGATCCAAGCGGTTCGTGACGGCGGCCAGATGTGTTTTCTGATCAACGGCCATGCCTTCCGGAAATTTTCCCACCGGGAGGGTTGCAATGACATGGAAATCAGAAAGATCGAGAAGAGATACCGTATCGTCCTTGCTGTTCCCGATCAGGGCAAGGTTCAGATCCCTGTCGATAGTCACGCCTCGGGGAGCCTTTCCGACAGGGACAACGCTCAAAACGGCCCGCATGGCCAGGTCCACGATCGATACGGAATGGGAACTTTCATTGGTGACCACGGCCCGGTTCGTGGCGGTATTGATGGCGATGCCTCTCGGATTTTCCCCCAGAAGGATCGGTCCCGGGATTTCGTCTTCGGAATGCCCGGTTCCTTCCAAAACCAAAGCTGAAAAAATCACCGCCGTGAGGATGGCCACCGCGACAATCTTCCCGAAAAACCCGCCCCGGATCAACATGAATCACCTCCTGGAAAAGAGAAAAGAATACGAAAGAGCAATCGACAAGGCAGTATAACATAATAATACATACAGAGCAAAGCTTTCCGATCGGGTTTCGCATATAAATATCCGGGTCGATTAAGTTTCGGTTTCCTGGTGTGGCTGCCCCCCCCCTTTTTTTTCTGAGTAGAAATTTTCCGAGCAGCTCTTTGCAGATTATAAGAAAACTTCAACTCCACATCTGCAACAGTTATTTGACAATCCGCATATCGTCGCTAAATTGTTACCATTGAAATAAGGGATGCAATTTCGAACGGTGACAGTCATGAAAAAAACGATGATGACGATAATAATGGCGCTCCTGGCCCTGGGCTGCGGAGCGGGAGGCGGCGAACAGCGGGAGGTGAAACAGAAGGCGATGGAGACGAATGCGGAGATCCGGACGGCCACTTTTGCCGGCGGCTGCTTCTGGTGCGTGGAGAGCGATTTCAAAAAAATGCCGGGCGTTTTGAAGGTCTTGTCCGGCTACACCGGCGGGAGCGGGGATCAACCGACCTACGAAAACTACATGAAGACCGGGCATGTAGAGGCCGTTCAGGTCTTCTACGATCCTTCCCGGATCGGCTACGAGCAGCTACTCGACCAGTTCTGGCGGCACATCGACCCGACGGATGCGGGAGGTCAGTTCGCGGACCGGGGCCGCCATTACCGGAGTACCGTTTTTTATCATGACGAGGACCAGCGTCGCATCGCGGAACGCTCCAAAGAGGCGCTGGGAAAATCCGGACGCTTCGCCAAACCGATCGTGACGGAAATCGTCAAGTTCGACCGGTTCTTCCCGGCGGAGGCTTATCACCAGGACTTCGGCGAAAGGAACCCGCTGCGGTACAAGGCCTACCGGCAGGGATCGGGGCGGGACCGGTTTCTGGAAAGCACGTGGGGAAAGAGTGAGGGTGAAAAGATTGCTTCTTCACTCTCCGGTTACCGGAAGCCCGACGACCGGACGCTCAGGGAAAAGCTGACTCCCCTCCAATACGAGGTCACCCAGAAAAGCGGCACCGAGCCGCCTTTCCGGAATGAGTACGAAAAGAACAAGCGGGAAGGCATCTACGTCGATGTCGTCTCCGGGGAGCCGCTCTTCAGCTCCTTCGACAAGTTCGATTCCGGTACGGGCTGGCCCAGCTTCACCCGGCCGCTGGAGCCCGGGAATGTCGTTGAGAAGGATGATCGCAGCCTGCTGATGAGCCGTACCGAGGTCAGGAGCCGGCATGCCGATTCCCACCTGGGCCATGTCTTTCCGGACGGCCCCGCGCCGACGGGGCGGCGCTACTGCATGAACTCGGCCGCACTGCGTTTCATTCCGAAGGAAGATCTGGAGAAGGAAGGCTACGGAGCCTATCTGAAGCTGTGGCAGAAATGACGGAGCGCCGCTTTCAAATTCAGTGAATGGGAAAGACGGCGAAGATGAAGGCGCTCCAGAGCGAGTGGGACACGATCACCATCCCGAGGTCTCTCTTCCAGAGATAGAGCGCTCCCCAGAAGGCCCCGGCCACCAGTGCCGCCATGATCAGGACGAAGTTCATCGAGAAGATGTGGACACCGGCATAGACGAGCGTCCCCAGGGCGAATCCCCCGGCATTGCCGAACCGCTTCATGAGGTTTTCCTGAAGGAAGCCACGCCAGAAGATTTCCTCGCCGGGGCCCGTGATGAAGCACAAGAGCAGAAAAATCAGGAACCGGCTGGTGCCGGTGCCCAGCTCATAGATTCCGCCAACCTGTGAGCTTGCGCCCGGAACGAAATAGGGCGCCCAGGCGTTTCCGAGGTAGAAGATTCCGTACAGGACGGCCGCGGAAATCGCACCAATGACGACGGAGTAGAGGCGGAAGTGGATGGAAGGCTTCTGCCATCGGAGCGAATAGAGGCAGATGACGATCACGGAGAGGCCGATCTTGACCCAGAAATTTCCCCAGGCCAGCCCGAATGTGAATGCCCAGCAGCAGAAGGCGAGCAGGATCGCCCCGGCAATCACGGAAGCACCAGGGATTCCATGAAAATGGCGGCGATGAGGAGGACCCCGAAGACCATGTCGAACTGCGCGGTCAGGGCATCGGCCATGTCGGGGATTTTTTCCTTGAAGGTCTTCAGAAGGCTGACGGCCTTCGGCAGCGAAAGGAAGATCAGAAACCCCCACAGGCTCATGATGCCGAGGGCCATCATCCCCAGAACATAGGCATAGGCGGCGATGATCATGCCTGCGAAGAGGACGTAGCTCCGATTACTCCCCAGGAGGATGCTCAGAGTCTTCACGTTCTGCCGGGAGTCATAATCGATGTCCCTCATGTTGTTGGCGAAGATCACGAGGGCTACCAGCAGGCCGAAGGGAATGGACATGTACAGGGCCTTGACGGAAAGGGCCTGGCGCTGGACCGCATAGGCTCCCTCGACCATCAGCGGCCCCCACATCATGAACACCGCGAACTCCCCGAGGGCGCGGTACTTGAACTTCACCGGGCCCGCCGTGTAAAAGATGCTCGTCAGAAGCCCGATGACGCCGATCCAGAGGACGTGATAAGACCGCATCAATGCGGTTGCCAGGCCGATGACAATGGTCAGGGAGAAGAGGAGGACCGCCTCCCACAGGACCTGCCGGGGCGTGAGCATTCCCGAGATGATCGGCTGGGGCCGGTATTTGACCGTGGGCGAATCCGGCTGATCGATCCGGTAGAGCGTGTCGAAATAATCGTTGATCACGTTGGCGGCCGCATGAAACAGGACGATGCCGACGGCGGCGACGGCGAACCAGAACCAGTCCACGGGGCCGTCTTCAGCGGCGAGAAGCGTCCCGACGGTGACCGAAACGAGGGACATCGTGAAGGACCAGGGACGGGTCACGAGAATGTATTTCCAGATGCTCGAGAACATGATCTCACTTCCTGCTTTTATGGTCTTGCGTGGGACTGCTGCGAGAATGGAATGTTCACGCAAATATCTAAATCCTTACCTGTAACGTCAGGTATTGTCAAGTCTTCCGGCGCAGTCTTCAGGACAATTCACCCCGGATGGATGCACATCCCCGATCGCGGCGCCTTCGACGTCTCATCCGCATGCACACTCGACGGCATGATTCACTGCGATCAGGCCGCGCTGCCGGTCCCGGCATGCTTCGGTCCAGGCGTCGGTAAGGTAGAATGAAAACGGCCGCGATCAGAAAGCACTTGACAGGAATTTGTCATTATTGAACAAAAGGGTCGAAACGCAAATTTCAGAGAGGGGATTCGATTGGACAATCCGGCCTATCTTCGGGCAAAAAACCTGACGGAGAAAATCGCGGCGGAGGTGGGAGACCCGGAATTCTACCGGCATCATCACGTTGCCGTTTCAGAGTCGGCCCGCCTGTACGAGAACGCGCCGATGATCCGGGACTGCCTTGAAATCGTTTCCGGTTACGGTGACTGCTACGGCCACGGGTTGACCCACATCCGAAAGGTGGCCCTGGACGCCGGAGCCATCATATTGATCGAATTGAAGCGCGAGCCCCTCACGCCTGATTCCGGGCGACTCGTGCGGCTGGCGCACCTGGCCGGGCTTCTTCACGATGTCAGGCGGCGGGAGAAGAATCATGCCAAAAGGGGCGCCGAGGAGGCCGCCGGGATCCTGGCGCATTTCGATCTGAGCAAGGGGGAATCCACCGCCATCGTTCGGGCCATCGCCAACCATGAGGCCTTTCAGCCTCAGGAGCCGCTCGAGAATCCCGCCGACCAGCTCCTGTCCGACACCCTCTACGACGCCGACAAGTTCCGCTGGGGGCCGGACAATTTCACGGAGACGCTCTGGGCCATGCTCGCTTCCCGCCAGGCGCCCCTTTCTGTTGTCTTTAAACACTTTCTCCCCGGCCTCGAGGGGATCAGGCGGGTGCGGGATACCTTCCGGACGGAAACCGGCAGGATATACGGGCCCGACTTCATCGACCGGGGGCTGGAGATCGGCAGGCGCTTTTACGAGGCGCGGTCATCTTTTCATGGCGATTGAACAGGGGAGGGACTCATGATCAGAAAGCTGACCGTCCGGACCGGCGCGAGATCGGAAATGATCGACATCACGGAACAGGTCCGCGCAGCGGTGCGGGACAGCGGTATTCGGGACGGAATCTGCCATGTCTTTGTCCCCCACACGACGGCCGCCGTCACCATCAACGAAAACGCCGATCCCGACGTCCCCCGGGATATGCTCATGGCGCTGGACAAGGCCATCCCCTGGCAGGACCGCTACCGCCACCTTGAGGGCAATTCCGCCGCCCATGTGAAGTCCTCCCTGGTGGGGGCTTCCGAAACGGTTCTGGTCGAGGCCGGGAACCTTGTCCTCGGGACCTGGCAGTCTCTCTTTTTCTGTGAGTTTGACGGGCCGCGGACCCGGAACGTGCTGGTGAAGGTTGCGCCTTGTTAAGGACCTCCCGATGATCGCTTTTCAGGCGATTTTCCGTTCGCTGCAGACCGTGAGACCGGGGCCGAGATGAGGGGGATGAGCGGGTGTGAAGCCCATCCGCCGCGCATCCCGAACGAATACGGGACGCGCAGCGGGTCAGGGCTTGAAGCCGAGCGAGACCTGAAGGTTATTCCGACTTGATGGGGATCTTTTTCCCCTTCGCCTTGGCTTCCTCCGCTTTGGGAAGCGTGATGTTCAGGACGCCGTTCTTGAACTGGGCCTGGACCTTCTTCTGGTCGATGCCGGCCGGAAGGGGGATCACGCGGTGGAACGAGCCGTAGCTGCATTCGACGTGGTAATAGCCTTTCCCCTTGTCTTCCTTCTCCTCTTTCTTTTCACCCTTGATCGTGAGGGTTTCGTTGTCCAGCAGGACTTCGACGTCCTTTTCTTCCAGGCCGGGAAGCTCGGCCTTCACGCTGATCTCCTTGTCGCTTTCCTTGACGTCGATCGACGGATGGAACGCTGCCAGGCGTGCGCTTGGCCCGGCGAACGGCGCTACGTCCCATCCCTGAAAGAAATCGTCGAAGATCCGGTTCATTTCCCGCTGCAGGGAAAAGAACGGATGACCCTCCTCACGCCGGGACGGCATACTCCCTCTGTTCCAGAGAGAAGGCACAAGATTCTTGATTTCCATGATCTTCTCCTCCTTTCCCGTTATTCCGCTCTGATGGCGATCTTTCTGGCTTTCACCTCTTCGGCCTTGTGAAGGGTCACACGCAGGACACCGTTCTTGACGCGGGCGTCGATCCTGTCGCGGTCCACTTCATCGGAGATGGTGAATGCCCGCTGATAATCGCCGACATCATACTCGGCATACGCTGCGCCGTATCCCGGAAACGCTTCAGGCTCCACGGTGCCGGCGATCGTCAGAATGTTCTTCTCGAGCGTCATGTCCACATGATTTTCATCCACGCCGGGCATGTCGGCAATCAATACGATGGAATCTTTGGTTTCGTAGATGTCCACCTTGGGCAGGAAAACCTTGCGGCTCCTGGTTCGTTCCGTTTCCACCGGATTCTGGGCCGGTTTTTTCTGAATATCCTTTTCCTCGGTTGCCATGAATCATCAACCTCCTTTACTCGGATTTGATCTTGATTTTTCTGGGCTTGTCCACCTCCGCCCTCGGAAGCACGATGCGAAGTACACCCTTTTCGTACTTTGCCTCCACTTTTCCGGAATCCACCTGAAAGGGCAGTTGCAGCGTTCTGGTGAAACGCCCCTGATTGCGCTCCTGCCGATGGTAGCTTTCGCCTTCCTTCAAAACATCGGATTCACGCACGCCGGACAGCGTCAGGCTATCCCCCACGACGGCGATTTCCACCTTGTCCGGATCGATGCCGGGGGCTTCCGCCGTCACAATGGCGCCTTCCTCTCCCCTCCAGACATTGACCGGAGGGAAATCATGCGCATAAAGTTCCGAGGCGCCTGAAAAAAGGCGATTCATTTCTCTTTGCAGGCGCTGCATGTCCGTCATCGGATCCGTGATTCTTCCGAACCTCCAAATTCCCGGTCCAAACATGATGCATACCTCCTTTGATTTTTGTTTTCATTTTTCTGGTGAAGCCCCCTTCACCGGGAGGCATAACCAGAGCAACACACTGATATCATTGGACACATCAGCATTCGACCGTAATATAATCACCAAATTTTCCTTGTCAAGAGAGGGTGTGTTCGAGAAGATGTGTACGCCCGGGATCAGATTGTCTCGGCTGCTTTGAACACGGTCATCAGTGCCTGGTGCAGGGCGCCGTTGGAGGCAAGGACATGCGGTGCAGAGAGGTGATGGGGCGCGCCGAAAAGATCGGTCACGGCGCCGCCGGCTTCACGGACCAGGAGGCACCCGGCGGCGGTGTCCCAAGGCATCAATTTCAGTTCCCAGAAGCCGTCGAACCGGCCGGCGGCCACATAGGCCAGATCCAGCGCGGCGGAACCGGCGCGACGGATCGCCCGGACTTTCCGGGCCATTTCGGCAAAATAATTGATGTTGTTGTTCCTGTCATTGCGGATGTCGTAGGGAAATCCCGTGGCCAGAAGACTGTGGGAAAGAACAGGGGTCCCGGAGACGGAAAGCCGGGAACCGTTCAAATAAGCGCCCTTCCTCTTTTCTGCGACGAACATTTCATCCAGCATGGGGTTATGCACCACGCCGAGAATGACTTCTCCCTTCCTTTCGAGGGCGATGGACACACAGAATACGGGGTACCCGTGGGCGTAATTCGTCGTTCCGTCCAGGGGGTCGATGATCCAGCGGAACGCCGAGCCGGTTTCCGTGGCGATTGATTCTTCCGACATGACATCATGGTCCGGGAACCGGCTGCGAATGGCGGACAGGATCATATCTTCGGACATGCGGTCGGCATCGGTGACGATGTCAATCTCGCCCTTGAAATCAATCTTGCGATGATCATTCAGTTTGCTCTTCAAGAGCATTCCGGACTCTCTCGCGATGTCAACGGCAAAGGTCCTGTAGTCCGCCATCGTCCCTCCTTCTTGATACCGGTTCCAGCAGGCGAACGCATGTCTATCATAAACGATGTAAAAAAAACAATTTGAAACCCCTTCCGGTTTCAGCCGGTTTTGTGCAGGCCGATTTTTTATTGCCTGAAGGGCTCTTTGGTGTTAGATTTCACCAGCGTCATGAAGGGGAACCGGTGTAAATGACAAAGCAGCACAACCTTGAGAATACGGATCGGCCGGCTGGTGAAGCCGCAAAGCTGGCAAGCCTGGACTTGAAGGCCCTGAGGGAAACCCGGGGGATCACGCTGAGGGAAATTTATGAACAGACGCGCATCACGGTGGTGAATCTCGAGGCCATTGAAACACAGAATTTTCATTTGCTTCCGTCACCGGCATATGCAAAGACCTTCATTCGGGGTTATGCGGATGCCATCGGTATGGAAAGCAAAATCATACAAGAGGCCTATGACCAATATCTCCATGCGCTTCATGCCGAGCAAGAGCAGGGAAAAGACCATGGCAATAACCGGAGGAAAGGAAAAAACAAACGGATTCTGGTCTGGACGGTCCTGCTGACGATCGCCGCCGGCGCCGTGCTGCTGGCACTTTTTCTTTTATACGGAAGCGATCCGGAAATCCCGCGGACAGAATCGGACAAAACAACGCTGAAGAAGACGGACGCCGCAACGGTTGAGGCCACCAGACCCGTCGACGCGCCCGTTCCGCCCGGACAGGCTGACCCGGCTAGACCGGAGACGAAGGCAGACGGCACACCGTTCATGACCGGTCAGAACCCCGCACAGGCGGGGCGAGACTTACAGGCAGGGATGCAGACAGGGGTGGCGCCGCCGCCTGCGACGGTATCCGGACCGCCTGTTTCATCGGAAAACCGGCAGACGGCAGAACCCAGATAGCAAGGCTGTCGGTGAAGACAACGGTTCAAGATTTGATTGACAGAGCTCCGCTATTGTTTTAGGATGGGGCCGAAATGTGGGTGAAAAGCATATAAGATTTTTATTTGATTGAGGTTATACGCTATGTTTGGAATCGGCATGCCTGAATTGATCATCATCCTTGTGATCATTCTGATCGTTTTCGGCGCAGGCAAGCTTCCGGAGATCGGCGGCGCCATCGGCAAGGGCATTAAGAACTTCAAAAAGGCGTCCAAAGAGCCCGATGAAATTGATGTTACGCCGGAGGACAAGAAAATCGGTCAGAAATAGCGCGAGACGGCGGAGTCTCAGAACGGAACGTCATCTTCCGGGATGACGCCCGTTCCGGTATCGGATGGAAAGCGCTCATCGCCGGCCGGTTCCTGGCCCCTGCCCTGTCCTTTGGAATCCAGCATCTGCATGTTTGCGGCGACAATCTCCGTCGTGTAACGCTTGTTCCCGTCCTTGTCCTCCCAGGACCGGGTCTGGATGCGTCCCTCCACGAAGACCAGTTTCCCCTTGTTAAGATAATTGCCGCAGATTTCCGCAAGCTTGCCAAAGGTGACGATGCGATGCCATTCCGTTTTCTGGACGCGCTGCCCGCTTTTGTCTTTCCACTGTTCGTCCGTCGCCAGATTGAAATTGGTGACCATCATGCCGTCCGGCGTGTAACGGACTTCCGGATCCTTGCCGAGCCTGCCGATCAGTAGCGCTTTATTGACCATTTTCTCCCCCTTCGCCAGCTTGATGATGGAAGGAAGCATACACAACTGAACGGTCAATGGCAATGGAATTTTGATGTTGCCCGGAAGACATGCCTGCATCTGATTTCTCGAAATCTTCCTTGACTAATAAAGAAAATAAATATAGTGAAATCGACCTTATACTAATCATGGGAATGGCGGCTTATGGAAGAGAGCGAGCTTCTGAGGAAAAGAAAAGAGAAGATTGAAGCCCTGAAAGCCGAGGGGGTTGATCTTTATCCGAATGACGTGAACGTGAAGGACACCACGGCGGAACTTTTGTCCCGTTTTTCCGGAATGGATCATGCTCAACTGGAGAAGGTGGAGGAGCGGTTCAGCCTAGCCGGAAGAATCATGGCCATACGGAATTTCGGAAAAGCCTCTTTCATCAGCCTGCAGGACCGAAAGGGCCGGATTCAGGGCTATATACACAGGCAACTGGTCGGTGAAGCTTCTTATCAGCTTTTCAAAAAGCTGGATGTGGGAGACATCGTCCATATCGAAGGGCGGATCTTCAGGACAAAAACAGGGGAGTTGACCGTCGAGGCGGGCCGGCTGCGCCTGGTGTCCAAAGCCATTCGTATGCTTCCGGAAAAGTGGCACGGCCTGACGGATATCGAAACCCGGTACCGCCAGCGCCACCTCGATCTGATGGTCAATCCGAAGGTCCGGGAGGTGTTTCAAAGGAGAAGCCGGATCATCCAGTTGATTCGCCGCTTCATGGAGGATCGCGATTTTCTGGAAGTCGAAACCCCGATGATGCAGCCCAGGGCGGGCGGAGCGGTGGCGCGGCCCTTCAAGACCTACCACAACGCGCTGGGGATGGATTTTTACCTGCGGATTGCCCCGGAACTGTATCTGAAACGGCTGGTTACCGGGGGTCTGGAGCGGGTTTATGAGCTGAACCGGAACTTCCGCAACGAGGGGATTTCGACATTCCACAATCCCGAATTCACCATGATGGAGTTTTACCAGGCTTACGCCACCTATCAGGATCTCATGAAGGTGACCGAAGAACTGCTCGTCTACATTGCCCGCGACCTGTTCGCGGGCTTGTCCTTTCCCTATCAGGGGCGTCAGGTTGATCTGACGCCTCCCTGGAAGCGGATATCGGTCAAAGATGCCATCGTGCAGACCTGCGGCATCGATCCCGCCGTGCTGGAGGATCGGACGAAGGCCGCGGACCTGGCCGGATCGATGCGAATCGAGATCAAGGACTCGGATCCGCTGGGGAAAATCATGATGGCGGTCTTTGAAGAAGCGGTCGAGGCCAGCCTCGTCGAGCCCACGTTCGTTACCCATTATCCGGTTGAAGTGTCCCCCCTCTCCCGAAAAAACGAGGCGGATCCCCTCCTGACCGACCGGTTCGAACTCTACATCTGCGGAAAGGAGATCGCCAATGCCTTTTCGGAGCTGAACGACCCCGCCGATCAGCGTGAGCGGTTCATGATGCAGCTCAGGGACCGGGAGGCGGGAGATGAAGAGGCTCATGAAATGGATGAGGACTACATCCGGGCTCTCGAATACGCCATGCCTCCCACCGCCGGCGAGGGGATCGGGATCGACCGGTTGGTCATGCTGTTTACGGACAGCGCCTCCATTCGGGATGTGATTCTCTTCCCCCACCTGAGGACAAAGGAGGAGAGCGGACACTGATGTCCTATGAACTCTTCGTCGGCCTGCGTTATCTGCGCGCCAAGCGGAAGCAGGTCTTCGTTTCCATCATCACTTTCATTTCCATTGCCGGCATTTTTCTGGGCGTTGCCGCGCTGATCATCGTTCTGGCCGTGATGAACGGCTTTGAGACCGATCTGCGCAACAAGATCCTGGGGATCAACTCACACATTGTTCTTATGGAATATTCGGGGACCATGAAGAATCAGGAACGGGTGCTGAAAGAAATCGAACAGATCCCCGGAGTGGTCGCCGCCGCACCCTTCATTTACAGCCAGGCGCTGCTGAAGAGCGGGAACAGCGCCAGCGGGGTCGTCCTGAGGGGTCTGGCCACGGACAGCAAATCCAAGGTGATTGATCTGGGTAAAATGCAGCAGGGCCGCCTGGATTATCTGGCCAGCGACAGACGTCCCGCGTCCGGGATCGACAAAGACCTCATGGACCTTCCCGGTCTCATTGTGGGCAAGGAACTGGCAAAAAATCTGGGCATCATGCTTTTCGAAACCGCCAGCATCGTCTCGCCCATGGGCATATCGACCCCCATGGGAATGATGCCCCGGATGAAAAAGTTTCTGGTGGTCGGGATCTTCGATTCGGGGTTTTACGAGTACGATTCGACGCTGGCCTACATCTCCCTGAAAGACTGCCAGGAATTTCTGAATATGGGCGATCAGGTGACCGGCGTCGAGGTCCGGGTGGACGACATCTACAAGGCCGACGCCATCGGAAAGGCCATTGAAAAAAAGCTGGGTTTTCCCTACTGGGCCCGGAACTGGATGGAAATGAACAAGAACCTCTTCTCGGCGCTCCGGCTTGAAAAGCGGGTCATGTTCATCATCCTGAGCCTCATCGTGCTGGTGGCCGCCTTCAACATCATCACCGCCCTGATCATGGTCGTTATGGAAAAGAACAAGGATATCGCCGTCCTGAAATCCATGGGCGCCACCTCCAAAAGCATCATGAAAATTTTCATTTTGCAGGGGCTCACCATCGGCGCCATCGGAACGGTGCTCGGCTGCATCGGAGGGCTCGCGATTGCGATAAACCTTTCCCAAATTTCCCTGTTTATCGAGCGGCTTCTCGGGATCAAGATCCTTCCGGGGGATGTGTACTATCTGAACGAGCTCCCCTCGCGCGTCAATTACGGAGATGTCGCGATTATCATTGCGGGCACCATCCTGATCTGCTTTCTGTCGACCATCTATCCGTCCTGGCGGGCCTCGAAACTGGATCCGGCAGAGGCCTTGCGATATGAGTGACCATTTGTGAAAAGCGACGTGAATCCTTTTCAGTGCTGCATCCGCGCGCGCCGGCCGGCGCGCCTGACATTTGAAGATCCGGTTCGGGAGGCCGGCGGGCCATGATCCGGCTGCAACAGTTGAGCAAGACATTCATCAAGGACGGAACCCGGATTGAAGTGCTCAAAGGGCTGGACCTGGAGATCCGCAAAGGCGAATCTCTGGCGGTGGTCGGTGTTTCCGGGTCCGGGAAGAGCACGCTGATCCATATTCTGGGAACGCTGGATCACCCGACGTCCGGCACGCTCCTGTATGATGAAAAGAATGTTTTTGAATGGCCGGAACGGAAACTGGCAGCGTTTCGGAATGAAAAGATCGGTTTCGTGTTTCAATTTCATAACCTGCTTCCCGAATTCACCAGTCTGGAAAACACAATGATGCCGGCCCTGATTCACGGCATGGCAAAAGGGGAGGCTCGAAAGCGGGCAGAAGCCATCTTGAATGATCTGGGTCTTCGTGATAGGGTGACGCATAAACCGGGGGAACTGTCCGGCGGGGAGCAGCAGCGCGTTGCCATGGCCCGGGCGCTGATTATGGAGCCGGAGATCCTCCTTGCGGATGAACCGACGGGCAACCTGGATTCGGAAACCGGCGCCAGAATCGGCAATATCCTGGTTCAGCTAAACCAGAACAGACAAATCACACTGGTCGTCGTAACCCATAACCCGCTGCTGGCGAAGCAGATGTCCCGAAGCATCGGGCTCAAGGACGGGAGGATCGATTTCCATGAATAAGAAACGCACGCTCATCGGGATTTGCATTGTCATTGCCCTGGTCTGTCTTTTGCTCACGGAAGCCGTTGCCCAGGATGTGAGAAAAATCGCCGTCCTGCCTTTTGAAATCCACAGTCGCGCCAATGAGGCCCAGATTCGGGAAGCCATTGAGAAGGGGCTGACGGCCGAACTGCTGAAGTCGAAGAATATACAAGTCCTCGACAAAAGTGTCGTTGATGCCGAGACCCGGGGCGGGAAACTGAACGAGACTCAGGCAATTTCCGCGGGGCGGGCGCACGCTGCCGATCTGATCGTGATGGGGAGCGTCACGGAGCTCGGTGAGTTGATCAGCATCGATGCAAAGGTGGTGGATGTCAAAAAAGGACAAACCATTCCCGGTATTTTTGCCCAGGGTCGGGGCCTGAAAAACATCGACGCGATCCTGGCGCAGTTGAAGCGGGAGATCCTGGTGCGGGCTTTCGTGGATCAGAGAATTGCCGGCGTGGAAATCAAGGGGAACGTCAAGATCGAGGCAGCGGCGATCAGCCAGGTTCTGAAAAGCGCGAAGGGCGGGCTTTATTCCGAGCCCGATGTAACCGCCGACATTCGGGCGATCTACAAAATGGGCTATTTCGATGATGCAAGAGCCGACATGGCGGATACGCCCGAGGGCAAGCGCATCACCTTCACGGTAACGGAAAAGCCGCTCATTTCAGAGGTGAGCGTCAAAGGGAACAAGGCAATCGATATTGGCGACATCCATGGCGTGCTGACGACGAAATCCCGTCAGGTCGTGAATTCGGAAAAAGTCAATTCGGACATCGAGAAAATCCGGGATCTTTATCATGCCAAGGGTTATTACAATGCGGAGATTGCGACCGTTCTGGAAAAAAAGGGCGACAAGGAGGTTCTGGTCCTTTTCAACATCGTGGAAAACGACAAGACCTACGTGAAGAAAATCGATTTTCAGGGTAACCGGACTTTCAGCGATAAAACGCTCCGCAACATCATGAAGACCACGGAGTGGGGCATTTTTCATTTCTTCACCGATTCTGGCGTTCTGAAGAAGGATCAGTTGAAGCAGGACATCGGAAAGCTGAACGCTTTTTACCTGAATAACGGCTTCATCAACGCCCAGGTCGGCGAGCCGGAGATCACCCATGACAAGAAGGGGATCTATCTGAAGGTCCCCGTATCGGAAGGCAGACAGTTCAAGGTCGGCAAGGTCCAGATCACCGGAGACACCCTGAAGGTCCCGCATGACGCGCTTCTGAAGAATCTGAGCATCACGAAACAGGAATACTTCAGCCGGGAAGCGATGATCAAGGACATCGATTATCTGGTTCAGATGTGCAATGATGAGGGGTTCGCCTATGCGGATGTCCTCTTCCAGACCGCGCCGCAGGAGAAAAGTCAGACGGTCGACGTGAGCTATCAGATCAAGAAGGGGAATGAGGTCCATTTCAACCGGGTCCTGATCACCGGAAACACCAAGACCCGGGACAAGGTGATCCGGCGGCAGCTTTCCGTGGTGGAGGGCGATCTGTACAGCAAGCGGGCCTTGAAAAGGAGCTACAACGCGCTCAGCGGACTCCGCTATTTCGAGGAGGTGGATTTCCAGACGGAGAAGGGGGCCTCGGAGAACCAGACGGATGTCATGATCCGCGTCAAGGAAAAGCAGACGGGGATTTTCAGCGTGGGGGCCGGTTACAGCGCCATCGACAATGCCGTGGTAACGGCGTCCATTTCCCAGCAGAATCTCTTCGGCAGGGGCCAGACCCTGACCCTGAAGGCGAGCATCGGCGGGAACACCCAGCACTACGACCTGTCTTTTATTGAACCCTGGCTCTTCGACATCCC
>Ga0116154_10001444_pt1 | contig 20159 bp, 17 predicted proteins | sample AD_UKC030_MetaG_FD_89898 | JGI IMG/M metagenome (GOLD analysis project Ga0116154, IMG submission 89898) | Active sludge microbial communities of municipal wastewater-treating anaerobic digesters from USA - AD_UKC030_MetaG | ecosystem: Engineered > Bioreactor > Anaerobic > Digestate | place: USA...
CGACGAACTGAAGAAGATGTCCAAGCCGATCCAGGACAAAAAGGAAATCTCGCAGGTCGGAACGATTTCCGCCAACAACGACCGGACCATCGGTGATATCATTTCGGAGGCGATGGAAAAGGTCGGCAAGGAGGGAGTCATCACGGTCGAGGAGAACAAGGGCATGGAGACCGACCTCGAACTGGTGGAGGGGATGCAGTTCGACCGGGGATATGTTTCGCCCTATTTCGTGACCGATGCGGAGAAGATGGAGACCAATCTGGATGACCCCTATATCCTGCTTTATGAAAAGAAGATCAGTGTCATGAAGGACATGATCCCCATTCTGGAACAGATCGCCCGGACCGGCAGGCCCCTGCTGATCATCGCAGAAGACCTGGAGGGCGAGGCCCTGGCGACACTGGTGGTCAACAAACTCCGCGGCACGCTCAAGTGCTCCGCCGTCAAGGCCCCCGGCTTCGGAGACCGCCGGAAGGCCATGCTGGAGGACATCGCCATCCTGACCGGCGGCAAGGTAATCTCCGAGGATCTGGGCATCAAGCTGGAAAACGTAGCGTTGCAGGACCTTGGGACCTGCAAGCGCGTATCCATCGACAAGGACAACACCACCATCGTGGACGGCGCGGGCCGCAAGGCGGATATCGAAGGACGGGTGAAACAGATCCGCGCGCAGATCGAGGAGACCACCTCCGACTATGACCGGGAAAAGCTTCAGGAACGATTGGCCAAACTGGTCGGCGGCGTTGCGGTCATCAAGGTCGGCGCGGCGACGGAACTGGAGATGAAGGAGAAAAAGGCGCGCGTGGAGGACGCACTCAACGCGACCCGCGCGGCCGTCGAGGAGGGCATCGTTCCCGGTGGCGGCGTGGCGCTGCTGCGGACACTGGGTGCCTTGGAGAGGGCGAAGCTGGGCAACGACGAGCAGCACGGCCTGAATATCATTCGCCGCGCGATCGAGGAGCCGGTTCGGCAGATTGCCGACAACGCCGGTTTTGAGGGCTCCATCGTGGTCGAGAAGGTCCGGCAAGGGAAGGGGGCTTACGGGTTCAACGCGGAAAAGGGCGAATACGAGGACATGCTGTCCGCGGGGATCATCGATCCGACGAAGGTCGTCCGTTTCGCCCTGCAGAATGCCTCGTCCGTGGCTTCCCTGCTCCTGACCACGGAGGCCATGGTCGCCGAGGTGCCGAAGAAGAAGGCCCCGGCTCCGATGCCCGGAGGCGGTATGCCTCCCGACATGGGCGATTACGACTACTGAGCAGAATGCTCTGATTTTCTGCGGGGGCCTGCGCAAGCGGGCCCCCGTTTTTTTACAGGAAGCGCTCGAATCGTTCCTTTTTTGCCTTGCAGATCGGGCAGACCCCAGGCGCTTCATCCCGGGCGCAGAGGTAGCCGCAGACCCGGCAGCGCCAGACCGGATGGGAAAGGGTCTTTCCGGAAAAGTCGGCAGCCATCTGCGGTTGCGTTGCGCGCTCTTCCGGAAAAGGCCTCCTCTCGGGAATGGCGCCGACCGTCTTTTCGCCCCGGGCGACGGCGTCGGAAACGTACAGGGAACAATAGCAGGCGCCGTATTCTTCCAGGTCCGCGTCCCGGTAATCGCAGGGGCAGACGATGTCCAGGTCCTCCGCCCGGTCTCCCGACGCCAGGCGGCATGGACAGGCCCGGTAGCCGTACCGTGCTTCGTTGGCCAGCAGGCCCCGGATCAATTCCCGGACAAAGTCGGCATCGGGGGTCAGGCGGTATCCCGAAGCCTCGGCTTCCCTCTTCAGCCGTTCGTAAGTCCGCTCCACGTTCGGTTCCGTCATGACTTCAGGACTTCCCGGATTTTGACTTCGTCATAGCCGATGATGCATCGGCTGTTGTTGATAACGAGAGACGGAAAAGAACGGCGGGGGTTCCACTTTTTCATCTCTTCGAGGGCTTCCATTCTTTCGTCTCCCTCGAGCTGGTCGACATTCGTGTAATAAAAGTCGACATTCAACGCTTCAAGAAGTCCCTTGGTCTTTTTGCACCAGCCACAGGTGCTGAGCGCGTAAAGCATGATGTGTCCCTTGTCGTTGCCCTCCACATGGTTTGCCGGCATTCCGTTCACCTCACGATTCTGTTTTATTGATGAATGCGAATGTTTCCAGTCCGCATAGGCCAAATGATACAATCAACCCGGGAGGATTTCAATGCAAATCATGCCAGCATTTCGACCGTGGGCTCACGGCCCGTTTCCATGCCGATCCATGCGCCCGCGCCGCTCCGGCCCATGCTGCAGTTCACGACCAGTGTTTTTCCCAGGAAGGCCCATCCCGGCCTTTCGTGGATATGCCCACAGATGAACAGGCGGGGCTGCCTGTCCAGGATCAGACGCCGCAGCCCGCGGCTCCCGGCATGAAGGTTCCCGAAACCCTCGTCGAGGGTCCCGTAGGGCGGGGGGTGGGCCACCAGCACGGAGTTCCGCCCGATCAGGTGATCCGTTTCTTCGATGCGGCGCCTCTCCCGAAGACAGATTTTCGAGCTGAAGGGGATGGGAATCGTCCCGCCCAATCCCACGAAGTGAACTCCCTGGATGGTTGCCTCCCCGCGGTCGAGGGACAGGATGTTTGCATATCTGTCCAGAAGCGTTTCCATTTCCCGAGAATCCATGTTGCCGCGAACGGTCAGAAGCGGGGCGGGGAGGTCGTTCAACCGGTGAAGCAGGGCGTCGTGGTCCCCTTGTCCGGTGATATCTCCGGCGATCACAACCACATCGGGCCGCAGACGCGCCGCATGGCTGCCGATCCGATCCAGTCTTTCCCGGCGGCCGTGAAGGTCGGCGACGGCATAGATGTTCATTCCCGCTCCAGACCGATTCAGAATTTCCCGTGTTTGCCCCGACCGCCGCTGAACTGCCTGGCTCCGGTGACGGTTTCGCCGCTGCGGATGACACGCATGCCCATCTGAAATTCAAGCGCCATCGCCTCTCCCAGCGGCAGATCGCAACCGCGGTGGGCGGACTCCCGGTCGCTGCGCATGCAGACCTGGGGGTGCGCGGCGATTTGGGAGGCCAGTGTCTCGGCCGCCCGCCGTGCCTCCCCGTTCTCCACCACGCGGTTGACGAGTCCCATGGCCAGGGCTTCCTCCGCATCGACCGGCCGCCCCGTCAGGATGAGGTCAAGAGCGCGGCTCAATCCGATCAGTCTCGGCAGCCGCAGGGTTCCCCCGTCGATGAGGGGAACGCCGAAGCGCCGGCAGAAGACGCCGAGGATGGCATTCCGCTCGGCAACCCGCAGATCGCACCAGCAGGCCAGCTCGAGGCCTCCGGCCACGGCATAGCCCGAAATCGCGGCGATGACCGGCTTCGACAGGGTCATTCGCGTCGGCCCCATGGGGCCGTCCTGGGACATGTCCTTATTGAGCCGGTTGACGTTTTCGGCAAGCCCTTCCGAGATTGCCTTCAGGTCTGCGCCGGCGCAGAAATGCCCCCCCGCGCCGAAGAGCACCGCAACGGAGGCGGTCTCGTCGCTCTCAAAGGCGCGGAAGGCCTCGGCGAGCTGATCGGCTGTCTCCCGGTTCACGGCGTTCCGGGAGCCGGGACGGTTGATGATGATGGTGCGGACGGGGCCGCGATTCTCCACGGTGACTTCCACAGGGGCACCTCCGTTCTTCATGATGGGTTTGCGGATGGGGGATGATCCGGGTCTTGTTTTCTCCTCGGCAGGATGGCTTCATTTCCGGAACATGGTGCGGCAGACGGGTCGGTCAGATGAAGCGGCTTGCCGCCCGAATCGCCGGCGGATCACAAAATCCGAACCGCAAGATATTCCGGAGCCCCGCAAATATCAAGCCGTTTTTCAGGAAGTTTTTCGGGGAAATTCGCCGGCTGTTTTCAAATGGACGGGCTGCCCGAATTCATGTTATGCACATGAGGAATTCGAACCTTGAATAAACAGGGGTCGTTGTGATGACCGATGGAGATCTGAAAAGGGAAATCACGTCGTATCTGCTTGAACGGGGCGCGGACCTGGTCGGCTTCGCTTCGGTCGACCGCTGGCACGAGGATGGCCGCGTACCCGCTCCCTATCGGCCCGACGCCCTGTGGCCCATGACCCGCACCGTGATCGTCCTCGGCATTCAAATGCCCCTGCCGGTTGTCGAGACGACGCCATCCGTTCAGCACCGCGATCTTTACAACACCTGCAACCGGGCGCTGGACGATCTCGCCTTCTCCCTGACGCGCTGGCTGAACCATCGCGGCCAGGCCGCGATCCCCCTGAGTCGTGACGGATATGCAAACATCCATGTCCTGATTCGAAAGCCGGCCGCGGCTTTTGCCCATGGGTTTGCCGCCCATTACAGCGGCATCGGCCACAAGGGGATCAACAATACGGTCCTCACGGAGGCCTTTGGCCCCCGCGTTCGCTTCGCATCCGTTTTCACCGCGGCCCGGCTGCCGGCCGATCCGCCGCCGTCGAAAAATCACTGCATCCGCTGCGGCGTCTGCGTCCGTCTCTGTCCTGTCCGGGCGCTGCGGATCACTCAAGAGGAGCTTGCCGAACGGAAGATGGTCGTGGCGGATTACAATGCGCGGTCCTGTGCCGAATGGGCGCGCGCCCTGACGGAGAGGGGCTGCTACCCCTGCGGCATCTGCATCAAGGTCTGTCCCGTGGGCGTGGACCGCATCCTCTACGGGCGGGAGAAAAGCCTGAATCACTATCGGCGGGAAACGACAGCCCCGGCGGATACGAACGATCCCGCCTACCGGGCCTGGGCGCATATCCGGTCCCACGGCAGCTTGATTGCGGAAGAAGACGCCCTCTCGCTGGCCGACCTGCGCAGGGTCGCGGAAAAAATCATCGAGGAGAACAAAACATCATGACCGTTTCCCCGCGGCCGCCTGAGGCGCTGATCGCGTTCTGTGAAGCCTGCGCTGCCGGCCTGTCCGGCCAGCCGGACAGAGGGGAATGCATTCGGTTCGTCTCCGGGATGCTGCCCCGGCTCATGTCGGACAAATCCCTGTTTCGCTCCATTCTAGAAGGCATGGTCGCCGATGCGCCCTATCCCGATCTTCGCTACGCCACGATGTTCGACAGCGAGGTGATTCTTTACCGTGACCCGAAACAGCTCTTTTCAGTTCGGCTGTTTTTCTGGGAGCCGGGGGTCTACGATCCCGTCCATGATCACAATTCCTGGGGGGTTGTGGGGCCGGTCGCGGGCGGACTGGAGATCGTCAATTACCGCCGGCTCGACGACGGCTCGCGCGAAGGACACGCCTGTCTGCGGGAAACGGGCCGAAGGACTATCCTGCCCGGCGAAAACTATTCTGTCTGCGGTCCCGAGACCATTCACAAGACCGGGAACCCCGGGAGCCGGATGACCCTGCAGGTGAGCATCTACGGAAGGCCGTGGAACCTGCGGGACCATGTGAACGGCTTCGACATCGCCGGTCAGCGCGTCTATCCGATCTACGCCCCGAAAACCATCAAGCGGCGCTTGGCTGCTCGGTCACTGTCCGATCTCTGACGCCGCGTACATGTCCTCGATCAGGTCCCGGTATTTTTCCATGACCACTTTTTTCTTGAGTTTCAGCGACGGCGTCAGTTCGCCCGTTTTCTCGGAGAAGGGTTCCCGGACGATCCGGTAATCCTTGATCGTCTCGAATCGGGCCAGATGCCGATTCCGCTCCGCCACGTGGCGGCCGACGGTCGCAAGGAAATCCGGCCGGTCCATCAGTTCGCGAGGGTTCGCAAAGGCCAGGCCGCCTTCTTCGGCCAGCCGGGCCGCTTCCACGAAGTTCAGCGTCACCAGTGCGGTCAGGTATTTCCTCCGGTCCCCGATCACCAGGACGTGTTCGAAAAGCGGATCTTTCAGAAAGAGCCCTTCGATGTTCTGGGGGGCGATGTTCTTGCCGCCGGAGGTAATGATCAGGTCCTTTTTCCGGTCCGTGATCGCGAGAAATCCGTCTTCATCCAGACGGCCGATGTCGCCGGTCATCAGCCAGCCTTCCGGCGTGAACACGTCCCGGGTCTGAACGGGCATTTTCCAGTATCCGTTGATGACATTGTCCCCCTTGACCAGGATCTCTCCATCCGGGGCGATCCGGACCTGATTGCAGGGGAGCGGTTTGCCCGTTGTTCCAAAGCGGTAGTCGCCGATCACATTCAGGCTGACCGGGGCTGTCGTTTCCGTCATGCCGTAGCCTTCAATGACAAAGACGCCGGAAGCGTTGAAAAAATCCGCGATCTCCCGGGACAGGGGCGCCCCGGCCGCCGTCATCCAGCGGACGCGGCCTCCCAGGGCTTCGTTCAGCTTCCTGTAAACGAGCCGGTAGGCGATTTTATGCTGCAGCCCCAGAAGCAGCGGAACCGGCTTCTTCCGCTCCCGCAGCGATCCGGCACGGGCGCCGACACCCTTGGCCCATTCGAAAACGCGCTGCTTCCAGGCCGGCTGCTGCTTGACCTGCGAGACGATGCGGGCGTAGATTTTCTCACAGACCCTCGGCACGGCCAGGACGATCGTCGGCTTCTTGGTCTGGATGTCTTCGACGATGGTGTCAAAACTCTGGGCGTAATGGGTGGTGATCCCGACTTTCATGCCGTAGAAATGACCGGCCACTCTTTCGAATACGTGGCAGAGCGGCAGAAAGGGCACGGTGACATCGGTCTCATAGGCCGGGACCACCGCGTCGAGACCGGCAAAGATGGCCAGGATGTTGCGGTGGCTGATCATCGCCCCCTTGGGCGGGCCGGTCGTCCCGGATGTGTAAACCAGCGTGGCCAGGTCTTCGGCCTCGATGGCGTCCGTCAGCCTTTCGAAAAGCCCGGGCTCCCCCGCTTCCAGTTCTCGGCCGAGCCGGATCAGTTCCGCGAAGCTCAGGAGCATGGGGTCCGATTCGTCGCACCCCTCCGTTTCCAGGACGACGATTTTTTCCAGGTCCGGGCATCGGGCGGCTTCAGCCCGTACTTTCTGTACGGCTTCCCGGTTCTCGGCGATGAATACCTTCGATCCGGAATTGCCGATGATGTAAGTCACCTCGGCAGCTTGAAGGGTCACATAGATGGGGACGGTGCAGGCGCCGATGCCAATGATCCCCAGATCGGAGGCAACCCATTCCAGCCGGTTTTCACTGAGCAGCGCAACCCGGTCCTCCTTGCGGACGCCGAGCTTGTAGAGGCCGAGACCGATCGACCGGGAGGTTTCGTAATACTGCTTCCAGCTCCATCCCTGCCATGAACCCTGTAAACGCTTTTCCACGGCCAGCCGGTCTCCGTATTTCCAGGCCTGGTGCCTGAAGATCTGAGACAGATTCCCCCCCATCATTGCCTCCATCAACTTATGTTTTCCTCTCCGGTTTCTCGGGTTAAACAAATCCGCATTCGCCTCTGTTTCAAATAGAGATAAAGGATATTGATTGACATGTCAATCAATATCCTTTATCTAAAATGGGTATGCTGCGTTTCGGTAGATCGAAAAAAATCAGTCTGGACGCTGCCTGCCGGATCGGGTAAGGAAAGGCAAATCCTAATGGCCCATGGCAGGCCCGGGCGCGAAATCGGGATTGTCACAGTACGCGCGCATGCAAATCATCTGCAATCGGTCGAAAGGGGCAAAAAATCATGTTTGTCGAATCGAAGTGTGATTTCTGCGGTGAGTGTCTGGCCCGATGCCGGTACATCGACATGGATCGGCAGGAAGGCGCCCGCGCGTTCGAGAAGCTGGTAAAGGGAGAGCCCGCAGACTGGCTGAAGAAATGCATCACCTGCTTTGCCTGCAATGAGTACTGCCCCACTGGCGCCCGCCCGTTCGATCTCATCCTGCGACGCATCGCGGAGGCAGGGAACTATGTGGATCCCAAGCTCCTTACCGCCCTGCAGGCGCGCTTCACGGCGAAAGGCGATTTTCAGCCGCCGCGTGTAAAGGGACCGGTCCTCTCCCTGTGTACGATCGAGGCCGTCATTCCCTGGGCCTTTCAGGGCAGGCTGTTCGCCGGCCTGGACGTCGTCAAGGGACGGCACTATTTCTGCAACGTCCTCTTTCCCCATCTCGGCAACGAAGCGATTATGCGGGAGGGCATCAAGCCGCTCGTCGACCGGTACGCGGCCCTCGGTGCGGAGGAAATCATCTTTGCCCATGATGACTGTTATGCCCTGATGGCCGATGCCGCGCCCCAGTACGGCGTGGCGCTGCCCTTCAGACCCGTTCACATCTTTGAGTACCTGGCCGGTTATCTGAGAAGCCACCGGGAGGACATTCGGCCGCTGCACTGGAAGGTCGCCTACCAGCGCCCTTGCGCGTCGCGGCTGACGCCTGGGAAGGAAAACCACCTCGATGACATCTTCCGCCTGATCGGCGTCGAGCGGGTGGCGAGGCAATATGACCGCGAGGATGCCCTTTGCTGCGGCCAGGCCCTCAAGGGTTTCATGCAGCGGGGGGAGAAGTATCCGAGCTACCAGGCGCTCAATATCGATGACGCAAAAACACACGGTGCGCGGGCGATGGGCTTCCTCTGCCCCATGTGCCTCGATGCCATGGGTCAGCCCTGCCGGGATGCCGGCCTGGAAACCTACATGATCAGCGATCTCTGCCGCCTGGCGCTTGGGGAAACGCTGCCTGAAGGAGCGTACGGAAAAGAAGCCTGAGGCATATCGGGGCTTCACCGCGCAAGGAATCCTCATCCCAAGGAAAGCAACGGAGGCGCCGGGTTCCGGATATCCGCTACATCTGCCTGTCGGATCTTCACCTGGGTGCGGAAGACAGCCTTCGGGGTTCCCGACGACACTCCCGGCAGTTCCTGAACGCGAAAAAAAGAGCTCTTCCCTCAAGCGGGGAAGAGCTCTGCATTTTCTGATCCGAAACTAACTCCAGATCTTCTCTTTTGCTGCGTTCTGTCCGGCGATCCTGCCGAAAATCAGGCAGTCGCGCGTTGCGCAACTGCCCAGACGGACGCCGCCGGTGACTTCTCCTGCGACGTAGAGGCCGGCAATTGGCTTGTCGGTCATGACATCAATGGCCTGCGCTTTTGCGTTGATATTGATGCCTCCCATGGTGTGATGCACTTTCGGCATGAGTCGCAGGGCATAATATGGACCGGAGCCGAGGGGCTTCTGGTTTTTCTGTAGATAGCGACCCCATTCCTCGTCCTTGCCTGCCACCACGCCCTTGTTGAAGGTTTCGATTGTCGCCTTGAGCGGCTCCAGGGGACAGTTGTATGCCGCAGCCATGGCTTCCAGTGTGTCGTATTTCTTGACCACGCCCCTTTCCAACAGCTTGAGCAGCGACTCGGCGATCAGCTTTTCGCCGATCGAAATTTTCCTCCTGTCATGCATTTGCCAGTCAGGCCGACATGGCCGAATTTCGGAATTCCTCCGATTGTTCTTCCCCGGACACAAAATATTGGATCAATTGGCTTTGTAAATTTCCCGATAGATCTGAAATTCGATGGCTTTGAAAATCTTTTCGTATTGGTCTTTTCCGAGCAGTCGCCGCATCTCCCATCCCGTCGGCGTCTTCTTCTCGGTGATGATGGTGAGTTTCACCTCGCATTCCTTCCAGTTGATCTGGCGGACGCGGGCCAGGCCACGCGTTCTCCAATCGCCCTGGACAAGGTAGTCTGATGCGACTTCATGCGCGTCCGCATTGATGTTCGCCCGCCCCAGGTTATTCTCGGTGAAGATCTGCGCGATGGCCTGCAGAACGAACTTCTCCTTGGCTTCATACACATAGCCGGCCTGATCCGGTTCACCGATGGATGCGCCTTCTTCCGTGCAGGCCCAGAGTGAGATGCCGCAGGCCGCGATCAGGATGAGCATGAGTAACGGGAACAGACGGGGTCGTTTTTCAGATTCGTTATGGCCGGTGTTGGGTAATTCTTGCGGTGATTGAATATCCACGCGCGCACCATATTTTCATTGTCTGGATATGTCAAGCGAAGAACAAACTCGTGTTGAAAGAGTTGCATTGACAAAGCCACGCCGATTCACTATGCTTGCACACAAGTATTTAGCATACGAGCTTACTGAGGGAAATGAAATTGAAAGCGGACAACTGCATTTTTTTTCAACTGGCCAAGGCAAGTCAGCTCGGGAGCCGCTTTTTGGGTCAGAAAGTTGCCGGGCTCAGTATCACTCCGGTCCAGGCTTTGATTCTGGGCTTTCTCAACGATGAAGATCCGGTCACATCCAGTGAACTGGGCAAGCGGATCGAATTGGACAGCGCAACCCTGACCGGACTGATCGATCGCATGGAAGCAGCTCAACTCATTGAACGCCGTGCGAATCCCGCGGACCGTCGCTCCATTCATATTCACCTCACGGAGCGGGGGAGCGCCATGGGTGCCGAAGCGGTTCGTCTGATCGTCGAGGCCAACCGGGAATTTCTGGGGAAATTGACGAAAAGCGAGCAAAGGCAATTGCGCACCCTGATCCGGAAGCTCCGCGATCGGGAAAATCAGGATTAACGGCCGAATGAACGGCATGCAAAGAAAGGAGAACATAGCTTTGGGAACGACTCACAAGACCGGGTGCGTCCTCTGCGCGCAGAACTGCGGCCTCGAAATCGAGGTGGAAGGCAATCGCATCGTTCGGGTGAAGCCGGACAAGTCCAATGTCAAGAGCGAGGGCTATTTCTGCCGCAAGGGCATGAACGTGGCCTATCACCAGCACAACGCCGATCGTTTGAAGTACCCTTTGAAGAAGGTCGGCAGCGGTTTTGAGCGCATTTCATGGGACCAGGCCATCGATGAAATCGCGGCCAAACTGAAAGCCGTCCTCGGCCGGTACGGCCCGCACTCGTTTGCCTACATGGGCGCAAGCATGCAGGGCGGCCATTTCGAGGCGGCCTTCGGCATTCGCCTCATGCGGGGGCTGGGTTCCCAGTATCATTATGGCGCCCTCGCCCAGGAATTCGCCGGCGCCTTCTGGGTGATCGGGCGCACATACGGGCGCCAGTACCTGCACGATCAGCCGGACGTGAAGAACACAGATGTCCTGCTCATTCTGGGGTGGAACGGCATGCAGAGCCACCAGATTCCCCAGGCGCCTCGTCGGCTCCAGAGCATCGCCAGGGATCCGGACAAGCTGCTGATCGTGGTCGATCCCCGGGTTTCCGAAACCGCGAAGATTGCCGACATCCATTTGCAGATCCGCCCTGGCACGGACGCCCTGCTCCTCAAGGCGATGATTTCCTTCATCCTCTCGGAAGGATGGGAAAACAAAACCTATCTGGAAAATCACACATCAGGGTTCGAGCACGTTCGGCCGCATTTCCGGGATTTCGACGTCTGTGCCGCTCTCCAAACCTGCGAGCTGGATTTTGACCGGGTCCGCGAAGTCGCCAAAGCCTACGCTACCCGTAAGTCATCGCTGCGTTACGATCTGGGCATCTACATGGGACGCCACAGCGCGTTGAACTCCTACCTGATCGTGATTCTACAGGCAATCTGCGGCAGGATCTGCGTTCCCGGCGGCAATGTCATTCACGGTCACATAGTGCCGATCGGATCGCATACCGACGAAAGGAATCCCAAAATCTGGCGCACGATGACCACGAATTCCTTCCCCGTTTGCGGCGTTTTCCCGCCGAACGTCATGCCGGAGGAGATTCTTTCCGATCACCCGGAACGGTTGCGGGCGGTTCTGGTGGCCGGTTCGAACCCCCTGCGGTCCTATGCGGACACCACGGCGTACGAGAAAGCTTTCGCGCGGCTGGATTTGCTGGTTACGGCGGAAATGGCCATGACGGAGACAGTCGCCCTTTCCCATTACGTGCTGCCCTCGCGGTCCGGCTATGAATCCTGGGACGGGACGTTCTTTCCCATGACCTATCCGGGCATTCACTTTCAGATGCGCAAGCCCATTATCGAGCCGGACGGGGAGCAACTGGAGCTGGGTGAAATTCACCTGCGCCTCGCTGACAAGCTGGGGCTGATCCCCCCGATTCCCGAAAGTCTTCACCAGGCGGCCTGCTCCGACCGCGCGGCCTATGTCAAGGCCCTGATGGAGTATGTCATGACGGAGCCCAAGGCGATGAAAGCCATGCCGTTTATCCTGGGCAAGACGCTGGGCAAGGCTATGGGTTCGGTGCACTTGGCGGCGCTCTGGGGCATGCTCCAGGTTGCGCCCAAGTCGTTTTTCAAAAACGCCGTTCGCGCGGGATTCCAGTCAGGCCCGGCCCTGGGTGAAGAAATCTTTCAGCGAATTCTCGATCATCCCGAAGGTGTCTGGGTGGGGAAGGTCGACCCGGAAAACAACTTCGCCGAAGTCAAAACGGAGGACGGCAGAATCAATCTACAGATTCCGGAACTGCTCGACGAGCTTCAGAGCGTCGAGGCGCGGAATGAAGAGGCGGCGCTCCGGATGGACCCGGAGTTTCCGCTGATCCTCATGGCGGGACGGCACATATCCATGAACGCCAATACGCTGATGCGAAACCCCGCCTGGAATGAAGGCAAGCGGGCTTGTACGCTCGCGATGCACCCCGCCGACGCTGAAGCGCTCAGTTTGAAAGATGGTCAGCAGGTCAGGGTCGCCACGGAAGCCGGTTCGGAAGAAATCGAGCTGGAAGTGACGAATGCGGCCCGCAGGGGTCATGTGGTGATCCCGCACGGCTTCGGCCTCGTTTACGATGGCAGGAAATACGGGGCAAATGTCAACCGCCTGACAAAGAATACACACCGGGACCGGTTCGGGACACCCATGCATCGGTTCGTGCCCTGTCGGGTCGAGGCCTTGTAAGGGAGATGGCCGTCCCGTCGGCCTCTTTTCTTTTTCTGTTCGTCGATGCGCCGCCACCCGCGGCCAGAACCTCACAGGGTGTGACCGCACGGGTTCCGACCATAGAGCTGACTCTCCTTTTCCTCTCAGCTCCGGTTCAAAGCAACAAGGCCGAACTGACATCAGGGCAAGGTCCCATCTCAACGTAAATATCACGGCCTGGATCAACATTTTTCTTGCTTCCTGAGACAGGCTATTATAAAATAGCATATAAGATCAAATAGTTATATGGAAATTGCAATCATGCGTTGGGTGATGTACGATCAAGCCGGCACATAGTGCCAAGGTTCAGAGTATCGGTGGACGAGGTCTTTTCAAATAACAGTGCCTGCTGTGAAAGGAAAGAACCATATGCAATCCGCTAAGCCGACTGCACCCGATCTGAAGCTGGAGTTTGAAAAGTTCCTGACCGATCTCTCCGCGAGGCTCGTTGCCCTTCCCACCGAGCAGGTGGATGATGAGATCCGGGGCGCCCTGAAAAAGGTGTTGCGGTTCTTTGAGATCGATCGGTGTTCCCTGCTGCGTCTGCTGCCGTGCAGGACTCAATGGCAGATTACGCACAATGCCGATGCCGCGGGGGATTCTCCCTTTCCCGTCGCGACCTCTCTCCCCGTATCGCTCGTCCCCTGGGCTGCCGGGAAGCTTATGGATTCTCGCGAAACCTTTTCCTTTGCAACGCTCGACGATCTTCCGGCGGAGGCTGCAGTCGACAAGCAGACGATGGAAACGTGGAAAGTCAGGTCCGGCCTGTATATTCCCATTGCCGCGTTGAGGTCTTCCGAGTACAGCCTCGGCATCAGCTCGGCTGCGACGGATCGTGTCTGTCCGAAGGAATACGTCCCGCGCCTGCGCTTGCTGGGAGAATTGTTTGTGAATGCGCTGGAGCGCAGCAGAGGTGAAAAGCTTCTCCGGGAGCGCCTCGTGTTTGAAAAGTTCCTCGCCGATCTCTCCGCGAGGTTCATCGCCCTTCCCCCGGATCGGGTCGATAACGAAATCCAAAGCGCCTTGAAAGAGGTTCTGCAATTTTTCCGGATCGACCGATGTAATTTGCTCCGACTTCTGCCGGGCGAGAATTTATTTCAGGTTATGCACAGCGCCGATGTCAGCGGTGTTTCACCGTATCCCGTGGGACCGCCTCGACCCGCGTCGCTCTACCCTTGGTTGGTCAAAAAGCTCTCCGGGCAGCACGAAATCGTTTCATTTGCAAGACTGGAGGATCTGCCGGAAGAGGCTGCGACCGACAAAATGAATTTAGAAAAGGTTGGAATTCGATCCGGTCTGTATATCCCCATCGCGGCCATGAAATCCAAGGAGTATACCCTCGGAATCACTTCGGCCGGCAACGATCGAACCTGCCCCGAGGAGTACATCCCGCGGCTGCGCCTGCTGGGGGAGCTGTTTGTCAACGCGCTGGAACGGAGCATGGGGGAGCAGTTTCTCCGGGAGCGCCTCGAGGAGATCAAGCGGCTGAAGTCTCAATTGGAAAAGGAAAACGTCTACCTCCGCGAGGAGATCAGAGCAGAGCAGGGTTTCCGGAATATCGTGGGGAGCAGCGACGTACTCCAGTACGTCTCATTCCGCGTCCGGCAGGTGGCCCCTACTGATGCCACCGTTCTCATTCTCGGGGAGACCGGCACGGGCAAGGGGATGGCGGCCCACGCCATCCACGAACTGAGCGCCCGGCGGGACAGGCCCATGATCACGGTGAACTGCGCAGCGTTGCCGGCCAACCTCATCGAGAGCGAGCTCTTCGGGCGGGAGAAGGGCGCCTTCACGGGCGCCCACGCGAGGCAGGTCGGTCGATTCGAGCTCGCAAATGGAGGGACGATTTTCCTCGACGAGATCGGCGAGATGCCGCTGGAGCTCCAGGCAAAGCTCCTGAGGGTGCTTCAGGAGGGGGAGTTCGAGAGGCTGGGAAGCCCCCGCACCATCAAGGTGGATGTACGCGTGATCGCCTCGACGGCCCGCGACCTGAAGGTGGAGATCCGCAACAACCGGTTCCGGGAGGATCTCTTTTACCGGCTCAACGTCTTCCCCATCTCGATGCCGGCACTGAGGATGCGGCGCGAGGACATCCCGCAGCTGGTCCGCCACTTCATCGACAAGTATGCGAGGAAAATCGGCAGGCAGATAAAGACCATTCCGAAGGCCGTCATGCAATCCCTTCAGGACTACTCCTGGCCCGGCAATGTGCGGGAACTGGAGCATGTCATCGAGAGGGCCGTCATCACCAGCACGGGACCGACGCTGCAGCTTGCGGACCGGCTCGAGGGCGAGGCGGTTCACGCAAAAGAAGAACCGCCGATAGACCTCGCCGCGATAGAGCGAGAGCACATCCTAAAGGTCCTGAAGCAGACACGTTGGAAGGTCAACGGGCCCGGCGGAGCCGCCGCCCTTCTCAACATCCACCCCAGCACGCTTCGATTCCGGCTCAAGAAGCTGGGCATCGAGCGTCCCTGAAAAAGCAGGATCTCAATACGAAATCTCAACATGTTGACGCTTCTCAATATATTGAGGGGCCTTCTTAAGTCCCGCCCAAAATCCATCCGGTAATTCATCAATAAGGTCAATACATTTTTGCTTCCAGCCAGGTCTTCCCTTCCGGCATGGTTTTTGAGTAATGTAAAAATAAATTCCCGGGAGAGTTTCCGAAATGGGTGGAGCGGCATCAAAAAGAGGGTCTTTGGAACTCGTGATCGAGATGCGAGCCAAACCGGGCAAACCCCAGGAGCTTTACCAGGCGCTGCAGGCGCTTCTGCCGACGATCCGTGCAGAGAAAGGATGCCGCGATTGTCGGGTCTGCCGGGACATTGAAGACTGGGAGGTTTTCTTTCTCTCTGTCGAATGGGAGTCGATGGCAAGCCTTGAAAATTATTCTCATACTGAAAGTTGCAGCGCGTTTCTCGGGGCAGTCGGATTGCTGGCCGAAACGGCACGGCTGCGGATTGGCGAGGATGGAACCTGGGAGGGGATCGGTAGCCTGAAGAAGCTGAGAAAGAAAACGTAGCGCCTCGTGGATGGCGCGACGTTCCGGGACGCCTTCAGGAGCTTTCATTCGACCAAGGGAACATCATTTATGAACAGTAAAGGAGTGGGATCATGAAAAGTAAAGTCGTAAAAGCAACCTTCCGTCTCGCGTTGGGCGCAGCGACAGCCGCGACTCCCTTCTGCGGCAGCGCTGCCGCCCAGGAGGTCCTTCCAATCCCTCCACCCCCGTTCAAGGGGCAGATCGGGCTCTCTGTGAAGGACTCGAAATCTGATTTCCCCAAGCCGGTGCAGGCGCCCAAGGGAGCGCCCAACGTCGTACTGATCATTCTCGATGATGTCGGATACGGTGCGTCGAGCACCTTCGGCGGCGCTATCAGTACCCCGACCCTTGACCGGCTGGCTCAAAACGGACTGCGCTACACGCAGTTCCACACGACTTCGATCTCGTCGCCCACACGCGCCGCGCTGCTCACAGGCCGCAATCACCACACGGTGCACACCGCAAACATCATGGAACTGGCCACCGGTTACCCCGGCTATGACAGTCTGATGGGCAGGGACACCGCTACAATTGCCGAAGTCCTCAGACAGAAGGGCTGGAACACCGCCTGGTTCGGCAAGAACCACAACGTGCCCGATTGGCAGAACAGCCAGGCCGGCCCGTTCGATCTCTGGCCGACTGGCTTGGGCTTCGAAAAATTCTACGGCTTCATCGGGGCCGAAACCAGCCAGTGGCGGCCCGCCGTCTTCGACGGGACGAAGCCCGTGGAGCCCTACCTGGGCAATCCGGATTACAACTTCGATTACGATATCGCGGACCAGGCGATCGAGTGGGTCCGCAGCCAGAAGGCCGTGGCGCCCGACAGGCCCTTCTTCCTATACTACGCGCCGGGCGCGACGCACTCCCCGCATCAACCGAAACAGGAATGGATTGCGAAGTACAAGGGGAAGTTCGACCAGGGCTGGGACAAGCTTCGCGTGGAAACGCTTGCCAGGCAGAAGAAACTCGGCATCGTGCCCGCAAACACGAAGCTCACCGAGCGCAGCCGGGGGATTCCGGCCTGGGATTCGTTCAATGCCGAGCAGAAGCAGCTCTTTGCCTACATGATGGAGATCTACGCCGGGTATCTCTCCCAGACCGACTACAATGCCGGCCGGATTCTCGAGGCGCTCGAGAAGATGGGCCAAATGGAAAATACGCTCGTCATCTACATCTGCGGCGACAACGGCGCCAGCGGCGAGGGTATGATCCAGGGTTCCTATAACGAACTGGCCATGATGAACATGATCATGGAAGACTACCGGGAGGTCCTGAAGCAGAAAGACAATCTGGGTACGTGGAAAACGCACAACCACTATCCCGTCGGCTGGGCACACGCCATGAATGCCCCTTTCCAATGGGTCAAGACAATCGCTTCACATTACGGGGGCACAGCCAACGGGACGGCCATCTCATGGCCGGCGCGCATCAAGGACAAGGGGGGCATCCGGCCGCAGTGGCACCACGTCATCGACATCGTGCCGACGCTCTATGAAGCAACCGGCATCGAGCAGCCTTCCATTGTGAACGGGGTTGCGCAGAAGCCGATCGAGGGCGTGAGCATGGTCTACTCCTTTAACCATCCGAAGGCATCGTCCACCCACCATACCCAGTATTTCGAAGTCTTCGGCCATCGCGCCATCTATCACGACGGCTGGCTGGCCTGCACCACGCCTCCTTACGGGGGGACCTGGGAGGACCAGACCCAGTTCAAGCGGGTCGATGTGATCAACGGTTACAACTGGGAGCTCTATCACGTTGCCGAGGACTTCAGCGAGGCCATCAACGTTGCCGACAAGTATCCCGACAGGCTTCGCGATATGCAACTGCTGTTCTATGCCGAAGCCGCCAAGTACAACGTGCTGCCTATCGACGACAGCGGTACAGAGCGGTTAGACCCGTCTATCCGCCCCAGCCTCACGCGCGGACGGACCGAATTCACCTATTTCGGGCCGGTGAAGCGCATCCATGAGGGCTCGGCGCCTGACATCAAGAACAAATCGTTCCGCATCACCGCCGATATGGTCCTCCCCAAGAACAGCGAGCAGGGCATGATCGTGACGCAGGGAGGACTTTCCGGCGGCTACGCCCTGATGCTCGAGAAGAGCAAGCCGGTTTTCCAATACAACATGTCCAATGTCGCTCACTACAAGATTGCGGCTAAAGGTGCACTGAAGCCCGGCAAGCATACGGTTGTCCTCGACTTCCAGTATGATGGCGGCGGGATCGGCAAAGGCGGCACCGGCACAATCAGCGTGGACGGCATGCAGGTCGCCAAGGGGCGGATCGAACGGACTGTGCCCCTCCGCTTCTCCCTTGATGAGACCTTCGACGTGGGCGAAGACACCGGAACACCCGTGAGCCTCAACTACGACGTGCCGTTCAAGTTCACGGGCACAATCGAGAAAGTTGTCATTAATCTGGACCAGACGAAACTGGGCGCCGCCGATCAGCAGAAACTGAAAAGCATGGAGATAAAACTCGCGGCGGACTGAGGAGGAGTGAACGTGCAGGGAGAAAGGGATGATCTCTTTTCTCCCTGCCCATGAGATCCAGAGGCTTTAAAAATGAAACCAGGCGCAGCATCTTCTTCAATGTGCCCGCACAGCGTGCCCGGCATTCATGTGGTTGCAAAGCCGATCGGGCCTGCCTGCAATCTCCGATGCGAGTACTGTTTCTATCTCGAAAAGCAGGCACTCTTCAGCCCGGGTGAAACTTGGCGGATGCCGGACCGGGTCCTCAGCGCCTTCATCACAGGTTACATCGCCTCGCAGCCCACTCCAGTCGTCGAATTCGTCTGGCAGGGTGGGGAGCCGACGCTCCTCGGGATCGATTTCTTCAGGCGGGTCGTCGAATTGCAGAAGCCGTTCGCAAAGGACAAGACGATTACCAATTCCCTTCAGACAAACGGAACCTTGATTACCGACGAATGGTGTCGGTTCCTGAAGCTACACAACTTCATGGTAGGCATCAGCCTCGACGGCCCGAAGGAGATCCACGACCGGTACAGAAAGGACAGCAAGGGGCGGGGCGCCTTCGAAAAGGTGATACGCGGGCTGAGGCTTCTGCAAGCGCACCATGTCGAATACAACGTGCTGGCCTGCGTCGCCCGGGACACGTCTGTCCGGCCACTTGAGGTGTACCGTTTTTTGAGAAACCAAGGCGTCGAATTTATCCAGTTTACCCCAATTGTTGAGCGCATGCCCGATGCGTATTCCAGTCAGATTGGACTTTGTCTTGCCGGCACCGCTTCTCTCGATAAAGAAGAATCCAACACGGAAATCACCCCCTGGACGGTTATCCCCGAGGAGTATGGCGATTTTCTGATCGCTGTCTTCGAGGAGTGGGTACGCAACGATGTGGGAAAGGTTTTCGTCATGAACTTCGAGTGGATCCTCAATGCCTGGATCGGCAACCCCTCGCCCGTCTGCGTCCACGCGAAGCAGTGCGGTCGGGCGCTGGTCATCGAGCACAACGGCGATGTCTATGCCTGTGATCACTGCCTCTACCCCGAATACCGGCTTGGCAACATCCTATCGGGTGACCTGGCGGGAATGGTCCGGAAGTCCCTGGAATCGGGTTTCGGGGTGAGCAAGGAAACGGCGTTGCCGGGCCAGTGCAGGGATTGCGAAGTGCTGGCCGCATGCCGTGGAGGGTGCCCCAAGCACCGCTTCGCGGCGGCGTATAACGATGAACCCGGCCTGCATTACCTCTGCACGGGGTACCGGAAATTCTTCCTGTACATCCGGAAGTACCTGCGTGTGATGGCGCAGCTCCTTGAAGAGGGGCTTCCCGTGTCGAGGGTCATGGACGCGGTAAAGGGGCCGCTCGTCATCACGCGAGGCGGGATGGACGGCGCGCCGCCATCTCATGGGAGGGTGATTCGGTGATGAAGAGGATGAAAAGGATAAAAAAAGCAAAGGGATCCTTGCTTCGGCCCTGCTCTTTTCCGTTCTCCTCATGATGACTGGCGCGGCGTTTATTGCCGCTGGGGCTGCAGAGCCAGCGAAGCCGGTTCTCAGCGATTTCCAGCACATTGAAGGGCGCTGGGTCCGTCCGGACGGGGGGTATGTCCTCGAACTTAAGGACATCAAAAAGGACGGAAGTCTGACGGCTGCGTACTTCAACCCACGGCCGATCCGAATCTTCCGGGCGGAAGCATCAAAGAAAAACGGCGTAATTACCCTGTTCGTGGAACCGCGCGACGTGAACTACCCCGGATCAACCTACAAGCTGCGCTACGACACGGCAACCGACCGGTTGAAGGGAACCTACTTTCAGGCGGTGGAGCGGCAAACCTTCAATATCGAATTTATTCGGGCATGGAGATGGCGTGTTTGACTCCAGAAGGGCGTCTCTCATTCGTTCTCTGCGATAGCCGGATTTCGTTCGAG
>Ga0116154_10001448_pt1 | contig 20096 bp, 20 predicted proteins | sample AD_UKC030_MetaG_FD_89898 | JGI IMG/M metagenome (GOLD analysis project Ga0116154, IMG submission 89898) | Active sludge microbial communities of municipal wastewater-treating anaerobic digesters from USA - AD_UKC030_MetaG | ecosystem: Engineered > Bioreactor > Anaerobic > Digestate | place: USA...
CAGAAAAATCTTGGATTTTTTCATTCCAGTATTCAACTCATGTATCGCTTTAGTACATTGATCTGGGTTTCGGGTTTGGGTAATTCCCCGGGCATACTGGTAGTCCTTTGTATTCTATGATTAAAATATCAATAAGAAAGTCTGTGTAAGTTCTACATTAAATGTCTATTTCAGGTTGGTCGATTTGAGTATACTATGATAGTCCATACTAAAATAAAAGATCATTGAGCACATCAACATAATTTATAATTTTGGGATGTTCTAAAAGAGCCCATAATAAAATTTAATGATGAGATTCAGTACAAGAAAGCTGGTTGTTGATAAAAATTATACCAGGGGTTTACACATGAAAATTGAATCAATGAATTTACTGACGACAATAATTTCCGGGCTGTTTCTGTTTCTTGTATTTATGCCAATGCCATGGTTTAATCTTGATGCATTTCTTATTATATTTATTCTTTTATCTTTGCTGTTTACGCTTATATCATTTGTGCCCCCTGTAAGAAAAAGGGGTAGTCTAACCACCATTTTGTTTGCCGTAATTGTTCTGCGAATTGGTGCAATAGTACTGGCCTGTAAAACGATTTTCTTGAATGCTGCCTTTGCCGGCAGCATCATTGCTTCAGCTGTTAGCTCATTCAGCTTTGAAAGCTCTCCGGTAGGGGCTTTATTGATACTTGTTTTTACAGCACTGTTCCATTATTTTGTAATAGTTAAAAATTCGGCGCGCAGGGCTAAAATTCATGCCCGTTTATCTCTTGATTCTCTTCCCGGCCGGGTTATGTGTATTGATTCAGACCTTATTAATGGAATCGTTGATGAAAATACCGCTCAAAAAGCAAAAGACGAAGTTCGTAAAAAAGTTGATTTCAGCGGTGCTGCTGATGGCCTATCCCGATATATGCTTATTGAAACACTGGTAAGTTTTTTCTTTGTACTGCTTGTTCTTATATATAATGTCATTATAGCCTTGTTTTTCAACCAAACTGTCAGCCTCGGGTCTGTCATAGCGGCCTGTTCCACTGCAGGTATTTGTGTTATACTGTCACTCACCCTTTCCTATCATGTGTTTAATATACGGGCATATGGCTTTCATTATAACTGCTTAGCCCATTAAGTCATCAACCTTCCCGTTCCAGTATTCAACGAAAGCAAGGTATCCTTTCTTTGTTGTGAGGAATTGAACATGGTGATCAGCAGTCAGCTTATATGCTTTCATCGTTTTAATGCCGGCCCGATGTGCCTTCTCTATCCTGTGATAACCGTCAATCATGTTGTATTTTCCCGGGCTTATTTCGGCTAAAATAGCGGGCCGGTTCAGATCAGCGCTGTTGATGTAGTCTTCTTCTTCACTTGAAAATTTCTTGTCATGATAATCTTCAACATTTATGTTTTCAAGCGGTATGGCGGTTTTGTTTTCCTCGATGTAGCTGATCATTTTCGTTATATTGAAAACGAAGATTCCGTTCGGGAAATATTCGTCGTTATCCTCTATCTCGCAGGGTTTGAAGTTTTTTGATGCATTTATTTTTTTCATGGTTCTATTGGTTTATAACGTTTCGAAAGTACTCGAAGTTGGCGACCGTAGAGTGTCAATTTGGTCGGTGCGTAACTTAGCCGGGTAATCGCTGTTATGTATAGATCTCTGTCATAATCACCGAAGCTCTGGTCAGGCATATATTATTGTTTGATTTTAGTAAACCTCATTTTAAATAGACACTCCCAAGTTATTCATATCAAATTTTTCCACCTACACCCTTAAATTTTTCTACAAAATCAGAGATTTTTCGAAAGACGCTTTGTTTTATAGTTAAATAGTTCGGGTTGAGCGGGCTCATTTTTGGTAGGATGGCATTAAGTTCGGTACCATTCTCACTGGCGTATTCCCGCTTCAATGATGCAAGTATATACCGTTTTGCCGCCTCTTCATTAAGTTTTTCTGAACTGATTAACGCATCTGCTTCACGCCGCTGTTCTGCCTGGGCGAAGTTGAAGAAGGCATCGATGATGCTGGTTTTATCAAGAATGTTATCCAGGTTTGTCTGGTTAATAAAATCCACCACCAGACTCTCTTTCGCACGGTTTCCAATACTGGCACGGATTAAACGGCGTACTTCCTCTACCAATGACGCTTTATCTTTTACCTTTTTGCTGTTTTCAAAAAGCAGTTCAAGAATATAGTCAAGGTTAATCTCCTGTGATTTCAGAAGATCCACTTCAAAGACAATATCGCCCCAATCAATAGTAGAGGAATCTTTTTCTTTCCCTGCCTGTTCACGGCGAATCCAGTCGCGAATATCGTTATAGGTTGAACGGTAGTCCTGAATTGTGCGGTCAGCCGGTACGGTAACCTTCTGCATTGCTTCTATATCGGCATCGCTGAGATAGTGAAGAGCCTTAAACTCTTCAACGGCAACCGTGTCGGACATATCGACATTCTGCAGGGCTTTAAGGCCGGCAAACTCATCGTAGTTCTGCAGAATATTTTCGACACGCAGGTATTCGCCGAAGAGTTTCGCGAAGTCTTTTTTATCCTTTTCTTTTACGATTTCATCGGGGTTGGGAAAGCGTTCTTTTAGTTCTTTCACCACATCGAGATAACCGCGGCGAGCTTCACCGGTGGCCAGATCGGTAAATCCTTCCATGTATTCTTTGTAGCTTTTTTCAAGCACCACATTTCTGGTGTTTTTATCGCCAAAAAGAGTAATCGCATCTATGGTGGCCTGTTCCAGGTTACGGAAGGTGACTATATTGCCGAATGTTTTTGTTGCGTCATAAATACGGTTCGTGCGTGAATAGGCCTGCATAAGTCCGTGGTAGCGTAGATTTTTATCGACAAACAGGGTGTTTAAGGTTGGAGCATCAAAACCGGTGAGGAACATACCTACCACTATAAGCAGATCGATTTCCTGACTTTTTACTCTACCTGACAGGTCCCGATAATAGTTTTGAAAATCATTGCCGTCAAGGCTGTAATTGCTTTTGAACATAACATTATAGTCATTGATAGCGGCGGAGAGAAACTCCTTGGCACTGCTGTCCATTGCTGAGGGTTCAAAGGTTTCATCCTCTATGTCACCTATGGCATTTTGTGCTTCATTGGCGGCAAAAGAGAAGATAGTGGCAAGCTTGAGCGGTTTGTCGTTCTCTTTCTGAAGATTTTTAAGCGATTCGTAGTAAAGCTTTGCAGCATCGACACTGCTTACGGCAAACATTGCATTGAAGCCTTTGTTGCCGCCATACAGGCGATGTGTTTTTTGTCTGAAGTTTTTTAAGATGTACTGTGAAATTTCTTTGATACGCTCGGGGTGAAGCAGGGCCTCTTTGGTTTCAGCTGCGGTGAGTTTCTTCTCGTCCTGCTCTGATTCAATTGTTTTAAACTTCGGGCGTACATCGTTGTAGTCCACTTTGAACTTGAGCACCTTTTCATCTCTGATTGCATCGGTGATAACATAGGCGTGCAGTTCACGGCCGAAGACGCTGGCGGTTGTTTCTGAGCCAATGGCATTTTGAGGGAAAATTGGTGTTCCGGTAAAGCCGAACTGATAGAACTTTTTAAATTTCTTTTTGATGTTCTTTTGAGCTTCGCCGAACTGTGAACGGTGGCACTCATCAAAGATAAACACCACCTCTTTGCCGTAGATGGGGAGGTCAGATTCGCCCTTCATCAGGTTGTTCAGTTTCTGGATGGTGGTCACTATAATTTTATTGTCATCTTTTTCGATGTTATTTTTTAACCCGGCGGTATTGTTTGAACCGTTGACGCTATCGGGTGAAAAGCGCTGATACTCTTTCATGGTCTGGAAATCGAGGTCTTTACGGTCTACCACAAAGAACACTTTGCTGATATAATCAAGCTCTGTTGCAAGACGGGCTGCCTTGAAACTTGTGAGGGTTTTACCTGATCCGGTGGTATGCCATATATAGCCGCCCCCTTCGGGTTTACACCATGTTTTTGCCTGATATGAACTTTTAATTTTCCACAAGAGGCGTTCGGTCGCTGCTATCTGATAGGGACGCATGACAAGCAGGGTATCGTTTACATCAAAGACCGAATAGTGAAGCAGGACACTCAGCAGGGTGTTTTTCTGGAAAAAGGTTGCGGTAAAGTCTTTCAGGTCTTTGATAAGAGTATTGTCTGCTTTGGCCCAGTTCATAGTGAAATCAAAGCTGTTTTTATCGCGTTTGGTGGTGTTGGCAAAATAACGGCTGTCGGTGCCGTTTGAAATGACAAATATCTGCAGATACTTAAAAAGCGAATTGTCTGAATTAAAGCTTTCTTTACTGTAACGGTGTACCTGATTGAATGCTTCACGAATGGCAACACCCCGTTTTTTAAGTTCAACCTGCACCAGCGGCAGGCCGTTGACCAGAATGGTTACATCGTAGCGGTTGGCATGAGACCCTGTTTGTTCAAACTGTGAAATAACCTGTACTTTATTCCGGGCAATGTTCTTTTTGTCTACAAGATAGATGTTCTGGATATGACCATCGTCAAAAACAAAATCATGAATGTAATTGTCATGAATGTTGCGGGTTTTGTCAATGATACCATCGCTTGGCCTATCCAGATACTCTTCAACAAAACGAAGCCATTCACCATCGGAGAACTGCATATTATTAAGAGCCTGCAGCTGAAGGCGCACATTAGCAAGCATCTTTTCCGGTGTGATGAGTTCAGGAAGGTATTCATATCCCTGATTCTTCAGGTCCTGAATGAGTTCCCGTTCCAAATCAGATTCAGTTTGATAGCCACCACCCTGCTGATCTATTCTGGTATATTTATCTAAAACAATAAAGTTGTTTGATTCGGCAATAGTTTTATAGTCACTCATTGACAGGCCTCCGCTACCGGAAAAGTAAGAAGCATATTGCGGTAATATTCATACTGCTTCTGACGCAACTTGATTTCACGAGGTAAACCTTCGGTTATGGAGGTGGTGAGGGCGTCGAATTTATCTAAGATAGAAACGATACGGGCTTGTTCTTCGAGTGGAGGGATGGGAATTTTCGTTTTCTTTAAGTTATCATTATAAAGCCGTTGAATTGTACCACCCTCAGCAATATCCCACTTTGCAATTTTATAAAAGTAAAACAAGTATTTATTTAAAACTTCGCTTTCAGCATTTTCGATCCAAACAATATTACTATCCTGAAAATACGCATCACGACCATCAAAAATGACTGCTCTTCCGATTGTGCCACTCGCAGAAATTAAAACTTCCCCGATTTTCGGGTAATTGTATTTAGATTTGTATTCGTTGAACAATTCTTTTGAAATATAAGCATCTGGTTTTTTGCCAAATGTACCAATTTTATAAAACGGTATGTCACCTATATCTGAAGTTTGTTCTTTTAAAATCCGCTTGCACATACGAACTTCCCCAACATCACCCAATGACTTCCATACTGCTTGCCTTTCTTTAAAGGTGAGCAATTGGTCACGGTAGTAGGTGTATTGCTTTTTACGAGCTGTAAGCTCGGCTGTAAGCTCGGCTGTAAGCTCGGCTGTAAGCTCGGTAAAGGTGTCCAAAATGCGCACGATTTCGGTTTGAATTTTTAGAGATTTTTCCGGATTATCAGGGCATGGGATGGGGATTTGAAGTTGTGCTAAATCTTTCGGATATACATGTGGAACGCCAGAACCTTTTTGTAGATTATGAATCCATGCTTGATTATTTAATAAAGAATGAAAAACATACCTTGTACTCAGAACAGCTAAATCAGGTTTAACCGAAAAAGCATCAGATACAAATATCGGTTCATTCCAATACATAACAAAGCCAGCATATGCACCACTACCTGCAACAGTAATTGTTTCGCCATCACGGTTAAATTCAGCATTATAGTAAGCTGGACTTTGACCGCCACTAATTACAGGAATATCGCCAGCCGTTTTCGTTTTTGCAGTAATTGTTTTGCCTCGTTTTAATTCCGCAACTTCCCCCAACGGCTTCCACTCAACCGCCACCCCGTCAAGCAGCCTTTCCATAAAATCGGATTTCAATCCGTGTTTATCCTCGTTCATCTGTGGTTTCATTTATCCTTACCCCCGTCTTCATCAAGCTGCTTTTTCTTCCGGGAAGGGGGGAGAAAGTTTTCACCGCTAACCACATTTTTGCCGGTCTTTTCTTCAAGATCAAGGCGGGCCTTCTGTGCAATTTTTCCGCCTTTCTTCCCGGCTTTGGCATTTTCAGACATACCGGTTGCATCAACACTTTCCGCAATCTGCCTGGTAGAGAGCTCCGCAAGTGCGGTAAAAATAAGCTCTGCTTCGCTCATGTGGTCCCTGAGGTTCTGAGTTTTAAGGCCCTTCAGGTCTTTATGTTTTTTTACTGAAATACCGCTCCATTCCTGGTGTATTATATTTGTTAGAATTGCATATTCATCTTCACCTTTAATTTCATGTTCTTTCCAGTAATCAGTAAGCTTATTGCGGGTTTCCTGACCCATCATACGCTGCTGAATCCATTTTTCACTGCGACCGTGGATTTTCCAGTATTCCCTTGCCCTGTCAAGAGAGAGGGCCGGATCGGTCATATCCTGAATCCTTTCATAACCCACACGTGCAAGCCATAGTTTAATCGGTTCAGCTTTTGGACTCGGAACCGATTGAATAAGCCTAAGAAGTGTTTCAGGCGTTGCAACATCTGTAAGGTATTTTTTGCCATCGGCTGCTTCGAGCTTCAGTTGGTGACAATTTGTCACCGACTCACTACCTTCTTTTTTTAACCGTTCTTTAAGCTTGTTCCAGTATTTACGTGCGGTTTGATAATCCGTCTGTTCTGTAAGAGCGGCGATTATATCAACTACAGAAAAAAACCATTTCTGAAGTTCTTCATCATATATACGACGGATCTTAAAATTTTCAAATACAGCAAGGGCTGTTACCTTTGTCATCACTTAACCTCTATACCGTTCAAGTTTCTTGATTGCCAGGTATAATACTTAAATCCATTTAAAACCTTCCGGCCCCCTATCCCCCGGAGGGGGCACCATACCGTTGGCATTGATCGTTGCTTTCATTGTTCATCACCTTCAATCTCCGCCACAATGGCATCAATATCAGCACGAAGCCGGTCAATATTTGCAACGGTGGTTTTAATCTCCTCATTGAGCCTGGTTATATCAACAACCTCGCGGGTGTCTTTAGCTTCCACATAGGAGCTGACAGAGAGATTATATTCATTGGCAACAATGGCATCGTAGTCAACGGATTTAGACAGATGGTCAACATCTACTTTACTGTCAAAAAGTTTCATAATTTGAGCGATATGTTCAGCGGTGAGCACATTGTTATTGGTCTCTTTTTTAAATAGGCCGCTGGCATCAATGAACTGAGTTTTGTTTTCGGTTTTGTGTTTGGAGAGCACAAGAATATTGACGGCAATTGAGGTGCCGAAAAAGAGATTAGGTGCAAGTGATATCACTGTTTCTACAAAATTATTATCTATGAGATATTGACGGATTTTCTGTTCTGCACCGCCACGGTAAAAGATCCCCGGGAAGCAGACAATGGCCGCACGACCTTTACTTGACAGGTAGCTGAGTGCATGGAGCACGAAGGCAAAGTCGGCTTTGGATTTGGGGGCAAGCACACCGGCAGGGGCAAAGCGTTCATCGTTTATGAGCGTAGGGTCATCGCTGCCGATCCAGTTCACCGAGTAGGGCGGATTGGAGACAATGGCATCGAATGGTTTTTCGTCACCGAAATGGGGATCTAAAAGGGTGTTGCCCAGGGCGATATGAAACTTGTCGTAGTTGATGTTGTGCAAAAACATATTCATACGGGCAAGGTTGTAGGTTGTGTGGTTGATCTCCTGCCCGAAGAAGCCGTCTTCGATGATGTGATTGTCAAAGTGCTTTTTCGCCTGCAGGAGCAGGGAACCGGAACCGCAAGCAGGGTCATATATTTTATTAACCGATTTTTGCTTGTGCATGGCAAGCTGCGCAATGAGTTTTGAAACATGCTGCGGGGTGAAAAATTCACCGCCCGATTTACCCGCATTGGCTGCGTAGTTGGAGATGAGATATTCGTAGGCATCGCCGAAGAGGTCGATCTGGTTGTCATGGAAATTTCCAAAACGAAGTCCCGCCACTCCTTTAAGCACAGCAGCCAGACGGCTGTTTTTATCTTTGACGGTGTTGCCGAGGCGGTTGCTGGTGGTGTCGAAATCGGCAAAGAGGCCTTTAATATCGTGTTCGGACGGGTAGCCGCTCGCGGAACTTTCAATAGCGGAAAAGATTGCGGCCAGATCGGTATTAAGTTTTTCATTGGTGTTGGCTTTTGCGGCAACGTTTTCAAACAGCTGGCTCGGGTAGATGAAATAACCTTTTGTTTTTATGGCATCGTCTTTGACTTCTTTGGTGATTACAGAATCGGAAAGTTTAGCATAGTTGATGCTTTCATCATCGGCTTCGATATAGTTGGAAAAGTTTTCACTGATGAATCGATAGAAGAGCGTGCCTAAAACGAATTGTTTGAAATCCCATCCATCGACGGAGCCGCGGACATCATTGGCTATTTTCCAGATCTGGGCCTGCAGTTCGGCTCTTTGTGCTGCACTTGTCATTTGTATTTCCTTTTGTATTCGTTTTAATATATATCATCTTATTAATCTTCTATTCTTTAAAGATGCTACAATTCAATATTTCTTAATTGCCCACCACATCTTTTTTCGATGCTACGCATTAATATTTTGATGAAAGAATTTTAAAATAACTTAGATTGTCAGCAAAAACATTCATTTATCCTTGGTTATTAAATGGCTACATAAAAACAATCCTATTCCGCCCAACTACCCTCCCCTCTTTCCCCCGCCCCGTCAACCACAAAACACCGCATGAAGTACCAGCGGTTTTTGAAAATAAACCAGGAGTCCCAGCCGGGATCCGCGGCGTGTCCTGGGGGGTGTGGGGTTGTGCCGGCTGGCGCCGGCATTAAGCAGGAAAAAACGAAATTATCCAGTAATTACATCTGTTCCAATCGTATCAAAGCACATATCGATGAATTCATAATCGAACCATTCGGTGAACAGTTTAAATGAGATGTTTTTGGGCAGGTACTCTTCATCTTCGTACCAGACCCATAATTCGTTCAGGAATATATCTCGGTAATTCATTTTTACCAGTTTCAATATTGCTTCGGGTGAATCGTAGTCAATATCTTCAACCATGTATAGGGTATTTGAAGAGAGTATATCTTTTTCTGGTATTACTTCGTCGTCGTGATGGTTTACCCATTTGGCAAGGGTTTTTTTCGGCCTGATTAGAATGAAAGTGCGGTTTTCTACGAATTTCATGCCATGCACTCGTTGCTGTTACAGTACTCTGGTGAAATGCTTCATTTTCTTTGATTTTGATTCAAAATTCCTGATAAATTCGTCAAATAGTCTTTCAATTTTATTGGCTTTCCGTCCATTTAATAGTAACAAATAAGCCCTGGCTGTTCCCCGGTGATATCGTGTTACCTTGGCATTCAAGTTATTGTCTAAATTCTTTTTTAAATATCGAATTTTTTCATGTATCAATCTATCAAAAGGCTTGGTCCTTGTTGAATGCTGGTATATCAGTATTGATTTACCCTTTTTATAGAAATTTACTATGTCTTCATGGTTTATTGATTTTCCAGACCTGTCATTATCATTTATTCCATTGTCAGGGTCAAAAAAAATCAAATCTGCGTCTTTAAGTTTATCCAGAGCCAGCGCATTCCATCCTGCCCTACCCCCGTAATTCATATTTATATGTTTGCTAAAGAACAGTGTGCCTCTATGAAATAATTTAGAATGTTCGATATTGTGAATTATACGATTATTTTTAATTGCTTTTAGCAATGCTTTATCATTTAATACACTTCTGTCATTAATTCCTTTGAACAAAATACTTTTAAGTTGATCGTAAATGATCTCACTGTAACCAGGGTAGCAGTCTCTAAATGTTTTTCTCTTCCTATCGTCGTTAAGGTATTGAATATGTTTGCCGTCATTTCCCTCAGTATCCTGCATTAAACACCAATTGATACCGAGTTTTATATTATCCGATGACAGGTATCTCAGTAGTAAATATTTTCCGAAGTCGCCGACATCCCCGATATATGCTTCCTGCATGTTCAATCCCCAATTATTTTTGGTTTGAATGATTTTATTTCGTCAAGGTTCGAAATTAATTTTGCCTGGACACGTTTAAATGGACAATATGCGTTCCACATTCCCGAGTATGGGTAATACCATGCTTCTGTAATTATATTCGATATATCCTTTGAAATCAAAAAATAATAATGATCTTTCTTGGCAACTTCTGAATTCGTTTTGGCTATATAAACATCTTTCATGCTGTCAAATTTTGCTTTTTCGGTTTGAGTCAATATTGGGTAAACAATATTCATCATTTCAGTTTCTGATGCCTCTATCCAGTAAGCATCAATTGGTTTCTGCTTAAAAGATGAACACCTTGGCCAGTATAATTGAATTTCCAAAATCTTCTCCTGAAATGATTTGTGTACTTCAACCTTCGTTAAATCGGCCTAGCCTGGTTAGCAATTGTCCGAGCCCTGCAGGCCACACACTGGCCGACGAGCGGTACTGCTATTCTTTGTGTTATATGCAGTTACTCACTTTTCTCTTTTGCTGTTACGAGCTTTATTATCCAATATTTATTTAAAACTCATTAATCCGCGTCGAGGTAGATACTGTTTTTGCCTTACCTTTTACCATTGTTTCTGTTACGAAAATAATTTCGCCTTGTTTATGGGTATAAAAATCTGATCGTAGCATTTTAAAATATCCTTTCCTAAAATGAGGTATCTTTGAATGCCGTGTATTTTCAGATTCAGTGATTTTATCAGACAATTGGATAGTAACATTTCTTTCTGATCGTTTTTCATTTCTGTCTTTTGTAATTCTTGGAACTCCATCAGTCACACACTCAGGAAAGCATTTCATATATGCGATTGTATTGATAGCAAGTCTAAAGACTTTGGTTAACAGAAGTGACTTTTCATCCTGCTTTATGTTCAGATCCTTATAGAATTTATCTGATAGACGGCCATGTTGAGTACCATGAGAAAAATAAAGCTCTATAGAATTATCTTCAAATAAACTAAGCGAGAAAGCATAGCCGTTAGTTTCATAGGGTATATGTAAGCCAAAGGTATATATAACACAATTAGTATGATTTTTTGTTTTGAAGTATACGACATTTTTGTTTATACCATTATCGTATAGATATTTCCTTATACTATCCAAATCAGAAAGTGGCGTTTTTTCAAGAAAATCTCGTAGTTGCTTTTCTAAGAAAAAAATATGTAAGAAATCCCCATCAGAATCCTCTTTCCACAGTTCCAAACCTGACAACAAAAGTTCTCTTGATTCTGCATTTTCGCCATCTGCTAATGGTGCATTTATAATATTATATCTTAGTAGTTTGAATATCTGTTCGTCAGAGATATTAGGTGTAATTTTCTTTTGTTTTCCATAAAAATCGTTCCAAAAAATCAATAATGGAGAGCTATACCATATTTTTTTTGCCATTTCGATACGTCTTCAATATTAAAACAAGTTTATATAATTTAATTTCCCACTATGGATTATGCAATTGTATACAACCTTTTGTTTATGCGAAGTCGCGGCAGTCTTTTCGTCGCGATTTAGCACTGCCAGAACGAGTAAATAGCGAGTGTAATGCATAAGACATGTTGTACGCCGTTATTGAAAATATCTATCATTAAGGTAGTTATAATGATCAACGTTTAAAACCTTAATTTTATCTAGTAATAAAGAATATGGTATTGATTTAAATGATATTTCATCTTTTATATATTCCATAAATTGGTCTATTTCATTTTTATGATACTTATCAATCATATTATCAATTAAATCGTAATATACATAAATCATTGAACATTGATGTTTATTATTTGATTTAAGACCAAACCAATGTTTGATAATTTGCTCAGGAGAAAAATGTTTATAAGAATTATTATTGTATTGATCTTGTAATAAATTAATTGAATTTGGGAATTTTTCTTTTAAAATTTTATCTATCAAATATGACTTTTTTATACTTGGGGAATGTGATAATGGTTCTAAAAACTTTGATTCAATACCAACAAAATAATCAATATTATTTTTATAAAAATATATTTCACCATCAAGATTTGAAATTGCAGTACTTTTGTGAACTCGAAATGAATTTTGAGCCTCGAAAGTAAAAGAAAAATCATTATTGATTTTTATATCAAGTAAAAATTCTAAAGCAACCCGATTAGATTGATATGGAATAAAAAAATTATAAAATAATGCAGATGATGAATGAAGAGCTGACATTTTTGGTTTAGATGATTCTAATTCACCACCATTACCCTTTATAAATTGATATCGATTTTTTAAACTTATTGGAATATAAAGATTATCATTAATGTCTGATAAATAACCATCAATGTCATGTCTTAAGTTTTTATTATCAGCCCAATTATTAAGTTTGTCTTTTATCTTCATATTACTTCATTTACAATTAAATCTTAATGATGTAGTATAACGCCCCCAGCATTGCCGACGTTGGCAAGGCTTAAACCGGAACCAATGTGCCGAGCGCTCCAGTCAGCCAGTACCCTATACCCTCCCCTTTTTCCCCCGCCCCGTCAACCACAAAACACCGCATGAAGTACCAGCGGTTTCCGAAAATGAGCCCGGAGTGCCGGCCGGGATCCGCGGCGTGTCCTGGGCGAAGATAGTATGGGGATGTGCCGGCTGTCGCCGGCATCAGTAATGTGTTTATTAAATCTTAATTTTCAGTTGAAATTCGGTGCCGCCTGTGAGCTCGACATTTTTAAATTATTTAGCATTTTTGGTTATGTCTAACCAATGAGAAATATTTTTTGGAAGAATATCTTTATTTTCATACATAAAAGCTTCTATTTCTTTGGGGTCAAGGCAAACAACATTTTCTTCTGTTTCTCCAATGTAATTCCCACTGGCCTGAAACAAAAATACTTTCTCTTTCCAGTTTTTCCAATCTTTCGGTGAAAGTGGTGTATTGCCTGTTTTTACTTGTATTATCGCTTTTTCTTTTGTCACACGATTTATCGCATAAAACTCATAGCTCATAGTATCGCCTTTCCTTGAATTAGGTACAACTATCCATCCCAAGGTTTGCAAATATATAAATATCACATCTTCCGTTTCTTCTGATCCCAGAAACGAATATATATTTTCATATTTATCTGCTGGTATATTATAGAAATTATTTTTACTTAGCTTATTCCATAGATATTTTGAATAACTTGATACAGTTTTATCTTTTATTGATTGAATTGTTTTTGAGGGTCTAAAAGAAGCTACAACTTTACCTGGTACTTCGTCGATCGAGTGTATCTTTTTCAATTCGCATCGAATAATATTTACAATATCAGCACTTTTAGCTTCTGTATTAGTAAAGTATTCCCATTCAGATTTTGCCTTTCCAAGGTAGTAATATCCATCGTGATCTCTCGTCCATATAAGATCATCTTTTTTAATATTATCTTTAAGATACCTAACTCTGGATAGTTTATCTTTTCCATATATCTTAGATGCTTCAGATTCATAATCTTTCCAAGATATAATATTATTTGTTGTTTTAATCTGCCATCCGAGCCCTAAAACATTTTCTTTCAAACAGTAGTCAAATGATAACCTTGAATTTTTATCTCCACCTCTGGGTCGAATGTGTATTCTATAAACTGCCATACTTCCAAACTCCTTTGAAATTATAACGTTGCTAAATATAAAATAAATATATTTATCCAGTAATTATTTTCGTCCCAATCGTATCAAAGCACATATCGATGAATTCATAGTCGAACCATTCGGTGAACAGCTTAAATGATATGTTATTGGGCATGTAATCTTCATCCTCGTACCAGGCCCATAATTCATTCAGGAATATTTCACGGTAATTCTTTTTTACCAGTTTCAATATTTCTTCGTGTGTATCGTAGTCAATATCTTGTACCATGTATAAGGTCTTTGAAGAGAGGATTTCTTTTTCTGGTATTACTTCGTCGTCGTGCATGTTTACCCATTCTGCAAGGGGTTTTTTCGGCCTGATTAGAAGGAAGGTGCGGTTTTCTACGATTTTCATTAAAGTATTTTATCTATTATCTTTTTTGTATCGTCAAGCACAACAAGCTGTGAATGAGCGAAGTGAGATTTTGCATAACGACCACCGGGTATTTAAGCGCATAAGAAAATTTAGGTGATCGTTTTGATACTGTCATGCTACTATTTTATTCTTATTGTAATTGATTACATAAAAAGAGATTATTACAAGAGTTATTAAATATGCTACAAAAAATATTGATTCACTTTGCCATCCTGTAAGCATTCCAATTATCACAATAAATATTCTTCCAATAATTATTCCGCAAATTGATGAATAAGAAAATGTATCTATATATAATCGTTTATTTTTTATGTAACTGATTTTATAAATATATTTTAGAATTAAAAAAGTAATAATCGTCCCAAGTAGTATTAGTAAAATACAAGATAATATAAAAGTTACATTCGGTAGATTTATTCTGCTTAACATAAATTCTATGTTATCTCATTTAATAAAAACTTTCAACTAACGTTCAAGCTTAGCCGACGTCGCCGAAGGCGTTGTGCCGAGCGCCTTAGCGCGAGGCCGAGGAGCGAAGCGACGAAGCGGCTATGCTTTGGTTGGGCGCAGTTGCTATTGAGTATGTTGTTAAGCTAAGTTATCCACATTTAATAAAATTCTTAATGCTTGCCTTGAATTTGGAAACAAACTCGCATCCTCAATGCAAACATTTAAAAAACCTATAACTTCTATATTAAGTCTCGAATATAATATTTTCAAATAATACATCTTCTCTTCATTAGTTAATATATTACTCGAATTTATTATATTAACAATCATCTCAATATGATGAATATAATTCGTTAATTTCTGAATTATTGCGTATTCCTTTGTGGCATCTTCACGTTCTCCTTCCTTCGATCCCAGAGAAGCTTTAACTGCTTCTTTGGTATAGCCTAATTGGTTTGCCAACTTTGCAAACCAATCATCTTTGTTACGTATATTTATATATTCTCTAATCATCTTTAATAAAATTGCAAAACCACTTTCTCCATTTTCTGAATTTTCACTAACGATTTTATCCATGATATTCATCATGTCGAAAAAAGTCTTATCAAATTGTTGTTTTCTAATTTCTAAACCTTGAATTTGTATTTGTTTCTTTAATAAATTCAAATTAAAGAATAAAAAAAGAAGTGTTGCTATTGCAATTGTAACTCCTATTGTGCCGGATGAATATTGACCAATTGAACTTAAATTATATAATGAGAGAATATCATTTGAATATATAAAACTAACTTCTTTCGATAATATTATAATTAATATGAACCATAAGAAAAGAAATAAAAGTATTATAAGAATAATGACGAATGGAAATGATATGATTTTAATATCATCTATATTTACTTTAGCATTATTTAATTTCATTTATTATATCTCCGAGAGTTATAGCAATAAGATATTGAATATTATAATATACACCTAGTATCGATTGTTAATTTCAATAGCAATAGCGCTTAACGCCACCAGCATGGCCGACGTTGGCGAGGCCTAAGCCGAAGCCAATGTGCCGAGCGCCCCGCCAGCCAGGCTCGCTTTTAACCCTCACTAAATCCGAGCCGCAGCTGGCGGGATAAGCGCGAGTGCCGAGCACCGCAGGCCGCACAGTGGCCGAGGAGCGCAGCGGCTATGCTGTGTTATATGCAGTTGAGAAGCCATGATATTTTATTTAATTTTATATATATTTTGATTTATATTAGACTTTTCATTTCCATTTAAAATTAATAAGAATATATCGTTACATTTGAAATTAATATTTTTAATTTCTTGGATAAGATTATTAACAAATTTACTAGAAGATAAATTATAAACTTCATAATAACTAAATGTACTGACGACAAATAATAAATCAATGCCTGAATAATCTTTTAGGCTTTTATTTTTTAAATTTTGTAATATTCTTCCCAAATAATTATAACTTCTTTCATCTAATGACAGATGGTCACTAAATTTTACATCAGAATAACCACGCTCTTGAAGCATTTTGCCATCAATAAAATCTTTTTTCCCGTCAATATATGAAGTTATTTCTAATCGATGTTCAGTATTATTTGTATCAATAATAATCGAATCAAATCCTTGATTCCCAAGAACAATAGTTAATTTAGTATTTTGATTACAAAACCTTGATTGGCTAAAACAATATAATGGATAGTACTCTTCGAGAAATTTTTTAAACAATCCAGTTTTAACTAACGCTAAATTCCAATAATCATCATCCGAATGAACAGCATTATAGATATATTCAAAATATTCCTTCATCTCAAATGGAGTTCTAAATTTTTCTATATCAGAAAAAAGTTCATCTGCATTTTTCATTATATAATTCCTAAAATATTACTAGGCTTCTCAATTGCATATAACGGCCTTCGGGCTATACGAAGTTCCCGAGGCGTTTACGCCGAAGGGAATTTGCGTATCAGCCCGAGTTAGGCGAAGTGGCGTATTCGCCACAGCCTAATGAGGGCATCAGCCCGAAGGCCGTTAAGGCGGAATGGAGCGAATGCGACATTTCCGCCTTAACGCCTTGCTTACCCGACGTCGCGCGGCTTTTTGCGCGATGTGCCGCAGGCCAAGCGAGGTACTCCGAGCGCAGTGGGTAAGCTTTGTTATGTGCCGTTAGGATGCCATTTTACGATGAGATTTCTTAAATAAAATCCCCATGCCCCGGTTTCCACCGGAGCGCACGGACGCGCGGAGGTGGTCACTAATTATTTACCTGATTTCCTTCTATTGTCTTCTTTACATAGCATTTGGCAATTTTCTGCTACTGTTTTTCCGCCTTCATGCCAAGGTGTTATGTGGTCAGCTTCCATTTCAGAAAGTTCAAAATGTTCACCACAAACAATACAAATCCCTTTTTGCCTTTCGTATGATTCTCTTTTTTGATTATCGCTAAAAGCACGTATATTAAGATATTTTTCTTTATGAGTTAAAACATATTCATAGATGCCTTTTTTATTAGTTACATCTTCATCTTGCATTAATTTTGAAATTTCCTTTTCAAGTTTTGCAGAATCATATTTTTGACTTTTAAATTCATTGTAAAGAAAACCCCATTGTATTCCTTTCATTTCACTACGGTATTTTGGAAAAACGGCTTTTACCCAATTAATTACACTTTGAAAGTAAAGCCACAATTCATTCGCATTTGGTTCGTGTTGATGTTTAGCCATATATTGCTCTATCAAATCATTACTTATCCATTCTATTGTGGTTTCTAAATAATCTTGTCTAATTGGTGAACCACTTAAATAATCACTTCCAATACCGTAAGCTGGACAGCCATTTTTGCTAAAATATCTTTTAGCATCAGAAACCCACGAACCCGAATAGACTGCGTTTCTTAATTCTTGGTCTGTCAGTTTTTCACCAGCGATGTTAATTGTTTTGAACCATTCCAATTTTTCGCTATCCGTTCCGCTGCACAGATACACCATTAGTTTGTAGTCCAAAATTTGATTTTGTTCATCATTTTGTAGATTATGAAAATATCTGTTTTGAAAAGCAAAATCACCTTCTACAAACTGACTGATCGATATGGTACGTTGTTGTCCATCAATAAGTTCAAAGTTTCCATCTTCGCGTACAGCCCAATACATAACATTAAGAGGAAACTCTTTTGTAATAGTATCAATAACAGCATCTCTTTGTTTCTCTTTATAAATAAATTCTCTTTGGTATGGCGGACGAATATCCAATTTACCACCATAACCAACAACTCCATTTTCTTCATTATCTTGATAGCCGTTTGTCAACTCACGGATTGTTATTTCTTTTAGTTCAATTATCATATTTTTTTATTCCTTATAAATATTCTAGCATAAGTGTTTTTACCGTTTATTAGAGGTCTTGCATCTTTGTTCCCTAAAAAAGGAATGCCAACAATTTCTTTATTATAACCAGCAGATGCTGATAAACCTAATATTTCAAACTGTTCAGGATTATATTTATCTAAAAATGTAATTGGTACACCCATAACACCAGAATAATCCATAGGTATATCTTTAGTCGTATTAACATTTATAGCATCATAATTATCATATGTCGGATATTCTTCAGAGTTGTATTTTTTATAAAGTATTAAGTCTTCATGACGTTTTGAAATATCAAGATTTGTAAACCAAACAACACCCGAAACTCTAATCATACCTTCTTTATGGTCGCCTGCGGCTGCATAATCTTCATAATGTTTATTAATAAAATGAGCAGCACCACCTTTGAAGCCAAAACCTAACCATATTTTATTCTCTTTAATGAGTTTGAATATTTCTTTGTAAGAAATAGCATTTTGATGCCCGATGATGATAAATTTTTTATGGTGTCCAATTAGTTGTGCTATATATTCTCTGAACAATGAGAAAGGTGGATTTGTAACTACAATGTCAGATTGTTTTAAAAGCTCAATACACTCCTTGCTCCGGAAGTCTCCATCGCTATTTAAATGTTTTATTCCAATCTCTTCGACATCAGGCATATTATTTCTATTTTTATCACCATCATATTCTAAATATATGGCTTGTTCAGAGTTATTTTGACTAAACAAGTCCATATCTTGATTTTTAAAGCAGGTTGTAATTAATTTTTTTAGACCCAACTTTTCGAAATTGTATGAGAAATAATGGAAAAAATTGCTTACCCTTGGATCATCACAATTACAGTAAATAATTTTATCTTTAAAGTGGCTTTTGTAATGTTTCAGTTCTCGTTCAATATCAGATAGTTGAGTATAAAATTCGTCTTTTTTTGATGATTTTGCTGTATCTAAGTTTCGAGCCATTAACTATACCTCTTTCTTGCTTTCGCCCGGCACGGACGCCGGGCTTCTTAAGGGGGCATGGGGATTTTATTTTTTCAAGTCATTTTTTAACACAAAAAGTTTGGCATCCTAATGGCACATAACTTCTTGCTTACACGACGTTTGCCAAGTTTCACTGAAAGTTTTGTGCAGAACAAGTCTAAAGTCTTTAACAAAGTTTTTGCCACGACAAGTGGCAAATGTGCCGCAGGCCAAGCGAGGTACTCCGAGCGCAGCGTGTAAGCTTTGTTATATGCTGAAAGCGCAATTACACAAAGTTTTGTACAAGCGAAACACGGATGTTGAGCGTGTACTACTTGTTAAAATTATTTAATGTAATTCTTTTAATTTAATAATTTTTAGAAATCAATAATTGAAAATAAAATACAAGTGATTATTCAACTAAAAAATAGTTATTTTACATTAAATTTTACTTTTAATTTTGTCACATTGTCTGCCTCTTCAAGGTTCCATTCAGTATCTACAAGCCTTTTGATAAACCTTCTGTCATGGCTAATAATTATTACAGCACCTTCAAATTCTGAAATGGCATCCTCAAGACACTGTACTGAAGGCATGTCCATATGATTTGTCGGTTCATCCATCATTATAAGATATGGTGTTTTTAACAGACCTAGTCCCAGTATCATTTTTCTGATTTCGCCAGGGCTTGGGATGAGAGAGTTAAGTACACGTTCGGGCTCCGAGCCCAGCCTGTGAACTACAGAAAGAAGTTCCCCTTTCTCTTTTCCGTTAAGCATTTTAATTTTTTTATCTATCGTATACCATTCTCCTTCGGATATCTCCTGATTAATGAAAATAATCTTTTCCTCAGGTATTTTTAATTTACTTTTTATATAATTGAGCAACGTACTCTTTCCTGTACCATTATTTCCAGTAATTCCAATACGGTCACCGGGGAGGATATTAAGTTCCGGTATATCAATACAACGGTTTTCACCCATGCTTATTTTTGTTGAAGGGATAAAAACAAGCCTGTCACCTTTGTATTTCTCACCGGTATAGGTAAAACCATCGGTTTTTATTCTTTTAAAATATTTTGACTCGGCATCAGTTTTAAGAGAATCAGTTTTGTTTTGGAGCAGTTTAATTTTTCTTGAACCGATTTTATCTTTACCGGTAAGACGGGCTA
>Ga0116154_10001450_pt1 | contig 20067 bp, 16 predicted proteins | sample AD_UKC030_MetaG_FD_89898 | JGI IMG/M metagenome (GOLD analysis project Ga0116154, IMG submission 89898) | Active sludge microbial communities of municipal wastewater-treating anaerobic digesters from USA - AD_UKC030_MetaG | ecosystem: Engineered > Bioreactor > Anaerobic > Digestate | place: USA...
ACCTTAATCCCGGAACCTACACCAACCTTAACTCCGGAACCCGCGCCGACTGAAGTGCCGGTAACAGCTTGTTACGGTGCCGAAACCTGCAACCCGACCGGCAACCCGATTGGTGGCGGGGAAGGATATTCCCTGGCAATAGCGGAAACAGATCCCCGGGTCAAGTATGTTGTCTCCACAAAAGACCAATTTCTCTCGGCAATAAAAAGCGTCAAATCCGGCGAGATCGTGTTTGTCAGGGGAGCCGCTGTCATTGACCTGACAGGAACGCCGAAAGTTACCATCCCCGGTGGTGTCATCGTCGCAGGCGACCGGGGGGTAGCCGGATCGCAGGGGGCATTGATCAAGCGGGACAGTTCCAACGGCAGCGCGTATAACATTCTCTTCCACGCAAATGAGGGTGTCCGGATTACCGGAATCCGTCTGCAGGGCCCGATGGCGGGGAAGTTCAATTATACCATTCCCAACGCGTTGAACATGGTCGGGGTGCGGTCCTATGGAACCCTTGAAGTCGATAACTGCGAGATCCGTGGATTTACCTATGGGGGAATCATGGAAGGGGATGCCAGTCACTGGAACGGGAGCCTCTACGCCCACCACAATTACATCCATGATAACTACGGGATCGGGAACGGGTACGGTATTTCTGTTACCGGGACAACAGCTCTCATTGAAGCAAATATCTTTGATTACAACGGGCACTCGATAACCGGTGCCGGGGCAGAAGGAGAACAGTACGAGGCCCGGTATAATGTGGTGCTGGGGCATGATGACCCGACAGCTCACCATTTCGATGTGCACCGGAACTCGTTCGGCCAGACGTATTCCGGCTATTCTTACAAGATTCACCACAACACCCTTCACATCGCCAGCCCTGCAACCCCCGATGTCCGGTATGATATCATGCTGCGGGGGGACAAGGTCGAATCCGGCATCTGGATAGACCACAATATTTTCGAATGGCCCGGGTCCTGGAACGTACCCCCGGTATTTTCGCATGACACAGAACACAGCAACACCTATGTCACGGACAATTTGGTGGGCATGCCGGCATCATTGAAGAGCGGTACCGAAGATGTGATAATGTTTTCAGCCCTCTGAAACAGGGCTGCCATCCCCGGCAAACACCAGCCTTGGGGCGCGGCAACCTCGCATGAAGGCGCGCGAGGCTCCCCACACTCATTTTGTCCCATTCCCTCCCTCTATTAGTGAGAAAAAATCGAAAATCAAACTTTTAAGAATTCAAAAGACTTTTATACAAATTACCATAAATGCTCTGAAACATCTAAATACGCCTGCGGTGTATTGTGGTACAAAGAGAGCGTGACAAGACGTGAATTCTAAAATCCTTGGTTTCATCGCGGGTCTTCTTCTGGTAAGTGCTGTCCTCGTATCCGGAACGACTCCTCCTGGTTCCTGGATCGAGACTCCGCGTACTCTCGTCAATAGCGCGGATTCCATCCATACCATGGCAGAACCAGATGATTCAGGAGGAAAAGCCGACAGTCCAGCGGCGAATCCTGTCCTGTTGCAGGAAGCGGGAGGTACTCCGCTTACGGCAGGAACCGGGGATACCGTTACGGCAGCTGGTGGGGCCGCCGGATCAAATAATGACGGATCCGAATCCGGCCAGATACCCGGAGCAGTGAGTTCCGGTAATGTTGCCGGGAGTGCAATCGTGGATTCGTATGATACTTTTGTCAGCTATGACCCGGTACTTCCGCAAGGAACGCCGCTCCCCGGAGATACCCTGATCCGTCTTGATGATACCACGCTCCTCCCGCATGCAGATCCAATAATCCCCGATGGGACCCCGGTGCCGGAAGCAACCCCGGTACCGGAAGCAACCCCGCAACCGGAGGACACCCCCACTCCTGAAGTGACTCCTGAACCAGAGTGTTATGGTGCTGAAGCCTGCAACCCTACCGGCAACCCGATTGGCGGCGGAGCAGGGTATTTCCCGATACTTTCTGAAAACAACCCTGGCGTTACCAGCGTCGTGTCAACGAAAGACCAGCTCCTCATGGCACTCCGCGGTGCAGAATCCGGCGATATTGTCTACGTGAATGCATCCGCCGTCATTGATTTGACCGGGACTCCGATGGTTACCATCCCTGCCGGTGTCACCCTTGCGAGCAACCGTGGGCAGGCTGGTTCGGCAGGTGCCCTTATCAAACGGGACAGTTCTACGGGAAGCGCCTACAATGTCCTCTTCCATGCGGAGGATGGCGCAAGAGTTTCCGGGCTGCGGCTCCAGGGTCCGATGGCGGGGAAGTTCAACTACTCGATTCCGACCAGATACAACATGGTCGGGATCCGGACATACGATGCGCTGGAAGTCGATAACTGTGAGATTCGCGGGTTTACGTACGGCGGGATCCTTGTCGGAGATGCATCCCACTCCACCGGCAACCTCTATGCCCACCATAATTATATCCACCGGAATTACGGTATCGGGAACGGGTATGGTATCGCTGTTGCCGGGACGACAGCACTCATCGAAGCAAATGTCTTTGATTATAACGGGCACTCAATCACCGGTGCCGGGATCCAGGGAGAGCAGTACGAAGCGCGGTATAATGTCGTGGTAGGTCATGACGATCCTACCGCCCACCATTTTGATGTTCATGCCAATGCATTGGGCCAGGCCTTTGACGGATACTCGTATACAATCCACCACAACACGTTTTATGCGGTGACAACGGCAAGCCCCGATGTTCGGTACGATATCATGATCCGGGGATCTTCCCCCGAACGCGGTATCTGGATAACGGACAACATCTTCTGGTGGCCGGATTCCCGGCCCCTCCCTCCGGTATTTTCGTATGCAACCAGCAAAGTGTACGTCGTAAACAATATGGTGGGGGTTCCTCCGTCGCTGAAAACCGGTGCTGAAAGCGTGGCATTGTTTTCAGCCAAATAGGGGAATTTTCAGGGAGTCGTCATTGCCAGGATCTCCTGCGCACCGGCTATGAGGAGGAATGAGGAAAAACCTCTCCTGACTCCTCCATGCTGTATTGAAAATCCAGGGAATTTTTAACCAGAGAAAATTTCCCAATATCAAAGAAAATTCGAATTATAAACCATACTTTATACCATTTATCCTTATGGATCTGGAACATTCAAATATGGTTGCAGTCCATTATCCAGTACATGGATAGTGGTGAGACTTGAATTTTAAAAAATTAGGTCTCATTGCGGGTCTTGTCATCGTTTCATTCATTGCAATCTCGATTGTATCAGGAGTGTTTTTCGGTGCAGAGGCACGCAGTGAGACAATAAGTGCGGGCGGCAGTGCAGAAACCGGGGAAGTGCTTGCCCAGTCCGGGGATCCGGCAGATAACAGCGTTGAATTTTTCCAGACAAACCTGAATACCGGCGACGAAGGGATCGAACCGGACGATGGAGGGGATGCAGGAGCGGGCGGTTCCCGGTCCGCACCGGAAAATACCGCAATACCCTCTGGTGAATCCGGCGGGACCCCGGGCATGGCAGAAGGCTCGCCAAAGTCAGAAGAATCCCCCGTCAATTTTGACGACACTGTCCAGATGTCTGCAGATTGTTATGGTTCAGTCTGCAACCCGACCGGTAACCCCATCGGCGGCAGGACCGGATATACCCGGATCATCACGCAGACGGATCCCAGCGTGACAACCGTCGTATCCACCAAAGACCAGTTAATAGCGGCGTTGAACAGTGCCCAGTCCGGCGATGTCGTGTATGTGAAACCAGCTGCTGTCATCGACCTGACCGGAACGCCGGTTTTGAGAATCCCGGCGGGAGTAACGCTTGCGAGCAACCGCGGGCAGTCTGGTTCGGCAGGGGCCCTGATAAAAAGGGACTCGTCGACCGGCAGCGCGTACAATATTCTCTTTATTGCCGGTGATGGTGTCAGGATTACCGGGTTACGGCTCCAGGGTCCGATGGCGGGGAAGTACAACTACGCGATTCCGACAAAATACAATATGGTAGGAATCAGGACGTATGATGATCTGGAAGTTGATAACTGCGAAATCCGCGGTTTCACCTATGGCGGGATCCTGGTCGGAGACGCAAGTCACTGGATGGGCACGCTCAATGCGCACCACAATTATATCCACCACAATTACGGAATCGGCAACGGGTATGGCATCTCTGTCGTCGGAGGCTCTGCGCTGATAGAAGCCAATATCTTCGATTATAACGGGCATTCGATCACCGGCGCCGGTGTCCAGGGAGAAAAGTACGAGGCACGGTACAATACTATCCTCGGCCATGACGATCCGACAGCCCACCACTTCGATGTCCATGAGAATTCCTTCGGCCAGGCATATTCCGGGTATTCGTACAAGATACACCACAATACGTTTTACGCCGCAAATACTGCAAGTCCCGATGTGCGGTATGACGTTATGTTCCGGGGGGCAACAGTCCAATCCGGCATCTGGGTGACCTATAATATCTTCTGGTGGCCGGAATCCTGGTCAGTACCTCCGGTTTTTTCGTACGCAACCAGTAAAGTCTATATCGTCAACAACAGGGTAGGGTGTCCTCCCAGCCTGAAGGCCGGAACTGATAGCGTGGCAATGTTCGCGGCGAGCTAGCACGGAGGAGGGACAGGATAAATCCGGCGAGAAAGAAGCGATAAACGATCCGCCTTGTTCCGGACCATCATCCTTTTTTCAAAAGTTCAAAATTTTCCCGTTCTCGTTCACGTCCCCTTCCTGACCATCCCCCTGCTCAGGGAGCTTTTAGTTTCTCTCATGCTCCGGAACATTGTTTGCGGAAGATGTCGATCTGAAACGTTTCGTTTAGCCCGGATCAACGGTGCGAAGAAAGGGTCTTTGGGGACAGCACGCACAATCGCCGGATATATCCCTGCAATAACCAACGGATATTTCCCTCCATAACAGCGGTAAGAAATCCAAAATCCCGTGCTTTTTGGCAATGATGAGTATTCAAAAAAAATCTATAATATGAACTGAGATTATAAGTGATGGAAAAAATCCAGATCCGGTTCAAGGAATCCGATTATCGGATCTATTACGATTATTGTCTGAAATATTACGAGGTGCATGATCCGGTTCGGAAACAATCCATTCACGCGGTGATCGACCTTTTTGAAAAAGGCGCACTCCCGATCGAGGAGCAGGACATCAAAAAGGCCCGCCAGCTGATTACCGGAAAATGCGATATCCTGAAAAAAGAGCACAGTTACCCTGGCGTAGACACCGAGGTTCTCCTCCAGCTTCGGGTCTGTATCGATATCTCGATTTTTCTGGATGACATGGAAAAAATTTTCCGGCTTATCCAGAGACAGGGAGTCACGGCAAATTACCTGATGATGCTCGGCGCATTCTCCAAGGTCATTGAAGAACACCGGAACTTACACCTCCCGGAAATGTTCGATCTTGAAAAGGAGGAGATAGACTCCCTCGCACGGCCGCTTGCCGGCATCATCCGCCTGAGGCTCGGCAACAGCCCGGACCTGCGGTGGATCCTGCGCGAACTTTCGTTTATCGCCGCCCGTTTCAACCAGCTCTCCCCCGAGCTGAAATTCGATATGGACATCCTCCAGATCGTTGCCCCCGCGGTTGCCGGTCACTTTCTTCCGGAAGTGCCGGCCCGCGAGGTCCAGGCGATCCTGCCCTCCTACATGGAAGAATCCGAACTGGAAGAGTTCGAATCATTCCTGAACAGGACCCCGGATCACGTCAAGCAGGAACAGGAAGCAGACATCAACTGGGATTCGATCTATGAACCGCTCAAGGGAATTGCCGGTATCGTAGCAGCACAACGCGACCGGTGGCACCAGGGCAACCCGGATATCTCCAGCCTGTATCAGCCCGTCATGCCCCAGAACCTCCTCTACCCCGGAGCAGGCGGGTACCCCGCCGGCTACCCGGCCCCGCAGTACCCCCCACAGACAAGCGGCATGAGGACGATCAACGTCGCAGTAGGTCCTGACCATGCCAACATCGTGGAGGTCAGGCCGGAAGAACCCCCCGCTGCCAATCCGGGTCCGGAACCGGCAAAACCCGGTATGCCGCGATGGATCCCGATCGTGATCGGAGCGTTGCTGGTCACCGTTGTTATCTTCGGAACGATTGTCTTTTCCGGGTACCTGAATACGACCGGGGGAGGATCAGCGGTACAGCCGACCGGCATCCCGACACTGCAGCCGGTCACGACAATGGCGACGGAAACCGTACCCCGGACGACAACGGTTCCGGTGACAACCCGACCGGCCGCGACGGCAACTCCCGTCCCCACCATCAAAAGCTATAGTCCGACAGATGTCGGGAACCACCTTCTCGATATCGCGTTCGGACCCGATTATAATCTCGTGAAAAAACCAACGAAGAGCCCCCTCGCCGTCTCCTGCATGGGAACCTGTGATGCCGGCACGATGATCCTCCTGAACGGTTTCATCGGGCAGTTCAATAATCTCTCCTCGACCATGAAACTTGGTGAAAATCTCGAGCAGAACACACCTGCCGACGTCACTCTCACCCTCCTGCCGGAAAAAGCACTCAGCCAGGTGAATGTCGATAAAGAAGGTACGGTGGCAATCCGGGATACCTGGACGGGCGCGTATTATTTTATCCATACCTCAGAAAACAGAACATACGTCAATGCCGACCTGAAAGGGACTGAACGCGACCGGTGGGTGCTGCGTGCCCTCCTCTACAACCTCGGGTTTTACGGGGAGTCGGCAAAATACCCGGAGAGCATCTTCTATGCCGGTTCAAACGAGGTCGGGCAACCCAGTGCGGTTGACTGGAAAGCGATCCAGCTGATGTACGGCCAGAAAGTGAAAAACGGTATGACGAAAGCGAATGTAAAGGCCCTTATCTGATGATCACCTTTGGGGCAGTTTCCTCCAGCTCCTGAACGGGATAGGATTAAGATACATCCCGTCGACCGTTTTTTCAACTGCACCCCCCTGCATCCTGTAGCACGTATATAACGGAGAATATCCTATAGTCTGTTACTGGCATGCCTGACACGTATATTTCTACAAGAACAACCGGATCGCCGCCCCGTATTCCCCTGAGCGGGGCAATCGACCTGACCTACCGGTGCAATAACCGGTGCCGGCACTGCTGGCTGAGGACAAATGACGGCAGGGGGGAGCTGACGACCCGGGAGGTCATCTCGATCGTGGACGATGCCCGGGCGATGGGCTGCAGGGAGTGGTCGATCTCGGGCGGCGAACCGATGCTCCGCCCGGACTTCCCTGAGATTTTCGATTACATTACATCGCACGCGAGGAGCTACAGCCTCAACACGAACGGGACCCTGATAACGGAAGAGATCGCGCATCTCATGAAACGGAAAGGGGCAAAGATGATCGCGATTTACGGTGCGACTGCGGACGTGCACGATCATATCACGCAGAACCCGGGGTCCTTTGAAAAAACACTGCAGGGATTTTCCCTCCTGAAGAAAGCCGGGGCCGGGTTCATGGTCCAGATCGTCCCCATGAAGGACAACTATCACCAGTACCAGGACATGATAACCCTGGCACAATCGCTCAGCAGTACCTGGCGCATCGGAGCATCGTGGCTTTTCCTCTCCGCAACACGGGACAGCGCCCGGAACGCGGAGATCGCTGCACAGCGGCTCCCCCCCGGCGAGGTTGTGAAGCTCGATCCGCCCGGATTGTCCAGCTTGCAGAACCCGGACGCGGGGGAACACCCGAGGTGCACTGACGGCGATGACCGGCTGTATGCCGCATGCATCGGACACCGCCGGGATTTCCATGTTGATCCCTATGGCATGCTCTCCTTCTGCTCGTTCGTCAAAGACCCGGCACTGCGCTATGACCTTCGGAAGGGGACATTCCGCGATGCGTGGGAACAGTTCATTCCCTCGCTTGCCGGGAAAATCCGGGGAGGTAACGAGTACAACAACAATTGTGGTTCCTGTTCTCTCCGGGACGACTGTCGCTGGTGTCCGGTCTACGGGTACCTCGAGCACGGCCGGCATGCTGCCAAAGTGGACTACCTGTGCGATATCGCAAAAGAGAACCGTGGTTACGCAGAGACGCTCCTTGAAAATCACCGCCGGTATTTCCGGATCGGTGGTATCACCGTCCAGGTGGACTCCGACCTGCCGTTATCCGACTCCACCTTTCACCCGAAGTTTTCCACGTTCCGTGCCGATGGTCCGGGCGCCGATACGGTACGAATACACCATCACTTCACCATCCCTGACCTTCCGGAAGAGCAGCGTGGGGAAGAATTGTACCGGAAGCCCCCTTGGGCGATATACCGGAAAGGGCGATCCTGGATCTATGCCGGCATACCGACGGACGGGACCGTTTCACCCGTACACCGTCTTGCCGTCTTCTCGCAGGACCATTCTTCCGGCCATATCTACAGCAACCCGGAATGGATTGAGAGTTTTCTTAAGGGCGGCGTCATATCTCTGACGTTGTTCCCGACCGACCAGATTTTGCTCGCCCGTCTCCTCGCCGACCGGAACGGATTCTTCCTCCATTCCTGCGGAGCGGTGATGGACGAAAAGGGACTGCTCTTTGTCGGGCATTCTGAGGCAGGGAAATCGACAACTGCCCGCATGATCATGGCCAGCAACGCGGAGATCCTGTGCGATGACCGGAACATTGTCCGGAGAGAAGACGACGGGTGGAAGGTCTACGGAACCTGGAGCCATGGCGATGTGCCGGATGTCTCCTCCCGTTCAGCACCCCTGCACGCCATACTCTTCATCGAAAAGTCGGAGAAGAACCGCATTATCCGGATGGACGACCGGCGTGAGATCGTGCACCGGCTGCTTGCCACGGTGATCCGCCCGTTCGTGACAAACGACTGGTGGGAAAAGACCCTTACGGTTGTTGAGCAGTTGGCACGCGAAGTGCCGTGCTACCGGATGCAGTTCGACAAGAGCGGGAAGATTGTCGACGAGCTGAAACGTTTATGACGGATCCGGAATATGCCCGGAAGATATCATCCGCCACATTCGATCCGCTGAAGGGAAAACACCCGCCGCTCGGCATGCTTGATATCGAGCTCACCGAACGGTGCAACAACCGGTGTATCCACTGCCTGATCAACCGCCCCGAACACGACACCGGGGCGAAGGAGCGCGAGATGGATACGGCGTTTGTGCTTGACCTCCTCCGGCAGGCTGCAGCGCTGGGGTGCATGACCGTCCGGTTTACCGGTGGCGAGCCCCTCCTGCGGCCGGACTTCGCCGAGCTTTACCTTGCTGCGCGCAGGCTGGGTATGAAGGTGATCCTCTTTACCAACGGCCGCCTGATCACCCCGGATCTCGCAGCGCTCCTTGCCCGGGTGCCGCCCGGAGAAGTTGTGGAGGTTACCGTATACGGGATGCACCCGGAGTCCTACGACGCCGTTGCCGGGGTTAAGGGATCGTTTCAGGAGTTCCGGAGGGGCGTGGGACTCCTGCTTGAACAGAACGTCCGGTTTATTGTCAAGGGAGCGCTTCTTCCCCAGAACCGGCACGAGATGGCGGAGCTTGCGGCATGGGCAGCGACGATACCTGCAATGGATTACATGCCCGCGTACTCGATGAATTTCGACCTCCGCGCCCGCCGGGATGATCCCCGGAAGAACCGGCGGATTGCGGCACTTCGTCTCTCCCCTGAAGAAACTACTGCCCTGCTTGCTGAAAATCCCGGGTATGTGTCCGGCATGCAGGAGTTCTGCAAAAGGTTCATGCATCCTCCTGGCGACAGGCTCTTCTCTTGTGGATCGGGTCATGGCACCTGCGTTGATGCGTACGGCACTGCCCAGATGTGCCTGCCCCTCCGGCATCCGGAAACCGTCTGTGATCTCCGGAAGCATTCACTTGAAGAGGTAATAACGAAGATCTTTCCGGTTTTCCGGGAACGAAAGGCAGAAAATCCTGAGTATCTCCGGCGCTGTGCCCGGTGCTTCCTGAAAGGGCTCTGCGAGCAGTGCCCGGCAAAGTCATGGATGGAGCACGGTACGCTGGATACCCCGGTGGAATATCTCTGTGATGTTGCCCATGCGCAGGCACGGTACTTAGGCCTTATCGGCGAACATGAAAAGGCGTGGGATGTTGTCAACTGGCAGGACCGCATACACCAGTTTACCCATAAAACTGCGTAATTCGCTGTCGTTCATGCGGCATCATTACAGTCATTACCGTCATCGCCCATTGGATTATCGATCATTCCGTTGTTAAAGGCGCTGGCAATGTGCAGCATTCCCGTCGATTAACGTCTGTCCGGAGAATTATTTTTTCTGACAATTCAGACGTTGAATATGTACAGTAAGTATGTAAGCCGGTATGTACTGTTACTGATCATACATTGATTCTGCTGCACAGCAAACCTTTATCTGATTAGACATATCATTCGCCTTTCTATGTCGAAAAAAGGGAAACCCGGGTGGGAAACGCCACATCTTGTTGTACTTGAGAGGAGCAGGCCGGAAGAGGCAGTGCTTACATCCTGCAAACATCCGTCCATGCCGGTTGTTTCGTCATCAACCATCAATGTCGGTTGTAAGGAACTCAAAACCGATGGTGGCGGGGGATGCGGCGCCTGCTGGGAAAACTCATCGTCGTAATAATCTGAAACATACGTGTGTGCAGGAGCCAAGGATTCTCATATTCTACCCTGCCGGCCAATTAATCAAAACATGGTCCTCCTGCCGAAAATATCCCCTTTTTCATCCCCCCTTTCCAATAGGATTAATTCCGGCCGGTATTCCGGACTATTGTATGCCAAATGAGATTGACTCCTTACAGGGCCTGTCCCCGCTCCAGCCGGGATAGGTACCGGTACAAGGAAGGGGTAACGATGACGGATGGCTCCAGTCGCAGGAGGTGCCCCGCGTTACTGTAAGCGGTACCTGCCTGGACCACAACGCCTCCGCTGGATGCAATGCGAAGCCAATGAGCCGGAATGTAAAATACGGGATACACGGTGCAAAGCAAGCTCTTATAAAACCCCGCGGAATAAATGAATTCTATGCCAAAAGATTCCAAAACCGCATGGAAGACTCCGGAACTTGTTGTGCTCGGGCGAAGCCGCCCCGAGGAAGCAGTTCTGACCGTATGCAAACGCAGTGATGATTCCCAGACAGTGACCTCCCAGGTATTCCGAAGGAGGAGACGCCCTCCCACTGATGGACCAATTTACGACTGCTGCATGAACTACGTAAACGATGAAGCTTCAATCAGCTGCTTCCCCTGCGTTACCAACAACAACTCATAATACATTTTGCAATTACCGTCCGGTGCGGGGATAATTCAGGATGACAAGATGTCATCTTCGAATTCATTATATCCGATATTTTTTCCAGCATTTCCTTTTTTTCTGTCTAACCCGTTCGAAACCGTATCGAAGGTGGTGGGCTGCGCAGCGAGATGTCAGCACTAGAACTTTCGACATGCTGTTGAAACGGTGGGGTGGGCCGAAGTTGATCCTGTCATTCCGCAGACCCGGTATCGAAAACCCGGAGACGGAATCTTCCCGCTCAACGATAAGACCGTCACGCTTTTTTATATCATCGTGCCCGGAGGAAAGACCCTCGAAGGCGTGGAATGCCTTCCTGCATCAGTGCATCCCCTTTTTTTCCATGCGGTCGCTGCTTGGGCAGCCAGGAAACTATAAAAACAGTACGCGAAATGTAAAATAAGCAGAACTTTTTGCATTGCATATATTTTTTAAGTAGTAAAATATAGAATGGAGCATGCCCAAAGAAACCAAGGCTGGATGGAAGACGCCCGAACTGATCGTACTCGGGCGCAGCCGCCCCGAAGAGGCGGTATTGACTGCGTGTAAATACATCGGCGCTGAATGCTGTCAGCTCATAGGAGAGGGCGAAGTGCGGGCCGCCTGCGCCGGCGTAAAGATGACGGTTGAACCCCCAATCGGAGAATCTGGAAGATACTGTAGCTGCATCAAACGCTCCTGCGATTGCAACTGTGAAGAACGGTGCAACTCGTAGGTAGCATCAAAAAACGATGAGATACGGATAACCCGGTACGTGAAGATCGGTAAATTCCCATCCATCCCCTTTTTATAATACAATGGTCAACAACAGTTGGTGAGGTTTTTGGAAAAAAATATTAGTCCGGAATCCGTTTGTGTCCCCTCAAATGATGTGGTTTCCCGTGAGATCGAGGGTGAACTGATTATCGTCCCGATAGCATCCGGCATTGGTGAATCCGGCGATGAACTCTTCACGCTCAATGAAACCGGTCGGGCAATCTGGCAGCGGCTTGACGGAAAACGGACGCTAAGTGAGGTTGCAGCTGATCTCGCCGCTGAGTACGATGCGCCGCTCGAGCAGATCATCCGCGACGTGCTGGGGCTCGCAACCGAACTGTTCCGGCGCAGAATAATCAGCTCCAGATAGTCAGAAGGCAGTGAGACCTGGGAGAAACGGGACGAGCCCCTCTCCTGACCCTCAGGGGTGACCGGTAATGGAATGTAACGTCCCGTCGTGTCCGCATCGTCAGCCGGACGATATCGATTGCCCGCTTGGGGGATTCACCGAAGACCCTGAACGACCAGAGCTGAACCCTGAGCATGGACTGGTCGCTGCATCATTGGAACTCGGGCGTCTTCTTGCCGATCATGGGAAGGTCACGTTCCGGGCGCAGGGAACCTGCATGTTTCCCTGTATCCGGCCGGGTGACACCCTGACTATCCGGTCCTGTTCAATCGACCAGGTCCGGGTCGGGGATATCGTGGTTTTCCGCAGGGGAGGCATCCTTTTCGGGCACCGGGCGATAGCGACAGGAACCAGCGATGGCAAATCCTTTGTCGAGACCCGTCCTGACAGGAGCGGTCAGGGTACTGACGGGCCCTCGTATGCGGAGGATGTGCTCGGGATCATCGTTTCAATCAAACGAAATAACGCAGACGTCCCGTTGAGGGCTCACCCGTTAGGTGATCTTGCATCGCTGCAGGTATCCGGGTGGGAATGGTGGCACTGGAAAGCCCGCCCGATCCTGATCGTCTGGATCGGCAGGGTGCAGCGGACTTCCGTGTATCGTCATGTGGCAACGGAGTTGTTGCGGAAAACGGAGCAGCAACGACACTATGTCGTGAAGGTTCCCATGAGTGCCCGCTCGCTCCACGACCTTTACCGCCAGTTCCCTGCTGAACAATTTGAACCATCCCGCCCTCTCTGGAAGGGCAAACCTCCCCTGCGGTGGACCATCAGCGTCCAGTCTGCCAATGGGACGGGAGAACTCGGAGAGGCGACCGTTACCTGGCACCCCAGGGGCTGTCCGCGGGGAGAAGGGTGGAGGATTGAAAAACCAAAGATCCAACCCAGATATCGCGGAGCAGGGCTGGAAGACATTCTCTTTGAGAAGGCTCAGCATATCCTGGCACGGAGCAGAATGACATTACAAAAGGGGCCGGAATGATGCCCGGCCAGCCGGTTACAGACAATGTTTTAAGGTTATTCAACTATCCGGACGTGAGAAAGTATGTCAAACCAAAAACCAATTGTCAGCACAACTGATATCCAGGACATTTCCCTCTGGGATAAGATGGCAGGCAACCGAAAGGTGTTCTCCTTTGACCTCGAGATCACCGCCCGGTGCAATAATGACTGCCCCCACTGCTATATCAACCTCCCGGCAGGAGACCGTACAGCACGGGAAAAAGAACTCACCCCCGCCGAGATCGGAAGGATTGCCGATGAGGCAGTTGCACTTGGTGCAGTCTGGGTCCTCATAACCGGGGGAGAACCCCTGTTACGGGATGATTTTGCTGAAATTTATATGCTCCTGAAACGAAAGGGGCTTCTTGTTACCGTCTTTACGAATGCGACGCTGCTCCGGAAAGAGCATATCGATCTCTTTAAAAAATACCCCCCGCGTGATATCGAGATCAGTGTCTACGGTGCAACTCAGGAGACCTATGAAAAGGTCACCCGGCGCCCCGGTTCATTTAAACCGTTCCTCCACGGGCTCCAGCTCCTCAAGGATGCCGGGATCCGTGTACGGTTCAAAGCAATGGCGCTTCGCGCCAATCTCCATGAGCTGGCCGCGATCTCGGAGTTCTGCAGGGCCCGGACCAAAGATTACTACCGGTTCGATCCGCTCCTCCATATGAGGTTCGATGGCGATACGACCCGTAATGCGGAAATAACTGCGCAGAGGCTGACACCCGATGAGATTGTCACGATTGAACGGGCTGATGACGAAAGATTTGGTTTTCTGGAAAAGAACTGCCCGGTATATATCAATGAGGACTTCTGTAAAACGGGCTGTAATCACCTCTTCCATTGCGGGGCGGGCAATGGCAGTTTTTCCGTCAGCTTTGATGGCAGGTTCCGGCTCTGTGCGTCCCTCTGGGCCCCTGAGACGATGTATGACCTCCGGAAAGGAACGCTGAAAGAGGCGTGGGAGACCGTTCCGGTTGTACGCGATCTCAGGTCAAAAAATCCGGAATTTCTCAACAACTGCCGGAAGTGCCCCATCATTAATCTCTGCCTCTGGTGTCCCGCCCACTCATATCTTGAGACCGGGGCAATGGATTCCCGCGTTGACTATTTCTGTCAGGTTGCATATGCACGTGCAGCTGCGCTCGGGTATAAAAAACCGGAAAAACCCGGTTCCTGATCCTTTTAAATAATTTTTTTATGACATCGTTGCCGGTCCCTCGTTTTCCTGAAGGCTTTCACGACCGGGATCGTCGCTATTTTTCCTGTTCGTCAGCCAGGCTCCTCAAATCTTCCGGGATTGCACTTACCTTCTCCTCTCATTAAACCAGATATAGATTCCAAGCAGGCCAAATCCCGCGGCAAGCACAACGGCAGTCGTGTTCTTCACCACGAAGTTTACGATAATATTCGCGGGATAGAGGTCAAGAACCGTTATCCCTATTTCAGGATCCAGCTGCCGCGCTGTATCATAACTCTGCCCGGATCCGGCAAAGTCCCCTGCAGTTTTCTGGATGGTCCCCTTGGCGTACCAAAGGTAGGCATCACCGGGATCAAGGAGAATTGCAGCATCAATCTTTTCTACGGCATCCTCGTATTTCTTCATGTAGACGAGGACAACTGCGTGATTATATAAAATTGAAGTATCATTTGGCAGGATCCTGTGAGCCGCATCAAAAGACTCCACGGCACAGGTATAATTCCCGGCATAGGAGCACCTGACTCCCTTGTTCATCAGATCGTATGCCAGTTTTTCGGTTTCTGTTGTATTTGCAACGGGTAAACTTGTTTCACTCTTGATGCTTTCATCGCCGGATACATTCTCAAACCCTCCCGTTTCCTGTGCAGCGGCGAAGGGAAGAACGCACAAGGACAGCAACAAAACGAATACAATCGACAAAATCCTGAACCCGGATGAGGAACGGCAGAAATGGCGAAGAATATCGGCAATATCGGAAAACCGAAGTTGCATCATCGTAAAAATCAAGGCATTGGAGAATATTTAACATATCCTGAGAACTTCCGCGCACAGAATTGAGGCATCATCTCCCAACCGATCCCCCGCAAGCGTTTTTTTTATTTATGAACCACGAAGGCCCCGCTCTGGAAAACAAAACCCATAATTGTATCCACGATAGATAACCACTAACGTGGCTCAGCATTCTGTCAACAGGGATCAGCCTCCCGTTAATGCCGTCATGGTCCTTCCTGCGGCTGATGCGTTCCGAAATTACCATCGTGATCTCCCGCTGGTCGGGGATCCGCTCAAAAATCCTCTCACGCTGACGGATGACCTCCTGTTGTATCTCGTCGCCGCGGTGCGAAATATCCCGCGCGAACCGCCGGTTATCACGACTGCGGATTGGGATCACTTCATCCACACGCTGCGCCCTCACGGGATACTCCCCTTCATCAGATCGCACATCCGATCATGGCCGGTCTCGTGCCAGCCGCCTCCTGAGATTACCTCGCTTCTTGATGCGATGTTCCTACGGAGCGCGGCACGAAATCTTCTCATCGGGCGGCAGCTGGAGTCCGTTCTTGCTGCGATGCAGGGTGCAGGAATTCCCGTCGTCCTCCTGAAAGGACAGGCGCTCGGCTATACCATTTATGGGGATCCGGCAGTACGGTTATCGCTGGATATCGACCTTCTCGTCAAGCCGGGAGATGTTGATGGCTGTGACGCCGTTTTACGGGGTCTTGGCTACTCATGCCCGGTGCGTCATTTCACCCGTTCGCAATCCGAGGTCCACCATGACAGTTATTCCCCTTCCGGGCCCGGAGTAAAAATCGAACTGCACTGGACACCCTCCTTTACGTTCCCCATGTTCCCCGGAGATTGGCTCGATAAGGCCTTTGAACGGAAGATATCCATCCGGGAAGGGGGATTTTCCTGGTTCACGCTTGATCCTGTGGACCATCTGATCTACCTGATTTTTCATAACATCGTCCAGCATTTTTCCCTCAGGATCGACTGGATTTGCGATATGGCGTTTCTCATGGACTCGCTCCGGGTGCCGCAGGACTGGGAACGACTCCGGGAGCAGTGTATCGCATTGCACCTCTTAATCCCCCTCCAGCACGCACTGACTGCAGCAGACCTCTGGTGCGGTGTAGAAATGCCGGCAGGATCGTATGGCGTAACACCGTTGCCCCCGCCCTCAGAACAGGATACCCGGATTTGGGAGAATGTAACGAATCGACGGCAGAATCTCAGATCTTCCTTATCTCTCAAAATGCGGGGGATACCTGGCATACAGAAGAAACTACAGTTTCTCTGGCATTTTATTTTCCCGCCTGCAGAGAGACTGCAGCGGTACAGGAAATCATCATCTCAGGTGGATATTCCTCTGGCACATCTCCGGCGATGGTGTAGTATCCTGAGATTCCTGTGATCCTCTATAGAACGGGAAATGATTACCGGGAATAGGGATCTGCCTGCGCATGGAACATCTTTGCGTACCTCCCGTTCTGTGCCATTAAATCAGCATGACTCCCATGCTCGGCGATACGCCCATTTTCGAGTACATAGATGTGGTCAGCCATGAGCACGGTTGAGAACCGGTGACTGATCAGGATCGCCGACCGCCCCTGAATGATTGTCTTGAACTTACCGAAGATATCCGCTTCGGCGAGGGCGTCCAGGGAACTTGCCGGTTCGTCAAGGATCACAATCTCCGCATCGCGGAAAAATGCACGGGCGAGCGCTACTTTCTGCCATTCCCCGATACTCAACTCATGTCCGTTGTTAAAATAATACCCAAGCGTTGTCTGGTAGCCGGCAGGGAGCCGCCGGATAACACTATCTGCATCGGACTGTTGTGCTGCATGTTCAACTCTTGATACATCAGATATCCGTTTCACATCTGCGAGTCCGATATTTTCCTGTGCCGTAAGGTAGTAGTGTACATAGTCCTGAAAAAGGATGGCAATCTTTTTCTGCCATTCCTGCGGATCCGCTTTGGCAAGGTCAATTCCATCTACCATTATCCTCCCTCTGTCGGGTTCGTACAATCGGCAGAAGAGTTTGATGAGCGTACTCTTGCCGGCGCCATTCTCACCTACCAGGGCAATGACTTCCCCCGCATGCAGGGTTATCGAGATGTCGTTTAAGACAGTCTTTTTCTTATCTGCATACGTGAAGGAAATGCCTTCCATACGGATCTCACGGTGGATCGGTGCCGGAAGCGGGATCGGTTTTTCCGGTGCTGCGAGTCGGGGTTTGAGATCGAAAAATTCGAAGAGGTTGCGCAGGAAGAGCTGGTCCTCGTACAGGGAGTTCAGTCCCCCGAAGATATTCTGGGTGTAACTGATACACATCTGGAACCCCATGAAATACATCACCATATCGCCCGGCGTGATTGATCCTTCAATCGTCATGAACGCGATGACGGAAAACGATCCGAATATTGCAACCGTAACAAATCCCTGGGCGGTGATGTCCCAGCCGGCACGCGAGCGGGAGAGAGCGAGACGGGCTGCACGAATCTCCTCCTGGATGTGGCTGAATCGTTCCTGGAAAAACGGCCCCAGCCCGTACAGACGAATCTCTTTGGCGGAGGCTGAATCTGTCAGAAGCCAATGGTAATACCAGCCCCTCCGCTGCGCCTCTGTCTGCTTCAGCCGGAGAGCATAGAGCTTTTTTGAGTACCAGACCCTGACGAGAGCAGCGGGGATAGCTGCGCAGACGAGCACAAGCCCGATCACCGGTGAAAATGAGATAATCAGTGCCCCGATGGCGGTGATTGAGATGCAGCTTTGGGCAATTCGTACAAGATCATTTACAATCATGCCCGGGCGGGAGGGGCCTTCGGCCTGTGCACGGTGGAGCGTGTTGTAATAGGCCGGGTTTTCATAGTATTGCAGATCCAGTGCAAGGGAATGGGTCTGGATCAATGCGGTGATCCGGTCGGACATGACCAGGGACTGGACTTCATTGACATAGGAGGTTAATGCATTCAAGATCGCAGTGAACACTGCAATACCCGCCGCGGCAAGGATGAGCATGGTCAGATTGCCGGTAACCAGGGTCCGGTCTGATGCAGTGACCCCGGATGTCACCGTATCAACCAGGAGTTTCATCACATAAAGGGAAGCAAGCGGGAGAACCCCGAGAATGAACACGAGCACGATACTTGCAACGGTCCAGCGGGGTGTATACGAAAAGACAAGGCGGATTGCCCGGTAAATATCAGACCTCATCGATACGAGACCCCGAATACGATCAGAATATCCGGGTGCTTGATTCATTGGATCTCCATCCTCTGTCCGCAATAGGGCGGGTCGCTTGTATCTACGGCTGTTTCAACCTCTGGAATTATCAGAATATCCGTTCAAATGGCATACGTGTCCATGGGCAATTATTATACCAGAGATGAGGCGGCATATGTTTTAATTGAAACGGATAGATAAACGATCTGTTGTTTTTCGTCCACAAGGATCTGTACGTTGCCCTTGTGTTGAATGAATCATGTTTTTTATGAAAAAAATGAGAAGAGGCGATAATGATTCGACGTATATCATACCGGTATGGCGTATGTTATCGACGGGATTGCATCTACATCATAATACATGAACTCTTTCCCGTCCGTAAACGAGACGCTCGTCACATCCGGTGAGAAGTCCGGCAGGATGAACCGGGCGATCTCCGTGTAGTCCTCCAGCATGTCGCCGGCCACGTCGAATGAGATGGCGGGGGTCCGGTAGGTCGTTTCTGTCATGCCTTTTGAGACGGAGGCGAAGTGATCGAGCGCGAGAGACGAACTACCAGAACCGACCTTGACATCCGATACTCTGACCTTCGGGTACTTGCTCCCGATCGCCGCCGTGACGATCTGTTCCTTTCCAGGGACCACGAAATACAATGCCTGCTCCGCTAAGTTGAGCTCGTAAGCGAAGGAGACTTCCGCGTTTCCATTCGTATCAATTACAATATCGAGACTCTTTGCAGTAAATGCAGAGGCCGGCAGTGCGGTGAATGAAACAATCAGAACAATCGAAAGGAAAAAAACCCTGTAATTCATGGTATGCACATCTTTACATTTTTTAGGGCAGGATAAATAGGTTTTTAAACGGCCTATGCCGGGATCGCATCCTCTGATATACGTCAGGCGCATGCTACAGAGCGGGACTAAAAAGGTATATGCCTAATTTTCAGTTGGAATTTCAATCTTCACGACAAGGTATGATCATTGGCAGATATTTCCGTCTATGTCGGTTCTGATACCAACGGAAAAAAAAGTTTTTCCACCAGACCGTGATCCTATGAAATATCATACCTTTGGCGCCGCTCCCGGGTTCGGGGTCTGGGCAGCGGTCCTGGCGGTCGGGAGCCTCCTCGCCCTGTCATGGCACCAGAGACCATAAGCGTCTCTTTTTTCACACCCTTGACGAATGGTCAGGATTAACGAGGCCAGTCCCGGATCATTCTCCCGGAACCCGCCGATCAGCCTTCGCCATTTGAACCTTTCCCCGTAGGAAAAAATCTGAAACCACCCCCGTCCTTCAAAATCTGAAAAATGACCGCGGTTATAAGTGATCTCAGGATAATGGGGAGTGTGCCTCAGGGAGGCCAGTGCCAGAATGCAGAGGGGGATGCGATCAGTTCTCCGGGTCCGCTCGGCCGCGGGACCGGAGAGCGCCAAAAGAGATCGCGTTCACTGGG